>Ga0209185_1000291_pt1 | contig 67069 bp, 60 predicted proteins | sample SidtaG_2_FD_187425 | JGI IMG/M metagenome (GOLD analysis project Ga0209185, IMG submission 187425) | Marine algal microbial communities from Sidmouth, United Kingdom - Sidmouth_Asex2 metaG (SPAdes) (version 2) | ecosystem: Host-associated > Algae > Red algae > Unclassified | place: Sidmouth... | reverse complement strand
TACTCCAACAACTAAAGCATTTCCCATAAAAAATGCACGTTTTGTATCTGTAATTCCTTCAAGTTTTGTGTGATTATCTGGAAACATATTTAATCTTTCCAATTCTATTGGTGTTAATCTTCGCAAACCTCGATTGCAAGCAATTACATGTTTGAATCTTGAAGCCGATTTTCCACCTTCTCCAGTAATTATAGTTCTTGAAGCATTATCTAAAGCATCTGGATAAATCATTCCGCCTTCTGAATATTTATAAACAAAACCGTCTGCTGATTTACGTTCAATAGTTTTAGCTCCTTTTAAATATTTCCATTTATCTTTGTCTTTATCGTCAATAAAAAATTCAGGTGTTACTTCTCCATTTTGTAGAACATCTGCTAAAACTGTTCTTTCTCCGTCATAATTTGGAACTGTTTTAGTTGTATAAACTCTACCCTTTATAAGTAAACCAGTATTTTGAAAAGGCGATAATTTCCCGTTTTTATTAAAGTTATTAGTTATTTCTACTAGATCTCCTTTTAATTCGACTTCTTGAATTGAATCTGTTTTTTGAACGGGAAAAACATTTGCAATTGTTCCTTCTTCGACTAACCAATCAGTTTTATTAGCCTTTTTAAGTTTTTTATAAATTTCTGTTGATTTATGATAACCAATAAAGAAAACTCTTCTTCTTCTTTGTGGCATTCCATATTCTGCTGCATTGATAACTCTCCATTCTACTGCATAACCTAAATCATTTAAACTTTGCAACATTACTGCAAAATCTCTTCCTCTTTGTTTTGCTGGCGATTTTAAAAGACGATCTACATTTTCTAAAAATAAATATTTTGGCTTGTTTTTTTTGTTTTCTAAAATTTGATGAATTGACCACCAAAGAACACCTTTTTTACCTTTTAATCCTTTTGAATTATGCAAAGTTGTAGCAACAGAATAATCTTGACAAGGAAATCCGCCAACTAATAAATCGTGGTCTGGAATTTCCTCTACATTTCTTTTTACAACTTCATTTATATCTTCGTTTGTATGATTTTCTTTTCCAAAACGTTCTTCATAAACTTTTGAAGCGTGTTGCATTTTGGTTGATGGTTCCCATTGATTACTCCAAACAATTTCATAATTACTTTTTTCAAGTCCAAGACGAAAACCTCCAACTCCTGCAAATAATTCTGCAACCTTTATTTTCTTATTTTCCATTTTCTTGAGTCTTATAATAATTAATTTTTTCTTCTGCAGCTTTCAGTATTTCAGAAGTTGATTCTGTGTGTTTTAATTCTTCTGCAATTTTTTCTGAAAACCAATTTATGATAAGCTCACTTTCTGAAAGTTCATAAAATTTAGCAAGTCTTACGATTTGTTCTCTTGTCGGTTTTCTTTCGTTTTTCTCAAATTTGCTTATTAAAGATTGATCAATATCAACTTCAGCTGCAACTTTTCGTAAAATTAAATCTTTTTCTTCTCTCGCACATTTTAAAGTGTTTCCTAATGTTTTCATTGGTCAAAATTGTTTTAGACAAATATTGTCCTAATTTATAAAAGCATTTTAGATTCTCGAGTTTTAATTCAGATTTTTTTATTCGTTTTGGTGTGATTGAAAATTTTAGTTTTTTGGTTTTCAGAGCGGTGAAATCGTGTGTTGGCAAAAACCGAAAGCACTAAATATGCTGCTAGTTTCTTGTGTAAAAAATAGATATAACAGTTGTAAATTCCCAAATAAGTATCCAAACAAAAGCACCTGGGTTGTTGTATTACAAAAACGCAGAAATTAAAAAATAAAACCGCAAACAGAAAACTAATAATTTTACCTGATTCTGATGTATCCTTTATTTGACTCTTATTTTATTGAGATTGTAACCGTTTTTACCTTGATTAAACTTAGCTTCAATATAACTTCTTTCCACTTATGAAAAACAACAGTAAGATTACATTTGTCTATTGAAAATAATCTGCATTGGGTATTGGATGTTGCTTTTTCAGAAGATGCATGAAGAAAAAGAATAGGGAATGCTGCACAAAACTTTTCTGCACTTAGTAGAATTGCCTTGAATCTTTTGAAAATGAAAAACAGAAAAAGCAAGGAATTAAGGAAAAGAGACTTAAGTGTGCTTACAATCAAGAGTATCTCTTCAAAATTATAAACCTAAAAGTGTGAGTTTGCCCAGCTATTTTAACAATTAATATATGTTTATTGAAAATAATTTTAAAAATATAACAAATCTTTAAAACAGAAACATAAAGTCTTTTTTCTAAAAGTTATTATTTTCTTCCTAATTTTACATTATAAATTTAAGACTATGCTAGGTTTAAAATTACCAACCGACCCACGCTGGGTAAATATTGTAGAGAAAAATATTGATGAAATTCTTACAGATCATGCTTACTGTGAGCAAAAAGCGGCAAGTACTGCTATTTCTTTAATTATTTCTTTTCCAGAATATACAGATTTGGTAAAAGAAATGATTGCTTTGTCTAGGGAAGAAATGGGGCATTTTAAAATGGTTCATGATAGAATTATTAGTCGCGGAGAAACATTAGGGCGAGACAGAAAAGATGAATACGTTATAACTCTTATAAAATTCTTTCCTAAGGGAGGCAGTAGAACCACTCAATTAGTACACAGACTTTTATATGCTGCACTTATTGAAGCTCGTAGTTGCGAACGTTTTAGATTACTTTCTGAAGAATTAGAAGATAAGGAACTTGCCGATTTTTACCATAAATTAATGGTGAGCGAAGCTGGACACTATACTATGTTTCTTTCTTTCGCCAGACAATATGGAGATCGCTTAGAAGTGGATAAAAAATGGGAAGCTTTGCTAGAATACGAAGCAGAAATTATGAAAAACTTAAGTAAAAATGAGAGTATTCATGGGTAATGTTAGATGACAGATGTAATTTATTTTTTCAACCTTAAAAATCTAGAAAAAACGAATAAAAACATTTTGAAAGTAACTAACGTATTAAACAATGGCATTGATTATAAAAAAATAAACTGAAATTAAAAAATAAACTATTTTGTTTTACATTTTTATTTTGATTTCATGTAAATATCACAGAGAAAAAAATACCCAAGGAACTACAATCAACATTATAAAATGAATATGTCTAACCTGCACTCTACTACACCAAAGTTTACCAGGAATTTTTATCTGAATCTATAAAACAATGGAAAGGGAATAGCTACTAATGTGATGTTTTTGAAATATTGAATTATACGAAATATATTTTACTGCTTGCTTAACTAAAAACACAAGTCTAAGTAATAATTGCGTTACAAAACTTTATTTCTTAATATCCAATATCTTCAATCTATTAAAATTTCGTAAAATTTAATGTAGTAAATGAACTTACTCAAAGGAAAAACAACTAAAAACTCAAAATCTAAAAAGACCTAACTTTTCCCTAATTATACTTCGCTAGTAGCTTTAAAAACAAAACTTCGACTACAGTCCGTTTTCTCATAAAAAAACACCTAACGACTAAAAACTAAGAAACAATTTCCGAGTAATACAACATTTTTATAATACCATCTGATAGACCTATTTTAGGCACATGTATTTTTTTAGCACCGCACCATTTTGCAGCTGATAAAAATATTTTAGTGGCAGGGATAATAACATCGGCTCTATCGGTATTTAATCCTAGCTCAGATACTCTATCATCATAACTCATGCTATCTAGAAAATGATATTGCGCATTTAACCATATATAAGACAAAGGCTCCCCTACTTTTCTACCCGATATTTTATGAAGCTTGTTTATGTTGCCACCAGAACCTATAATGGATAATTTAGGTAAATTTTTTGTATGTTCTTTTATCCAAGCTTCTAAAGACTTCCACATAACATCACTTACCATGTTGTTAAGTAAACGTACAGTACCTATTTTAAAAGACTTAGATATTTTTACTTTCCCATCTGTAAATATGGTGAACTCTGTACTACCACCACCAACATCTACGTACAAATAGGATTCATCTTTTTTTATAGTCTCTTTTAAATCGGTAGAAGCAATAATAGCCGCCTCTTTTTTACCGTCTATTAATTCTATTTTTATACCTGATTCCTCTTTTATTCTATCTATAATCTCGAGTCCGTTATTAGCTTCTCGCATTGCAGAAGTTGCACATGCCATATACTTTTCTACTCCATTTACATCCATTAAAAGTTTAAACGCTTTCATAGAATCTACCATCCGGTCTGCATTATGCTTAGAAATCTCTCCTAAAGTAAAAGAATCTGCCCCTAAACGTACAGGAACTCTAATTAAAGAACCTTTTTTGAATTGCGTTTTTTTTCCTTTTGCCTCAATTACATTATGTATTAATAAACGTATGGCATTGGAACCTATATCTATTGCTGCTAGCTTTCTTATTTTCAAAATTCTAATTTTATTTATGAATCCAATTTCTCTTGATAATAATTATACAACGCAAATTGTGATCTAACATTATCTTTTTCTGTTTTTCTATAAGCATTATCTTGCTTATCTGAATATACGCGAGCTTTTAAGTTATCCTCCCAAGAAATTTCAAAAGTATCTAACAATTCTTGTTTTATACCTTCATCATATATTGGACAACCTACTTCTACTCTAAAATCCAAATTACGTGTCATCCAATCTGCCGATGATATATATATTTTTGGATCTCCATCATTTGCAAATATAAAAACTCTTGTATGCTCTAAAAATTTATCTACAACACTTATTGCTTCTATGTTTTCACTCATTTCTGGTACGCCCGGTATTAAACAACAAACACCCCTAACTATCATTTGTATTTTCACCCCTGCATTACTAGCTTCATACAACTTATCAATCATTTTATAAGATGTTATACTATTCATCTTAATTTTGATATAGGCCTCTTTACCGTTTCTAGCATTTAGAATTTCTTGGTCTATTAAATTTTTAAATATTGTTTTGGTATAATGGGGTGATACTATTAAATGTTTGTATTTATTTATTTTATAAGTGGTTTCAAAAAAATCAAAAACCTTATTCAATTCTTTTAAAATAGGTGAATGCGCTGTAAATAAAGTATAATCTGTATATATTTTTGCAGTAGATTCATTAAAATTACCTGTACTTATAAATCCGTAACGCTTTAAAGTTCCTTCTTCTTCTTCACGCTCTATAATACATATTTTACTATGTACTTTGAGTCCTGGAACTCCAAAAATAAGTTTAATACCTTCTTCTTGTAATTTTTCTGCATAATATATGTTTGCAGCTTCATCAAACCTTGCCTGTAACTCTATTTGCACTGTTACTTGTTTTCCGTTTCTTGCAGCATTTATAAGCGATGCTGCTACTTGTGAGTTATTTGCTAGCCTATAAACTGTAATTTTTATTGTTTTTACTTTAGGGTCTAAAGCTGCTTCTCTTAAAAACCGAATGATATATGAAAAGGTATGGTATGGCGTATATTGCAAATAGTCTTTTTCTGCTATACGCTCTAACAAACTGCCTTCTACACTTAATCCTTTTACTGGTAATGGAATTATTTTTTCATATTGCAAATCTTGTCTTCCCATGCTTGGAAAGCCCATATAATCGCGCCTATTATGATACCTTCCTCCAGGAATAACACTATCGGTATCTTCAATATTCATTTTGTCTTTTAGAAAAGCCAATGTATCTGCTGCTATATTTTGATCATACACAAAACGAACTGGATCTCCCACTTTACGGTGTGCCACACTAGAAGATATTTTTTCTATAAAACTCTTACTTAAATCATCATCTATATCTAATTCTGCATCACGTGTAATTTTTATCATATGAGCAGAGATAGATTCGTATTCAAACATTGTAAATACTTTATCTAAACAATACCTAATTAAATCATCTAAAATAATAATGTAGTTCTTATCGCCTTCTCTGGGCAATTCTACAAAACGATTTACTCTTTTAGGAATTTGTATTAACGCATAACGATTTTCTTCGCCGCCTTTAAGTTTCATTTTTACAGCTAGGTAAGCCGCCGTATCGTTTAAAATAGGAAATTCTCTTAAATCGTTTAAAATAATGGTCATTAAAACGGGGTTCACGTTTTTTATAAAATAATCTTTTATAAAACCAGATTGCTCTTCTGTTATCTCCGTTTCATCAATAATAAATATATTTTCTTTTTCTAATTCTTTTTCTACTTGCCCTAATATTTTTAAACTTTTAGATTGTTGTTCTATTACTATTTTAGTAATTTCCTCTAGCAAATCCTTAGCTACTTCCCCTCCTAAAGCACTTTTTCCTTTTTTTCCTGCCTCTACAATTCTTTTTACTGTTGCATAGCGTACTTTAAAAAACTCATCTAAATTATTAGAAAAAATCCCTAAAAATCGAAGTCGCTCTATTAGGGGCACATTCGTATCTGCACTTTCCTGCAACACTCTTTCATTAAATTGCAACCAACTAATTTCTCTATTTATATATTGATTTTTAGTCTTTATCATCATCTTAATTCTTTTGGGAATATGTATTGTTTTGTACTTCCTTTTTCTATGGAAGCCCAATCTTTTGTATTAAAATTTAATTCTACCAGACCAGCTGTAGGCACATTTGCTATTGTTTTACTACCCCATATATTTGCAATATGTGTAAAAGCATGATTGTGTCCAAATAACACCACTGTATTTAAATTATTATCCAATTTTTTCACAAACGGAATTACACCATCTCCAGAGAAATCATACAACTCATCTGCTATTTTAAATGCTGAAAATAAAAAATTGAGTTCTCGTAAAAAAATTATTGCTGTATGTAATGCACGGTTTGCCGGACTAGAAAAAATAGCATCGATAGTCATATTTTGATTCAATAGTTGGTTTGCTATCAAATGAGCATCATTAATGCCTCCCTTTTGCAAAGGTCTATCTTTATCTGAGACATTAAAATCCCATGCAGATTTACCATGCCGTATTAATATGAGTTTTTTCATTTATACACAATCTTAGAAATGCCTAAAATTAAGGCGCTAATCGTTCAATTTTCCAATTATTATCCTGTTGTAACGTATATCGTAATCTGTCATGCAATCTATTAGGTCTACCCTGCCAAAACTCTACAGACATAGGTTTTACAATATAACCCCCCCAATATTCGGGTCTTTTTATTTCTTTAACTTCATATTCTTTCTCTAATTCTTTTAGCTTTTTTTCTAATACATTGCGAGAAAGTATAACACTACTTTGTTCGGATACTATTGCACCCAACTTACTGCCGTTAGGCCTAGATTCAAAATACCCATCAGACAGGTTTTTAGCAATTTTTTCGGCCGTTCCTTTAATGATAATCTGCCGTTCTAAATTAGGCCAAAAAAAGGAAATACTTACTTTTGGATTGTCTGCAATTGCTTTCCCTTTTTCACTTTCGTAGTTTGTATAAAAGACAAATCCTTCATGCGTATATTTTTTTAAAAGTACAATTCGGCTTTTTGGAAAACCATCGGTTCCCACAGTGGCAAGTGTCATAGCATTAGCTTCATCTACTCCACCCGATGCTTCTACTTCTTGGAACCATTTTTGAAAAAGCTCTATTGGATTTTCAGAAACCGATGTTTCTGAAAGTTCGCTTTTCTCATACGATTTACGATAATTACTTAAGTCTTTTTGCATTTTTTATCAATCTAAAAACAAGATAAACAAAGTTCAGCAAAAGATTGCTAAAGAAGAAAAGTATAACGATTTTTTAATGTATTTTTAGTTTAAAGCTCAAATACTTTACCGTCATCTGCCAAATCTACATTAGAAAAGATTGTTTCTGCTTCTTCCCTAAAAAGTTCTATGGATTTATAACGGGTAGAATAATGCCCCAGAATTAACTTCCCTACATTAGCATCTTTTGCTATAGTTGCTGCTTCTTTTGCTGTGGCATGTTTTGTTTTTGGAGCTAAAAAAGCTTCCGATTCTAAAAATGTAGCTTCATGGTATAATACGTCTACATTTTTTAATTGCGGGACTATATCTGGCTTATAAGCGGTATCACTACAAAAAGCATAGCTTTTCGGTTTTTTAGGGTCAAAAGAAAGCTCTTCATTAGATATAACACTACCATCGTCCAAGGTTATATCTTTTCCGTTTTTAATATTCTGATAATAACAAACATCTATATTGTATTGCCGTGCTACCTCTATATTTAAAATACGTTCTGCTGGTTTTTCTTTAAATAAATAACCGTTGGTATAAACCCTATGGTTTAACGGAATGGTTTCTACAGTAACTTTTTTATCCTCAAAAACAACATCAGTCTCCTTACTTTCTAATTCGTGAAAAAGTAATGGGTAGTTGGTCCAAGAATCTCCTAATTTTAAAAATAAAGTAATTGCTTCTTTTATTCCCTTAGGTCCATAAATATGAAGCTCATCTTTTCTTCCTAATAAACGAAAAGTAGATACCAATCCTGGCAAACCAAAAAAATGGTCTCCATGTAAATGTGAAATAAATATATGTTTTATTCGAGAGAATTTTATTTTATGCTTTCGTAATTGCACTTGTGTTCCCTCACCACAATCTATTAAAAAAAGGTGGTTATTAATCTCTAATACTTGCGAGGTAGGATTAGTTAATGTTCTTGGTGTTGCAGCATAACAACCTAGTATTTGCAATCTCATTTATAAATGATTAAAAATTGTAAATAAATAATTAAAAATGAGAATTTGCAGTGCATACATTACATTATTAAAGTTCCAAATCTCGTTCTATTTCTTCCATTTCAATAATATCCCTAGCTTCTTGCAAAGTAGGTACTACGCAAATTTGCTCTGGCACATCTTCATAAGAAACCTTATTTGTTACTAGTACAAATGATTTTTTCATGGCCTTGTGTGAATCTGATAATTGAAGAAATTCTAATACGTCACCAGCAGTTAAGTCTGAAAACGAAAAAAGATTAATTACAAGGTTATCGTTTTTTATCTCCGGATACCCTTTTTTTAAATTTTCTAAAAATATTAATAATGTTATATTTTCTTGAAAAACAGTAGTTGTTGTTCCTTTTTTGTCAAAAATCATAATTTTTTATTTTATTTTTGATGCTAATAAATATAATACTGCCATACGAATTGCTACTCCGTTTTCTACTTGATTCAATATGATTGATTGTTTCGAATCAGCTACATCACTCGTTATCTCTACTCCCCTGTTTATTGGTCCGGGGTGCATTATCACAATTTCTTTGTCTAAACTGTTTAGCAACTCTTTATTTACTCCGAACTGTTGTGTATATTCTCTTGTTGTTGGAAAATAACTAATATCCATTCGTTCATTCTGTACTCGAAGCATATTGGCAACATCACACCAATTTAGTGCTTTTCGCAAGTCCATTTCTACTTCTACTCCTAAAGATTCTATATATTTTGGAAGTAGTGTTTTTGGCCCACATACTTTTACATTCGCTCCTTGTAGTTTTAAAGCAAATATATTTGATAGTGCTACTCTGGAATGCAAAATATCTCCAACAATAACTATATTTTTACCTGCTACGTCTCCCAGTTTTTCTCTAATAGAATATGAATCTAACAAAGCTTGTGTTGGATGCTCATGTGCCCCATCTCCTGCATTTACAATTGATGCATTTACATGTTTGGATAAAAATATACCTGCCCCAGGATTTGGATGACGCATTACGACCATATCTACTTTCATAGAAAGGATATTATTTACGGTATCTATTAACGTTTCTCCTTTCTTAACCGATGATTGCCCTGCAGAAAAATTAATTACATCTGCAGATAATCTTTTCTCTGCCAATTCAAAAGAAAGCTTTGTTCGCGTACTATTCTCAAAAAACACATTCGCTATAGTAATATCTCTAAGCGATGGTACTTTTTTTATGGAACGATTTATTACTTCTTTAAAATGGTCTGCAGTAGAAAAAATGAGCTGAATATCTTTTTCGGTTAGATATTTAATTCCCAACAAGTGATTTACACTTAATTCGCTCATATTCTTTGTTTACCTATTTTTTATATTGTTCAAACTTCATAATACTTTGAACAAGTTTATTTATTTATCAAATACACAGCATCTTCGCCATCATTTTCCTCCCAATTTACTTTTACTTTCTCACCATTAATAGCATCTACTTGCCTTCCTCTATAATTTGGTTGTATGGGTAAATGTCTACTAAAGCGCCTATCTATCAAAGTTAATAATTCAACTTCGGTAGGTCTTCCAAAAGATTGTATAGCTGTTAAAGCTGCTCTTATACTTCTACCAGTATATAACACATCATCTATTAAAACTACTTTTTTATTATCAATTAGAAAATTGATATCAGTTTTATTAGCTTCTAAAGTTTTATCATTCCTTCTAAAATCATCTCTATAAAAAGTAATATCTAAAAACCCAAGGTCTATTTGTTTTACCCCGTATTCTTCTTTTAAAATTCTAGTAAGTCTTTTTGCTAAATAGCTGCCGCGTGGTTGAATACCTATTAGTACGGCATCTTTAAAATCTAAATGCTTTTCTAGAAGTTGGCAAGCCAAACGATGTAGAATTATTTGTATTTCTTTTGAGGAAAGTAGTACTTTTTTACTCATAGGTTAGATTACCAACACTTTTGAAAAACAAAAATAGGTATTTCTCTTTAATTATATAAGTATGTTTACAAATATCTATTTTAAAATATAATGTTAGAAAAAGGAATGTAAAAGACAGGGGTAATTCCCGATTAAAAATTCTTCCTTTACTAAAAAAACCACTCCGTAAGAAAACAACATCTATTCAGGTTTAACTGCCCTCTAGCATAGTTGTACAACATTTATTTTCATTAGTTGTAGATTGAATAGATTTTTATAAGCAACTCATTTATTACTTAAAAATTAAATGGTACAAAAAATAATTTTACTGAATATTATTATTATTCTTTTTTACTCTACAAAGGTTTATTCTCAAAATACTCCTCCTGTTGCAAATTCTGATTCTTATAACTATAAATTAAATCAAACAGAAACTATTAATGCAAGTATCGGAGTTCTTTTTAATGACACTGATAATAGTGACTCTTCTACATTAACTGTAAATCCAACTTTAATAACAACTCCTGCAAACGGAACCGTAAATATGAATTCCGATGGTAGCTTTACATTCGTTCCACAAACTGGTTTTGTTGGCACTACAACTTTTGAATATCAGGTTTGTGATGACGGTATGCCAATAGAACTCGTATCTGAATTTGATTTTGACAGTACACCTTTAACTACAGCCTCTACAGGTCCAGATGCTAACAGTATAAACCCAAATGCAGTACAAACAGATTGTGGTATACGAATTCCAGCTGGTAGCACAGGAGGGTCTGCTGGTCTAGATTTTAATATACCTAACACGTCTTCTATTTTTAATTTTACAAGCTTCGCAATAGAATTTGAGTATGCTGATAGAGAAAGTCAGGCAGATATCGTGGAAGGTGGAAATTTTAGAATATTTCATATTAGTGGTACTAATGTTGGGGTAACAATTAATGTAATTAATAGTGATACTGGCTTAAGTACTTCTTACACTGTAAACTTAGGAACTTTTTTAACAGGAACAACAACATACAACATTGAGTACAATGAAATATCTGGAGATATTATCTATACAGCAAATGGTACCACCACTACTTTTCTAATATTGCTCCTGACTTTTTACCTTTAAATTCTTCTCTTGCCACTGATATTATTATTGAAAAATTTATGGATAATTCTGGAAATGCATTGCCATCACTTTGTAGAATGTCTATTAACGATACTAGTAAATTATGCGTGACAGGAAGTATTTCTTTAGAAGTAAAAGCAACTATTATTACTAATAGAAGAGTTACATACAGGATAAAATAATAATAATAATAATAATAATATTAGCTGTATTACTTTAAATAAAGCATAAAAAAAAGACCTGAGTCTTAAACTCAGGCCTTCTTCAATCTGTAATAAACAAAAACTTAACCTTTATTGGCGTTAGCCTCCATTTTATCTTTAAGCGCTTGTAGTGCTTCGTTAGCATCACCTAATGTTGGCTTAGCTTCATCAGCAGCAGCAGATTGTCTTTTAACTGCAGCTTTTACATTACGTTGCTCTTCTTCTCTAAATAATGCTGTGTGACTTGCAACAACTCTCTTGAATTCTTTATTAAATTCAATGATTTTGAATTCTGACGCTTCACCTTTAGCTAATTTCTTTCCGTCTTCTTTTTCTAAATGACGTGTAGGAACAAAAGCTACGATATCTTCATTAAATTCTATCGTTGCTCCTTTATCAACTATATCAGCAATACTTCCTTTATGAATAGTACCTAAAGCATAATCTGCTTCATATTTATCCCAAGGATTTTCTGTAGTTTGTTTGTGACCTAAACTTAATTTACGTCCTTCAACATCTAATTCTAAAACTTCAACTTCTAAAGTATCACCTACAGCTACAAATTCTGATGGGTGCTTAATTTTCTTAGTCCAAGATAAATCAGAAATATAGATTAAACCATCTATTCCTTCTTCCATTTCTACAAACACACCAAAGTTAGTGAAGTTACGCACAATACCTTTATGCTTAGAAGCAACAGGGTATTTAGAAGTAATATCTGTCCATGGATCTGGAGTAGATTGCTTAATACCTAGAGACATCTTACGATCTTCTCTATCTAGAGTTAAAACAACTGCTTCAACCTCATCTCCTACTTTTACGAAATCTTGTGCAGAACGTAAATGTGTAGACCATGACATTTCAGAAACGTGAATTAATCCTTCAACACCTTCAGCTACTTCGATAAATGCACCGTAATCAGCGATTACAACTACTTTACCTTTTACTTTATCTCCAATCTTAATTTCATCAGATAAAGCTTCCCAAGGATGCTTCTCTAATTGCTTAAGACCTAATTGGATTCTTGATTTATTGTCATCAAAATCTAAAATAACAACATTCAATTTCTGATCTAATTCTACAACCTCATTAGGATGATTAATTCTAGACCAAGAAAGATCAGTAATATGAACTAAACCATCTACACCACCAAGATCAATAAACACACCATAAGAAGTAATGTTTTTAACAACACCTTCTAATACTTGTCCTTTTTCTAGCTGACCAATGATTTCTTTCTTCTGTACTTCAATATCAGCTTCAATAAGAGCTTTATGAGATACTACTACGTTCTTAAATTCGTGGTTTATTTTAACAACCTTGAATTCCATCGTTTTATTTACATACTGATCGTAATCACGTATTGGCTTCACATCAATCTGAGAACCTGGTAAGAATGCTTCGATTCCGAAAACATCTACAATCATACCACCTTTAGTTCTACACTTAACAAAACCGTTAACGATTTCTTCATTTTCATGGGCAGCATTTACTCTATCCCAAGCCATAATAGTTCTGGCTTTTCTATGAGATAATACTAATTGCCCACTTTTATCTTCACGAATATCTATTAAAACTTCAACTTTATCGCCAACCTTTAAATCTGGATTGTAACGAAATTCGTTTAAAGAAATAACACCTTCAGACTTTGCGTTGATATCAATAATAGCTTCACGATCTGTAATATACACTACAGTACCCTCTACTACTTCTTCATCTGCAGTATCTACAAAGTTTTTTGCTACTAAAGCTTCAAATTCCTCTAATTGAGTATCATCTACACGATCAATTCCTTGCTCGTATTTCTCCCAATTAAAACTTTCTAAAAATTCTTTAGAATCTTGTACAGGAACCTGTACTTCTTGTGGTGCTGCAGTAGTTTCTTCTACTGGAGCTGTTGTTTTTTCTTCAGCCATTTGCTGATTATATATTTGTATTCTATAGTGTCACAAGAGTTAAACAATTACTATAGAAGTGTTTATGTCTTTTTATTTTTATTCCTTTTTCCTCTTGATTATTCGTTAAAAAAGGAGTGCAAAAATACAATTAAAAAATGATCTTACAAACCTATTTCCCTAAAGGTTAGACATATCTATTGTTTTTTTTGTTTTTAATCAGATTTACAACAATAATTTTACTATATTCAAGTTTTAAAAATATTAACCATTTAATTAAAAAACTATGAGTGTTAAAGCAAAATATCAAGGTGTTTTAAATCTTGGTGAGCAATTAGGTATTAAAGACGGAAACGTTACTGAAGAAAGTGGTGTTTTAAAAATAAAAGGAGTAGCAAATACACCTTACGAAAAAAACCTTTTGTGGGATAAAATAAAAGAATTAGGCGGAGAAAATGCTTCTGATATTTTAGCCAACATTTCTGTAGCTGATGATACCGTTTATCACAGACATACAGTTAAAGGCGGTGAGTCTTTAAGCAAAATTGCTAAAGCTTATTTTGGTGACGCTATGAAATATAAAGAAATTTTCGCAGCAAATACTGATATTTTAAAAAGCCCAGACGTAATACATCCAGACCAAGTTTTAGTTATTCCTAACTTATAAAAATGTTTATTTTGACTAGGTTCGCCCTACAAGCATAAGATTTTAAAAATAAAAAGACGCTCAAATAGCGTCTTTTTATTTTTGAAATTTTTCCATCCTAAAGTAAATTAATCTTGGATTTAAGTAATAAACACAACAGCTTGCTGTTGTAAAAAATCTCAATTATTTCAAATTTTCCTATGAGCTGATTTGATAAACTTTGAATTTCAAAATCACAATTTTATGTCTGACCAATTTTACTTTTAAGTTGACCATAAATTTGATTACTAAAATCAACCTCAACCTTATACACACTACAAATCTATTCTATCTATTTTTTTTCTATAATTCTAAGTGCATAATTATACATACGATCAAACTGTTCTTTTAATCCCATATCACTATTATCAAACTCTATAGCATCTACCGCCTGTTTTAAAGGAGAAATTTCTCTATGAGAATCTATATAATCTCTTTCTTGCACATTTTTAAGTACATCTTCATAACTTACATCATTTCCCCTATCCAATAATTCTTTGTAACGCCTAAATGCACGTGTTTCTGGAGATGCTGTCATGAATATTTTAAATTCAGCATCGGGAAAAACAACGGTTCCAATATCTCTACCGTCCATTACAACCCCTTTTTCTTTGCCCATTTGCTGCTGCATCTCTACCAATTTAATTCTTACTTCCTCAATTGATGCTACTTTACTTACTTGTCTAGATACTTCAAGTGTTCGTATTTGCTTTTCTATATTCTCATCATTCAAATACATTTCAGCAAAGCCTACCTCTTCATTATAAACAAACTTTAAATAAATAGTAGGTAGTAATTTTATTAAGCCTTCTTTATTTTGCTTATCACCTCCAAAAAAATTATGACGCATAGCAAAAAGCGTAACCCCTCTATACATTGCTCCTGTATCTACGTAAATATAACCTAAAGCCTTTGCTAATTGTTTTGCTATTGTGCTCTTACCAGTAGATGAAAATCCGTCTATTGCTATTGTTATTTTTTGCATTGCCTAAAAATAAGTAGAATTAATTAGTTCTTAAAAAATTGTTCTCACAAAAAAATGGACGACAGTATAAAACTAACGTCCATTTTATTTAATATCACAAAAAAATTACAAGGTCTTAGCTTTCTCTACATTCTGTTTAGTAATTGCTATAGCTACAACTTCAGACATTTCGCTTACGTAATGGAATGTTAAGCCTTTTAGGTAATCTTCTTTTATTTCTAAAATATCCTTTTTGTTCTCTTCACAGAGAATAAGCTCTTTTATCCTTGCTCTTTTAGCTGCCAGTATTTTTTCTTTAATTCCGCCAACAGGCAACACTTTTCCACGCAATGTAATTTCTCCTGTCATTGCCAAACTCTTTTTAACCTTCTTTTGTGTAAATAAAGAAACCAAAGAAGTTAACATAGTAACACCTGCACTAGGACCATCTTTAGGAGTAGCTCCTTCTGGTACATGAATATGTACATTATATTTATCAAATACTTCTGCATTTATACCAAAACTTTCAGCATTAGACTTGATATACTCCATTGCTATCGTAGCAGACTCTTTCATTACTTTACCTAAGTTACCAGTAATTGTTAAATTACCTTTACCTTTGGATAGAATAGATTCTATAAATAAAATATCTCCACCTACTCTAGTCCAGGCTAAACCTGTAACAACTCCTGCTACATCATTATTCTCATACTTACCACGCTCTAAACGTGCTGGCCCCAATATTTTTTCCACATCATCACTACTCACCTTAACGTCATACTCCTCTTCTATAGCAATAGATTTTGCTGCATAACGCACCAATTTTGCTATTTTCTTTTCTAAAGAACGCACACCAGACTCTCTTGTATACCCTTCAACTACTTTTTCTAATTGTGGTTTCCCTACTTTTAAATCTTTCGCAGTTAAACCGTGTTCTTTTAGTTGCTTTGGTAATAAATGTTGCTTGGCTATCTCTACTTTTTCTTCAATTGTATAACCAGACACATCTATAATCTCCATACGATCCAGTAAAGCTGGTTGTATGGTAGATAAGCTATTTGCTGTTGCTATAAACATTACCTTAGAAAGGTCATAGCCCATTTCTAAGAAATTGTCATGGAACTCACTATTTTGCTCTGGATCTAATACCTCTAACATTGCAGAAGAAGGATCTCCTTGATGGCTGTTAGATAACTTATCTATTTCATCTAAAATAAATACTGGATTAGAGGTACCGGCTTTTTTTAGGCTTTGTACAATTCTACCTGGCATTGCACCTATATAAGTTTTTCGGTGCCCTCTTATTTCAGCCTCATCACGTAAACCTCCTAAAGATATTCTAACATACTCTCTACCTAATGCTTCTGCTACAGATTTCCCTAATGATGTTTTTCCAACACCTGGAGGACCATATAAACATAGAATAGGAGACCTCATGTCATTACGAAGTTTCAATACAGCTAAGTACTCTATAATACGTTTTTTTACATCTTCTAAACCGTAATGATCTCTATCTAATACTTTTTGAGCTCGTTTTAAATCAAACTTATCTTTAGAGAACTCATTCCATGGCAAGTCTAAAAATAACTCTAAATAATTTCTTTGAATAGAGTATTCTGCTACTTGCGGATTCATACGTTGTATTTTAGATAATTCCTTATCAAAATGCTCACCTACCTTCTTACCCCATTTTTTCTTTTTAGATTTTACCCGCATCTCTTCAATTTCCTCATCATAAGAAACACTCCCCAATTCTTCTTGGATAGTTTTCATTTGCTGATGTAAAAAATATTCTCTTTGTTGCTGATCTAAATCACTTCTAACCTTAGATTGTATATCATTCTTTAATTCCAATTTTTGGAATTCTACATTCATGTATTTTAATGTAGCTAAAGCACGTTCTTTTAAGCTAACTATTTCTAATAATTCTTGCTTCTCTTTAACTACAATATTTAAGTTAGATGAAACAAAATTTATTAGAAACGAATTGCTTTGTATATTATCTATTGCAAAAGAAGCTTCACTAGGAATATTAGGATTGTCCTTAATAATTTTTAGCGCTAGCTCTTTTATAGAATCTATAATTGCATCAAACTCCTTGCTTTCTGCTTCTGGTCTTTCTTCCTTAGTCTCCCTAACAGTTGCTGTTATATAAGGGTCTTCAGTTAAAACCTCTGCTATTTCAAAACGTTTTTTCCCTTGAATAATCACGGTAGTATTACCATCTGGCATTTGCAATACACGCAAAATTCTAGCAACAGTACCCAAAGTATTTATATCCTTAATTTCAGGATTTTCTACTTTTTCATCTTTCTGTGATACTACTCCTATTACTTTAGCGCCATTGTTAGCTGCTTTTATTAAATTAATAGCTTTATCCCTAGTAGCAGTTATTGGAATAACCACTCCTGGAAATAAAACCGTATTCTTTAAAGGTAAAATTGGTAATGTCTCTGGCAACAATTCATTGTTTATTTCCTCTTCGTCTTCAGGAGTCATTAAAGGTATTAACTCTGAATCTTCATCTATTCCTTGAAGTGACATACTGTCCATATTTAAAAAATTAGATTTCCCCATATCATTATTTCAGTCATTCTGTCATTAGCAGACAAAAAATCTTTTTTTCATTAATATTAAAAACCCTTACGAAAGCCCTAAAAACAGAGCAAAACATTTTTCGTAAGGATTGTTTTATTTCTATATAGACAATTGTTATGCCAACAAATTGTAACTTTTTAAAAAAATACTGTAACATTAATTAAATTAATTCATCTTTAAGACAAACCATTCATTTTTTGAGCCACAAAAAAGAACATATAGACATTTTATTGCAATGGTGCCAAGAAGGAAAGCAAAGTGCCCAGCTAGAAGTTTACAATAGATATTACAAAGCTATGTATAATACAGCTTATAGAATTGTAAAAGATAGTGCCTATGCCGAAGATGTGATGCAAGAATCATTTTTAAACGCGTTTACAAAATTGCATTCATTTAAAGCAGAAGTAACTTTTGGAGCCTGGTTAAAGCGTATTGTAATAAACAATAGTATTTATTATTACAGAAAACAACAAAAGAAAAACGAAGTTGATTTGGAGGATGTAATCTATAAGGTCGAAGATAATGACGGATTTGTATCTGATAGTAAGTTTACAGAACTAAAGGCTCAAAAAGTGTTGGAAACAATGAAACTATTGAACGATAATTACAGAATTTCTTTGACCTTACATTTAATTGAAGGGTATGATTATGAAGAAATAAGCACCATAATGAATATAAGTTATGCAAATTGTAGAACAACAATTTCTAGAGCTAAAGAAAGTTTGAGAAATAAATTAATAATTGCCAACTAATGGAAAAAGATAACTTATCCCCCATGTTTGAAAAACTCCAGGGCACTTTTGATACGGAAGTACCAAAGGATGGACATGAATACCGGTTTTTAGAAAAATTAAATAATGGCAATACTATTGCTACCCTAAGTAAAAAGAAGAAAACAAGGTGGAAATATTTATCCATAGCAGCATCTATTGCTATACTATGTATGGTTGGAATAGGTATTTACAATACTACTCCAACAACAGAAGAACAGGTAGCAGAAATATCTCCTGAAGCTTCTAAAACTGAGCTTTATTTTACAAGTCTTATTGAAGAACAAGTAAAACAAATGCGAGGCGAAAGCACTCCAGAAACGCAAAAAATTATTACAGATACCATGCTTCAGTTAAAAAAACTAGAAGTCGATTATAAGAAAACGGAACAAGATCTTTTAAATGGAGGTAATAGCAAACTTATTTTAAGCGCTATGATTAACAATTTCCATACAAGAATAGACCTTTTACAAGATGTTCTATATCAAATAGAAACTATTAAACAATACTCGCATGAAAACATTATATAAATATATGACTCTCTTTTTAATGGTACTACCTACACTGAGTATGGCTAGTAATAAAAAAATGGGTGGTAAGCACACAAAAGAAAAAACCATAAAAAAAGAATACAGTGTAAACTCAAATGCCCTATTAAAAATTAACAATACCTATGGCAATCTTAGTATTACTTCTTGGAACGAAAACCGAATTCTTATTGAAGTACACATAAAAACCAATAGTAATAATGAGGAGAAAGCACAAGACAAATTAAATGAAATTAGAGTAGCTTTTGAAGCTAGCAGAAGCCTTGTTTCTGCAAAAACAATATATAGCAGTAGTAAAGGTTGGGGATGGAACTGGGGAAATAGCAGCAAAGTAAACATGCAAATTAATTACACAATAAAAGTTCCTGTAAAAAACAGCTTGCATCTAAATAATGATTACGGAAATATCTATTTAGACAGAATAGATGGTTATGCAAAAATAAATTGTGATTATGGAAGGTTAGAAATTGGCGAATTACATGGAACAAATAATGAACTAAACTTTGATTACACTCCCAAATCTCATATAGGTTATATAAATAGCGGTACTATAAAAGCAGATTACTCTGGGATTACCATAGAAAAAGCTGGTGAATTGAATATTAATGCTGATTACACGAATTCAAATATAGTATCTATAAAAAACCTTAAATACTCATGTAACTATGGTAATTTAAACGTAGAACATGCTAAAAATATTACTGGTAATGGAGATTATGTAAATATAAATCTAGGAGAAATTTATGGCAATATTGATCTAAATTCTAATTATGGATCAATAAAAATAAAAGAATTAGCAGAAGATGCAGGTAATGTAATCTTGAAAACAGATTACACAAGTATAAAAATAGGATACAATCCTTTATATAACTTTGATTTTGAAATTAAAACAGAATATGCAAATGTTAGTGGAAAAGAAGATTTTGAAATTAATATTAGCAACATAAAACCCACTTCTAAATACTATAAAGGTTATTCTGGAAAGCAAAATAGCGGAAAATTAATCTCTATTAGTAGTGACTATGGTGGCGTATCATTCATGAAAAATTAAACAATTATCAACCAATCGCTATTCTTTAAATTTTATAGCGTATAAGTTCAGAATCAAAAATAAGCAATCATGAAAAAATTAGTAACATTCAGTTTTACTCTAGTATTATTTATGAGCTTCTCCTGCCCTGCGCAATGGGGGAAAAGAATTAAAGGAAATGGAAACTTTATAACCACTAGCAGAACTATAAACGATTACGATGCTATAACTTTAACTGGCTGGTTCGACGTTGAAATAGTAGATGGAAATGAAGGTGACATTACTTTGGAGGGAGAAGAAAACTTACTAGAATACATTAAAACTGAAGTGAAAGACGGAAAACTCCATATAAAATCCAAAAATGGTGTAAGCCTAAAACCATCTTTTTGGAATAATGGAATTAAAATTACCGTTCCTGTAGAAAGTATAAATGCTGTAACCCTTACTGGTTCTGGAAATATTACTGGTGACAAAATTATAAAAACAACTAATTTCAGAACAACAATGACAGGTTCTGGGAATATTACTTTAGCAATAGAAGCAACATCAACAGAAGCTAATATGACTGGTTCTGGTAATATTAACTTAAGTGGTTTCTCTTCTAGTTTTAATGCAAACATATATGGCAGTGGAGATATTGAAGCATATAAATTAGAAGCAAATAATGTAAATGCTGTTGTAACTGGTTCTGCAGATATAAAAGTTACTGCAAAAGAAACTTTAAAAGCCCGAGTATCTGGTTCTGGAGATATTAACTACCAAGGAAATCCTAAAAAAGTAGACACAAAATCGTCTGGTTCTGGCACTATTTCTAAACGATAGTTAATACAATTTACTTATGTATATAAACTATTATTTAGTACCAGCTTGTATTTGAAAGTCGGTTTTCCATTTATTCCAATCTTCTAAGAAATAATTAAGAATAATAGGGCTATCTAATGTATTTAATTTTGTCTTTTTTATACTTATATCTATAGGAAATTCAAAAGCTATTTCAAATTGACTCTTTGTTAAAAATTTTAAATCGTTAGGCAAATCATTGTATACATTTGTTTCTTCTATATTACTATCACTAGCCATAATAAAACCCCAATCGCCAAAAGAAGGAACATAAGAATGATAGGGTTTAATGTTTTTAAACACTTTAGATAGTGTATTATTTATACAACTAAAAACAGTATTTGAAAAATATATTTCACCAGATTGAGTCACAAACAAACCGTTTTTATTTAATTTTTGTTTCGCTAATAGAAAAAACTGCTTGCTATATAAGCGTGCTATTGCTTCACTTGTAGGGTCTGGCAAATCTGCAATAATTACATCATAAAAATCAGTATTGGTATGTAAAAAAGTAAAAGCATCTTCAGAAATAAGATTTACTTTTTTATTTTTTGCAGCACCTTCATTAATTTTTAAAAAATAAGGGTTTGTTTTTGCCAAATAAAACATAGTACTATCTATATCTACCACATCTATTTGAGTAATACTTTTGTGCTTTAAGACCTCTCTTGCTGCTAGGTTTTCTCCTCCTCCTAAAATCAAAATTTTTTTAGGATTTTCATGTAATGCCATTGGAATATGCACAAGTGGTTCATGATATCTATATTCATCAGACGATGAAAATTGTATAACCCTATTTAAATACAATCGAACATCCGCTTGCTTTTTTGTTACTACAATTTTCTGATAAGGAGTTTGCGTATTTAGTACTATTGGATTTTTATAAATTGCATTATCCCAAGCCTTTAATAATTTACCCCCAGAAAAAACTAATACAATTAAAACTAACATTGATAACATACCTAAAATCATTGTCCTCTTAGATTTTCCTAAAAACACATGATTTAAAATTAATCCTAATAAAATATTAATAATCCCAAATATTAATGAAGAATAAAATAGCCCTACAAATGGCAATAAAATAAAAGGAAAAATTAAGGTTGCTATAAGCCCTCCTATATAATCTAAAGACAAAACATTGGATAGGTTATTCTTAAAATCTACTTCATTGGATACAAAAGTCAATAATGGCACTTCCATACCAGTTAAAAGACCTATAACGAAAATAATAACCAAACAAAGTATTTGCAATACCATAGCGTTTACAGATACAAATAAATAAAAAATTAAAGGCACCGAAACACCACCTATAAGTCCCAACAAATACTCTATATGAACAAAAAATCGCAAAGGCATTTCCTTTAAATACTTTGATACAAAAGCTCCTATACCCATAGAAAAAAGGTAGACGCCAATTATAATTGAAAATTGTCTTACTCCATCTCCTAAAAAATAAGTAGCCGTAGTACTCACTAAAAGTTCGTATATTATAGAACACAAACCTGCAATGAAAACAGCAAATGAAATAAGTATTTTTTTTCTCATATAATTTAATTAGGTTTGAATACGTTTATAATTAAAATAATTCCAAAGATGAAGAAAAAATCAGAAAATGGTTTTACTTTTTATAGAAAAATAATATTAACATCTGTTATAACCAGCTCGTTAATTATTAGTTGTGGTGATGATGGTACTCCAAGAATTAAAGATTCTGAAGAAAAAACCATCTACGAAGCTACCAAAGGTACTGTTACCGAAGTGGAGGAAATAAAGCCTGGAGATGATTATAAAATTATTGATGAGCGTATTATTGATGAAAAAGAAAAGTCTATTGCCATTGTTCACGGTTTAAACGGCCAAATAGATACGCTATCACTTGCTAAAATTGATAATGGTTCTGAAGAGAATGGATATAGAAATAGATCTGGATTGAGGTCTATTCTTTTTTATTCTTTAGCATCTTCTTATTTCAATAGAAACTTGTCTGGTGTAACACCTAATTCTAATTACTATAAAGATGCTACTGCCTATAATAAATCTACAGGATTAAAAAATGATTTAAAGAGTTCTGCTTCCTCTAGAAAAGTTAGAGTACCAGGAGCATCATCAAAAGGATACGGAAGTGGAAAATCGTTCAGATCGTTTGGAGGATAATCGTTTTAAAGAAATTAAACGATTAAAAAAAAAGAATGTACCTCATCAATTACATTGGTTCTTAAAGGATGATTATTTTTCTGAGGAATTATTAGGTGTTTATATATTTGAATTACAAAATTATAAACAAACTAGTGAAGAAGCCTTTTACTTGTTTGAAAAAGCAACTGATAAAATAATACAAAACAATGATTTAGAAGTTTTAGGAATTCCATCTTTTTTTCACGAGTGCATTATTCATAGCTGGAACAATAGAATAAAACACCCTTTTCTTTATGGTAGGTTTGATATTAATGGCGGATTAGGAAACAACAACGCTAAAATTATTGAATTTAATGCCGATACATGCACTACAATACCAGAAACAGTAGTTTGGCAGAAACTACAACATAATGAATTAAAAGGAAACTCTGAACAATTTAATTCCCTAGCCTTAGAAATAGGAAACACTTTAACCAAACTTAAATCAACTATAAACCATTCAGAACCATTTATTTTAGGCTCTTCTTTTGGTTATAAGGAAGACATACTTAATGTTAATTGCATTTTAGATATTGCTTACGACCAAGGGTACAAATCTTTTTACGTTAATTTAGAAGAAGTTATATTCTCACAAGAACAAGGTATTCTATATGAAATTAATGGCGAATACCAAATTGCAGATATCTGGTTTAAAATGATTCCTTGGGACTGGATGTTTAATGAAGAACCACAATTAGCAAAAGATTTATCTGTTATTATTACTAAAAATTTATGCACGGTTCTTAATCCTGCTTATACTGCTATATGGCAAAACAAAAAGTTTATGGCATATATAACTAAACATTTCCCAAACAATGTAATAGCAGAAACTTTTTCTAAAAAACCTTTATCAGAAAGCTATGTTTCTAAACCTTGTTATGGTAGATTGGGTGAAAGTATTTCTATTATGGGAAAAATAAATACCAGTACAAAGGGAGATTTTAGCGAACAAGAAACTATATTCCAAAAATATTACCCGCTAGCTAAAGATTTAGAGAATTATTACTATCAGGTAGGTATATTTTACTCAAATAATGCCTGTGCATTAAATCTAAGAAGTCAAGAAAGTAAAATTATTACTGACGATTGTGAGTTTATGTCTCACTATGTTATTTAAGTACAGAAAACGACTTTACGATTTCCATATTTCCTCTGTTAATAATATTTGAATCTATTCTGTTAGATTCTAAACTAGTTTTTAAAACCTCACTAACCATTTCTACATTAAAAGGTTTACACGAAAAAACATCAATTGCTGCATAATTATGTTCTGGCCATGTATGTATACTTATATGACTTTCCGCTAAAAGTATAAAGCCAGTTACGCCTACAGGGTTAAATTGCTTAAAAGCTTCACTAATTTCCTCTAAATCTAATGTCTTAGTTACAGATTTAAGTACTTTTTTTATCTGCGGCACAAAAGATAACTTTTCTGTACTACAATTATATACTTCCCAGGTAGCATGCATTCCTATGTGCAAAACAAGTAATTTTAATTAATATTTTACAAAACCACTTCTTAATTAGCCGATTCTTGGCGAGCTAACATTTGCTCATAAAGCTCATAAGGAGAATATAATTTTTTTAATACTGTATAATTATCTCCATCCTCAATTTCAACTATTTCTGGTAAAACTTCTCTTGGTCCATAATCCCATGTAATTTCATTAATCAAACCATCTATGATGGCATAATCTCCTTCAAACTCCATACCTAAATATTCAACCTTCTTTTTACCTTGGGTAACTTCATACATCTTATAATAGGTTTCGTTGCCATAATATTCTCCCGTCATTAAATATTCTACCATTGTTGGATTTAACATATATACACTAGAAACAAAATCATAGTTTACAATACTATCATTAGCTAATGTTACTGTATGAGGTCCTTTCCCCATTTCTACCCAAACTACCTCTTTTGGTGCAACTTCTACAGACAAACTATCTATACTAACTATGATTGCTTCATTTGTTGGATTATCTATTGCAACATCAACATTATTACTACAAGAAGCTATTAATAATGTAAATACGAAAAGTAAGTATATTTTTTTCATAATTGTTTGTAATATTATTATAGTATAAACTTAAGTTTTTTTTTAAAAACTTAAGTATTCAAAACAAAATCTTTTTAAGTATATGCTGCTATATCTTACTGTATACCTTATTTACTCTAGTTAACAAAAACATTCCTATTAAAAAGAATATTCCCAAAAAAATAATTGCGTTGCGCATACTACCCGTTAATTGCGCTACAAAACCATACATAAAAGTTCCTATAACAATCCCTATTTTTTCTGCAACATCATAAAAACTAAAAAAGGAAGTAGTATCTGTAGTCTCTGGAAGAAATTTAGAATACGTAGATCTAGATAATGCTTGGATTCCTCCCATTACCAATCCTACACAAGCTGCTCCAATATAAAAATTTATAGGGGTAATCATAAAATAGGCATAAACACATATAAACACCCACAATGCATTTACTACAATAAGTGTCTTTACATTTCCAAAAGTCCTTGAAGCTCTTGCTGTAATTATAGCTCCTAAAATAGCTATTAATTGTATCACTAAAATACTTACTATTAAGCCTATAGTCCTATCGCTATCTGATCCCCAATTAATTTCTTCTTCTCCAAAATAAGTAGCAATCAACATAACCGTTTGTACAGCCATGCTATACACAAAAAATGCTATTAGATATCGTTTTAGTTTAATTTCGTTTCCTAATTGGCGCCAAACACTTTTTAATTCTTTAAAACCATTTAATATTACATTTTTCTTTTCTCCTTCTTGTTTATTTCCTTTTGGCAAATAAAAGAAAGTATATTGTGCAAAAATAATCCACCATATACCTACAGTAATAAAAGAAATTTTCATTGCTTCAAAAGAAGCTACATTTTTTACTGCTTCTATAGCTGTTTCTATTTCTGACTCATTTCCACTTTTAGCTATAGATTCAGGAATGCTTATATCAAAACCAAACCATTCTGGTTTCATTACCATTGTTAAATTTAATAATAACAAAAGCACGCTACCTGCATACCCAAGAGAAAACCCTTTGGCACTTACTTTATCCTGTTGTTCTGGATAGGCTACATCTGGCAAATAAGAATTATTTATAGCAAAACTTACCCAAAAACCTACTAAACCAAAGAAATAACAGGTTAGTCCTAGATAAATTGTATCTATTGAAAACCAGTATAAACCAATACAAGAAATAGCCCCTAAATAGCAGAAAAACTTCATAAAAAGCTTCTTATTTCCTAAATAATCTGCTACGCCAGAAATTAATGGTGTTATGATTGCTATAAAAACAAAAGCTAAAGAGGTAGTATAACTTATTAATGGCGCTCTCGCTATTTCGCTGCCAAAAATTGTTACCTTTTCTATTTTAGCTATCCTAAATAATGCCCCATAAAAAATAGGAAATATTGCAGAACTTATTACTAAACTATATACCGAGTTTGCCCAATCATAAAATGCCCAAGCATTTAATAATTTTTCACTTCCTTTTTCTAATATTTGTTTTGACATAGCTATAAAATAAAAGCTGCTCCATTGGAACAGCTTCTAATATACAATTAATATGTTTTTTAATCTTCTATTATTTTATCTAAAAGAGGTTACACCATATTTTTTTGCTTCTGCTCTTGCATCTGGAGCCCATACTGTTAAATTATTAATTCTTGTATCGTTAGATGGGTGAGTACTCATGAATTCTGGTGGTGCTTCTCCGCCACTATTAGCTTTCATTCTTTTCCATAGTTCTGCTGCTTCACCTGGATTATAACCAGCAATTGCCATAATTTGTAATCCAATATGATCTGCTTCAGTTTCATGACCTCTACTAAATGGCAGCATTACCCCTACTTGAGAACCTACACCATATGCCTGATTAAACATGGCTCTTTTTTGGTCATCTTTAATAACAACATTACCTGCTACTGCGCCTGCTTGCTGTAATACTCCTGCACTCATACGTTGTGCTCCATGATCTGCTAGTGCATGTGCCACCTCATGTCCCATTACAACTGCTACTCCTGCTTCTGTTTGTGTTATTGGTAAAATCCCTGTATAAAATACAATTTTACCACCTGGCATACACCATGCATTTACAGTTGCATCATCTACTAAATTATATTCCCATTTATAATCTTTAAGATACCCCGCATGACCGTTTGCATTTAGCCAACGTTCTGCAGCAGCAGAGATACGTTGCCCAACTTTGGTTATCATATTTGCATCTGCTGTTCCTGTAATTACTTTATTTGTACCCAAAAACTGGTCATACTGTGCAAAAGCAGTCGGGAATATTTTACTGTTAGGGTAAAAATTTAACGTCTTCTGTCCTGTAAATGGGTTTGTTTTACAAGCAGATACTGCTATAAAAACAACCATTGTTAATATTATTTTTTTCATACTATTTAGTTAATGTTTAAGAATTTAAAATCACAAAGATATTATTTTCCTGTAATATGCAATTCTGAAAAATCTTTACGAACCTCTATTGTATGGTTATCAGTTAATTTTACATCTTCAAAAGAAACAACTTCGTTATCTATTTCTATTGTTCCAATTTCAAAAGGCAATCCTATTAATTTTATTTTAAATTTACCGTATGGAGTTATAAAATCGCCATCTTTATATTGCTGAATAATAAGGTCGTTTTCTTTTCCGTCTAATTTAAAATTTCTTAGACTATACCTTCCTTTTGTATAATCATAACCATCTTGGGCATCCTCATACACTTCAGAATTTTCTTTTCCTATTCTAAAATAAACTTCTAATAGCAACTCTTCAATTTCTTTTTCTCCTACGTATTGCTGAACTGGGTATTTAGGAATTATTGCTCCTTCCTTTATGAATAGTGGTATAATATCCAAATCTGCTTCAACCCAAAGTTCCCTACCTCCATCTACAACTTCATTTGTCCAATAATTATACCATTTACCTCTTGGTATATACATTCTTCTACCTTGCACGTTGGGTTCTTGTACTGGACATACTAACATTTTATCTCCGAAGACAAATTCATCTGTCCTAAAATGTGTTTGTGCATCTTCTTGATCATAGTAAACTATAGATTGTAGTAATGGTGTACCATCTTTGGTATAATTCCAAAACATAGTATATATGTATGGTAATAATTGGTATCTTATTTCTATGTATTTACGGGCTATGTCTGTTATTTCTGTACCAAAAGACCAAGGTTCTTGCTCTCCGTGATCACCACTAGAGTGTACTCTACAAAACGGGTGAAATATTCCTAATTGTATCCATCTAGCAAATAATTCTCCGTTAGGTTGTTCTGCAAAACCTCCTATATCTGAACCAACAAAAGACATCCCACTTATACACATGCGCTGCATTTGCACATTTGCAATCCATAAGTGTTCCCAAGTTGCAACATTATCTCCTGTCCATGTAGATGTATAACGTTGTGCTCCAGAATATGCCGATCTTGTTATTACAAAAGGTCTTTTAGGATAATTAAATCTTTTTACTCCTTCATAGGTTGCTCTCGCCATTTGTGTTCCATACACATTATGGGCTTTTCTATGGCTACATGGATGCCCATCATAATCGTGACGTACATCAAGCGGAAATGTTTTTCCTGGCACCTCCATCACGGCAGGTTCATTCATATCATTCCATATACCTTGCACCCCTATATCTCCTATTAGTTCCTTATATAAGCCTGCCCACCATTCTCTAACTTCTGGGTTAGTATAATCTGGAAAATTACATTCTCCTGGCCATACTTTTCCTCGCATGTAGGGACCGTCTCCACGTTTACAGAAGTAATCGTTTTCCTTACCTTCCTGATACACCCAGTAATCTTTATCTACTTTTATTCCTGGATCTATAATTGCTACAGTTTTAAAACCATCATCATTTAATTCTTTCACCATTCTTTTAGGATCTGGAAAATACTTTTTATTCCATGTAAAACACCTAAAACCTTCCATATAATCTATATCTAAATATATAGCATCGCAAGGGATATTTAATTCTCTAAATTTCCCTGTGATTTCTTTTACTTTAGCTTCTGGATAATAACTCCATTTACATTGGTGAAAACCTAAAGCCCATAATGGTGGTAGTTCTGGTTTACCTGTTAGGTTGGTATAAGAGTCTACTACTTTTGATATTTTTGGCCCATAAAAGAAATAATAATTCATTTCTCCTCCGTCTGCCCAAAAACTAGTAATATTTCTTCGTTCTTGAGAAAAATCGAAATGAGTTCTAAAACTGTTATCGAAGAATACACCGTAGGCTACTTTATTATGCAATCCTATGTAAAAAGGAATTGCTTTGTATAATGGCTCTTGATCTTTACCATAGGCATATTGATCTGTTGCCCAATTTTGTACTCTTTTCCCTTTTAAGTTATTGTGTGTTGCTTTATCTCCTAAGCCGTAAAAGCTTTCTGAAAGCTGTGTTATTTTGCTCATTTTAACGGTATTTCCACCGTATTCGTAGTTCTCTTCCCAATGAAAACCTAATTCGTCTTCATTTAATATATTTCCTTCTAAATCGGAAATTTGAGTTCGTAGTGTTTGTTTATCAATAAGCACTTTTAACTTAGAAGTACTCGCTAAATATTCAGTCTCTGTTTCTGTTACTTCTAAATGGTTATATCCTCTGCTTGCATCATCTGCAATTGCATATGAAAAGTCAGGTTCAAAAACATTTTCTGTGGCATATCTAAATCGTAATACGCTATCGCGTAATACTGTCAATTCCAGTATCACACCATTTTCTGTTGTAAAATAAAGCTTATCTACTTCCTTTTTATAATCTATAACTTTATTTGGGTATAAATTCCCTTTATATTCTAATTCCGTATTTGTAATCATAAATTTGCAGGTTTAATTGTCTAACAAAAAAAACACATTAACAGCTAAATTAAAAAGTTGTTGTATGAAATTGCAAACAATACATTTTATTCTTTATTTATTATTAAAAACTACTATTCCCAAGGGCGGAATTGTGATTTCTATAGAAGATTCACAACTATGCCATGGCACTTTCTCTATTTTAACCAAAGAATTACTTATACCACTACCACCGTATTTTTTAGCATCTGTATTAAATATTTCTTTTAATTTTCCTTTTTTGTTAGTTCCAATTCTATAATTTTCTCTAGGTAATGGTGTAAAGTTACAAGCTATTATTACGTCATTTTCAACATTATGACCTTTTCTAATATAAATAAGAACAGAGTTTTCATGATCTCCGTAATCTATCCATTGAAATCCTTCTTTACTAAATTGTTTTTCATACAAAGCTGGATATTCTTGGTATAATTTATTTAGATCTTTTACTAATTCTTGTATTCCTGAGTGAAAATCATATTGTAACAAATGCCAATCTAGACTCTGTTGAAAATTCCACTCAGAAGACTGCCCAAACTCAGACCCCATAAACATTAAATTTGCTCCAGGATGTGTATACATGTATCCAAAAAGTAATCTTAAATTGGCAAATTGTTGCCACTCATCTCCTGGCATGCGATACAATAATGATTTTTTACCATACACCACTTCATCATGGGAAAAGGGAAGCATAAAGTTTTCAGAAAAAGCATAAGTAGCACTAAACGTTAAATCGTTCTGATGGTGTTTTCTATAGATAGGCTCTTTTTTAAAATATTCTAACGTATCGTGCATCCAACCCATCATCCACTTCATTCCGAATCCAAGTCCGCCAATATTAACAGGTTTTGATACCATAGAAAAAGAAGTGGATTCTTCTGCAATTGTTTGTACGCCTTTGAAGCTTCTATAAACCTCCTCGTTTAATTCTCTTATAAATGATATTGCTTCTAGATTCTCGTTATTTCCAAATTCATTTGGATCCCACTCTCCTTCTTCTCTAGAATAATCCAAATATAACATAGAAGCTACAGCATCTACGCGTAATGCATCTGCATGGTATTGATCTAACCAAAAAATAGCATTACTTATCAAAAATGCTCTTACCTCATTTCTACCATAATTAAAAATAAGGCTTTTCCAATCTGGGTGGTATCCTTTTTTTCTGTCTGGGTGTTCATATAGATTAGACCCATCAAAAAATCCTAAGCCATGTGCATCTTCTGGAAAATGAGAAGGTACCCAGTCTAAAATAACACCAATATCATGCTGATGTAATTTATCTATCAGAAACTTAAATTCATCTGGTGTGCCAAACCTAGAGGTTGGCGCAAAATATCCTGTAAGTTGGTATCCCCAAGAAGGATCATACGGATATTCCATAATAGGCATAAATTCTACGTGTGTAAAATTCATTTCCTTTACATATTTCACTAAATCTTCTGCCAAGTCTGTATAGGACATAAACTCATTATTCTCTTTTCTTTTCCAAGAGCCTAAATGTACTTCATATACTGCATAGGGTTTATCTAGACCATTTTTATCTGCTCTGTAGCCCATCCAATTGGTATCTTTCCAATCATAGTTATCTTCCCAAACTACAGATGCTGTTTTAGGCGGGTGTTCACAAAGTCTAGCAAAAGGATCTGCCTTTTCTGTTTTTATACCGTTATTATTAGAAATAATCACATATTTATAAATTGCACCCTTTTTTATTTCTGGAATAAAACCTTCCCATATGCCGCTTTCATCCCACCTTACATTTAGAAGATGTGCATCCTCATTCCAAAAATTAAAATCACCAACTACAGACACTTTTTTAGCTGTTGGTGCCCAAACAGCAAAATAAGTTCCTTTAACACCATTAAGTTCTGTAATATGGGAACCTAGTTTCTCGTACAATTTAAAATGTTTTCCTCCCTTAAATAAATTAATATCAAAATCTGAAAATAGACTATGTGGTAGTACGTTTAGCATGGTATTGAATATTTATTACAATAATAAGCAACTTTGTATAATAAGTACGAATTTTCTAACGTTAGTTTCAACGGTATAGTTATTATAGTATTGTGTTGGGGGGGGTAATAATATTTGGAATGCTTTTTGTTATAACATGTTTAAACTAAATACTATATTCGTGTTTTTTTAGTCTAAAAAATCATTTAAATTTAAAATAAAAATCATGAAGAATTTAACATTGGCATTAGGAGCATTTTTAACTTTGTTTATTATTTCTTGTGAAGGACCACAAGGAATTCCTGGCATTGATGGTGATAAATTTGAAGCAAGAGCTTTTGAAATTAATACAGATTTAGCACCTAGCAGCACGTCATCAAATATATTAGAGTTTTCAGCAAATTACCCCTCTGGATTCACCTTATTATCAGGTGATGCCATATTAATCTACAGACTAGAAGAAGTAACTAATGGCAATCCTGTATGGAGACAATTACCACAACCTATTAGCACAGATGACGGCTTATTATTTTATAATTTTGATTTTACTCAAGGAGATTATAGCATATATGTTGAGCCAGGATTTGATATCTCTTTAATTCAACCAGATATATCGCAAGATCAATTTTTTAGAATTATAGTTATTCCTACTGATTTAAGAACATCTAAACTAGACACCTCTAATATGGATGCAGTTTTAAGTGCTTTGAATATTGATGAAGCTGCTATTCGTGTCGTAGAATAAAAACTTAAAATTTCACAAAAATATAAATCCTCATTTTTCAATAATAATGAAAAATGAGGATTTTTTTATTTAAACTACCCTTTGTAATTTTAATGCCAAAGCTTCGTCTAAATAAAAACAAACGACCCCTAAATATCAAATGGTAATAATTTAAAACATTTACATACAAGTATCGATTATCGATGTGTTAAACTCTAGGGTATAAAATAAATTTTAAAGATGAATAAAGTCTTAATTACACTTTGCATACTTATAGCTAGTTGCCAAGGCATTTCACAGGAAAAAAACGCTCCAATAGTAAAAGAGGCGAAACAAAAGAAAACCTTTGCCTTTATTAAAACAAAAAAAGAATGGAAGCAACAATTAACAAACACACAATACGCTATTCTTAGAGAAGCTGCAACAGAAAATTCTTTTTCTAGTGATTTATTAGAAAATAAAGAAAAAGGTGTTTATACCTGTGCTGGATGCAGTACTCCACTTTTCAAAAGTAAAAACAAGTTTAATTCTGGTACAGGATGGCCTTCTTTTGACCAAGAAATAAAAGGTAGCGTGAATTATGATATTGATTACAAAATAGGCTACAAACGCACTGAAGAACATTGCGCTACTTGCGGCGGACATTTAGGCCATGTTTTTGAAGACGGTCCACGAAAAACAACTGGATTAAGACACTGTATAAATGGAGCTATACTAAAATTTATTCCTGAAAAGTAGTAGTTAGTGGTGAAAAGAATACTTAACATTTAAAATAAATATATCAACAAACAAGAGTTCTTTTTATAACTTGGCCTTTAATACTTAATATCACCTAAAAGATGTCTGAGAAATACGCTGTAGAAAAATCCGATGAAGAATGGAAATCACAACTTTCTAAAGATGAATATAGAATTCTTAGGAAAAAAGGAACCGAATATCCACACACAGGGACTTACAACCTACATTTTAAAAATGGTGAATACCATTGCAAAGCCTGCAATGCTACGCTTTTTAAAAGTGACCATAAATTTGAAAGTGGCTGTGGATGGCCATCCTTTGATAAGGCAGTTGAGGGTGCTATAGAATACATTAGAGATAATACTCACGGAATGATTCGTACCGAAACTGTTTGCGCTAAATGTGGCGGACATTTAGGTCATGTTTTTGATGATGGACCAACAGAAACCACAGGCCAGCGTTATTGTATCAATTCAATTAGCATTGGTTTTCAAAAATCTTAATTTTTATTAAGTTACTGCTAATAATTATTTTAAAAGAATTTTTCTGAATTTAATCTACCGTTCTTAAACGCACGAAAACAAAACTTTTATGTAACTAACCAAAAAATATTCAATTGCAATAGCATGGAGCATTGCTCCTGTTGTAAAATACGTGCATGGTAATATGCTTTGTAAGCAAGAAAATCTCCTAACCAAAGATGGCAAAAAAGCATAAAAAATAGAGAGATAACTTGATAATAGCGTGTATCCAAAATTAGAAATATCAGCGCCAGAATCGTTTTTCTTATGGCTTGTTTCAAATAAACATTACCATGAAATTTATAATTCATTTCTGTTATACCAAATGCTTAATCTATAGAGTAAAATCGCATACAATACTGTGATTGGATTTTCATATTTATATTACTGTAGGACTTATTTAAAATTCATTTAATATAAACTTAGGTAATTTTAGCACACATTAAATTAGCAAACAAAACATACAATAAACAGACACTATTAATCGTTAGATAGCATATCATATAAGTTATTTTGGGCAAATAATAATATTAAAAAATAAGGATAAAAAAGAGAAATCTATATTTTCAACAAAAAAACTACAAGCAATCTATGATTATTTACAATAATTCTTAAAATATATGTATTTCTTGATCTAGCTAATAATTCTTTAAAAAAAGGGGCATTAGCAAAATCTAAAAAAACAACATACACGTATTTATTTACACAGGTTGCTAACTATTAAGAAAATGAATACTACAAAAAACACATTGGATGATATTCTTGCTGAGTTTCATCATTATAAAACAATAGGGGATTTGGTTTTCTCTCAACTCAACAAAGAGAGCATTAGTTGGCAATATAACAATGAAGGTTACAGCATATCACTTATTGTAAAACATATGACTAATGATATATTATGCTCTTTATTAAATTTACTAACGGAATATGACGAGAAAAAATCCCCACTTAGTAGCGATTTCTACATTAAATCTTACACTACAAGATTTGAAATGTTAGAAAAATGGGAAGAGGCATGGGATTGCTTATTTACTTCCATAGAAAGGTTTGATACTAATAACTTTAACAAATCTATAAAAATTAATAATAAAACTCTTACTCTAAAAGAAATCATAAAAAATCAATTATCACTTTGTGCAGCTTATATTGATGATATAGTATTCTTAGAAAGAATGCTTAAGAGACACAATATAATCCCTTCTTTAGATTATAATTATTAATAACACTACTTCATTTACTTAAAGCAACATCTGTAGAACTTTAAGTTTATTACAAAATAGATAAAAATCTAGGCTATTTTTCACCAAAGCAACTATGCTATTTTAGGATTGGTTTCGTAACTTTACGCCTTCAATTAAATAAAAATATAAATGAGCAATTTCGACGTTATTGTTTTGGGAAGTGGGCCAGGTGGTTATGTAACTGCTATTAGAGCCTCTCAATTAGGATTTAAAACCGCTGTTATAGAAAAAGAAAATTTAGGTGGTGTTTGTTTAAATTGGGGATGTATTCCAACCAAAGCCTTATTAAAATCTGCTCAAGTTTTTGAATACTTGCAACATGCAGAAGATTATGGTCTTAAAGCAGCAGGTGTTGACAAAGATTTTGATGCCGTTGTAAAAAGAAGTCGTGGCGTTGCTGACGGAATGAGCAAAGGTGTTCAATTTCTAATGAAAAAGAACAAAATTGAAGTTATTAATGGTTTTGGAAAATTAAAAACTGGTAAAAAAGTAGATGTTACTGATGCTGATGGTAAAGTAACTGAGTACGCTGCTAATACTATTATTATAGCAACGGGAGCTCGTAGTAGAGAATTACCTAATTTACCACAAGATGGTAAAAAAATAATAGGATACCGCCAAGCAATGACTTTAGAGAAGCAACCTAAAAAATTGGTTGTTGTTGGTAGTGGTGCTATAGGTATTGAGTTCGCATATTTTTACAATGCTATGGGAACAGACGTTACTGTAGTAGAGTATTTACCAAATATAGTTCCTGTAGAAGACGAAGATATTTCTAAACAATTAGAACGTAGCTTTAAAAAAGCTGGAATTAAAGTAATGACTTCCTCAGAAGTAACTAAAGTAGACACAAGTGGTGATGGCGTAAAAGTTACCGTAAAAACAAGCAAAGGAGAAGAAGTTTTAGAAGCTGATCTTGTTTTATCTGCTGTAGGGATAAAAACAAACATAGAAAACATAGGATTAGAGGATGTTGGTATTATTACCGATAGAGACAAAATTTTAGTAAACGATTTTTACCAAACTAATATCCCAGGATACTTTGCAATTGGTGATGTTACACCAGGCCAAGCATTAGCACATGTTGCTTCTGCTGAAGGTATTCTTTGTGTAGAAAAATTAGCAGGTTTACATGTAGAGCCTTTAGATTACGGAAACATACCAGGATGTACGTATTCTACTCCTGAAATTGCATCTGTTGGTCTTACCGAAAAACAAGCCAAAGAAAAAGGATATGAACTTAAAGTTGGTAAATTTCCTTTCTCTGCAAGTGGTAAAGCAAAAGCTGCTGGTACTCCAGATGGTTTTGTAAAAGTAATTTTTGATGCGAAGTATGGTGAATGGTTGGGATGCCATATGATTGGTGCTGGTGTTACAGATATGATTGCTGAAGCCGTAGTTGCTCGTAAATTGGAAACAACAGGACATGATATCATAAAAACAGTACACCCACACCCAACTATGAGCGAAGCGGTTATGGAGGCTGTTGCAGCTGCTTACGATGAAGTAATTCATATATAAAAAGTACTCACTATTAAATAAAATATAATGTTGAAATTATTTAGAGTTATCGCCATTCTTGAAGGAATATCATATATTTTACTTTTTGGATTGGGTATGCCTCTAAAATACGCTGCAGAAATATTAGAACCTAATAAATATATAGGCTATGTTCATGGATTTTTATTCATAGCCTATGTATTATTAGCTATCGTTATTTGGTATCAAAAAAAATGGAGTATCAAGAGAGGCTTAATTCTTTTAGTAGCCTCTCTACTACCTTTTGCTACTTTCTATGTTGAGAAAAAGTACTTAAAAACCGCATGAAATCTTCTTAAAAATAATTTTTATTTACTAACTTAATTTTTTATAGGCTATGTAAACATAGCTATCAAAACTGTAGAAATATATTTTATTGGCTATACCATTGGAAAAGAAAAAATACATACACGTGTATGTATTAAAAGTTTATTTTTAAGCAACTTACATAAACTCATGTCAAGTAACTAAAAGATTCGTTTTCATTACATCAAAACCAATTATCCAAAAGTTTCGAGTACAAAGGTTTGCTTTTATTTTTAAAATACTGCTATTATAGCAGTTTTAAAACAAAAAGGCGCTTAATTTTTTAGCTACTTATTCAATTGAGCAAAAATTTGGTTATAGAAAACTTTGAATGGCTAAATCGTAACTTTTTAAACCAAAACCTAAGATTACACCTTTTGAAACTGGAGAAATATAGGAAACATGTCTAAAGTCTTCTCTTTGGTGTGTGTTGGATATGTGTACTTCTATCACTGGAGTAGTAACTGCTTTTATAGCATCTCCAATACCTATAGATGTATGTGTGTATGCAGCCGCATTTAAAATAATACCATCATATGAAAAACCAACCTCTTGTATTTTCCCTATCAGCTCTCCCTCTATGTTGGATTGAAAATAAGAAAACTCAATATTTTTATATTTCTCTTGAAGCTCTCTAAGATAATCTTCAAAAGTAGCGCTGCCATAAATTTCTGGCTCTCTCTTTCCCAAAAGATTTAGGTTTGGGCCATTTATAATCATAATTTTCATACTGTAAAAATACTAAAATGTAGTGCATAAAAAAAGGCAGAAGATACACTTCTAACTTTTTAAAATAAAAATTATTCTTATTTCATTATATACCTTAACCCTACTCCAAAAGAACCCAGCTCATTACCCAAAACATCTCCTAAACCTATAAAAGGTCTCCAATCTAAAGATACTGTTAATGGTGCTCCACTAATTTTATACTCTACTCCTCCTGTGGGTCTTAAGGCTATTTCTGTACCAAAATCATCTATAAATAATACAGAAAGTCCTCCACCAGCAAACCAGTTTAAACCTTCAACATCACTTATATTACTATGGTATTTATAAAATGCATTTAATATTGTAACGCCAGATTCAAAAAGAAATTCTCCTTGCACCGCATGCTCTTCTGCTAAAAAACACTTAGCTGTAAGCCCAAACATATTAGAACCAGAGCCTAAATCTAAACCAATCCCTCCAGAAAATTTATACTCAGATTGCGCATTAGATTTCACAGTCCCTACTACTATAATTACTAGTACTATTATTGTTTTTTTCATTTTATTTATAGTTACTTAAAAAAGGGGACAAATATAGATTTTTAGAAATTATTTTTCTATTCAGTATATGTTAAATTACTGAAGCATTTTGTATCTAAAAAAAATATACCGGCGAAAACAATACTACAGCGTTTTTTATTATTAAAAACTTTTATATTTTTGCTTGTTTAATATTGTTTGTTCCTTATAAAATTAAAAATCAGGATGTAGCGCAGTCCGGTAGCGTACTTGGCTGGGGGTCAAGAGGTCGCAGGTTCGAATCCTGTCATCCCGACAAATTATAGTGTTAATTTACACTAAAAAATGTAAGAAAAGTAAACAGATTGTATAATTAAATTTGGATTTTTGTGATGACATCTGCATAATTTTTCTAGATTTCGCATCATTTACTTATTTTGAATTAGCCCGCCGCATTGGCAGATAGCATTAGTGATATGTATTTATGCAAAATAATTCACAACTTTTTTTAAATACAAATACATTATTTAGATTAGGAATCTCTCATAACTAAGTAATAATATATACTTATCTTTTTAAAAACTAAAAATTTACCGCTTTACTAATGAACTACTAAAAGATAACTTTTAACGATTTATCTCTTTGTATATGCCATTTGTTTAGTTTTTGTTTAGTTAGATTTTTATATTTAAGCATAATTTTTCATTAACTTTATAGAGAATCTATAAACTATGTATAATTTGGATTTTAATATATGGATTTACCCTAATCAAAAATAAACTTTACATTTAAAACAATTACTATGATTAAAATTAGATTACTAGTGTTAATTTCTTTTTTCACTTTAGCATTTTCGTGTACGGATGACAATCTTATTGACCCAGTTAAAGACGATACAGAAGCTGAAGCAGAAACACCTGAAGAACCAGAGGAGCCAGAAGAGGTCCCAGAAGAGGTCCCAGAAGAAGAGCCAGAAGAACCTGCAACTGAAGCTCCTAATCCACCAGATAGTGGTAACGAATGGAGCGACTTTAAAATTCCTGCTGATGCTGGAACCGATAAAGTTTGGCAGTTAGAAGAAGATATTTCAGATGATTTTGAATATGAATTTGCTGGAAAATCAACTTTAACTGAATTTGGAAGTGGCAAATGGACAAACTTTTATCATAATGCGTGGGATGGTCCTGGTACAACCAAATGGGTACATGAGAACGTTACTGTTACAGATGGTAAATTAAGCCTAATAACTAGCAGAGTAGAAGGAGAAACAAAAGCTTACAATGGTTCTACTGGAACCTTAGTAGATAAAGCCACTAGACTAGGTTGTATTACTTCTACTAAAAGAGTTAAATACCCTGTTTATGTAGAAACTAGAGTAAAAGCTGCAAATGCATTTTTTGCTTCAGATATATGGATGTTAAGTCCAGATGATACGCAAGAAATAGATATACTAGAAGCTTATGGAGCACAAAACCCAAGAAATGAACAAACGTGGTTTGGTGAAAGATTCCATATAAGTCACCATGTATTTATCAGAGATCCATTTGCAGATTACCAGCCAAAAGATGCTAGTACATGGCAACAAATAGATGGCTACCCATTTGTCTCTAGTGACTGGGTTACTATAGGTGTATATTGGAAGTCTCCAACTTACCTTGAATACTACCTAAATGGAAATTTAATAAAAGTTATGGATAACTTGGATACAGTAGATGGAAAAGATGGTATAGACCCATTAGGATACACATCTGCTTCAACTCCTCCAAATACTTCTGACAGAACAGGACTAAACAAAGAAATGGACATTATCATCAATGCTGAAGTTCAAGACTGGAATGCAGAAAAAGGTAGAATGCCAACAGATGAAGAAATCGCTAATTATCCAGACGATCATACTTTAAAAATAGACTGGATTCGTATTTACAAGCCTGTAGATGCTAACTAAGCAGTAATTACACTATTAAAAAGAGCCATCTAAATTAGATGGCTCTTTTTTTATTTTGAAATAATTTTTCAGTAATACAGTAGATTCATGACATTTAAATGACCGCTAATACATCTCTCACACCACTATGCATAGGGTTTTCGCATATGGTAGTTCATAAATCATCGCACCAAAGCTCTTTTCACTTTGGCACTATCTTCTAATTCATGCATAGGCTACTTACTAGTGCTCCTATACGAATTTTGAAGAGAATTATATTCTGTCCTTCCTTATTTGTTAGATCTATGTAGTTTATATTCACAACTCGTTTCGTGAAAGTACCATGATTCCTTCACTCAACCAAACTCTTGGTTATAGAGACCTCCCTGGCTAATGGCTTCTTCTTCCTCTTAATCTCTGCTGGTATTTACATACTTACCTTTTTGATGTTTGTTCGTGAGCTATTACAATGATGCAATGCATTGAGTTTGCCGAAGTGTGCTTGCTTACCCCAAGTAAATATGCCTTAATATACGATTTTTATTTAGCCTGTCTTGTGTTCATCAAAGTGTCAATGCCCAGTTTGTAGTCTCGTTTCCTTAACTTTATCTCACAGTAAACTAGCTTGCGACTCATTAATGTTACGAGCGTTTTCAACGCTCGTAAGAAACTTGCTCCCTCTAGATTAATTACTTATCTTTCATTAAATAAAAGATGCTCATGCTGGGCACACATAATGGCTATAATTAATAAGGTTCTTCGTACTTGACCCAAAGTTTAGAGCTTTTAACAAGTTCTGCTTTTTTTGATTTAACTTCTGAATACAAAGAAAATTATTAACTCCTTAAAGATATATATATTTGCATAAATTTTAGAATAAAAATATGAGGTTGCATTAATCTCCCAAATTAAAAAAACATAAAAATGAAAAAAATATTTTTTACCTCAGCAATTCTTTTATTATTCTCATGCAATCAAACTTATAAAATTTCGCAATCTTACTTGCTAGAAAAGACTTTTGAAAAAAAAGGCTATGCTGAAGACCAGCTATCTCCTGAAGATATAAAAGCGAATCCAGATTTCGCAAAGAAATTTCTAACGAGCCTTGCTTCTATCGAATTCGTTGACAAAACTAATGTTAATGTTTCTTATTGGAATAACTCACAAGGAATGATATCTTCAAGTGGAAGTTATATTATAAAGAACAATGAAATTATATTAAGATTAAAAAAACTAGGCACTCTTTTTGGTCAGGTTTTAAGATTAGAAAACGATAAAACCCTTATATCAAATGGTCAGTTTGAAAAATTTGAACTAAAAAAATAACTACTACTAATAGAGTATACGGCTCTCCTCATATTTGAAGAAAGTACACCTCTGACATCACCCTACGTAGGAGTTATCTATACGACGGTTCATAAAATTGAAATCTGTATATTATTTATGTAATCCAGTATGGAGTTATAAACTTTTCTTCTAAATTTAAAGAGTGTAATTATTGTTCTTAGCATAGGGCTTTGAGCTACAGCCAAACATTCCGTTCTTGTGCTATTCTAAAGATATGCCTGTGCGCTTTATATTCCTAATGAATTAGGTTTTGCATTTTTTTTCGAGCTTTTTCTGATTATGCCAAACACAATAGTGAAAATGGTTGTGTAACCACTCATCCAACTTTAAATTTTGGAATAAATATTTGTTAGTAAGTCATTATGTGTCAAGCTATAAAATTTATTTTTGGGTGCTCTATTTTAAGAGAGAGTCCAAGTGAGAATTGAACGAAAAAATTAAAAAATATGTTTCACTGATAGGTTATATAATCATGGTTATTGAACTAATTTTTTTGCCTTTTTATTAGTAGCCTTACTTATGAGATGTCTTTTATTAATCAAATAAAAAATCGTCATTTAAAATCCTTAAAAATAAAAAAACTCCATAAAAACTCACCTATTAAAAGTGGGTGCAACAATATAGATTACCAAAAACGTATTTTATATCAACTATACAAAGCCTCTGTCTACAAAGATTTGTCCTTATATTATTACAGAGTAAGCGTTGGTATTAGAAAAAACAGCAACCTTGGTATTTATATACATAATTGGAAAAATAGTGTGTTTTATTTCCGAAAAAATTAACTATTCAAGCCTTTATTAGAAAAATGCCCGAAACAGTAATGAATCTCTCTCAGCGTATTAGTATTTGAAAATTGAATATCTCATTTCTTTGTTTTATTCTCACCATTAATAATACCGGCTAAACAATACATTATACAAAATAAACATTAGAGCAAGTACTATACATTAACAATATATACTGAAACATTTTTCATGAAAAAACCTGTAAACTCAGAAGAGCTTACAGGTTTTATATTATCTGCGTGATTTTATTCTAAGCTGAATTTCTACTGGCATTAATATTACCATATAAAGAACGGGTAACGATTTTTTCATACAGTTCTTTAAATGAAGAATCTTCTCCAATTTTCTGGAGCGCATATTGTTGTATCACTAATAATGGCAGCACAATATTCTCTCTAATTTTAATAGATTCCCGAGAAAGAACCTCATTCTCCATTAAAATATCCATACCAGAAATTAGCAATAACATTTCTTTTGATAGTTGATATTCATCATGAAGTATAGTCCAAAAAGCACCGTATTCCTTGTCGTTTTTCATGTAGCTTGTTAGCTCAAAATAACATTTAGAAAGCGACATCATGCTATTAGACATTAATGCTCTAAAAAGAGGAACCTCTTTGTATAAAGTCTTAACTTCTTCTATTCTACCGGTATCCATCATCGCTTTAATTGCCGTCCCTAAACCAAAATAACCTGGTACATTTTGTTTTAATTGACTCCATGAACCTACAAATGATATAGCGCGAAGATCAGAAAGCTCTAATTTTGCTTTGTTCCCCCTTTTACCTGGGCGACTTCCAATATTAGCCTTAGTATAATACTTAAGTGTACTCATATTTTCTAAATATGGCATAAACTTATCATGCTGTTTTAACGCATCATACTTTGCAAAACTAAGATCAGAAAGCTCTTCAATTAAAGTTCTAGAATCTTTGGTAATGACATTTTCTTTTCCAAAAAAATCATTAGACAACCCAGCAGTAAGCAATTGCTCACAATTGTATTTAAACTGGTCTTTAGTTCCATAAGTACTAGTTATAGTTTGGCCTTGTATGGTTAATTGAATTTCGTTGTTAGCAATATCTTTGGGTTGTGCCGCATAAAAACGGTGTGTTTTTCCTCCTCCACGTGCTGGTGGTCCACCACGCCCATCAAAGAATATGGCTTTTATATCATTTTTAGCACATGCTGCAGACAAACTTTCTTTTGTAGTTATAATAGACCAATTGGCCTTTAAATAGCCCCCATCTTTTGTTCCGTCTGAGAAACCAAGCATCATCGTCTGCTTTTTATCTCTCTGTTTTACATGTGCCATATATTCTGGCATAGCAAATAATTGCTCCATAACACCTCCTGCGTGTTCCATTCCTATCATGGTTTCGAAGAGTGGTACAATATCAAAAGTTATTTCATCTGCCTTCCACCCTATCCACCTGAACAATGCATAAACAAATAGTACAGAGTATATATCTTCAGAATTACTTATAATATACCTGTTACAACCTTCTTCACCATTTTTCTCTTGAATGGCATTTAATTGACTAATATTTTTGATGGTATCTTCTACAAGTTTATCGTCAAAATCTGCTGGTGATAAATTTAATTCCTTGTGTAATAGAATATCAACAAGTTCATCTTCATTAAGTTCAGATAAATTTTCTTTAACAAGTCCATTTTTCTTTAACACTTCTGTAATAACTTTATAGTGTACACTGTGATCTTGACGTACATCTAAAGTAGCAAAATGTGTTTTAAATATTTTAACCTTGTCAATAAAGTAATCTAAGTCTGCTAAATACAATTTATGGTATTTCTCTACTAGAATTTCTCTAATACTATTTAAAGGCTCAATAATATCCTCATACCCAACGTGTTTATTAGGGTTAAACATTGCTGTATATAAATTAGCTCGTAACTGACTAATGAATTCTTGTACGTCATTAAAAGTTAACTTCTTCTGTAAATTTTTTAAATCGTTATAATAACATTTCATCAATGTGATACGCAATTCATTTGCAACATCACTTGTAATATCTGCAGTTACAAAAGGATTTCCGTCACGGTCACCACCAGGCCAAAATCCTAATTTCATGATATTATGATTTTCGAAATCTGATTTATCAATGGTTCTTTTTAGATGTGCATACAATTCTCCTACCGCGTCATAATATACATTTCTTAGTGTATATATTATGTTTTTAGCCTCATCTAAAGGCGTTGGTTTTTTAGAATTTATAAGCGATGTAAGTCCTAATTGTTGTAAGGTTACATCTATATCATCTATTTTATCTCCTAAAATTAATGTTCTTAATTCCGTTATAATATCTAGTACTGCTGGCGTATAAAACTGAGTTGGGTGTGCCGTTAATACAATACGTGCACTGAAATTAGACAGATGACCAGAAATCTTATCCCAACTCTTATTTTTATCTACTAACTCAAAATAATCTTTTATAGAAAGGTTTGAAGTATGCGCATGTAACTTAGGAAAAGCGGCATCTTCTACACTATCATACAAAACCACCTGGCGTTCTACATACTGTATAATGCGAAACATAAAATCTATTCTTTCTTCTTCTGACGCAATATCTGCATAATTATCAAAAAAAGCTTCTAAAATCTCTTTAGGGTTTCTCCCAGACTTTAATCCTTTTTGACATTGATCTAAAATTAAAGGTATAAGCATACCTACATTTTCGATATTACGGTAAGGTAAATTTAAAAACAGACTATTATAAATATTAAATTTATTATTTACTGATTTTTTAAACTCCTTTAATCTTTCTATTTGCTGCATTCTATACTATTATTTTTTTTGTAGAATATTCTACTTTAAAATTAATACTAAATCCTCTGAATTTACTAATGAACCACCTGTTAGTTGTATACTATCTACAACACCTACTTCGGTAGCTGTAACGGTAGTTTCCATCTTCATGGCTTCTATGACAAACAAAGGCTGATTTCTTTTCACCTCTTGTCCTTTCTTAACTAGCACATTAGATAACAAGCCTTGCAATGGTGCTCCAATTTCTTTTGTATTGGTTGGGTCTGCTTTTTTATTCTCTATTTTTGTAACCTTAACAGCGCTATCTTTTACAACAACATTTCTTAACTGCCCGTTTACTTTAAAGAAAATACTAACATTACCTGCTTCATCTGGTTCTCCTTTTAACATTAGAGATACCAAAATGTTTTTTCCTTTGTCTAATTCTACCATAATCTCCTCTCCTACTTCCATACCATAGAAGAAATTTTTGGTAGGTATATTCATCACATTTCCATATTTTACATGCTTGTTATAAGCATCTGTAAATACTTTTGGATATAATTTATACGACAAGAAATCGGTCATTTCTAACTCACGCCCCATTCCTTTTTTAAACTTTCTATTGAAAGATTTAAATTCTTTATCAAAATCTACAGGCTCTAGATGTGCATTTGGTCTTTCTGTGAAAGGCTTTTCATCTTTTAAAATGATTTTTTGAAGTCTTTCTGGAATACCTCCAAATGGCTGTCCTAATTCTCCTCTAAAGAAACTTTTTACAGATTCTGGGAACGATATATCTTCTCCTTTTTCTAAAATATCTACTACCGTTAAACTATTACCAATCATATACTGCGCCATATCACCAACTACTTTAGAACTTGGTGTTACTTTTACAATATCTCCAAACAATTGGTTTACTTCCCCATACATTTTAGTAATCTCTGGGAATTTATCTTCTAACCCTAATGCAATTGCTTGCCCTTTTAAGTTAGAGTATTGTCCGCCTGGTATTTCGTGATTGTATACTTCTCCTGTTCCAGATTTTAATCCAGATTCAAAAGAATAGTAATAATTACGTACCGTTTCCCAATAATTAGAGTATTCTGCTAATTTTTCTGCGTTCAGGTTATTTTCACGCTCGCTAAAACGTAGCATCTCCATTACAGAATTAAAGTTTGGCTGTGACGTTAAACCTGATAGTCCGCCTAAAGCAACATCAATAACATCTACTCCTGCTTCTGCTGCCTTTAAGTACGTTGCTGCTTGCGTAGAAGAAGTATCGTGTGTATGTAAATGAACTGGAATATTTATTTCTGATTTTAATGCAGATATTAGCTCGAAAGCGGCATTAGGTTTTAATAGGCCTGCCATATCTTTCACGCCTAATATATGCGCTCCAGCATTTTCTATATCTTTTGCCAACTGTACATAGTACTTTAAATCGTACTTAGTTTTAGATGGGTCTAGAATATCACCTGTATAACAAAATGAACCTTCTGCCAATCCGCCAGTTTTTGTGCGTACATGCTCTATACATGGTGCAATAGATTTCATCCAGTTTAAAGAATCAAAAATACGGAAAACATCTACGCCTGTTTCCCATGATTTTTCTACAAACTTCTCTATTAAATTATCTGGATACGCTGTATATCCTACACCATTAGACCCTCTAATTAGCATTTGTAATAACACATTAGGCATTGCTTTTCTTAAGCTTGCTAAACGTTCCCAAGGGTTTTCCTGCAAAAAACGAAGACAAACATCAAAAGTTGCGCCTCCCCAAACTTCCATACTAAATATTTCTGGATGGTTTTTTGCATAACCCTCTGCTACTTTTAACATATCTACGGTACGCATACGTGTTGCTAACAAACTCTGGTGAGCATCACGCATTGTAGTATCTGTAAAATGAACTTTCTTTTCATTTTTTAACCACTGCGCAAACTTATCTGGCCCTAGTTCTGTTAATAAATCCTTTGTTCCTTTTGGATATGGATCAAACTTTGGATATGCAGGAATAATTGGTTTAGAAAAAACACGATTTGGATCTTTCTTCTTTACATCTGGATTACCATTTACAATAACCTCTCCTAAGAAATTCACTAATTTATTCGCACGGTTTTTAGGTTCTTTAAATTCAAATAAAGCAGGTTCATTTTTGATAAAATTAACCGTTACCTTACCTTCTCTAAAAGTTTTATGCTTTAATATATTATCTAAGAAAGCCATGTTAGTTTTTACACCACGAATACGAAATTCTGACAATGCTCTTCGCATTTTTTTGCACGAACCATCTAAAGTTCTACTTATAGCAGAAACTTTTACTAACATAGAATCGAAGAACGGAGAAATAACTACTCCCTGGTATACACTACCAGCATCTAAACGAATTCCCAAACCAGAAGCACTTCTATAGGTAGTAACTACTCCGTAATCTGGTTTAAAATCATTTGCTGGATCTTCTGTTGTTACTCTACATTGTAATGCGTATCCTGTAATTACTACAGACTCTTGACTTTTTATATTTATTTCTTCGTCTGATAATTTATACCCACCTGCTATATACAACTGTGTTTTTATCAAATCGATATTGGTAATCATTTCTGTTACTGTATGCTCTACTTGTACTCTTGGGTTAACTTCAATAAAATAAACGCTTCCGTCATCATCTACCAAAAACTCTACTGTACCAATATTGTTGTAGTTTACCGCTTTACAAATATTTATTGCATAGGTATACAAGCTGTCTTTTGTTTCTTGCGGTAAACCAAAAGATGGTGCAAATTCTATTACTTTTTGGTAACGACGTTGTACTGAACAATCTCTTTCGTATAAATGCACAATATTACCGTGCGCATCTGCTACGATTTGAATTTCTATATGCTTAGGGTTTTGTACATATTTTTCTAAGAACACCGTATCATCACCAAAGGCATTTAGAGATTCTCTCTTCGCCTCTGGATATGCTTTTCTAAGTTCGTCTTCGGTTGTAATAACTCGCATTCCGCGACCACCACCACCAGAAGCTGCTTTTAACATTATTGGATATCCAATAATGTTGGCTTCAGACAAAGCAACATTAATATCTGTAAGGTCTTTTGCACTACTACGAATAATTGGAACATTATTAGCTACAGCGACCTCTTTTGCCATTATTTTATCACCCAAGGCTTTTAAGACAGATACTTTAGGACCAACAAAAATAATTCCGTTTGCTTCACATTTCTCTGCAAAATCAGCATTTTCAGATAAAAAACCATAACCAGGGTGTATGGCATCTACATCATTATCTTTGGCTACTTTTATAATAGCATCTATATCTAAATAAGGTTTTAAAGGCTCATTATCTTCACCAATTTGGTAACATTCATCTGCTTTGTAACGGTGTAATGAGTAACGATCTTCGTAGGTATACATTCCTACTGTTTTTATTCCCATTTCTACACAAGCTCTAAATATCCGTATGGCTATCTCCCCCCTATTTGCTACTAAAACCTTTTTAATTTTCATGCTGTCTTTGCCTTAAAATTTCAATCAACAAAATTACAGTTTTTGAACATGCATAACAATAGTTGTATTGTATAAAATAAAAGGTTTTTGTGATAAAACAGCAACTATTACAAGGTATTTTTTAGAAAACTAAAAAAATAAGATTTTTAAAAGTTTTTAACGTACAAAAACAGGTTCGTTTTCTTTCAGCGTATGTTCTTTGCTATAAGTGTAGTTATCTAAATTAAAGCCTTTTATATCGTCTAAGGTTTTTGCATTGGTATCTAATATGTAACGTACCATGCTACCTCTTGCTTTTTTAGCAAAAAAGCTAATAACTTTTAATTTATCGTTCTTCCAATCTTTAAAAACAGGTGCTATTATTGGTGTTTTCAATTGTTTAGCATCTACCGCACTAAAGTATTCGTTACTAGCTAAATTCACAAACAACTCACCATCTTTCAACTCAGAATTTAAATGAGCTGTTATTTCCTTTTTCCAGAAATCGTAGAGGTTTTTGTTTTTACCAAGCACCAATTTTGTTCCCATTTCTAACCTATAAGGCTGCATTAAATCTAAAGGTTTTAAAACACCATAGAGTCCAGATAGTATTCGCAAGCTATTTTGCAACTGATCTAACTTGTTTTCAGAGATACTATAAGCATCTAAACCTGTATACACATCTCCATTAAAAGCATATACTGCTGGTCTTGCATTTTTTTCTGTAAATGGTGTTGAAAATTTTTGGTTACGTTCCCAATTTAATTGTGCTAACTTATCAGAAATATGCATTAAATCTGATAAATCTTGCGGTTTCTTTTTTACCAAAACCTTATTAAGTTTTGCTGCCTCCTCTAGAAAATGAGGTTGGCTATACTTTTTTGTTGGTAAAGTACTTTCAAAATCCAATGATTTAGCTGGAGATATTACAATTTTCATAACTATATATTATCTAGAATAAAAACTATACTTATTAAAAAAGATACAATTTTTACACAATTCAAGGTATAAAAAAGAGTTTACTAACAAAAGTGGTTTAAACTTTCTCTTATACCTACAAACTTTACACTTTACATCCTAATTTTACTATTTTTTAATCCTTTAGCTATGACTAAGCTATTAAAAAAATAGCTTCATCACGGCACAAAAACCTATATTATCGGTTCCAAACAAAAAATTTAAACCACTTCTTACTCTAAAGAATTAAAATCTATTCAGACTGACTGTGTTTTGAGTAATGTTTCCATTTTTCTATACATTCTGCTATGTCATTAGGAAGCTCAGAATCAAAACTCATAAATTCTTTTGTTGTTGGATGTACAAAGCCTAAGGTTTTTGCATGTAACGCCTGTCTTGGCAATATCTTAAAAGCGTTCTCTACAAACTGCTTGTATTTAGTAAATGTAGTTCCTTTTAAGATACGCTCTCCACCGTAACGTTCATCATTGAACAACGTATGCCCTATGTATTTCATATGCACGCGTATTTGGTGTGTTCTTCCTGTTTCTAATTTACAAGAAACAAGTGTTACGTAGCCTAAACGCTCTATTACTTTATAATGCGTAACGGCTTCTCTCCCTTGGTCTCCATCAGGAAAAACAGTCATCTGTAATCTATTCTTTGGATGCCTACCTACATGACCTTCAATGGTACCACTATCATTTTCTACATTTCCCCAAACCAGCGCCACATATTCTCGTTCACTAGTTTTATCAAAAAACTGTTTGGATAAAAATGTCATAGCAGCTTCTGTTTTACCAATAACTAAAAGCCCAGACGTATCTTTATCTATACGATGTACTAAACCTGGTCTATCATCACCATTAGAAGGCAAATCTTTTACATGATGTAGCAATGCATTTATTAAAGTTCCAGAGTAATTACCATGTCCTGGGTGCACCACCATTCCTGACGGCTTATTTACCACCATTAAAACATCGTCCTCATAAACTACGTCAATAGGGATATCCTCTGGCACTAGTAAAAACTCGTGCGGCGGATGCTCAAACATTACCCTAACCTGATCACCTGCTTTTACTTTATAGTTTTGTTTTACCACAACTTCATTCACCCAAATACTCCCCGCTCGTGCAGCTTGTTGTATTTTGTTCCGAGTTGTGTTTTCTATAAAATTTAATAAAAATTTATCTACTCTTAATGGCTCTTGTCCACTAGAAGCTACTACTTTATGGTGCTCATAAAGTTCATCATCATTTAATTCTGGTCCGTTTTCTGCTCCCATAAATTATTCTGTAGCTGCTTTTATTTCTGCTCTACTTGTAATATTTCCGTTTCCACAAACAAGCTCTATTTTAGAGGTTTTAGGCAATTTATCACCTGAAGAAATATTTTTTCCTTTGTATTTTATATAGTACACCATATCTTTTCCTAATTCATCAATATAGGTAACCCGTTGCACATCTAAGCCTACTGCTTTTAACATAGAAGAAGCGTTACGCTGCGTTACTTGTATAATTTTAGGAATGGTTACTTTTTTATATCCTGATGGATTTACGGTTACATATATTTTTCTATTCTCCTTTACCTTGTTTCCCGCAGGAGGGTTTTGTTCTATTATTGAGAACTTTGGATAATTAGGGTTGTAATTTGCAGAATCTAAAACCTCGTAGCGTAAGTCATTCTCCTCAATAACTTTTCGCATATCCATCACAGATAATTTAGATAAATCTGGCACCTCTACAAATTCACCATGATTAGTAGTTGTCTTTAGCCAACTTAAAGCAAAAAAAATAGCGACTACCAATACTAACAAAGCTAGTCCTATTTGGATTAAAAAAGTTTTACTTCTTAAAAAATTTATAAAATTCCTCATACTAAATTTATTGTATCAGCAAATATATGAAACACAATACTTTTTTCTTTACTTTAAAAAAATGATATTTGTTGCAGTCAACTACTTAAAGGCGAACCCTACAGGTACGAAACAACAAAATTTAATGAAATTTTTGAGGAAAGCCTCAAGAGATTAAACCCGTATTATGGGATTAAAATAGTATGAAGAAGAATATAGCTATTATTATGGGCGGCTACTCTAGTGAATATAAAATATCACTTATAAGTGGCAGCGTTGTTTACAAATACTTAAATAGAGAAAAATTTGATGCGTATTGTATTCATATTTTTAAAGATAAATGGGTGTTTGTGGACGATACTAAAAATGAAACCCCGGTAAACCGTGAAGATTTCACGATTACCCTACAAGGAAAAAAAACAACTTTTGATTGTGTTTTTAATGCTATTCATGGTTCTCCTGGTGAAGATGGCTACATGCAAGCGTATTTTAAATTAGTGAACATACCACAAACCTCTTGTGATTACTACCAAGCAGCTTTAACCTACAATAAAAGAGATTTATTAAGTGCGTTAAAACCTTACGGCATAAAATCTGCTGCTTCATTCTATTTAAATTTAGGCGATATAATTAATGAAGATAACATTATAGAAAAAGTGGGGCTTCCTTGTTTTGTAAAAGCTAATAAGGCTGGTAGTAGTTTTGGAATCTCTAAAGTTTATAAAAAAGAAGATTTAAACAAAGCAATTGAGGTAGCTTACAAAGAGGATGATGAAATTATTATTGAAGCTTCCTTAGAAGGCACAGAAGTATCGGTTGGTGTTATAAAATACAAAGGAGCAACAAAAGTACTTCCAATTACAGAAATAATTTCTGAGAATGATTTTTTTGATTATGAAGCAAAATACCAAGGAAAATCTGAAGAAATTACACCCGCAAGAATAAATCCCATTCAAAAAAAAAATGTGATTGAAGCTGCTAAAAATGCATATGATATTCTAAAGATGAAAGGTTATTCTAGAAGTGAGTTCATTTTTATAGATGACGAACCTTTTATGCTAGAAATGAATACCACGCCTGGCTTAACCGAAGAAAGTATTTTACCACAACAGGCTGCTATTGCAGGAATAAGTTTACCTGAATTATTTAGCAGTGCTATTGAAGAGGCTTTACGCTAAAAATAAGTATTTTTATAAACCATAATTCAACTCAAAAAAATGAGACGTGCTATTTTTCCTGGTTCTTTTGACCCCCTTACTCTAGGACACCATGATATTATAAAAAGAAGTATTACACTTTTTGATGAACTCATTATTGCTATTGGTATAAATGCTGACAAAAAGTATATGTTTTCTCTTGAAGAACGTAAAAAATTTATCATGGATGCTTATAAAGATGAACCAAAAATAAAAGTAATGACCTACAAAGGTTTAACGGTACATTTCTGCAAAGAAATTAATGCCGATTTTATTTTAAGAGGACTTAGAAATCCTGCCGATTTTGAATTTGAAAAAGCCATTGCACACACCAACAGAAGCCTTTCTGAAATTGAAACAGTATTTCTTCTTACCTCTTCTGGTAAATCATACATAAGCTCATCTATTGTTAGAGATGTAATTAGGAATGGTGGAGATTACACAGGATTAGTTCCTAATACTGTTCAAGTAAAAAAGTAAAAACATATAATTATTACTCAATTTACCTTGATTTGAATGTTAATTAACTGTTGAAATTTGTATTAGACACAAAAATCACAACAATTTTTGCACTACTCACAACAATTTTAAAGGCTATATTCTACAAAAAATATATTTTAGTAGAAAACAATCTTTTATTTTGCAAAAAAACACAATATGTACTAACAATTATTTAATTAGACAATTGCCTGATGTTATAGTATTTCTAAATAAAGATATGGAAATAGTCTATGCTTCTGATAAATTGTCTACAGAATTTGAGCTAAAAGACGTAAGTGTCATTGGCAAGCAATTCTTTGACGTATTTCCGTTTCTAAATCAAAAATGTCAAGAAAAAATAAGTAGTAGTAGTATTACAGGTGAAAGTTATTCCACAAGAAAAGAATATTTTTTTAATGATGAAGAAAAATGGGTAGAATGGACGAGCAGCCCTTGGTACAATGAAAATGAAAATATAATTGGAGTTATCTTAAAAATAGAGAATATAGATGAAACTGCAAATGTAGAATTAAAATTAAAAAAAGTAGAAACCTTATTAAATGAAACTTCCGAGGCCGTAAAGATAGGCACTTGGGAATACAGCATAAAAGACGAACATCTAGCATGGTCTGAAATGACCAAAAAAATACACGAAGTCCCATTAGATTACATTCCAGATATAAACAATGCTATCAATTTTTATAAAAAAGGAAAAAATAGGACTATTATAAAAAATACCGTTGAAGCTGCACTAAAAAATGGAGAAGCATGGAACAAAAAACTGCAAATAATTACCGCTAAAAATGCAGAAAAATGGGTTATGGCCTCAGGTAAACCAATTTACAAAGACAATAAAATCACTGGTCTGTTCGGAACTTTTCATGATATAAATAATTTTGTTTTATCCGAAATAAAAACAAAAGAGAATCACAAATTACTAAGAACTTTAATAGATAATTTACCCTTATGTGTATTTGTTAAAGATTTAGAATCAAGAAAAATAATAGCTAATAAGGCAGATGTAATTTCTTGTGGTTTTAAAACTGAAGAAGAACTTATTGGGAAGGATGACTTTGGTATATTTTCCAAAGAACATGCTACAAGCATGAGAGAAGAAGACTATGCTGTTATGAGTACTGGAATACCATTATTAGCAAAAGAAAATATTATGACCAGAGTTAATGGTATAACCAATACCGCATTAACTTATAAAATACCACTAAAAGATGCTAATGGAAAAACAAAAGGACTGGTAGGGTTTAGTCTTGATATAACAAATATTAAAAAGAAAGAAAAAGAACTTAGAAACTTAATTAAAGTTACTTCATTACAAAATGAACGATTAATAAATTTTGCGCATATCGTATCTCACAACTTAAGGTCACAAACAGCTAATTTTTCTATGCTTTTAGATTTTCTCATAAAAGAAACAGATGAGATAGAAAAAAAGACTATTACAAATATGCTGATAAGCACTTCAAATAAATTATCAGAAACACTACATAATTTAAATGATGTTCTTATAATAAATTCCAATGTAAACATAGAAAGAAAAATTATTTATTTAAACAATAAAATATCTAGTATAGAAAAAAATTTGTTTCCATTATTAAATAGTAATAAAGCCAAAATAATAAATAAAGTCCCAAAAGATATTAGTGTTAACATTCCTGAGATTTACTTAAATGATATCTTAAAAAACATATTAACAAATAGTATAAAATATAAACATCCGGATAGAGATCCAATAATTGAGTTATCTATTGAAAAAACTAAAAACTATACCATACTAAGTATTACAGATAACGGTATTGGTATAGACCTAAAAAAGCATGGAAGCAAAATATTTGGAATGCACAAAACTTTCCATACCAATAAAGATACTAAAGGAGTTGGCCTTTATATAATTAAAAACCAAATAGAAGCTATGAACGGAAAAATAACAGTGTTAAGCGCTATAGATCAAGGATCCACATTTAACATCTACTTTAATGAAAAAAATTAATTCTATATATATTATTGATGATGACCCTATCACCGTTTTTGGGATAAAGAAAGTGCTAAGCACTATTGTACTATGTGATAGCATCTCTACTTTTATTAATGGTCAATTAGCACTAAATGAAATAAATAATATTAGCGAAAATAACAAAACTTTTCCTGATGTTATTTTCTTGGATATTAATATGCCAATTATGGATGGGTGGCAATTTTTAGATGAATTAATAAAAATACCACTAAAAAAGAAAATAAAAATAAATATTGTAACCTCTTCCATTGACCCCTATGACAAAAAGAAAACTACTAGTTTTAAGAAAAAAACACAACATTCTATTTACTATATAAATAAACCCATACAAAAAACCGAAGTAGAAAAAATAACAGTACAAACGTATTTAAAACCTTAAAAAAATGTACTTTTAAGGCTTTAAAGTAACAACATGACACGTACTTTTTTACTTTTAATAGTTATAGCCTTATCTTCATGTAAAACTGAAGAAAAAGAAAAAAAAATTCCTTTTGTAACACCCTTCGAAACTTCAGAAGGAAAAGAAACTGCGAACTATAAAGAAGTGATAAACTTTTACATGCAGCTAGCAAAGGAATTTCCTGAAATAAATATTCAAACAATAGGAGAAACAGATAGTGGCTTTCCGTTAAATCTTGTTATCTATAATCCTGATGGCGATTTCAATTTTCAGAAAATTGGAAAAGATAAAATAATTATTTTAATAAATAACGGTATACATGCTGGTGAGAGTGACGGTATAGACGCTACCATGTTATTGTATAGAAACCTAGCATTAGAAAAATTAAAAACCCCAAAAAATACCATTTTGGCTACCATTCCTGTATACAATATTGGTGGTGCATTAAATAGAAACTCCACTACTAGAGCCAATCAAAACGGACCTTTAGAATATGGTTTTAGAGGCAATGCGCAAAACTATGACCTTAATAGAGATTTTATAAAGTCAGAATCTAAAAACGCAAAAACATTTGCTACTATTTTTCATTTAGTAAAACCCGATATTTTTATTGACAACCACGTTAGCAATGGTGCAGATTACCAATACACACTAACACATTTGTTTACACAACACAATAAATTAGGTGGACCACTTGGTAACTATCTTCACAAAGAAATGATGCCAAAATTAGAAACTTCATTAGCAAATGACAACTGGGATATTACACCCTATGTAAATGTTTTTAATAAGGTTCCAGAAAATGGATTTTCTCAATTTATGGATTCCCCTAGATATTCTACAGGCTATACTGCATTATGGAATACATTGGGTTTAATGGTTGAGACTCATATGCTTAAACCTTACAAAAAAAGAGTAGAAGGCACATACGCACTAATGAATAAAATGATTACTATTGCCGAAACTGACATAAAGAAAATTAAACAACTAAGAGAAGATGCCTTCTTAAAATACACCACTCAAGAAAAATACACATTACAATGGGCTATTGACAGCACTAAAACTACCACCTTAAAGTTTAAAGGATACGAAGCCGATACACTTATAAGCGAAGTTACAGGCTTTCCTAGGCTTAAATACAACCAAAACAGGCCTTTTACAAAAAACGTAGCCTACAATAATTATTTTACACCAATTAATACACTGGAAATTCCTAAAGGATACCTTATAAAAAAAGGATGGAGCAAAATAGTGGATTTATTTATCCAAAATAATATTAGTTACAGTGTTATAAAAAAAGACACAACACTAACTGTTGAATCTTATAAGATTGATAGCTACGAAACCAAAAAAGAAGCGTATGAAGGCCATTACCCACACTATAATACAAAAATAAAAACATCTTCTAAGGATATTGTTTTTAGCACAGGAGATTACTTTGTTCCAACCAACCAACAAGGCATACGTTATATTATTGAAACTTTAGAACCAGAAGCGGTAGATTCATTTTTTAACTGGAACTTTTTTGATGCTATATTACAGCAAAAAGAAGATTTTTCACCATATGTTTTTGAAGACATTGCTTTAGAAATACTTAAAAAAAGCAATAAACTAAGAGAAGCTTTTTTAGCAAAAAAAGAAACTAATAAAAATTTTAAAGATGATTGGTATGCACAATTAGAATGGATTTATAAACATTCCAAATACTATGAATCCGCTCATTTACAATATCCTGTATACCGAGTTTTAAAAAATTCTGATTTTAACCTCAATCCTAAAGAAGATTAAATTACCCCAAATAAATTTCCACAAAGAGGATGATTAAGTAAGAAAAAACAACAATAACTATAGTTGCTATTTTTATTTTCACAATGTAATAATAGCAAATACTGATCTCGTTTTAATACTTTTTTTTTAGTGTTAATCCTCAAAAATAATTTTAATATTATTATAAGAATTCTCTAGAGCTTTTTCAATTTTCTTTGGACCTTTCCACTTCACTTTATCTATACCTTCTTCTTTTTGTCCTTTTAACTTTCCTTTATAAGAAGTTTTCATAGCAAACCAATGCACTTCCTTTAATTTACGAACCCCATTTCTTTTAAAAATATGGTAAGTGGTTCTTAAAAAATTTTCAATTTTTAAGTCCTCAACTCCAGTTTCCTCTTCTACCTCCCTAATAGCACACTCTTCTATGGTTTCTCCTTTATCTAGCTTTCCCTTAGGCAAATCCCATTTATCATTTCTATAAATAAAAAGCACTTTTCCCTTTTTATTCGTTACCACACCACCACCAGCTACTACTAATGGGATTTTGGCTGTAAATTTCTTTAAAAGCTCCTCTTTATTAGGATGATATATATAAGCTTCTAAAATTTCTTTTTTAGACAAAGCTTCAATAGCTTCGTTGATTGCAGCACTATTTAACAAAAAATATTTGTTATTTATAGTATCAGAGAGTTTATTTGTTAAAATCAAAGGCAACTCATTAACAAAAACTTTATACATTTGCGATATGGTTTTAGATAAAGACACTGCAAAAAAAACAGCAGAACTCCTGCTACAAATTAATGCAATAAAATTGAAACCAGAAAATCCTTTTACATGGGCTTCTGGTTGGAAATCTCCAATTTATTGTGATAATAGAATTTTACTTTCTTACCCTGTGATAAGAAACTATATTAGAGAAGAGATAGCTAAACAAGTAGAGGCTATTTATGGTAAGCCAGATATAATAGCTGGGGTTGCTACAGGTGCAATTGGCATAGGTATGCTAGTAGCAGAATATTTAGGTTTACCATTTATTTATGTTCGTCCAGAACCTAAATCTCATGGGAGGCAAAACCAAATAGAAGGCCAACTAGAAGCTAACCAAACAGTTGTAGTTATAGAAGATTTAATTAGCACTGGAAAAAGCAGCTTAAATGCTGTTGAAGCTTTAGAAAAAAGCGGTGCTAATGTAAAGGGAATGGTTGCAATTTTTACTTATGGATTTGATATTGCCACGGAAAATTTCAATAATAAAGAAGTAGAATTACATACATTAAGTGATTATAATTACTTAATAGAGCAAGCTTCTGATACTAATTACATAAAAGAAGAACAATTAAACACTTTACTTGCTTGGAAAAGTAATCCAGCAGTTTGGAAACCGTAGATTATGCACATAGAAACTCCCAATAAAACAATACCAAAAAGCAATACAGAAGTATTTAACTTTTTAATAGACATTAAAAATTTTGAAAAACTAATGCCTGAAAACATTAGCAAATTTGAGGTTTTAAGTGAAGATAAATTTCTTTTTGCTTTAAAAGGAATGCCCGAAATAGTTTTAAAACTAAAAGAACAATACCCACACGAAAAAATAGTTTTTGGAGCTGCTAGTGACAAATTACCATTTACTTTAACTGCAGATATTAATAGTATTAGTGATAATGAAAGTTCTGTAGCACTGAGTTTTGAAGGCGAATTTAACGCAATGATGTCTATGATGATAAAAAGTCCCATCACAAATTTCATAAATACCTTATCAGAAAATTTACAAAAAGTTTAAACAACTTTAATATAACAGCTGTACTTCTTTTAAATCAAATTCAGCTACAATATTATCTTCTAAGGTAATTAATAGTTTCCCTTGTTGGGTTACTCCCTTAATAAACCCCATAAATAATTCACCATCCATATTTTTAAAAGTGGATGGTTTATTTTTTCTAAACAATACATTTTCATATAAAGATTGTAACTCTATCTTACTATTCTGAATTTCTTTATCAAAATAATTTTTAAATACTCTTATGAATGAAGTAAGTAAGTCATCTAAATTAAATGTGCACCCAAATAAAAGCTTTAAAGAAGATACATTTGGTAGTCCTTCAAACACCATTTGGTTCACATTTAAGCCAATACCAATTACTGATACCTGTATTTTACTTCCTAATAATATATTTTCTATTAAAATACCTGCTATTTTTAAGTTACCTGACAGAATGTCGTTAGGCCATTTAATAGTTAAATTAGGCACTTGTAATTGCTTCAAAAAATCGTAAATAGCTAATGACACACACATACTAATCACAAACTGATTTGCCGCATAAAAATCATCAAAACTCTTTGATATACTGAATGTCAGGTTCTTACCAGGATCAGAAACCCATACGGTTCCCATTTGACCCCTGCCCTTTATTTGCTCATTAGCAACAACAACAGTATAATCATTTACCTCTTCTAAAGAAAGTAAATAATCTTTTAAATAAGCATTTGTAGACTCTGTGGCACTAAGTTTGACTATATCCATATTAGTTATTATATAAAACTTTAATCTTATATTAGAAAACAATAGCTAAAAAAACAAAAAAATAATAACTTTGTAAAAATTAAAAATTTTTAATGCAAAAAGACAAAGCTAGTGTAGATGAACTTATTGCCCTAATATTAAATGGTGTAGAAGACGTTAAAGGTCTTGATATAAGTTTATTAGATCTAAGAGAAATAGAAAACACCGTTTGTGACTACTTTATAATTTGTAATGGTACTTCCAACACGCATGTTAATGCAATCGTTAATTCAATACAAAAAACAGTTAGTAAAGCTATAAAAGACAAACCTTGGCACGTAGAGGGTTCAGAAAATTCCGAATGGGTTTTATTGGATTATGTAAATGTGGTAATACATGTTTTTCAAAAACACGTTAGAGAGTTTTATGATATAGAAGGTCTTTGGGGAGATGCCAAGGTAACTACAATAGAAAATAGCTTTAATCAGTAAAAAAAAATAATGGCAAAAGAAAAAAATACAACTCCAAAAAAACCAAAATTCAGCTCATGGTGGATCTATGGTGCTATAGCAATTTTATTAATAGGTTTTCAATTTTTCAGCAGTAGTAACTTTTCTAACACAGAAAAAATATCTACATCTGATTTACAAAACTTTTTAAGAAACGGTGATGTTTCTAAAATATTAATAATTAGCAACACAAGAAAGGCTAAAGTATTTTTGACTGATGAAGCGTTAGAGAAAGAAGAGCATAAAAAAGTTTCTAGCAAATCTTTTTCTATAACTCAGGGACTTACACCACATTATACATCTGATTTTGGAGATTTACAAAACTTCGAAAACAATATTAAAACTATAAAAAAAGATAACAACCTAGATACCGAAGTTGGTTTTGATACAGAGTCTAATGTATTAGGAGAGATGCTACTTACATTACTTCCTTTTGTTCTCATCATTGGTATTTGGATATACTTAATGAGGAGAATGTCTGGCGGCGGTGCTGGCGGTGGTGGCGGTCAAATTTTTAACATTGGAAAATCCAAGGCAAAACTTTTTGATGAGAAAACAGACACAAGAACTTCTTTTAAAGACGTTGCTGGATTAGAGGGTGCAAAAGAAGAAGTAGAAGAAATTGTAGATTTTTTAAAACATCCAGAAAAATACACCTCTTTAGGTGGTAAAATACCAAAAGGAGCTTTGCTTGTAGGCCCTCCAGGTACTGGTAAAACGCTGCTAGCAAAAGCCGTTGCTGGAGAAGCAAAAGTACCTTTCTTTTCTTTATCTGGTTCAGATTTTGTAGAAATGTTTGTAGGTGTTGGTGCTTCTAGAGTTCGTGATTTATTTAAACAAGCAAAAGATAAATCACCTGCAATTATATTTATTGATGAGATAGATGCTATTGGTAGAGCCAGAGGAAAAAATAACATGACTGGTTCTAATGATGAAAGAGAAAATACACTAAACCAATTATTAACAGAAATGGATGGTTTTGGTACCAATACAAATGTAATTGTATTAGCAGCTACCAACCGTGCAGATGTTTTGGATAAAGCTTTAATGAGAGCTGGTAGATTTGACCGTCAAATTTATGTTGACTTACCAGATATCCGTGAACGTAAAGAAATTTTTGAAGTACACCTTAAACCAATAAAAACTTCTGAAACATTAGATTTAGATTTTCTTGCAAAACAAACACCAGGATTTTCTGGAGCAGATATTGCTAACGTTTGTAATGAGGCTGCACTTATTGCTGCCAGAAAAGAAAAGAAGGCTGTAAACAAACAAGATTTCTTAGATGCCGTAGATAGAATCATAGGTGGCTTAGAGAAAAAAAATAAAATAGTAACTCTGGGTGAAAAAGAAACAATTGCTTACCATGAAGCTGGTCATGCAACTGTAAGTTGGATGTTAGAACATGCTGCACCTTTGGTAAAAGTGACTATAGTGCCTCGTGGACAATCTTTAGGTGCCGCTTGGTATTTACCGGAAGAACGATTAATTGTTCGTCCTGATCAAATGCTGGATGAAATGTGTGCTACCTTAGGTGGTAGAGCTGCCGAGAGAGTTATTTTTGATAAAATATCTACAGGCGCATTAAGCGATTTAGAAAAAGTAACAAAGCAAGCTAGAGCAATGGTTACGGTATATGGCTTAAATGAAAAACTTGGTAATATTACTTATTACGATTCTTCTGGTCAAAGCGAATATGGTTTTTCTAAACCATATAGTGAAGAAACTGCGCAAACAATAGACGAAGAAATTTCACTACTAATAGAAGCGCAATACCAAAGAGCAATAGAACTTTTAGAAGAAAATAAAGACAAACTCACAACATTAGCAGAACGTTTATTAGAAAAAGAAGTTATCTTTAAAGATGATTTAGAAAAAATCTTTGGAAAAAGACCATTTGAAAAAGACATCCTTGAAGAAGAAAATTCTAAAAAAGAGGCAGCAGCTAAAGATGAAACATCATCTGAGGTAGAAAAATAAAATAAATAATCTATTTTATACGTTGTCTCTGTACACACTACTTATAATTAAAGTTTTTAACTATTAATGGGGTTATTTGATAAGCTATTTGGGGGAGGTAAAAAAAAAGTTTCTCAAGAAACCACAGAAGCTAGAGGGCTCCACATGCCCGACTTAAAAATTCCAGTAGATGAAAAATTTACCATCAATTTTAAAAAAAATGGTGGTAAATTCATATACTGTGACTCTTTGAAAGAAGTTAAAAACACACTCATAAATATCATCAACGAAAATAATTGGCATGAAGCAATTTTTTTTTCTATGGATGAACGACTGGAAAAAAAGTTCTCTAAAGAAAATATTAAATTTACTCAAAAACCAAAAGAAAGTCCTGTGTTTTTTACTACCTGTGAATACTTAATTGCTCAAAACGGGTCTATATTAATTTGTTCAAATCAACTTAAAGATAGAAAATTAAGTGAATTACCAGATAATTTTATTGTCTATGCAACTACAAGTCAATTAACCGATTCTATTGGAGAAGGACTTAAAAATATTAAGAAAAAATATACAAATCATATTCCAGCTAACATTACTACAATCAAAAATTTTCAGATGAAGGCTGAAAACAAAGATGATTTCCTCTCTTATGGAAGTAGCTCTAAAAATTTATATCTTTTACTTTTGGAAGATTTATAGTATGAAAGAACTATTAAGACGATTAATTACTGGAGCAGTGTTTGTTTTTTTACTACTAGCAGCCATCTTTTTAAATTCTGATGCTTTTGATTTTTTATTCATGGTATTTGGACTTACCTGCATTTACGAATATAAAAGAATGGTGAGATTACAAGGCTATTATATATTTATAGCTTACCTAGCGCTATGGTGGACTTTCATTTATCTAATAAATGACATGGTTACGTATGATAAATACTTTATTTGCTCTTTAATGTTAGCAACATTAACTGTTAATATTATATTATTATATTATTTATTTTCTAAAAAAGATAAATTATTTAATAGCTTGCAAAAGTTTATTCTTGGTCTATTTTATATTGGCGGAGGAAGCATATTTTTAACAATGATACCTTACAAAGAAAATACTTTTGCAGAGTTACTTATTATGGGAGTTTTTATCCTTATATGGGTTAATGACTCCTTTGCTTATTTAACTGGGAAAAACTTTGGGAAGACAAAATTATTTCCTTCTGTTTCTCCAAAAAAAACAGTAGAAGGTGTTATTGGGGGTTATATTTTTGCTTTAATTGCCGCATACATTATTTCTAACTTTGAATCCAATTTAACTCTTATTCAGTGGTTAATTTTAGCTACTATAATTGTTATTACTGGCAACATTGGAGACCTTATAGAATCTAAATTTAAAAGATCTGCTGGCGTAAAAGATAGCGGGGCAATACTTCCTGGGCATGGAGGTATGCTTGATCGTTTAGATAGTTTAATATTTGCCGCACCATTTGTTTATTTAACACTAAATATATTTACCTATGTTTCATAAAGAAGGCCAAAAAATTATATTGGTAACTTTCCTTATTATTAGTATTACAATTCTTTTAGCTCATTTCTATATAGAAATACCATGGTTAAAATATGGAATTCAAGTTTTGGCTTTGTTTATTTTGGCGCTAATACTTCAGTTTTTTAGGAATCCTAAGCGTAATATCATACAGAGTTTTGATGAAATTGTAGCTCCTGTAGATGGCAAAGTAGTGGTTATTGAAGAAGTAGCGGAAAACGAATATTTTAAGGGTAAAAGAAGACAAGTATCAATCTTTATGTCGCCAATTAACGTACATGTTACTAGATACCCTGCAAGTGGTGTCATAAAATATTCTAAATATCATTCTGGGAAATATTTAGTTGCTTGGCATCCTAAGGCAAGTGAAGAAAATGAACGTACAACAGTTGTAATAAACACCCCAAAATTTGGAGATATTTTATATCGCCAAATTGCTGGAGCTCTTGCTAGACGTATCGTAAACTATGCAGAAACTGGAGACAGCGTACAGCAGGGACAAGACGCAGGGTTCATAAAATTTGGCTCAAGGGTAGATTTATTCTTACCTTTAGATTGTGCTATTACCGTTAAATTAAATCAAAAAGTAACGGGAAACAAGACTTGTATTGCCGCCCTTGTAGAAAAGAATGAAGAATAAAAAACTAAAAGAGGAATTTCTAAAAGCAGTAGAATATGCCAAGTCATATCCGAAAGCCTTACCTGCTGATATAAAATTGAAGTTTTACGCCTATTACAAGATAGCAAGTGAAAATTTTGATACACCTGGTAGCAACACCCCATTGGTAAATGCGTTTAAAGTAAATGCATTAATTCAAGCAAATGACATTAGCCGAGAAAAAGCTATGAAACTTTATATAGAATTGGTTACAAAAGAGCTTAAGTAACCCCATCATAAACAAAATAATATTATGGGTGGTGTTATTTTTAAACTTTAGTTCTATTGATAATTTTCAGTGATTAAAGGATTTTTTTAACACATCCTAGAGTCAAAAGCTTAGCTTAACTAAAGTTATAAAATCTTGAATTAATACTTCTTAATCCAAAGGAGTAACGGCTCTGACATGAATCCACCCTTAGAAAATTCAGGCGTTTAAATAATTAAAGTTACTAGCTACCAATCTATAGGTCTGTAATCTTTTAAAAATTTACCACACCAATGCTTGCCCGTATTAATCCCATCAATTAATGGATCCAATACTCTTGCTGCACCATCTACAATATCTAATGGTGGCTGAAAATCGTGTACCTCTTCCTTCTTTTTAGATAGTTCAATTGGGTCTTCATCTGTAACCCAACCTGTATCTACTGCATTCATAAAAACACCATCTTTAGCAAAATCTAAAGCTGAAGTATGTGTCATCATATTTAAAGCGGCTTTTGCCATATTGGTATGCGGATGTCTGTCTTCTTTATAAAATCTATGAAATTTACCTTCCATAGCAGAAACATTAATGATATGCTTTTTGCCTGTATTCTCATTCCTCATTAATTTTGAAAGTCGGTTACATAAAACAAAAGGTGCCACAGCATTTACGAGCTGTACCTCTATCATTTCAGGTGTTTCTATTTCACCTAATTTTAAACGCCAGCTATTGGTTTTTCGCAAATCTACTTGTTGTAAATCTGCATCTAATTGTCCTTCGGGAAAAACCTCAGCAGCCTGCAACGAGCTGTCAAAACTATAAGGTATTTGTGATAATTTTGCTGATGCTCGTATTCCTATTCCAGGTTCTGCCGCATGCCAATTAACTGGTAGGGCATTGTTTTGTTCAGATGAAGCTCCTTTAGAAAAATTATTTAATTGCTCTAAACAAAAGTTATGATCCGTTAAAACTTTTTGCGCATATTTTGGAAGCGACTCAAAGGAAACCTCTTCATTCTTCATTAAATGCTGATAAAACCCTGCAGGTCTTCTCACCGTTTGTGCTGCATTATTTATTAGAATATCTAACCTATTGTACTGCTGCTCTATAAAATTGCAAAATATCTCTACACTTGGTATGTGTCTTAAGTCTAAACCATGAATTTTTAAACGGTGTCCCCATTGTGCAAAATCTTCTTCTTTTGAAAAACGCAATGCAGAATCTACAGGAAAACGTGTTGTTGCCACAACGGTTGCTCCTGCTCTTAAAAGAATTAAAGTTATATGGTATCCTATTTTTAAACGAGAACCTGTTACAATTGCTACCTGATCTGTTAAATCCGCTGTTTGATAACGTTTTGCATAATTAAAATCACCGCAATCTGTACACATGGTATCGTAAAAGTGATGCAATTTGGTATAAACCGCTTTACATACGTAACAATTCCTAGGCGATTCTAATTCTCTTTCTTCTAACTGTTCTTTTGTAGGTTGTGGCAATAATTTTGGTGCCACAAAAACTACAGCTTCCCTTGCACTACGTATCCCTGTTTCTTTACGAGCATGCTTATCTCGTTCTATCATTTTACGCTTCGCAATTTTTTCAGCATCTTTTTTACGCTTTACAAACTCATCCTTATTGGGCCTGGAAAGTTTTCCTGCTGCTTTTAATAATGCTACTCGCTTTTCTTCTGGAAGTTCAAATACCTGATATGCGTTAGCTACCAATTTATCTAAAATAGAAATACATGTATCTACTTCTTCTAAACTGATGGCTGCTGCCATTTTAGCTTTAATGTCATCTGAATTTTCATCACTCATACTATCAGTTTTTTTACAAAAATAGAACCGTGCAAATGTAAAATTAAATTCTTCGAATAGCTATAGAAAAAACAGCAAACACCCCTAGAGCAAACTCATGAATATTACACCCTCTTAGAATAAGTAAATTCTCTTAACTAAACCACAAGTCTATTTAAAACTCTATTAAAAAATTGTGCTAGTATTTCCTCACCATTAAGTAACCATTTTTGACATAAACGAGGAATACTCTTTTGATACTTCCTAAATCTAATGTAAAAACAAATCACATAAAAAAATTAATTGTATATCCGTTTATCGTCCAGTTGCTGTAATGCTGGCTATCACTAACCTGTCAAATATTTTATCCCCAAAGTACCTTCTATTGAGTTTGTAGATAAATTCATTTAAGTAAAGTT
>Ga0209185_1000288_pt1 | contig 67252 bp, 57 predicted proteins | sample SidtaG_2_FD_187425 | JGI IMG/M metagenome (GOLD analysis project Ga0209185, IMG submission 187425) | Marine algal microbial communities from Sidmouth, United Kingdom - Sidmouth_Asex2 metaG (SPAdes) (version 2) | ecosystem: Host-associated > Algae > Red algae > Unclassified | place: Sidmouth... | reverse complement strand
GAATTGTCATCACCAAATTGGGCTTGAAAGTCATAAATGCTCAAGCCTGTAAACAGTTTTAGTATCATTTGATTATTTTTTGTAATCAAATATCATTTCTTCCGTGCAGCCTATGTGCCCTATTCAGTAATATTAATTCTAATTCTTTGAGTTCTTCAGTAACTTCATATTCTGCATTTATAAATATCTTATTAAGAAAATGAGTCCATCTAAATAGAAAGTAAAGGCTTACTTCATTATGAGTAGGATTCTGTTTTTTATAGATATCGAATAACTTAAATCTTCTGTATTGCTTATTATATCTCTCCTTACTTCCTATCATGAATAGGGCATTCAATAGGTTGTGATAACCCTTAATGTAGGGTGTGGTAACGGTAATCTTATGTGTGGGATATTTGTCATATAGGTCTACCCATTTTTTAGAGTATTTATAAGAACTTACAAAATCTTGACCCATGTTATGGAACCAGACATATGATTGGAATAGATATAATTTCTGGTAGAACTGCAGGCCTTTAATATTGACTTCTGGAATTAGATTTTCTACGTAAGATTTAAGTCCATTATACTCTGCCTCGTTTTTGATATAACCATGTCTTAGATATCTACCGTATAATAATAAGGATGCATTAGATAATTGATTAGTCAGTGTTATTTCTTTGAGTAGATTGTCAGACTGTTGGGATAGTTCATCTGCCTTGATCGACATCGATCCTGTAATATGTTGAGACTCTATCCTTTTTTCAAAATATAGAATGGACATCGCCAAGGTCTCAAAATTTATTTCTAATGCTTGCTTCTTGGCTTTATCTAATAATTCTAAGCATGGCTTATAGAGTCCTTTTTCGTATAGAATCTTTGCAAAGTCAATTTGTTCTCTGACTTGTATCTCGTTTATTTTCTTCGTTTCTATAAGTCTAAGACAAGACAGGATTTGTTTATAGAGATTAGCCTTTAGGTTTGATAGCTGAGATTTTTTTATTCTTTCTATTCCTTTGATAGCTAATGAGTCATCATAACTTTTTGATTTAATGATCAAGTCAAAAAGTTGCATAAATAAACTGTCACCAGCACTTGGATTACGATTGACAAATAACCTAAAGCTTCTTTTTTCCGCTTTTGTTAGGGAGTTAATTAGAGAAACTAGCTTATCTGGTGAGGACTTAGGCATATAGGTATTTAATGATGCTAATATATTAAAGCTAACTACAACCACGTACAATAGGCTACCAATAAAAGCCCTAAGTTGTATTGATATATAATATTTTGAAAGTGTAATATTATATGGTTTATAATATTGACAATCAATAGATTATGCTACTAGTAGATGGTTTTGGGATTTGTAAAAACTCACTTTTTTGATTTTGGGAGATAATTTTTCCATTCTAAATTTATACAGAATAGAAAATCTATTATCTCAAAATAAATTAGTGATCGATGTCAGTTAAAGTCGAAATATTTGATACAACATTACGTGATGGAGAACAAGTGCCTGGTTGTAAGCTTAATCATACAGAGAAACTTAAAATTGCAAAGTCATTAGAAAACCTTGGGGTAGATGTCATCGAAGCGGGCTTTCCAGTATCTAGTCCTGGAGATTTTAAAGCAGTGGAGATGATTGCGAAAGAGATAAATATTCCAGTAATATGTGCACTGTCTAGATGTGTAGAGAAGGATATAAAAGCAGCTGCAGAATCTTTACTTTATGCAAAGCGACCAAGAATCCACACTGGAATCGGGACTTCTCATCAGCATATAAAATATAAGTTGCAGTCGACGCCTGATAAAATTATAGAAAGGGCCATATCCTCCGTTAAGTATGCTAAGTCATTTGTCGAAAATGTAGAATTCTATGCAGAGGATGCTGGTCGTACAGATAAGGAGTATTTAGCTCAAGTGGTACAGGCAGTTATTAATGCAGGAGCCACAGTTATTAATATTCCAGATACAACTGGTTATTGTCTGCCTGACGAATATGGAGAGAAGATAGCTTACCTGATGGCTAACGTTAAGGGAATACATAACGTCACCATTTCTTCACATTGTCATAATGACTTAGGCCTTGCTACTTCTAATTCTATAGCCGGTATGGAGAATGGCGTAACGCAAATAGAATGTACGCTTAACGGTGTAGGCGAAAGAGCTGGTAATACTTCCTTAGAGGAAGTGGTCATGATAATAAAGCAAAAATATGCTGATAGGTTTCATACTGATGTCAATACAAGAATGCTTAACCCTGTAAGCAGACTGGTATCGGAAAGCATGTGTATGCCTGTACAAGCGAATAAGGCTATCGTTGGCGAAAATGCATTTGCTCATTCTTCAGGTATACATCAAGATGGAATAATAAAAGCAAGAGAAAATTATGAAATCATAGATCCTATCGAGGTAGGTATAGATAAGTCACATATTGTATTGACAGCAAGAAGTGGTAGAGCCGCTTTGGCTTTCAGAGCAAAAGAAATCGGCTTCGAATTAGCTAAAGATGATTTAGATATTGCTTATAAGCATTTTATAGATTTAGCAGATACTCAGAAAGAAGTTGACTCTAATGATTTACAACATATGCTCAACGGCGTTTTTCAGAGTGCATAGATCTTGTCATAATAGTATAATGAATTATATCTACAATAAAATGTAAGTATGCCTAAGACAATGTTTGATAAAATATGGGATGCCCATGTCGTCAAGGAAATAACTGGTGGTAGACAAGTGATTTATATCGACGATCATTTTATACATGAGGTGACATCACCCCAAGCGTTTACTGGACTAAGGCAAAGAGGCATTCCAGTATATAGACCGAGCAAGACTCATGCAACCGCAGATCATAATGTACCTACCAAGAATCAACATCTTCCAATTAAAGAAGAACTCTCAAGAAAACAAGTGAATACCCTAACCGTAAATTGTAATGACTTTAATGTGGAACTGTATGGATTAGGTCATGAGAGACAAGGAATAGTGCATGTGATAGGGCCTGAGTTAGGTATTACGCAACCTGGTAAAACTATAGTGTGTGGCGATAGTCATACATCTACACATGGTGCATTTGGTAATATAGCTTTTGGGATCGGTACGAGTCAGGTGGAACAAGTTCTATCTGCACAATGCTTAATACTGGATAGACCAAAGCTGATGCGCATAACAGTAGACGGTACGTTACGAAGCGGTGTTACAGCTAAAGATCTTGTGCTTTATCTTAATGCTATGATGACGGTAGGAGGGTGTACGGGTTACTTTATTGAATATGGTGGCGATGCTATTTCTTCTTTATCTATGGAAGGTCGTATGACTGTCTGTAATATGAGTATAGAGATGGGCGCCAGAGGAGGAATGATTGCCCCAGACCAGAAGACTTATGATTACTTAGAAGGAAGACCTTTTGTGCCAGCAGGAGATGCATTTGATAATTTGGTATCTGAATGGAAAGAACTTGTGACAGATTCAGGAGCTACTTTTAACAAAGAAGTTCGATTCTCTGCAGATGAAATAACACCGATGATTACTTACGGCACTAATCCCGGTATGGGGATAGGCATCGAGGAAGTTATTCCAGACCATTCGTCAGATTCATTCGATAAGTCGCTGAAGTATATGGATTATAATCCAGGAGAAAAAATGGAAGGCAAGGTTATCCAGCATGTATTTATAGGAAGTTGTACTAACTCAAGGATAGAAGACTTAAGGGCGGTTGCCAATTTTGTAAAAGGCAAACAAAAGGCAAATTCGGTAAGAGCGATGATAGTACCAGGATCTAAGCAAGTCGAAAAGCAAGCAATAGATGAAGGCTTAAATGACATATTTAAGTCAGCGGGTTTTGAGTTGAGAGAACCAGGCTGCTCTGCATGTTTGGGTATGAATGAAGATAAGATTCCTGCAGGTGAATATTGTATCTCTACTTCCAATAGAAACTTTGAAGGAAGGCAGGGGCAGGGGGCAAGGACAATATTAGCTAGTCCATTAATGGCAGCGGCTGCAGCCATAGAAGGTAAGATTGTAGATGTCAGAAAATATATAAATTAAAAAATGGAGAAATTCACGCAATTGACTTCTACAGCAGTACCCTTACCTATAGAAGATATTGACACAGATCAGATCATCCCATCTCGTTACTTAAAACGAATTTCTAAGGAAGGATTTGGAGAGCATTTGTTTAAGGATTGGAGGTATGATAATTCTGGAAATCCTATTTCTGATTTTGTTTTGAATAACGGAATGTATACAGGTAAGATTCTTATAGCTGGTAGAAACTTTGGATGTGGATCCAGTCGAGAACATGCAGCTTGGGCATTGGCAGATTATGGATTTAGAATTGTCATTTCCAGTTTCTTCGCTGATATATTTAAGGGTAATGCTATGAATAATGGTATTGTCCCGATTACAGTTTCTGAGGAATACCTACACCAATTATTTACCAGTATCGAAAATGATTCCAACTCAAAGTTTAAAGTAGACTTAGAAAAACAAGAATTGTCTAATAGTGATGGAGATTTATTTTTATTTGAAATAGATGAATACAAAAAAGAATGTCTATTAAATGGGCATGATGATATAGACTACCTCCTAAGTATGCGTAAGGAGATAGAGTTATTTGAAAAGAAGAAAGCATCATAGTTATGGAAAAGAAAATTGCAGTATTAAAGGGAGACGGCATAGGCCCCGAAGTCATTTCTCATGCCATAGAAGTATTAGATGCTATTGCTGATAAGTATAACCACACTTTTCATTATAAGCATGCATTAATAGGAGGTTATGCTATAGATGAGACGGGAGATCCATTACCGCAAATGACGGTGGATACTTGTACGGATTCTGATGCTGTGTTGCTTGGAGCAATTGGCGATCCTAAATATGATAACAACCCTAATGCGACAATACGACCTGAGCAAGGATTATTAGCGATAAGAAAAGTATTAGGCTTATATGCTAATGTACGTCCAGTAAAAGTATATTCAGATCTTAAGAAGCTATCTCCACTGAAAGAGGATAGACTGGACAATGTAGATATGGTGATATATAGAGAACTCACTGGTGGAATATATTTTGGAGAGAAGAAAAAGTCAGCGTCTGAAGCATCAGATCTTTGCCATTATCAAAGATATGAGATAGAGCGAATAGCCAAGTTAGCATTTGATGAAGCATCACGTAGAGATTATCGATTATGTCTTGTAGATAAAGCCAATGTCCTTGAGAGTTCTCGACTATGGAGAAGGGTGGTGCAAGAGATGTGTCGGGATTATCCCGAGGTAACTGTTAGTTATCTTTATATAGATAATGCTGCCATGCAACTTATATTGAATCCTGGACAATTTGATGTGATATTGACGTCTAATATGTTTGGAGATATTCTTTCTGATGAGGCAAGTGTGATAGGAGGATCATTGGGAATGTTGCCTTCTGCATCATTTGGAGATAAGCATAGACTATACGAACCAGTGCATGGATCTTATCCACAGGCAGCAGGAAAAGATATTGCTAATCCGTTCGCTATGATCATGTCTGCTTCCATGATGTTGAGAGATTTTGGCTTGATACAAGAGGCTGATGATATACAGAGTGCTATAGAGGATTGTATTAAATTAGGAATAAGTACTGAGGATATAAATCGAGATGATGCTAACAGATCCTCTGAGGTCACTAAGGCATTATGTAATCTTATAGCGGGCGAAAGTTTGCATTCTACAGTTAGAAATGTATAGACAGTTAGCTGACTTAGTTGAGAAAAATTAAATTAATCTTGCATAACTCTTTATAACCAATTAATTTTTATATAGTTTTGTTTTCAGATAGAATTCAAAATTTAGATGAATACATTTATAATTATTATCACTTTTATTATTATTAGCGTCATTAAGACCTGATAAGAGAAAGGTATATAATTATATAACTATATAACAGAGCCCTTCTCTTCGAGATGGGCTCTTTTTTGTTTGTATATGAATAAATAGAAAAGAAACAATGGAGTTAAATAAATATAGTAAGCATGTCACATCAGATCCAACACAACCTGCATCACAGGCTATGTTACATGCTATAGGGCTAAGCCCAAGTGACCTTAAGAAACCTCAGGTGGGTATTGTAAGTACAGGCTGGGAAGGTAATCCTTGTAATATGCATCTTAATGATCTGGCTAAGTCGATCAAAGGAAGCATCAATAAGCAGAAACTTATAGGGTTAATATTCCACACCATCGGTGTAAGTGATGGAATATCTATGGGTACTAAAGGAATGAATTATTCTCTAGTATCTCGAGATATAATAGCAGATAGTATAGAGACTGTGATGTCTGCTCAGTGGTATGATAGCATGGTAGCCGTCGTCGGTTGTGATAAGAATATGCCTGGTGCCATCATGGCGATGGGGCGCCTTAATAGGCCTTCCATATTAGTATATGGTGGAACGATTAGTCCTGGTTGTGTAGCTAATAAAAAATTAGATATTGTGTCAGCATTTGAAGCGCTGGGACAGAAAGTATCTGGAGAGATAACGGAGAAAGAGTATAAGAAAGTCATCAGAAATGCTTGCCCTGGGCCAGGTGCATGTGGCGGTATGTATACGGCTAATACGATGGCGTCAGCGATAGAAGCGCTTGGGATGAGTCTTCCATACAGTTCTTCTAATCCTGCAACCAGTAAGAATAAGCAGTCTGAGATGCAAGATGTCGGTAAGGCAATGATGAGGCTGATGCAGAAAGATATCAAGCCAAGAGATATTATGACAAAGAAGGCATTTGAGAATGCAACAAGGCTCATCATTGTACTCGGAGGATCTACTAACGGTGTCATGCACCTTATCGCTATGGCTAAGTCGGTAGGTGTAAAAATAGGACTTAAGGATTTTATCAGATTAGGTAAGAAGACTCCTTTCTTAGCTGATCTAAAACCCAGTGGTCAGTATGTCATGGAAGATCTACATAACGTAGGGGGTATACCTGCTGTAATGAAAATGATGTTAGAGCATGGGTACTTACATGGAGATTGTATGACAGTTACAGGCAAGACCATTAAAGAAAACTTGTCTAAAGTCAAAGGGCTTAAGCGAGGGCAGAAAGTGATACATGGTTTTGATAATCCAGTAAAAGAAGATAGCCATCTCAATATTCTGTATGGGAATCTTGCAACAGAAGGAGCGGTAGCTAAGATTACAGGAAAGGAAGGATTGCATTTTTCTGGCAAGGCCAAAGTCTATAATTCGGAAGCAGCAGCTAATAAGGCCATCCAATCTAATAAGATAAAGAAAGGTGACGTCATTGTCATCAGATACGTCGGGCCTAAAGGTGGTCCTGGCATGCCTGAGATGCTTAAGCCTACCTCATTGGTAATGGGTGCAGGATTAGGTAAGGAAGTGGCACTGATTACAGATGGTAGATTCTCTGGCGGTACTCATGGCTTTGTAGTCGGACATATTACACCTGAAGCTTATGACGGCGGACTCTTGGCTGTCATTAAGAATGGTGATAAGATTACAATCGATGCAGAAAGTAATAAACTCACCCTAAAGACTAGTAAGAAAGAAATCGATCAAAGACTTAAAAAACTAAAACACCCTAAATCTAATGTAACTGGAGTGCTGAAAAAGTATAGACATACTGTATCTACAGCCAGCGAAGGATGTGTAACAGATGAGTTTTAGAAATTTTAAAAATCTAATTATACTAAGACAATGAAATTCTACTCTATAGGAGTATAAAAATAAAGCATGGGAAAAATCAAAACATCAACGAAAAATAAAACTAACAATAGAGCTAAAGTCGTTCTTAATGGAACTAGAAGTAAACCCATAGGAACTGCTGCACGCAAGAAAAAAAATACGCAGATATCTGGATCTGAGGCAGTTCTTAAGTGTTTGGTTAAAGAAGGGGTAGATCTAATATATGGATATCCAGGCGGCGCCATCATGCCGATCTATGATGCACTATATTCTTATCAGAAAAAAATTACTCATGTGCTTACAAGACATGAGCAAGGGGCTATACATGCTGCAGAAGGATATGCAAGAGCTACTAGAAAAGTTGGTGTCTGTTTCGCAACTTCTGGTCCTGGAGCGACTAACTTATTTACAGGACTTGGAGATGCATTGATGGATTCGACGCCATTAGTGTGTGTGACTGGGCAAGTATATAGTCACTTATTAGGTTCTGATGCGTTCCAAGAGATAGATGTCATCGGATGTACGACTTCTATCACTAAGTGGAATTATCAGATTACCAAAGCAAAAGAAATTCCTGAGATAATGGCGAAAGCATTCTATATCGCTAACTCTGGAAGACCAGGCCCTGTACTGATAGATATTACTAAGGATGCACAGATAGAAATGTTAGACTTTAGGTATAAAAAAACACAGTCTATCAGAAGTTATATACCGAAACCAAAACTGAATCCGAAAGCTTTGTCAGAGGCGGCGGCATTAATTAATAATGCTAAGAAGCCTCTTATCTTAGCTGGTCATGGCATTCAGATATCTGAAGCTCATGCAGAATTTAAGAAATTCATTGAGAAAACAGGAATACCAGTTGCTGCTACAATTCATGGATTATCTACTATTAATAACGATCATCCCTTGTTTGTGGGTATGTTAGGAATGCATGGAAGCTATGGCCCTAATATGAAAACAAATGAATGCGATCTATTAATAGCAATCGGAATGCGATTCGATGATCGAGTAACTGGAAATCTGGATAAGTATGCCAAGCAAGCCAAGAAAATACACATCGAAATAGACCCATCAGAGATAAATAAAATAGTTCCAGTAGATGTGCCGATTAATGCGGATGCTAAGGAAGCTATACTGGCATTACACAAAAAAGTCAAAAAGAAATCCTACCCTAAGTGGCTTAAAGAATTCCATATATGTGATAAGAAAGAGCATCAAAAAGTAATTTCTAAAGACCTTGCCAAACTGACTAAGGGACCTATTAAGATGGCTCAAGCCATCAAAGAAGTCTCTAATCAGACGGACGGTAAGGCTATAGTCGTGACTGATGTGGGGCAACACCAGATGCTTGCAGCCAGGTATTATGATTACAGTGATAGAAATCTATGGATATCTTCTGGTGGTGCAGGTACAATGGGTTATGGATTACCTGCCGCTATAGGTGCTAAGATGGGACGTCCAGAGAAGGAAGTCATATGTGTCTGTGGCGACGGAGGATTTCAGATGACGCTTCAGGAATTAGGCGTATGTAGCCAATATGGAGTAAATGTCAAGATTCTTTTGCTCGATAATAATTACTTAGGCATGGTAAGGCAATGGCAGGAATTGTTTTTTGATAAGCGGTACTCTTTCGTAGAATTAGAAAATCCAGATTTTGTAAAAATTTCAGAAGGATTTGGAGTCGCAGGACATACGGTTTCTGATGCTGCGAATTTAAAAGAAAGCATTACCACTATGCTGGATCATGATGGTCCTTACCTTCTGCATGTGACTTGTATCAAAGAGGAAAAAGTGTTCCCCATGATTTCCACCGGAAAGTCTGTCAGCGAGATTGTATTAGAAATGTAGAATAGATAATTATTATATGAAAAAGGAATATACACTAACGATATTTTCAGAGAATAAGACAGGCGTGCTCAGTAGGGTAGTCGGTATTATAACTCGGAGGCATATAAATATAGAAAGTATCTCTGCTTCTAATTCTGCCATAGAAGGTATACATAAAATTATGGTAGTTATAAATGTGACAGAAGATATGGTGAAAAAAGTAGTCGCAACCATAGATAAGCAGATTGATATAATGAAGGCATTTTACTATGATAAGTCTGATATAGTCTATCAAGAAATTGCATTATATAAAGTCCCGACGGAAGCATTCTACGAGGGAGATACAGTCGAAAAATTAGTTAGGAAATATGATGCGAGAATATTGAGAATCGAGAGGCAGTACATAGTGATAGAAAAGACTGGTCATCCCGAACAGACGGAATCATTGCTTAAGGAATTGCAAGATATAGGTATATACGAATTCGTAAGATCTGGAGCCGTTGCTATTGTTAAGCCAATGGAAAGATTCAATACTTACCTGAGTGAAATAGGCAATTGATTAATAAATTTATTTGGGTTGCATAATATTCAATCCTCAGTTTAATATTTAAAATATTTTTGATAAAAAAGAAGCTATTATGGCAAAAATTAATTTTGGAGGTGTAGAAGAAAACGTCGTAACCAGAGACGAATTTTCATTAGATAAAGCAAAGGAAGTTCTTAAGGATGAAACGATAGCAATCATAGGTTATGGTGTGCAAGGTCCTGGGCAAGCACTTAACCTTAGAGATAACGGATTCAAAGTAATTGTAGGGCAGAGATCTCCTTCAGCATCTTATGATAAGGCGGTGAAGGATGGATTCGTTCCAGGCGAGACATTGTTTTCTATAGAAGAGGCTTGTGATAAAGCGAGCATCATTCAGTACCTCTTATCTGATGCAGCCCAGATTGCTGTATGGCCTACGATTAAGCCCTACCTTACTAAGGGAAAAGCACTCTATTTCTCTCATGGATTTGGTATCACCTATAAGGAAAGAACGGGTATTATTCCACCAGATGATATAGATGTTATTCTTGCAGCACCTAAAGGTTCTGGTACAAGCCTCAGGAGATTGTTCCTAGCAGGAAAGGGCCTTAACTCCAGTTACGCCATCTTCCAAGATGCGACAGGTAGAGCAAAAGATAGGGTAGTAGCACTAGGTATAGGTATAGGTTCAGGTTATCTTTTTGAGACGACATTTAAGAGAGAGGTGTACTCTGATCTTACCGGTGAGCGAGGGACATTAATGGGAGCAATCCAAGGGTTGTTCGCTGCGCAATATGATCTACTTAGAAGTAGAGGACATTCTCCTTCGGAAGCATTTAATGAAACGGTGGAAGAAGCGACGGAATCATTGTATCCGCTGATAGCTGAGAATGGTATGGATTGGATGTATGCTAATTGTTCTACAACTGCTCAGAGAGGGGCATTGGATTGGTGGAAAAAATTCAGAGACGCTACGGCTCCTGTATTTGCAGAACTCTATGACAGTGTACAGGCAGGCCATGAAGCTCAGTTGTCTATAGATAGTAATAGCCAATCTGACTATAGGGTGAAATTAGAGGTAGAACTCGATGAACTTAAGAATTCGGAGATGTGGAGAGCTGGAAAAGCCGTCAGAGCACTTAGACCCAAGAAGGACGGTGACTCAAGTTATTCGGCGACCATAGGCGGTAATACTGAATCTAAAAAAGTATAACGGATATTACATTGATACCTGTAAGCGAGATAACTAAGGCGAGAGAGAGAATAGAAAGTGTAGTGGTGAAAACACCTTACATGAAAAATCATAATCTCTCAGAGAAATATAATTGTAATGTCTTTCTTAAGAGGGAGGATATGCAGACCGTTAGGTCATTTAAGATTAGAGGTGCATACAATAAGATCAGTTCATTATCTGATGACCAAAGAGTAAAGGGTGTCATATGTGCCAGTGCCGGCAATCATGCGCAGGGGGTTGCTTATGCATGTGCAGAATTATCTATACATGGCAAGATATATATGCCTAACCCGACACCTAACCAAAAGATAAATAAAGTGAAGCACTTTGGAAAAGGTTGGGTAGAAGTGGTACTCATTGGTGATACATATGATGATGCCTATGAGTCGGCGTTAGCTGCACAAGTCGAGCATAATTATACATTCATACACCCATTTAATGATAGAGATGTCATAGCCGGACAAGGTACAATAGCCGCTGAGATACTGGAGCAATCCGAAGTAGATATCGATTATATTTTAGTAGCAGTCGGTGGTGGAGGTTTGATATCTGGAGTGGGTTCATACTTTAAGATCCAAAGTCCAAATACTAAAATTATAGCGGTAGAAGCGAAGGGTGCTCCCAGCATGCAATTGTCCATAAAGAATAATCAAGTCACTCGATTAGATAGCATAGATACATTTGCTGACGGGATAGCTGTTAAGGAAGTCGGGGATATCACATACTCGATTGCAATGCAATTAGTAGATCAGTCAATATTAGTTTCGGAAGGAAAAATCTGCTCTACCATACTACAGCTGTACAATGAAGAGGCCATAGTGGTCGAGCCAGCTGGTGCTGTATCTATAGCAGCTTTAGATGGCTTAGCTGATAAGATCGTGGGTAAAAATGTAGCTATCATCATATGCGGTGGGAATAATGATATTCAACGTACAGAAGAGATCAGAGAGCGAGCATTATTGTATGAAGGTCGCAAGCATTACTTTATCATTCGATTTCCGCAACGGGCAGGAGCACTCAGGGATTTCTTAAGTGTTCTAGGAAAAGAAGATGATATTACTTACTTCCAATACACCAAGAAAAATAGTAGAGAAAATGGCCCTGCTCTCGTCGGTATAGAATTAGATACAGAAAATGATTTTAATCCTCTGTTAAGAAGAATGAATGATCAGGGTATTATCTATCAGCACATTAATGATAACCCCATGTTATTCGAAATGTTAGTATGATAACTTATTTCATTGAATGGAGAATGAGGATATGAATGATCTGTTGTATTTTTTGGGTGAATATCGATCTTTTTCATTTTAGTAGTTAATGATATAATCATATCTTGTTCTTTTCTAAAGATTGAAGTCAAAATTCATGAAGCATTTTTTATTATTACTCCTGCTTTCTTGTAGCTGTAGTCCTGAGCTGACTCCAGAAGAGACAGTTATAAGTCAGGTTAAAATATTTACATCTGCATTCTTCTCAGATAACTATACCGAAGCGGTAAAATATACTCATCCAAAGTTGCTCAATCTGTCAGGTGGCGAAGAAGGACATATTAAAATGCTAAAAGATAATAAAGAGATGATGCTAAACGATGGCGTAATCATCGAAAATTTTGAAGTGAGTGAAGATGTAACCATAGCTAAGTTTTCTGATAATGAATATCATTGTCTGGTACCGACTACAATGATTATGATTATCAACGGTCAGAAGATGGAAATACGAGATCACTTCTTCGGATTTTCTGATGCAGCACAGAAGGAATGGAAATTTGTACAAACTGAATTACTGAGGGAGAATGTTGGAACACTTTCACCTGTTCAGAACTTCAAATCAAATATAAATATTCCTGCTAAGCCTGATCCAGTGCCAATTGATTAAATTAGTATATTATTCGTCAAGACAGCTCTTAGTTTGGTTAATTATTTGTAATTGAGGCTATTGTTCCATTAGATATTTGTGTTGTACCACACATTTTGCTATATTCACTTTATACAATTTATTTGAAAACTTAATAAACTTACTCAATATGCTGAATGAAGAAGTACGTAATATAATGACGACAGATCCTGTTGTAGCTAAGTCTGGTAATTCTATTAAGGATGTAACTGATCTTATGAAGAGTAACAATTTACAACAGATTCCAGTTGTGGACGAAGGAAAATTAGTTGGTCTGATTACTTCTTATGATTTATGGAATCATATACGACAAGCTAATAATAGTGATAGTGCATCTATACATAGCGTCATGACATCTAATGTCCTAACCATAAGACCAAAGGATAAAGTCGGAACGGCAGCAGAATTATTTATAGATAGGAGATTCAAAACACTACCTGTTGTTAATCTCGATAACCAACTGAAGGGTGTGGTTACAGCTTTTGATGTGATTAAGCATGTCTTTAAAAAAGAGTACCCTAATCCTATCCTTTATAAAGAAGAGTTAAAATAACTAAGAAAAATATAAGGGAATCACATCACAGTATTCCCTATTTTTCTTTGACTCTGTCTAATTGCTGCTGCACACTTATGATACTGTCACGCCATTCCGATTGTACAGCAATCATCTCATCATCAGGTATAGAGAATCTTTTTTTGGAATGATCACCGCTGCACTGACTGTGGTCATGTTGCATGCCCTCTATTTCTATCATTGAATTTTTTAGAACTTCTATCTTAGACTTCAATTCTGTTATTGCATTGTCAGATACATCTCTCATTTGGGATTCTATTTGTTTAATTTTTGTAAGACCTTCCTTCTGTATCTCGTATGCTTGCTTTAGTTCTGCTGACGCTGGTGGGTGTTCATGCTTACAGGAAAGTAGCGAAAAGAAGATACCTATATAAATGATGAGCTTAGTTGGATTCATATTTTTTTATTTTACGATATTATTTTGATAACTATCCACCGCATATTGCAATACAGTTAAGGCTGAGTCTCGATCGGCATATCCTTTAGTTTGCAGGATGCCAGGACCCTTATAGTTAGAATACCATAACTCTATAATTTCTGCGACGCCGCTATATTTATCTTTCAATTCTATAATATTGCTGATCTCAGAGAACACTCCTGTCATGGGTACCGCGATGAGTTTATCATCTTGCTCACCGCCATCTATTAATCTTAGCATGCCGATAATTTTAGTTTTGACCACTGACCCTCTTTCTAGGTGCTCTCCTAATACAATGATATCTAATGCGTCTCCATCACCACCCTTATCCTTAGGAAGGATGGATTGAGGAATCATGCCGTAATTAGCAGGGTAACTCAGATATTGTATTATACGGGGAATGTTGTCTATATATTGTAAATGCATCCTCTCATCTGTTTTGTCTACTTCCCATTTCTCATGAGTTCCTGCGGGTATCTCTATAACAGCATTCACAGTACCATCTGCATTCATGGGTTTGTATTCGGATAAATATAATTTTTTACCTTCTAGCCTCTCTCCATTTCCTTCGGAGGACTTATCAGGATGAGTAATCTCAGTTTTGCACGAACCCGAGATAATAATTAATATCCATGACAGTATTAATATATATTTTTTCACGATCATGACTTTAACCATTTCTTGTAGAATTTTCTGAGCTCTGTGGTATCGGTATTTCTTTTATATTTTATGAATGTAATAAGATTAATTAGATTGACTCTGAGGTAGGAGTTCTTTTCATATTTTCTAGCTGATACAAGCGCTGGCGAGTCTATAATTTTGAAAGGTATATCAGATTCTCTGATTCGTCCCATCATCTCAAAGTCTTCCATTATTTTATGCATATAACAATAACCGCCTATAGCCTGGAAGGTTTCTCGATCAAAGAACTGACACTGATCGCCTCCACCTGCAAACCATCCATCTGACTTGGTCGTTTTAGAATTAATTCTAAGTAACCAACTGTCGCTATCAAATTTATATGAGAAAAAACCTGCCTTATATTTCTCTGTCAAAGCCAACTTTATTTGATCATAGAAATCTGGTGCTGGTCTGACATCTGCATGTAGAAATAGGATCGCATCAGCCTTGCTAGCAAGTCCTCCTTCATTCATCTGATGGCTCCTCTGTGTCTTATCAGATGGTATGTAGCGAGTATCGTATTGCAGACATATATCATTAGTATTGTCATCAGATAGAACACTATCGACTACTGTGATATTAGTACATGTATGGGGGCTGTTATCTCTGAGATAGGGTAGAAGTTCTTGCAGATTTTTCCTTTCGTTCAGGGTAGGAATAACGATGTCTAATTTCATAATCACAAAAAAATCCTAATTTTAAAGATGATGACAAAAGTAATATTAGTTTTTCTAAGCCTTTCATTATTCGTTCCATTTAATAATTATGGGCAATCTACTTCGGATATAGATTATAATCAGGTATCCCAAGACTTATTACAAGCTATTAAGGATGGATCGGATACTAAGGAATACAGAGATGTGATAGAATCATCCAGTATAGAAGATCTTGAGAAAGGGCTCCAGTCTAATGATCAGAAACTAGCCTTCTGGATTAATATCTACAACAGTTATATCATCATGACTCTACAGGACAGTCCAGAGTTATATGAGGATAGGAAGACTTTCTTTAAGGAAGATCGTATCTTGGTGGGAGGAGAGTTGGTTTCTTTCGCAAAGATCGAGCACGGTGTTATCCGCAGGTCTCAATGGGATCTTGGATTGGGATTAATTAGAAAACCATTCCCTGGTGGATGGGAGAGAAAACTCAGAGTAGATAAGAAAGATTATAGAATCCACTTTGCACTGAATTGCGGTGCCAAGGCATGCCCTCCCGTGACCATATATGATCCAGAAAATTTGGAAAAGCAATTCGCCTATATGACTGAGAAGTACTTGTCTGAAAATACGGAATATAATAAAGAGGAAAATAAGGTGACTACCACTCCGCTGTTCTCATGGTTTCGAGGTGACTTTGGATGTAAGAAAGGTGTGAAGAAAATATTGGCTTCGCATGGCTTGGTCCCATCTAAGAAGGTCAATCTTAATTTTAAAGGATATGATTGGACATTGGATATTGATAATTTTGTTGAAATTCCTCAGTAAGACATACTCATCTTCAGCAGACACTACAGACAGGAATTAGCTTATTATGCATAACATTATAGTGTGATTTTTTTTTAGAAAGCCTCATTCGCCGTAAGGTAGATATTCAGTGCATCGCCGTAAGCGACATCTAATCTAAATCTTGTCTTTTCTACTTTATTCACTTCGTATCTAATGCCTATTCCATAACTCCATCTGGCACTTTCCTCTGTGAAGCTTGCAAGAGAATCAGGGATCAATGTAGAGCTCAGGAAGGTGGCTCCCTTTACTTTTCCTTTGATCGGAAATCTGATTTCTGATTGTAGATTTATAATATTGTAATTAATGTATCTCCGATCACTGAATCCTCTAGCGATAGCCGGAGTACTTATATAAGGTAGATCAAAAAAAGGTGTTTCGTTACTAGCTTTTGATAAGAAAAATTGTGATGCCAAGACTAAGTCTTTTTTGATAGGTAAGAAATATCTGATGTCTAAGCTGTACTTCCAATAGTCAAAATCTGAAAGTAGGAAGTCGAGGCTCTTTTCGTATCTTAGCTCAGCATAGATACCCTTGGATGTAGAGAATACATTGTCTCTATTATCGTAGAATGCATTCAGAAGTAGATTCATTTTTTGACCACCTCGGTATCCGATAGGTTCATCGCGAAATAAGGCACCTGTAGAATCTATTTGCGTAATATCAAAATGATCATACTTAAATCCTCCACCCACAAAAATGTTTTTGATATCTGATCGGGAGTAATTAAAATCCACTCTTGGGAATAAGACATCATAATTTTCTAAGTTGATATCTTCAGAATTATTTCCTATACCATAGTAATTGTAGAAGTACTTATAGAAGCCAACCTCTCCCTTATACCTGATCTTATTATTGTTCTTATAGATCTCATATGGAATATAGAACAGCACTTGATATTTTAGTGTATATGCAGCGCTATAGATGACTTGTGAGGGTCTGCTTTCCATAGGTTCTCCAGATAATCGGAAAGTCGAAATTCCTGTAATCCCAAATGCAAAACCAGTCTCAGGCAAGAAAAATACAAATGGCAAGATGGTGTTATTGACTTTCTGAGAATCTATAACTGTCTCATTAATTTCTGCAGTCTGACATATAGATACCTGATAAGAACTTAAGGTTACAACCAAGCTCATTAGAGCAGTTAGTGCATTCAGCTTCATGCCTCTAAGTTATAGAAGATAGTTGTGATAATGTAGTTTGTCGTCGGAAGTACTTTTAGCCTAAGAAACATTGTAACACGATCCCTTAGTCTTAGGATTAGGCAATAAAAAAAAGCGCAATACGAATTGTATCAGGCTTCATTATTTTCTTGAGGATATTTTTTAATTATCTTCTGTGTCCAGCCATTCTGCCTTTCTTCCGATTGGCAAAAAACTCCTGCTTTCTTCTTTGCTTTTCTTTGTTCCATTCTTTTTTCTCAGCTGCAGTCATCGGCTTATCAGTTTGAGGAAATGGATTGTCTTTGATGACATTTAACTTTTGCTTGATTAGCCTTTCTACGTCTTTCACATAAGCATTTTCTTCGGGCTCACATATAGATATTGCAATGCCTTCCTCTCCAGCACGTCCAGATCTACCGATTCTATGGACGTAAGTTTCTGGTTCATTAGGGACATCATAGTTGATGACATATTTTAGTTTATCGATGTCGATTCCTCTTGCGGCGATATCGGTTGCTACAAGAACTCGGATGCTACCATCTTTAAATTGTTGTAACGCTTTCTGTCTTTGATTCTGCGCTTTGTCTCCATGTATGGCAGCTGACCTAACATTGATTTTTTTCAGATTTCTTGTGATCCTATCTGCACCATGTTTAGTCCTGGAAAATAACAAGACCTGATCGATATCCTGATTTTGCAGTATATGTGAGAGTAGATCTTTCTTAGATGTCCGATTGGTGTAATAGATATATTGCTGTACCGTTTCTGCAGCAGATGATACAGGCGCAACCTCTATTCTTTCAGGATTATCAAGTATCTTATCTGATAGTTGTACGATATTGTCAGGCATTGTAGCAGAGAAAAATAGAGACTGTCTATTTTCTGGTAGTACCTTAAGTAACTTTCGGATATCATTAATGAATCCCATGTCCAGCATCCTGTCAGCTTCGTCGAGAACGAATAACTTAATCGTGTCCATATCTATTATTCCCTGACTGTGCAGATCTAATAATCGACCAGGTGTCGCTGTAAGAATATGTAATCCTCTGCGTATTTTTTCGACTTGTTTGCCTTGCTTTACACCACCGAATATTACGGCATGCTTTATATTAGTATACTTACTATATTCTCTGATGTTATCATCTATCTGTATAGCCAGCTCTCTTGTAGGAGTAACAATCAGTGCTCTAAGTGTTGGCTTGCTACCATCTTCTATGCGATGTATTAATTGTATGATAGGAATGGCGAAAGCTGCCGTCTTCCCAGTTCCTGTCTGTGCTGATCCGAGGATATCTCTTCTGTCTAGTACCAGAGGAATAGCTTGTGCTTGTATCGGTGTCGGTTCAGTATAATTTTTGTCTTTTAATGCTCTTAGTATTGGCTCTACAAGATCCAGTTCTTCAAATGTCATTATAGTTCTGTTAAGTGTTCTTTGTGTATGAAAATAAATTGTTGCGCTTCTATTATATCCGGGACGGATTCTGTAGGTGGGCAAGTTGTTATAAAGTATAAAGGTATGTAAAATTAATGATTGGTGTTAAGTGAATGATTATGAGTGTGTTGTATCAGACAAATCAACGAAAAATCAACATAACAAGCCTCCAGACCTAAAGTTATATAACGAAGGATACATGGTATTAGTTGCTGTTGGGGTATAAATTAGGTGGCATTATGATCTATCTAAGTGCAATCTAATATGCTATAGGGCAAAAAAAAAAGCTAAGTCTTATTCTGACTTAGCTTTTTCCTTTGTTTTAACAGTTGCTTCTGCGGTTTCGATGTTCTTAATTTTAGGTCTACTATTTCCATATGACCCTCTGAAGATCTTGCCTTTTTTAGTCTTTCTGTCTCCTCTACCCATGATCGTTAATATTTTTGGTAATTAATTAAAGACTCAAATGTAAGTATTTTATAATCTAATTGCAGTGGGAATGATATTAAACCATCTCGTTATTAATATGTAAGAACCCACTGAGAAAATTATTGTATGCTATATATGAATCGATTACAGTAAGAAATCATTAATCTTTCCGACACTATCCTTAGCATCTCCATAAAGCATCGATGTGTTATCCTTATAGAATAGAGGATTACCTACACCAGCATAACCTACAGCCATAGATCTCTTCATGACTATAACATTATTAGCATTCCATACCTCTAATACTGGCATTCCGTATATCGGACTCGCGGGGTCATCTTGAGCGCCAGGATTGACAATATCATTAGCACCTATGACTAATACGATGTCTGTACCAGATAGGTCCTCATTAATCTCATCCATCTCCATCACGATATCGTAAGGGACATTAGCCTCTGCAAGTAATACATTCATATGACCAGGTAGTCTACCTGCAACGGGGTGTATCCCAAATCTGACTTTCTTACCCTTCTTCTTTAACTTGTCGACCATATCATACACAGGAAACTGTGCTTTGGCGACAGCCATACCATAGCCTGGTACGATGACCACTGAGGAGGCTTCGTCTAATAGTTGTGCCACTTGCTGGTGATTAGTAGCGGTTACCTCTCCTGTTACTGCTTTCATAGTTCCTGTGGGAGCGGCTCCGAATCCACCGAATATTACAGAGAGAAAAGAACGATTCATAGCCTTACACATAATGATCGATAATATAGCACCAGAGCTCCCGACCAGTGCACCAGTAACAATCAGTAAGTCGTTCCCCAGCATAAATCCTGCAGCAGCAGCCGCCCATCCTGAGTATGAATTAAGCATAGAAACCACCACTGGCATATCTGCACCGCCGATCGCCATTACAAGCATAATACCTATAAATGAAGCAATCCCAGTCATGACTAATAGAGCCCACATACCAGATGTTGCTGTAGCTCCTGTAAATAATACACAAAGTCCTATGCAGCCGATCAATAATAAAATATTGACAAGATGTCGACCTGGATAGACCAATGGTTTACTGCGGATCTTGCCTTCTAACTTTCCCCAAGCGATTATAGATCCTGTAAATGTAATGGCACCGATAAACACCCCGATAAATATCTCAACTAAATGTATCGAATGAGCAGCTCCAGTAAGTTCTTGCGTATGCGGATCGAGATAAGAACCAAAACCCACTAACACAGCCGCCAATCCTACGAAACTATGGAGCATGGCTACAAGTTGTGGCATAGAAGTCATTTCCACTTTTCGAGCTAACGCTATTCCTATAACTGAGGCTATTGCAATAGCCGCTATTATATAAATCTGACCCTGCACGCCTTCTCCGAGAATGGTCGATACTATGGCAATGATCATACCGATGATACCATATAAGACGCCTCGTCTTGCAGACTCTTGCGATGATAATCCTCCTAGACTAAGTATAAATAAAATACTTGCTAAGAGATAAGATGCTAATTGTATTTGTGATGAGATCATATTATTTTCTAAACATTTTGAGCATACGATGTGTCACCACAAATCCACCTACTATATTAATACTTGCAACTAGGATGGCTATCACTGCAAGTATGGTCATCATATCTCCGAAGTTATCTCTAGTCTGTAATAATCCACCTATGATAATGATACCACTGATGGCATTAGTCACAGCCATTAGTGGCGTATGTAAGGAATGCGATACATTCCAGATGACTTGCCATCCTATAAATATGGATAGTACAAAAACGGTGAAGTGCTGCATGAATTCCGGGGGTGCCACCAACGCTAAAAGATATAGTATAACCGCAATCACACCAAGACTTATCAGCGAACCCCAACCATTTGATTTTTTATCTTCTTTAATGGGTGTTGTACTAATTGTAGCATCAGCTTGCTTAGGTGGAGTCTTCTTACTGACTTCTAATGGTTTCGGCGGCCAATTAACGCTACCATTGTATGTGACCATTGCTCTGCTAACGACATCGTCTTGCATGTCTATTATAAAATTATCACCTCCTCCCATGTCGTCGAGTAAGTGGCATAAATTATTTCCGTAGAGCTGACTAGCTTGAGAAGGCAGCTGATCGAGCTTACCGATTATAGTTACACCATTATCGGTTGTATAGATTTCATCATTTCTTGTCAGTACACAATTACCGCCTGTAGATGCTGCTAGGTCTACGATGACTGATCCTGCTTTCATCTCTGCGACGTGATCTTCTAAGATAAGCTTAGGCGCTTCTCGTCCTGGTATCTGTGCAGTTGTGATGATGATATCAACTTCTGCAGCTAACTTTTTGAAGAGTGCCATTTCCGCTTCTATAAATGCAGGACTCATAACCTTAGAATATCCAGACGCTGTAGAGCCATCTTCTTCTATATCTACAGTGAGGAATTCTGCACCCATGCTTTCTATCTGTTCGGCCACTTCTGCTCTTGTGTCGAATGCTTTCACGATAGCTCCTAATGATCTTGCTGTTCCGATAGCAGCTAAGCCCGCCACACCAGCTCCTATTACAAGAACCTTGGCAGGATTAACCTTTCCCGCTGCTGTTATTTGCCCATTGAGAAATCGTCCATACTTATCTGCTGCTTCTATGACAGATCTGTATCCGGCTATATTAGCCATCGATGATAAGACATCCATTTTTTGGGCTCTCGATATTCGGGGGATGGCATCCATTGCGATAGCGTTAATTTTCTTATCACTGAGTTGCTGTAGTAATTCTGGATTCTGAGCAGGGTAGAGATAGCTCAGTGTGACTTGTCCTTCGTGCATCATTTCGATCTCTGATGCTGAGACAGCTTGTACCTTTAGAATGATATCACTCTGCCTATATAGTTCTTCCTTTTGTGATATGATGGTAGCGCCTGCCGCAGAATAAGCACTATCACTATAATTAGCAGATGTGCCTGCATCAGATTCTATAAGCACCTCAAAGCCCATTTTCATGAGCCTTTCCACCGTAGTGGGTGTAGCACCCACTCTCAGTTCTTTGATTTGGGTCTCTTTTGGGACACCTACTTTCTTCTTCATTATTGATCGCTTTCTATCTTGCTCAAGATAGGATTTCATAATGAGTATAAAGAAAATGAGCTTATACAATTATGGTATCTATATAGACTCTGGTTTCTTATATTCCACGATAACTTAGCCGCATATAGGATTTTTATAAAAGAAAATGAAAAAATCACCAACACTTTCAGAATAGAAGCCGTCTGTAATCGTAATTGAATCAAACAATAAAATTAAACAATGAACAGAATTAAAAAATTATTCCCAGGGCTGTTAATAGTGTCGCTAATTTGTCTTAACTCTTGCGATAAAAATGACGAATCCCAAGGTGCTGATATGACATTTCAGATATTTGAAGGTCTTGAGAGTTGTGGATTTTTGCTTGGATTAGAATTACAAGATGAGTGGAGATTATTAGAACCTATTAATGTAAAGGATTTTGATATCGATCCTACCAATGGATTAGAAGTCATTGTAACATTTGAAGATAGACCAGATGCGGCAATAACCTGCGAAGGTGCTGAACCTGTCGAGTTGTTAACTATAGAAGTAAAATAGTTTTATTTCTGTAAATTGGATGTTCAAATCAAATTACAAATGAAAATAGTATATTACTTAGGACTTATAATATTTACAGTAGGAATTATACTATTTTTTCTGAGACAATTTAATGAATCATTTCTATCAGGTATAAATGACAGATGGATCGATCTCATGTGGCCTATTGGCTTGATGATGTATAGCATAGGACAGATTTATATTAGAAAGCAAAAGAATAGTTCTGATTGACTTAATGATATCAGTAAAGCCATAGAGTGACGACACCTTGGAAAAAAATTAGGAACAAAGAGTAAGCTCCAGAGGTGCGACTCCTAATTCATACTATCCTACAATTAGCCCCTTCAGCAATACCATCTTAAGCTGATGTTCTAATTCTATCCTGCTTATTTTGGGATGCTTGTGGTGCCATGAGTATAACCAGTGTAAGCTGGATAGAATAGAATAAAGGGCCAAATTAATATTTACCTTATCACCAATCAATCCTATCTCCTGGCAATCGTTTAAAATTTTCAGAAATCTTTTTTCGTAAGTACTTCTCTGTTTTTTATACTCTGATAATTGCGGTTCCGAAAGATGAACCCACTCACCAGTGATCAATGCAATGCTATCAGAATTCTCTAAGGTTAATTGTACATGCAAGCTAACTAATGCTTCCAATTTAGATTTTGCATCAAGAGAAGACTGGCGTATGTCTTCCATCCCTCTTGTAAATGCTTCCGCGATACCCATAAGCAACTCTTGCAGTATCTCTTGCTTAGAAGAGATATGATTATATAGGCTGGCAGCCTTCATCTCCATCGACTCTGCTATGTCTTGCATACTCGTGGCAGCATATCCTCTCTTGCGGAATAGAAAGGCAGACCTCTCCATGATGATTTCCTTCTTGGATTTAGATATGGGTGATGATGTTTTGATAATAGAATACTTTATTTATACAAAAAAAATTATGGAGCTAATCGCTCTACATGCCAATTGCTATCATCTGATAATCTATACTGGAATCTATCATGGTATCGGTTAGATCGACCTTGCCAAAACTCTATAAGAGAAGGATTCACAATGAAGCCTCCCCAGAAGTGGGGTAGTGGAATCTTATCTACACCTTGGTATTCCTTTTCGACTTGATTTCTTTTTTCTTCTAAATAGTCCTCTTTTATAATTTGACTTTGAGGCGATGACCAAGCACTGATCTGACTACCACGTGGACGAGATTGGAAATAGCTATTAGAGATTTCTGCACTTACTTTCTGGGCTGTGCCTTCTATTCTGACTTGGCGTTCCATTTCTTTCCACCATAGGACTAATGCCACTTGGGGATTGTCGATCAGTTCCTGAGCCTTACGACTCGTATAGTTTGTATAAAATGTAAATCCCTTGTTGCTAAATCCCTTAAGTAAAACAATCCTTGCAGATGGTTGTCCATTGCTGCCTATCGTGGCAAGTGTCATGGCATTGGGTTCTTTGATATTATTTTTTTCTACCTCTTGATACCATCTTTCAAACTGAACAATGGGATCTATTGCTAATTCGTTTTTGGATAACTCATCTTTCTCGTAGTTCTCTCTTACATCTCCTAAGTTATTCATATTTATTTCGATTTTAAAAAGTAAATGCTTAATAGCATAATTAGATTGCACTAATATATTAAGAATGTCAGCGCTACCAAGTTATATATTAATACTTTAGTCAGTTGCCTCGCCGGCAGGCTTTCATTTTTGTCTTGAAACAAAAACGAAACAAAAAATTTAAGGCTGTTTTCTTTTCTTAACAACTTTAAAAACTATAATTCCTAAACAGGCTTAAACTCGCCTTTGGCTCAGACACAACCCTGTTTTTACGGAATTCCAGCATTTAAAGTCTAAAATGAAAAATGCCAATTGCTCATAGTATCGAGCATGAGTTTTTTCAATTAGTGTTCATTAAATGCATTACCGAGTAACCCAATAAAATATAGACTTTGTTTATTTTTTAGAAAATAACCCTCCGATTCTGATCTTAGATCTATAAGCCAACCAATACATAGCTGGTACAACGATTAAGGTCAAGAATGTTGCAAATATAATCCCATATATGATAGTCCAACTCATCGGGCCCCACATAGCAGTATTATCTCCACCAAGAAAGAACTTAGGATCCCAATTCTCCACAAATGAGAAGAAATTAAAATTAAACCCAATAGCCAATGGAATCAAGCCTAAGACGGTTGTGATAGCTGTCAGAAGGACCGGTCGCAATCTTGTCGCTCCACCAGTTACGATGCATTCTAATACATCTTTCTTATCCATGAGATTCATATGTTCTAATCCTAGAGATTTTCTTTTATTTGTGATCAATAGATTGATGTAATCCATTAGGACTATGGCATTATTCACCACTATACCGGCAAGAGATATCAGCCCGACTCCAGACATTAGAATGCTAAATTCTTGACCAGTTAATACATAACCAAAGAAGACTCCGATCGTACTGAACAGTACAGAGAGAATAATAATAAACGGCGAAATAATAGAATTAAATTGTGTCACTAAGATGATGAATATGCAAAATAAGGCTACCAGAAATGCATTGTTAAGAAATGCAGTATCCTCAGATTGCTGCTGCTGCTCACCTGTAAATGCATACGTATATCCCTGAGGAAGATTGTATTCTTCCATCATTAGTTGTAGGTCTTGATTAATCTCATTAGCATTATAGCCTTCTAAGACATTAGAGCTTATGGTGACAACTCTTTCAGAATTGATCCGTCTTATAGCGTTGTAAGTGGTTGTAAATTCTGTAGAAGCAACTGATGAGATAGGTACTTGTACGAGCCTACCGTTAGTAGGATCTCTGAAAGTTACTTTTTGATTCATTAGGCTTCCTAAGTTGTTTCGGAATTCTTCCTGTAGCCTAACCATTATCGGATATTCATCTTCTCCGACTTTATATTTAGATACTTCTTTTCCGAATACAGATGTCCTAAGTGCAGAACCTATCTGTGCTGTGCTGATTCCGTATCTACGTGCAGATGCTCTGTCTATATTGACTTGTAGTTCTGGTTTTCCCAGTTCTATATCCAACTTAAGTTCTTCTATTCCTCCGATGCTAGATGATTCGATATCTGTAATTAATCGATCACTTATAACAAGCAGAGAATCTATCTTATCACCTTTAATTTCTATGTTGACAGGCTTACCCATTGGGGGTCCACTTGCGTTTTGATCTACTGCTACAGTAATACCTGGCTTACCTTTTATCTTTTCTCTTATGGCTTCCATAATGTCTTTCGTATTTAGACCTTGTCGATCCTTATACTCTAAGAACTGTACGGTCATACGACCCTTATTAGGTGTTAGTCCAGGTACAGGAGGCTGATTCGGATCTGATGTATTTTCTCCGATCTGAGTTAGTACCGCTTCGACGATATGCTTATAAGGTTCTATCACTTCTTGGACATCTTTTTCCAGCTCGATCATCGCCTTATTAGTGGCTTCTATGTCACTACCGATAGGAAGGTCGACGAATATATTCACATAGAATGGATCAGACTCTGGGAAGAAACTAATCTCTGGTGGAAACTTACTAAAGAGTCCGACTGCTGCAACTAATAAAATTACAGTGGTAACCAATGTCAGGATTGAATTAAATCCTCGTAGACAAAATGTCAAGATTTTGTTATAAGTATTCTCTAACCATGGAAGTACTGTATTCTGAAATCCAAATGAAGCTGGTCTAAGTATGAAGTGATTCAGTAAGGAAAGTACGATCACAATGATCAATAAATTTCTCATCCATTCGACGCCACCAAAGTGTGCTACTACAGCAAAGATAAGACATAGTAGAGCTCCTGTAATGACATTTTTAGTTTTGCGTTTCTTGCCAGCTGCATCTTCAGCCTGAGTGTCTATTTTCATTAATCTACTTGTCAGTACAGGATTAATGACCAATGCTACAAATAGAGAAGAAGACAATACTATAATTAACGTGATCGGCATATACTGCATAAAGATACCCATCATGCCAGGCCAGAATAATAATGGAAAAAAAGCGGCAAGCGTAGTAGCTGTAGAAGCAATGATCGGCCATGCAACTTCTCCAGCACCGTACTTAGCGGCATACTTTCCATCGTGACCATTCTGCATATATCGGTATATATTCTCTACGACCACGATACCATTATCCACAAGTAAGCCTAATGCAAGTATGAGTGAGAATAGAACTACCACATTCATCGTCACCCCGAATAGATTAAGGATAAGTATACCTGTCAGCATAGATAACGGAATGGCAATACCCACAAATATAGCATTACGCAATCCTAAGAAAAACAATAGTACCATTATCACTAATATGACTCCTGATATTATACTATTCTCCAGATTGCTAACTTCACTACGTGTATAGACAGATAGGTCATTAAATAAGCTGACAGTTAGGCTCTCTGGTAAATTGTTTTCTTCTTTCTTGAGTAGGTCTTTCAGTTTGTCGGCAGTAGAGAGTAAGTTCTCACCGCTTCGTTTCACAACATCCAGAGAGATCACAGGTAATGTACCTGATCGCGAATATGAAGTCCTTTCTTCGAATCCATAGATGACATCTGCGATGTCTTTTAGATATATAGATCTTTGGTTTTCAGATTTGATGATAAGGTTTTTGACTTCTTCTATGTCTGCAAACTGTCCTATAATTCTAATTGCTCTTCGGTTGTCATTATTGATCATCTCACCACCTGACATGGTGATATTTTCTCTTGCGACTGCCATTTCTATATCGTCGAAGCTGACCTTAAGCGATTGTAACTTATATAAGTTGACATTGATTTTAACCTCTCTATCTAATGCACCAAACATGTCTGCACGAGACACCTCTGAGATATCTTCTATCTTATCTTGTAGGTATTCTGCATACTTCCTGAGATCATCCATCGAGTACTCACCTGAGATATTGACAGTGACAATAGGTATCTCTGCAAAATTTAATTCTTTGACACTTGGCTCTTGGTCGAGATCATTAGGTAGTTCGTCTTTAGCTTTATCGATGGCGTCTTTGACTTTTCTGACAGCAAGATCTACATCCATGTCACCATCGAATTCTGCAACGATAGCCGAGAAGTCTTGCACAGATGTCGATGTAATTTTCTTTAGCCCAGTAAGTGAATTGACTTCTTTTTCTATTGGTCGAGCTATTAGATTCTCGATCTCCTCAGCAGAGTTACCGAAGTATGGTGTATTAATAAATATCTGTGTCATAGAAGCTTCTGGGTATTGCTCTTTAGGCATCTCCTGATAAGCTCGCAGTCCAAAAATAAGTATCATCACTACTAATAGAAATATACTTGTAGCATTATCTACAGCCAGCGATGTCAGTGTAAACTGTCTCTTCTTAGTGTCCTGTATATTACTCATTACTTTCTGTGGTTTCTTGCATAGTGTCTACTACTATATTTTCCGATACGCCTGCACCTCCAGTTGTGATAATCTCATCATTAGGTTCGATACCTGATAGAACGATCACTTGATCTATGGAAGACTCGCCTATTTCGATAGGTGTTTTTTTAGCTACTTTCTTACCATTTTTATTAATGATCTTATAGATATATTTCTGCCCGCTAACTTCTTCCTTTATTATATTTAATGGAATAGTTATTACGTTCTTTTGGCTATAGTCATTAATTTTTACTAGTGTTAGTAGATTAGGTTTTAGCTTACCCTTTAGGCTGCTCGTATTGATTTCTATTTTGAATGTTCGATTAGCAGGATCTATTGATCTTCCAATTAGTGATATGGTATTAGTTGAGTTAAGGTCTAATGCTGGAAAATATACTTCTACTTTGTCACCACGCTTGACACTTCCTAATAGTGACTCCTGCAGATCAGCCACTATTTTTAGTTTGCTGGTATTTAAGATACTGACTATCGGCATACCTGGAGAAGCAATTTCTCCTTGACTTAAGTATTCTGCATCTACAACACCTGATATTGGTGCATATAGATTTTTCTTTTTTATTTGTGATTGTAGAGTTTCCATCGATTTCTCTAACCGCTCTACATTGTTTTTAGCTTGGAGTAATTGTATCTCTGATCCTATCTGCTGATCCCACAATCTTGATTGTCTTTCGTACACAGTCTTAGCGAGTGACAGAGATGTCTCGATCTCTGCGACTTGCGTCTCTATAGTTTCCGTATCTGTCACTGCGATCAGATCACCTCTGTTGACATATTGTCCTTCTTTAGCATTGAGTCTAATAATTCTACCCCCCATATCGCTGCTGACGCTGACGATATCTTCTGCCATCACACGAGCTTCCACTTCTGTATATCTTTTAAATTCCTTAGCTTGGATGATTTGAGTTTTGACAGGAATTGGAGCTTTTTCTACAGGTGGCTCCAGTTCAGTAATTTGCTTGGTGACTTCATCTATTTCTTTTTGCAATTCTCTGAGTTCTGATTTCTTAGTAGCAAGATACTTTTTCTTGTCTACCAGATCCTCAGGGATGCCTTCATCTTTACAGCTAATAGCGACAATGACGATAAGACTTAAGAGTAGAGCTTGAATTATTTTCGGATACATATTATTTTTACTGGAAGTATAAGATTGATTTATCATTATATATTTTCTTTATAAATGCTATAATTTTTATAATGTTCCTAATGCAATTTCGAGATCAGTTTTAGAGCTTAATAATTCGTAAAGGGCATTAATGTATTTGGATTGTGCTAAATAGAGTTGTTGTTCTGCCTGCGTTATCTCCAAGCTTGAGCCGACACCTTCTTTGAATTTAATTTGTGTTTTCTCATAGATTCCTTCTATGATCGTTAATGACTTCTCTCTATTAGCCAGTGTGTTTTTAGCCCTCTTGAGATTGAGCTGTGCAGATCTTACTTGCAAAGCCACGCCTCTTTCAAATTCTGCTTTTTGAATAGACACTTTGTCCAATTCAATTTCGGCTCTTTTGATTTTACTTTTTCTTTCATTGCCGTCATATATCGGAATATTGACACCGAGACTTACAGATGCTTGAGGTATCCATCCTAATGCATTACTGTCAAATAGATCATTACGCTGGAGTGATTCATTAAAATTGGCTCTTGCGCTGAGGCTTGGCAGGTTTCCTTTTTTAAGTCTTTCTACATTGAGCTCGTTGATAGCATAACCTAATTCTATCTGACTGTATTCTGCCCTCTGAGTATAATCTATACTGGACTTCATATCGATATCTTCTACAGAAAGTATATTGACAAGTGTCTCTATATCTTCTGATAGTTGTATGTCCTCATTGATAGGATAGTTCATCTGGAATTTCAGTAGATCCTTGCTGATGTCTATGATGTCGTCTAAGTTTTCATACTCAGTCTTAATATTCTCTAATGACAAGTCTAATCGTTCGACATCGAGATGTTCTGCAAATCCACTTTCAAAACTTGCGACAGCCTGAGTAAGTGAAGTCTCTACATTATTCTTATTTTTTTCCAGAGTTTTTTTATTCTCTTGAGCTATCAAGATATTCATATATGCTTTGGTGACATTAGAAGTGATTTCTTCTTTTTTGACATCTAAGTTCTTGCTTGTCAGTTCTCGGAATAGTTTACTTGCTTTAAGTCCGACAGTATATGAGCCATCGAATAGGAGCATACTGGCATCCAAATTAGCTGTTATATTATGCTTCTGAAATACTGTAAACTCGAATACATCTGGAGGACCGACATATGGTTCTACGCCAGCTACTTCTTCCGCTTCTAAGACTTGGTATACAGCGGGAGTTATGAAGTCATCTACTGGACTTACAGGCACGGCAAAATAATATTGATAGTTTAATCTACCACTGAGCTTAGGCATCACGATAGATTTGTATTCTTTGATCTGAGCTTCTGCATCGACTACCTCTAGCTGTGCCATCTTCATCTGATTGCTATTCTCTATGGCATAGTCGATGGCTTGCTGTAGTGTATAGCTACTCTGAGCATAAGTCTGATGCTGTATGATAATAAATGCAATAAAAATTAATAATTTCATCATGCAATATTCTTTATTTGTTTACTTAATTCTTTCCGTCCTTTGTCATTTGCGATACCATTAAGATGATATAACATACATGACTGAAATAGTGAGCTGACTGGTATCTGTTCCGTATCGAAAATCTCTTCGTCTATACATAAGGTAGCTAAGCTGAAGTAGAAATTAGAAATGATGTATTCGTTAAGATCATCTCTGTATAGCTTTTCTTTTTTGCCTCTAATGACGTTTGCTTTGATTGTTTTCTTCATAAAATCAAAGTGGGTCGTCTCCACAAATTTCCATGTTTGTGGATGATACTTCTTAAGATCATAAGTGAATTTTGGCTTCATGATTCTCAGTGATTTGAGGACCAGCTTAGCGATAAGAGTCATCTCTTCTACGGCATTGTCAGCTTTCTTGCTGATTTTCTTGATATCCTTATGCTCTTTTTTTATAAATGTCTCGATGACCACGGACACAAGTGTCTTCTTGTTCTCGACATGACTGTATATTGTCTTTTTAGAGATTCCTAAGAGTCTCGCCATATCGTCCATGCTGACACTCTTCACGCCATACTTAAGAAAGAGGGTCGTTGCAGATTCTATGAGTTTCTCTTTTATTGTCATAATGCAAATTTACAATAATAAACTGTGGAAACTATTTATAGTTTAAAAGTTTCTTTAGTTTATTGTCGTGTAATAAGCTAATATGTTAATTATTTCTTTTCCATATCGACTAAGATAATAGCCGTGTAAATATATTCTGATGATTATGGAGGCGTAGGACGTAAACTAAGTCTCTCACAAGTGGGATGACCTAATAATAAGCTAAGCTATTATGAATGTATTTATGGTTGTTATCTCTTGTCGAGTTTGATTTTGGGAATTATTGGATTAGGTAGAGTTAGATGGATTATCAGTATAGGTAGATTTCTATAGCTTATTATATGTTTCTTGATTTAGATAAAGTTCGAATCCTATATTTTAATAATTTTTTCTGATCGAATGACTCCATTTACATCTAGAACATTAAGTATGTATAAACCAGATTCGTAATCACTCATGTCAATATGATTAGTGTTGGTAAATGAGCCAATTAATTTTCCTTCGATACTCAGAATTGTAATATTTTTTAGTCTCGATGAACTAAATATATTTAGAATTTCTGTTACAGGATTAGGACCTATTGTTAACTCATCTTGTTTGATGTTATCTTTGATTGAGGTCAATAAATCGCAATTGTCAAAACTTCCAATGCAGTATCTAAATAAATCGTAGGCTATGGGGCTACCTGTGACGAAGCATTCTTCTCCTTTGTATATTCCAATACATGTCCCGATTCCTTCAGTCATTATAGATGAGTTAGAATCTGATAATTTTAGATTTCGTCTTCTGAAACCGAACCTCTCAATTGTGTCAATTGCGCTTATTGTAGTTCGCTCGTCGAGCATGCAGATGTCTATCGTATCGCCCTCCACTACATCAAAATCATATAGTAGATGCTCATTAAAAGCATTTGTGTTTCCCCAGTCACACCGTCCATAAGGAGTAAGAAAGGTCGTAAAAGAATTTTGCATTCCATTAAGGAATCCTCCATATACCTTTTTTTCGGCAACATCATCTCTCAGTACTCCAAATAGCTTACGCGATTGAAATATAATTGTCCAGTCTTCATTCTCATAGTGATATATTTTGGAATAGGATAAATTATTAATGATGGTGTCACCTTCTAATCGTAAAACAACCCTTTCATCAAATTCAGTTTCATAACTTGTAGAACCGAAAAACCAAGTTGCGCTATCTACTGCCATTGGAACATACGCCTGAGAGGTGAGAGCATAAGACTTGAGGAGTAATAATATTATAAACGTCAATTGTTTCATTTGCAGAAGTTTAATTTTAAAATAAATAAATAATTTAGTATACAGAAGTTTGATCATTGCTTAATGTTCTTGACGACAAAAATTGTGTTAAGATAAACTGACTTTTTTTTAATTAAATTGAAATTACGATTGACTGAAGATCTTTCGAATCATTGTTCGCTCAAGATGAAAAGGAATAGTCTACATAGTTGCTTAGTTGTAGATGATAGAAGCATTTGTCACAAGAGTGGTCTTGCTTGTGTATATTTAATTTAGAGACATCTTTTTTCTTAAACATAATTTTCATCTTGACCTTGTGGAGAGATCTTCAGCATAAAATACCCTGAAGATCTTTCGACTCATTCTTTGCTAATGATGAAAAGGAAAAGTTTACATAATTGCTAAGTTGTAAATGAAAGAAGCATCTGTCTTAAGAGTAGTATTGATTTTGATTATTTAATTTTGAGACCTCTCTTACCATACTTAAAATTTTCATCTCGACCTTGTGGAGAGATCTTCAGCATAAATTACCCTGAAGATCTTTCGACTCATTCTTTGCTCATGATGAAAAGGAAAAGTTTACCTAATTGCTAAATTGTAAATGAAAGAAGCATTTGTCTTAAGAGTAGTATTGATTTTGATTATTTAATTTTGAGACTTATTATATCTAATATGCATAAGCTCAAATTTTAATTACCTTTATTTCATGGATACAAATATGTTATGATAGGAATAGGCATCATGTCTGGAAGTTCTTTAGATGGTTTAGATATAGTTGCGGTAGAATTTAAAGAAGATAAAGAACTATCGTGGAAGATAACGGCACATGCAACTATGGCCCTGAAAGAATCTATTGCTGATAGATTATCCAAAATACTAAAGCTATCTACTCAATCAGTATTTGAGTTACAATCAGATTATACATTATATATAGGACAAGTGACTTCCACTTTTCTTCAATCCAATAAAATCAATCCTACCTACGTCAGTGTACACGGCCATACAGTGATGCATTCTCCAGAATATAGGTCTTCCTGGCAATTGCTCAATGGAGGTTTACTCGCAACAACTATCGATTATCCAGTTGTCTGTGACTTCCGGAATCAAGATATGGGATTAGGCGGTCAGGGTACACCTATGGCTGTCATCGCTGATCGAGATCTTTATCCTGGCTACGATTATTATATTAACCTTGGAGGTATTGCGAACATCAGTTATCAGAATGATAATCGATGGATAGCATACGATCTATTTCCATTTAATCAAGTGCTAAACTATTACTCTAAGAAATTAGGTAAACCTTACGATAAAGACGGAGCCATTGCGGCACAAGGAATTGTAAATCAGAAGTTGCTCCAACAACTACATTACGAACCTTACATTACTAGCATTCCTCCAAAGTCAATAGACAACAGTTGGGTAATGGATTATTGGATAGAAAAAATCAACGCCTATAACTTATCGGTTGCAGATGCAATGAGAACTTATATTGAGTTCGCTGTCCATCATGTTTCATCTATTATACCTGCTGATTCTAAGATTCTATGGACAGGCGGTGGGGTACACAACAAGTTTTTTATGAGAACTATAGACTCTAACGGACTATACAGTAACATCCCAGACTCTTCTATAATCGACTACAAAGAGGCAGTGCTCATCGCTTATGCCGCTTACCTTAGATGGCAGGATAAGCCTAATTTTATTTCTTCTGCTACTGGTGCTGAGAGGGATGTTGTCGGGGGTGGGGTGTACTTGGCTTAAATTTGTAGCACTTTCTGCATAGGACTTCATTTTACTAAATTAGAAAACCTACCAGCGAAGCAATAACCGTTGCGCAGTAAACCCAGGTCCAAAACTAAGCATCAATCCGATATCTCCCTTCTGAGGGGACTGCGAGATAAATCTCTCCAGGACATACAATACGGTGGCACTGGACATATTTCCATATTCTCTTAGGATGGCTTTTGTATTATCTATATTTTTTCCTAATGATCCGAATAGTTGTTCTATAGTATTAACGATCTTCTTACCACCTGGGTGGAATATGAGATGATCCACATTATCTATGGTCATATCGTGTGACTCTAGGAATGGATGTACAATCATCGGAAAGTGCTCTTCTATCTGATCGGGTACTTTCTTATCTAAGACCATCTGCAGTCCATTATTAGTTACGTCAAATCCCATCATATACTCTGTGTCATAGAAGTGATACATAGCATCTCCTATGATTTCAGGTCCTTCTTCATCATCATACGACGAGAGTATAGCGCAAGAACAACCATCCCCAAATATTGCAGCACTGACAATGTTAGTGAGGGAGTAGTCAGTCAATTGGAAAGTAGATGTGGGGGACTCTATAGCTACTATGAGAGCTCTTTTGTTTGGGTTGGCTTTGAGAAAATTATTAGCATATATCATAGCAGAGACCCCTGCAACACACCCCATCTCAGTTACTGGAAGTCTCACAATATCTTGTCTCATGCCGAGCCTATTAATAAGATAAGCATCTATAGACGGTATCATAATACCTGTACAACTCACGCTGATAATGTAGTCTATGTCGCCTGCTTTTAAGTTTGCTTTTTCTATTGCGTCGATGGCAGTCTTTTCTGCGAGCTTGGTGCATTCACGTTTGTAGATAAGGTTTTTTTCTTCGAATGATGTTGCCGTAAATACTTCTTGTGGAGACATGACAGAATATCGCTTATCCACTCCAGCGTTGTTAAATATGATTTTAGCTTTTCGCTGATATCTTTCGTCATGATCTGATAACCACTCTTGTAAGAATGGTAATATCTCTGAGGTCTCTCTTGTGTGTTCTGGTATACCCTTTACGACACTTGTAATCTTAACGCTCATCTTTGTATTTTTAAGTTTAGAAAACTATGACAGAATATAGAATTGATATCAATTATGATTGCTGTCATTACGTTTTTGACGATATATATATTATCCACTGATATCGGAAAGCCCACCTCCATCTGATACGACTTCTACTATTGAGTTGTAATGCAAATTTTTCAAAATCTTTTCTTTTAAATCCTTTTAAGATAGACAACTTACCATCTTCTTTCATCATATGATTATCTACGAATAAGGTAATCAACTGGAATGAGTAATAAGCCAGTGGATGCCTGTGGAGGTCATTGACGATGACACCGATCGTTGCTTGTTTTGCTAAGGTCTGTATAAAATTGAGAGCTACCTCATCTTCAAAGTGATGCAGGAATAGAGTACATAATGCGATGTCATATTTTATAGCTTGGAATTCTTTTGATAGTACATCTTGCTGGATATAGCTGATATTGTCATAGCCCTTCGATAACTCTATGGCATAATCTATTGTCGCTTTGTTAGCGTCGATTCCTAATAACTCAAATGTGTAGCCTTGCTCTTTTCCAAGCTTAGCTAATGCTCTCAGCATATCTCCATTTCCACATCCCAGATCTACTATTGAGATTGCTTTGTCATTTGGTCTATCTTTTAGTAATTCTAAGACAGCTTTAATGGTTAGCTTATTACCACCGAGCCATTGATTAATCGTTGCGATCTTATCCAGACTATCTATCAGAATATCACCTGACATATTGAGGTTATCCATGATCTCGATATCCTTACTTCTATTTTTTGTATCTATCCACATATAATTATACTGTCATAGGTTTTCCATGTGTTCTTCTGATAATATAAGAAAGTAATCTTGGGAATAGCTTAAGTATCGATACTATTATATTAGAAAGAAAATTATTCTTGAATAGTTTTGCAATGATGTGTCCTGCATTCAGTCTGGATTGGAACTCGCTTCGCCATGTATGCATATATTTTTCTTCTAATTGCTGACGAGAAGCTATCTTACCACTAATGAATTCTGCGATTAGATTAGACGCCATCTGTCCAGATCTGATTGCCATACTCATACCGTTACCTGCTAATGGATGGATCATGCCTGCACTATCGCCACACATAAGGATATGGTTCTCTACCAGTTTCTTACTGCTAAATGATACCTGACTGATGGTCAGAGGTTTTTCAAAAACCATCTCTAAGCTTTCTAATACTTTAGCTAATTGTTTATTTTGGCTGACGACCTGTTTTTGGAAGTCTTCGATATTTTTATATTTCTTGAAGGACTTATAATCTGAAATGTAACAAACATTTATATGATCCGTTTCTACTTTAGATAAGCCACAGTATCCTCCGTCGAATGTATGGAGACTTACTTTGTTGTCTGGAAAGTTTCCTTTGTAATGCGCCTTCACTGCGAGATAAGGCGAGCTTTTTTTGATAAATGATCTGGAAAGTTTCTTGTCTATATTAGATCGCTTACCATAAGCGCCTATGGTTACGTCAGACCGATAATTATTATTAGTGATTGTTGTTATTATAAATTCTTCATCTTCGAAATGTATATCTGTAACTGTGTCATGTATAATCTCTGCACCAAAAGATATGGCCAACTCTGCTAATGTGGCATCTATGCTATATCTACTGATGCCGAATCCACCTAACGGTAAGGGTGTAGATACAGATGCATTACTCACTGTGCTTAAGTTCAATTGATCAATATTTTTGGCACCAAAATCGAAAGGGTTATAACCTAATTTAAAGAGATAGGGTAGTACTTCATTAGAAATGTATTCTCCGCAAACTTTATGTTTTGGGTATTTATTTTTTTCTATCAGAAGTACTTTTACATTTTGCTGAGATAAGTCTATGGCACTTACAAGCCCTGCTAATCCGCCACCGACAATGATCACTTGGTACTTCATAGATTGGTTGTTGGAGGATTCATCTGCGGCGTGTTATAAATTTGTATAATTGGCTGGTATTCTGAGGTCTACAGTAACATCTTCTCCTACCAAGAATGCAAAACTGTCACCGTTGATATTATATTGTTCTCGATTTATAATCATGCTGCCGATCAGATATGGAACCTCGTCATCACTTTCTACTGTAAAGTCAATCTCAGTTTCTTCGCTCACATCTTTTATTGTGAGTACGCCATTGGCTGTATACTGATTACCATTTATTGCTATGGAGTTTGATATAAAACTGATGGAAGGATATTTTTTTGCATCGAACCATTTAGATTTTCTCGCGTGTCTGTCTTTCGTTTTATTTCCAGTTTTAATTGTGCTTACAGAAACTGCAACATCCATTGTCGAGTTCTCGATATTTTCTGTATCAAATTCTACGCGACCAGTCAATCCTCTAAATGTTCCTGCGGCTCTATCGGTAGAAAATCGTATGTTATAATCTTCGATAATCTCATAATTATTACCGAAGTGTACGAGACTCAAGCTACTCAGAAGGGTACATAGTATAGAATAGAAATATGTCTTCATAAATTTAGATTGGTCATATAACATTAGCGACTATGATTAGTTTAGTATCAAAGTTGTAAAACTAATCATCTTGAGATATTATTCTTCTGTATATTTTGCTCCATCTGCTGTGATATACTCATCGAGTATTTCTTCTAAGTTTGGTTTAGGTATCAAGCCAGTAAACCGTTCGACCAGATTACCATTGTCTACAAATAGGATCGTCGGAATTGACTTTATCTTAAAGTGCTGACTTAGTTTCGGATTGACTTCAGTATTAACCTTTGCTACTAATGCTCTGCCATCATATTCCTCCGCAAGCTCATCTATAATTGGTCCCAGAACCTTACAAGGCCCACACCAGTCGGCATAGAAGTCTAATAGAACAGGAACTTTAGAATTCATGACTATATCGTTATATGTATCATCTGTTATTTGAATGGTCTGATACTTTGGTTTTTTCTTCCAGAACATTTATTTGATTGTTTGATTATCCAATATTAGCTTATTCTTTTGAGTATATGTGTCGGCATCTTTATAAGTACTATTGATTAGTGTTGTTGAATATCTACATACTACAGGTTATTATGCTTTGTAGAGTACCTTTAGCTAATATTTTCGTCTTAATGACATGCAGATAATCTATAGCTCATTATTATTAAGAGCTCTTTTTTTCATCATGTCTTCCTTCATGTCTCATGTGCTGTGGTCACAATGTACTCAGACTGTGATGGTTACCATTACGAGTATAGATTTCCGATCTGGCTGTGATTTCGGTGAGGCTAATGGACTTGACGCTGTTCTTGAAATAAGATCTTTGGATGGTTCAGATATATATTTGAGTGAGTTTGAGAATTTGTCTCAAGTAAGGAGCCCTCAGGACAGTGTCCTGATAGACCTTTCTGTCAATCCCAATTCTTGTGGAAATAATGATGTTACTTTTTCGTTAGGGACATTTTCGATTTCTGACAATAGTGTAGAGGTTATGGTGGATATATTTGACAGAGATAATATATTTCCGTGCTCCCCATATTTTGGATTATTTGATGATGACTTGGGGAGAGGCAATCACACTTTTGATTTTGCAATTAGCTCAGGTACTATAGATGTAGGCACTTGTATGTCATATAATTACAACATAGAAATATTTGTAGACGGTTATGTAGAAGAACTCATTAGCGATAGTCTTTGCTATGATGATGAGCGTCTAATCAGCGGAGAGGTTTACGATATTAATTCCCCACAAGGAATAGATACAATTATAAGTTCTGTTCCTAATGCATGTGATACCATCGTTACAATTGATTTTACTTTTTTGTCTGAGCCTATTGCAGGTTTTAATATGCAGATAGTACGTGATAGTATATGTATGGGAGAACTGACGACCCTTAGCCTTTTAGATGACTATGATTCTTACATTTGGGACAATGGTCAGTCATCTACCTCAATAGAAGTCATGGAAGGTACGTACACAGTTACCGTCACCGATGATAATGATTGTACTTCTGCTACTGCTATAAGTATCTATAATTATCCAGAAGCCATTGTCGAAATTATAGGAGACACTATTATATGTAATGATGAGGTCACACTGCTTTCCCTAAGCCAAAATGATTATCAAAGTATTCTATGGAGTGATGGTTCGTCATCGTCTACACTCAATGTGAGCGAAGCTAAAGATTATTCTGTAGAGCTAATAGACATCCGTGGGTGCTCAGCATATGACACGATTTCTATAGATAAGATTGTAAATGCCAATATAGTTAAAGAGCGATTATCTTGTGACCCTATGATGATAGGTACATTAGATTCTATAGCCATAGCAGATAATGGATGTGAGCAGGTCTTTGAGATTGTTACAACAATGGCGGATGATTCTGAATGTATGTATATTTATACTGTATCCAATATCGCTGATGTTTCTTGCTTAGGCGGTGATGGAATTATTGAGGTAATTGTAACTCAAGGCGAGGTGCCGTATCAGATAACAATAAGACAAGAATCACCTATCGATCTGGAAATTCTATCCATTGAAATTTTAAGATTGGATTCTTTGATAAGGGTGGAGAATCTCTCTGCAGGTATGTATAGTTTTATAATTGAAAACGATAGTGGTGATATGATATCGACTTCCTTTGATGTCAATGAAGAACCATCTTATGAGTATGCGATCAGTGATGATATCCAGATAGAGTTAGGAGATAGTACGACTTTATCATTTATAAATTCTGACAATCCTAATGCTACATGGCAGTGGATGGAGAACGGTAATATTTTATGTGAAGATTGCGATGTCATAATTGTAGCACCATTAGTACAGACAACATATATTGTGCAAGTAACTGATGATAGTGGTTGCGATGTGGAATTATCGGTAACAGTAGATGTCATTTTCGAATCTGACATGAAAGTCTATATACCGAATATCATTAACCTGTCGGCCACAGACGAAAATCGAATTCTCAATATCAGTGGTTCAGGTATAGCAAATATTATCTCTCTAAATATCTATGATAGATGGGGTAGCATTTTGTATTCCGAGGTCGGTATTGATGCGAGTTGGGATGGGACCTCAGATAATGCTTTAGTGGAACCAGGACTTTATATATTATGTGTGGAAATTGAGTTTTCAGATAATCAAGTTATCAAACGATGTCAAGATATAACTGTACTTAGATAAGAAAAGAGACCATCACGTAATTGCAATGATCTCATTATTTCTAAGTTATGAACTTTCAAGCAAGCCCAATAAGTAATTTATCCTTCGAATAAACTTAGCTCTTTTTTAATTTGTGCCAATGTTCCGGGTTGGAAATCTACATTTATGATATTATTCTTAGATATCTTATGATCTTTAACTGCGATGTATGGTTTCTTGTCTACTAACTTAATGCCTAATACTTTGACATTCATTCCTGGGATATCTTTAAAAACAAAATATCCGTCTTCTTTTTTTGGTCTAATTATACTTTTTATATCATCGAAAATCATGTAATAATTAGTCGATTGATCATCCATCTTGACAAATAAGTCATATCGCATAGGATAGTTAGGGAATCGATCACAATTGATCCATCCTAATTGATTGATATTAGTGACATAGCTAGATAGTTCTTTGCCTCCGACCTCTCCTGTCGCTGCAAACTTTAGTTCTGTTGCTTCTGTCATGGCATCATTGATCAGTTTTTTGATTGTTCCTCCTATCAGATTTTGTAATTTGTATTGCTTGTAATTTGTTGTTTGTTGATACATTTTTCGTTCTACCAATATCTGATTTGTATAATTCTGTAGAGCTTTACTAATTAACTTTCTATCGTTAATTTCTAAGGTCAGACCTTGGTTAAAGTTTGCATAGATCATATTGATGATTTCTGTCGTTGATCTTTTTCCTTTGAGCTTGTTGATCTTTCTTAGACCAGAGATGGCTTGGACCTTTGCATGGAATTCTTTGAAGGATTTCTTGTAAGCCCATATTTGTTGGAATCTATTTTCGACTTCTGCATGCCATTCCTCCAGTGCTTGCTCCTCCTTCGGTTTTTCTATATGGTACTCTTCCAGCGCTAGTTCATAATTCTTATATTTTTCACGATACTTTTTGTACTGAGAAGGGTAGCCTCTTACTGGTTCGGCAGGAGGATGTGGTAATTTTCTGACACTCGGTTTTGCAGGCATTGGATCAAAATATAATTCAGGTTTTGTCATATCCCCAAAATCATAATTAAACAATCGGCTTAGGTCAATATTGCTGGCATAATCTTCCAACTTTATATCCGTAGTTCCTATCGCTTGTTCCGTAGGTGTCCAGTCGAGATTGCCTTCCTCATCTTCGTCAGCGTAGAATAGTTGCATGCCACTTTCTACATTTTGTAGAGGATATATTATCTCTAATGACTTACCTTCTTGGAGTCTGAGATCCTTTCCATTTGCTGTAGCATTTATATACATCATGCCACCTGTCTCCAGAATCTCTCCTTTGCTATGGGTATATAATCCTTCTGCAATAAAATCTGAATAAGTAAATGCTTCCCGTATGTCCAGTGTTATACTAGAAGCGTCTACAGGTGTGCCGTCAACATGTACAAATGCATCAGCAGGTACTATGATCGTACTGCCAGCATTGCAATCTATGGTCTGCTCTTCGCTTAGATCTACAGAGTAATGCTGCGTCTCTACCGTATGTGCAGACATAATAATGTCATCTGCATTCTCGTAGTCATAGACAGTAGATTGGACTTCTACTCTTCTATTTTTTTGTTTTGCTGAGCCTGTATTATTAGTATCAGCCAGTTGTTTTTCTCCTTGCCAATTGATATTGACTTGATCTGCAGTGGCACCTTTAGAGACAAGGTAGTTGTGTACCTCCTCTGCTCTTTTTTGAGCCAGAGCATCGTTGTAATCATCTGAGCCGTCTTGATCCGTATGACCTATGATGCTGAGTTCGAAGTCAGAATGATCTTGTAACTGAGAATACAAATTGTCTAAGTCATTCATGTCAGACTGTGTGAGCACATGACTGTCAGAATCAAAATAGACGAAATCTTGAGAAATGTTTTGAGCCTTGATTGCGATTATACTAAGTGTACACAAGGCTAAGGTTAATAAATTTTTCTTCATGATAAAGAATTTTGTGATTAGAAAATATTGCTGTTAACCTATGCCTACTGTAATATAACTATTTTTTTTGGGAAGTATTTTACAGTTAAGTGTAAAGTCTTCACTTTAGATGCACTTATTGTGTGTTGTAGTGTTTTATACTTATTCTAATCAACTTTATTTTAGATAATAAATCCTTTGTTAACTCAGCATATTAGCTTAAACCCCCGATGGTCGCGGTCTCTGACCTTGACCCTATGCACTCATCAAATATGCCTGTCTCGATGCATCCCTTTTGTCTGAACCAGGATTTATGGGATTATAAGATTTTCAGGATTTTAAGATTACTCCACCCCCGTTGGTCGCGGTCTCTGACCTCGATCACATGCACTCATCATGTATGCCTGTCTCCTTGCATCCCTTTTGTCTGAACCAGAATTTATAGGATTATAGGATTATAGGATTTACATGATTTTCAGATTACTTCACCCCCGATGGTCGCGGTCTCCGCCCTCGATCCTATGCACTCATCATGAATGCCTGTCTCGATGCATCCCTTTTGTCTGAACCAGGATTTATAGTATTTATAGGATTTACATGATTTTCAGATTACTTCACCCCCGATGGTCGCGGTCTCTGACCTTGACCCTATGCACTCATCAAATATGCCTGTCTCGATGCATCCCTTTTGTCTGAACCAGGATTTATGGGATTATAAGATTTTCAGGATTTTAAGATTACTCCACCCCCGTTGGTCGCGGTCTCTGACCTCGATCACATGCACTCATCATGTATGCCTGTCTCCTTGCATCCCTTTTGTCTGAACCAGAATTTATAGGATTATGGGATTATAAGATTTGCATGATTTTAAGATTACTCCACCCCCGATGGTCGCGGTCTCTGACCTCGATCCTATGCACTCATCATGTATGCCTGTCTCGATGCATCCCTTTTGTCTGAACTGGGATTTACAGGTTTATAAGATTTTCAGGATTTTAAGATTACTTCACCCCCGACATTCGCGGTCTCTGACCTCGACCCCATGCACGCATCATGTATGCCTGTCTCGGTGCATCCCTTTTGTCTGAACCAAGATTTATGGGATTTTAGGATTTACATGATTTTAAGATTACTCCACCCCCGATGGTCGCGGTCTCTGACCTCGATCACATGCACTCATCAAATGTGCCTGTCTCGATGCATCCCATTTGTCTGAACTGGGATTTACAGGATTATAAGATTTTCAGGATTTTAAGATTACTCCACCCCCGATGGTCGCGGTCTCTGACCTCGATCCTATGCACTCATCATGTATGCCTGTCTCGATGCATCCCTTTTGTCTGAACCAGGATTTATTGGATTATAGGATTTACATGATTTTCAGATTATTCCACCCCCGATGGTCGCGGTCTCTGACCTCGATCACATGCACTCATCATGTATGCCTGTCTCGATACATCACTTTTGTCTGAACCAAGATTTATAGTATTTATAGGATTTAAATGATTTTAAGATCACTCCACCCTAACAACCTGTGAAGTATAAACCAACCTCTTCATATTACCCTCAGGAAGAAATTCTATACTATAACTCCCCACAGCCAACCCCGATAAGTTGATCTGCACCTTATCCTTATAGCTGTCATAGTCGGAGTCACTCCAAACCAACTGTCCCTGTATATCAAAAACCACAATCTTACCTTCCTTTCCTTCAGGAATCTCCACCGTAAGTACATCTCTAACTGGATTAGGATACACAGTCATATCCCGCCTGTAATACACATGATCCCCAAAGATACTCGTAATCGTAGGGTCACACTTATCATCCTCATCTACACGAAAGCGTGGAAAGTTAGGCATAGTAGCTGATGCAGAAACGAACGGTAAGCGTATACCTTGCTGTACGAAATCACAGGCTGGACCCTTCTCATTGGGTTTATTTATGACATGGTAACTAAATGTTCCACTACCACTACACATATATATCTTGCAGTCTGGAGCTAATGCCATCAGATAAAATATAGTATTAAACGGATCTTGAACACCGTTCCAAGTGTCGATAAGTATTAAGCCATCTTCTAATTCTTGTTCCCATGTGTCTAATTGGTATAATTCATCAACAGCGGAGAAATAAACAAACCTACTATTTGGAGAAAACTCTATTGCAGTGAAGACAGCTAATGATCCTCCAGGTCTTATATCTATTGTTCTCATATTACTAAGCAAGCCATTTGATCGATCATAATCATATAAAAGAACATTATCATCAGTGTTAAAGTAAACATATTTTGTACCATCAGGAGAGAATTTTGCCGTTCCTGCTGCTGATGCATTCGGGTGAAATTGAATTCCTGATGGTTGAATAGCTTCTACATTAAATCCTGATTCATCTAAAATAATGGTGATAAAATTACCTTCTTCATCAGGTTGTATTATCCACCAATCTGAACCATTTAGATGTCTAATAGCTGTAAAGTAGTTTTGCAAGATTAATTTATCTTCAGAGAAGATATCCACATTTTTTTCAGTTACATCTCCAGTTCCTCCGTTCAATGATATATCTACATAGGTATATTTAATATTATCCATAAAGAAATCACCATTGTATTCTACCGTCTTGTGGAGCATGTAATATCCATTAATATTTCCAGGATCAGGAAGAATCAACACATCTTGCGTTCCTGGATAATGGGCACAAGTATCTTGTCTGAATTCTTCCAAATAATTACCAGCATTGATCCCACTACCATTTGGCATTATTTCATTAATTCTGTCTGCTATATGGCAACCATTTGTATAAAATAAAAGGTTCCCTTCTTTATCGCATATAGAAGCGTTATTGCCTCTTATCCATAAAGGCGAGAGACCAGCTTCTCCTTTCGGAGAAGAGCCAACATTAAAATCAAAAAAATAGGTCTCGTTATTTCCAACTGGCGGACTGTTGTCATAACCAAATATCCAGAAATAGTCTTCCTTTTGAGCATTACATTCGAAAAGGATTAATTGAAGTAGAAATATTATACAGAAGAATTTAATCATCTCGATATTACCATTTTATCTATATTAATATTGTCTTCTGAATCTTCTATGCTTATAAGATAGAGACCAGAATTAAGCTGTACATGATATTCAACTTTATTGTTTGAGCTTTTATTTTCCCATACAACTTTACCATGTAAGTCTATTATGCTTAAGTACTTTATCTGACGTTTCTCAGAAGTTAAAATCGTAAAAGTACCATTGTTTGGATTCGGTATTATTGAAAATTCATTATCAATATTACGCTTCTCTATTTGCTGATTATCTCTATCTCCACCATCTGACTGCTCACAATCTACATCATATTCTCTATAATCTGTATCATCAAATCTTGACGCTATACTTCTCATAAGATGTATCCCATGCCCATACTGAGTGGCACATCGCTTGGCATACTGAATAATATCAGCTTTTTCATTATCTGATAGTTCATCTATATGGGTCATATATTTATAGGCTTTCATTTCTATCATACTTATGCTATCTAAGCATTCTTCTATTGCTATAGATTCTATAGATGACAATATCATATCTCCCGTTAAGCGTAGTTTGGAGAAGAGCCAATGTACTAAGCGAACTACGCTTGATATAGAAGCAAGATTCTGTCTTGAGTTCTCTAATTAGATTGGCTAACCCACAGATTTGACAGGTTTCTAAAACCTGTTAAATCTTGCTAAGCTTCCACACATCACTCCACCCTAACAACCTGTGAAGTATAAACCAACCTCTCCTTATTACCCTCAGGAAGAAATTCTATACTATAAGTACCCACAGTCAATCCAGATAAATCGATCTGCACCTTATTCATATAGCTGTCGAGGTCGGAGTCATTCCACACCAACTGTCCCTGCATATCAAAAACCACAATCTTACCTTCCTTCCCCTCAGGAACCTCCACTGTAAGTACATCCCTCACAGGATTAGGATACACCGTCATATCCCGCCTGTAATACACATGATCCCCAAAGATACTCGTAATCGTAGGGTCACACTTATCATCCTCATCTACACGAAAGCGTGGAAAGTTAGGCATAGTCGCTGTGGCAGAGACAAACGGTAAGCGAATACCTTGCTGTACGAAGTCACATGCTGGACCTTTTTCATTGGGCTTATTTATGACATGATAAGAATTAGTACTGCTGGTGCTGCACATATATATTTTGCAGTCTGGGGCTAATGCCATCAGATAAAATATAGTATTAAACGGATCTTGTATTCCATTCCAAGTGTCAATTAGGACTAAGCCGTCTTCTAAGTCAGTTTCCCATGTATCTATTTGGTATAGAACATCGACACTTGCTACATATATGAATCTGCCATCAGGTGACCATTCCAATGAGGAAAAGCGAGGAACATCATTAGGCGTGTTCAGTATTTCAAGAGTCTTTAAGTTACTCAAACTTCCATTCTCCCTGTTAAAGTCAAATAGTAATAAGTTATCGTAAGGGTTAAACATAGCATACTTCAAACCACCTGGCGAGAATTTGGCAGTTCCAGATCCAGAAGAGTTGGTAATAAAATTTGAATTTAAATTTTCAACATTAGATAAAATTATTCCTGATTCACTTAACAGAAAAATGTATAATTTGTCATCCTGTGTTGGCTGAACCAACCACCAGTCTACTTCATTAGAATGACTTATTGCGGTTAAATAATTAAGTAAAATCAACTCATCTTGAGGTAAGATATCAACATTCTTTTCTGTAATATCTCCATTCCCACTATTTAGAGAAAGATCAACATATGTGTATTTGACGTTATCCAGAAATATATCTCCGTCAAACTCTATTGTCTTATGCAAGAGATAGTAACCATTGTCATTTCCAGGATCAGGAAGAATCAACACATCCTGTATTCCTGGATAGTTGGCACATGTATCTTGTCTAAACTCTTCTAAAAATATCCCATCATTGATCCCGCTTCCATTAGGCATGATATTATGATTAGCATCAGCGATGTGACATCCATTAGTGTAGAATAAAAGGTTCCCATCTCCATCGCAAATGGAAGCATTATTATTGAACATCTCAAGAGGAGAAAGACCTCTAATGCTGTCTGGTGATGATCCATTATTAAAATCAATAATATATGTTTCGTTGCCTTCTGGCAATTCACTGTTATACCCAAAAATCCATATATAATCCTCTTTTTGACTAAAGGAAACTAAAACACTAAATAATATTAAAACAATAGTTGCGACAAATTTCATCACTTAGATATTATTATTTTTTGAGACTCTATTTTCCCATTATTGTATTCCATACTTATAATATATAGTCCTGAGCTTACATTAATTTGGATATGTTCTCCTTGCGATACTCCTACTTGATTATATACTTCCATACCTTGAATATCTCTTATAGTCACTTGCGTCACTTCTAAATTATTAGAATGATTAATAGAAAAAGTTCCATTATTAGGATTCGGAACTATTGTTATTCCACTTTGACTTTTTCTATATTCTATTTCTTGATTTCTATAGCCGTCCTGCATTGATTCTTCACAATCTAAATCATATTCTCTATAATCTGTATCATCAAATCTTGACGCTATACTTCTCATAAGGTGTATTCCATGCCCATACTGAGTGGCACATCGCTTGGCATACTGAATAATATCAGCTTTTTCATTATCTGATAGTTCATCTATATGGGTCATATATTTATAGGCTTTCATTTCTATCATACTTATGCTATCTAAGCATTCTTCTATCGCTATAGAATCTATAGATGACCATATCATGTCTTCTTCTGTCCGCTTGGTCTGTATCAGCACCTTTAAGATATTTAGTTCTGTAATATAATCTTCCCATAACTGATCTCTTTCTGATTGACTATTACCCTCGGCTTCGGGATCATAATTCTGCCATTGTTGTAGACTTAAGAATGTAGTGGTTGCTTGTAACTGTATCTGCAGGCGGATTGTATTAGAACCCCGACATTCGCGGTCTCTGACCTGGATCCTATGCACTCATCATATATGCCTATCTCGATACATCCCATTTATCGGAACCATAATTTGTCATTGAAATTTATAGATCCCAAAATAAATTTATTTTGTAAGATTAGGTTCTGATATTCTATCCAATAATTCTTCTGCTCTTACAGTGTAATCATTCTGCTCACCATTAAGGATTAGGTTCAAATATTTTCTTGCTGTACCAAACTCATTTTCTTGAATTGATAAAAGTGATAATAAGTACAGAGACTTATTCTTGCAATTCTTGTTTCCTTTTTCTACGTCTTCTTTTAATATTGCCTTTGCTTTATCGATCTTGTTTATTTCTAGGTAAGCATGTCCCTTGATACAATTATCTTCTACTTCTTTTTGGTATTCACCTCCTCTTTGAGTATCATCAGGAGAAAAATAATATTCTACAAAAATTTCTTTCCCTATTTTTGATTTGTTCTCTTTGGAATAAAGGACATAAGACCAGATTGATACTGCAACTGCCACAAGGAATAAAATTACTCGGGCAATAAAATATTTACTTCTTTTGCGCTTTCGTACTTTGATAATATTTTCTGATATTTTTTTATCTATAATTCCATTCGCTACTAATTTATATATATCGTGATTTATCACAATATTCCTTAGGTCAGAATCTATTGTCATCTGTTCTTCAAAGCGATTGAGATCTTCACCGCTCAGTTTACCACTTAGGTAATCATCTATTTGACTGTGATAATCAAACATATAATCTTAGCTCTTTCATTAGTTTAGAATTTCTATCTACAACCGAAATTAATTTTTTCAAACACAAGTGCTTCTTTTTCTTAGCATAACCTTCTGAACTATAATTAAGGGTTTTAGCTATTTCTTTCATCCTGTACTTCATTGCCCAAAGCTCTAAGACCTCTTGGCAATCTGTAGATATTTTGGAAAGCAGTTGATCTAATATTTCTTTTAAGTCATAATTAACCTCATAGGTTGCAGAATTTAGACTATCATAATCCAACTTTATTTTAGAATTCTGAGTTTCGATTTTTGATAGTTTTATATTTATATACTTTGCAATACTTTTAATATAAGCTATTGGCTTTTTCTGAAATTGAAAATCCTCTCTCATACAACTTCTTATAAAACTCAATACAGTATCATGCATGATCTGAGTGGCTGTGTCTTCATTAGAAGTTAGTTTTATAATAAACCCCTTAACTTCTTCATCATTCATAATGCATTTTATCACATCATCATGATTCATACTTTTGCAGAGCATTATTAACCTTTTATCATCTTCAATTAGTGGGATCATATAATAAGTACTATATCTATAAAGAAAGGTTACCCTTCATGGGGATTATTTTTTGATTTTACTTAAAGATAGGTAATATCTAAAGTCTAAAGAATAACTATTTCTAGGATTCTATTAAAATGAATTTTGGGATATTGTTCGGATCAGCAATATTTGCCTTTATCAGTTTTTTAGCAGAATAAAATGAGTCATGTATGTTTTTCTCTTTTATCAAAAATTCCTTATAGAAATAATTCATGAATTTCATAGAATTAAGATCACTTACCTTATCAGTACTTACGATTAGGTTTTTTACTCCAGCCATTTTAAATGCCCTTTGGAGACCAAAAACGCCTTCATTATCATTTACATCTCCCATCCCAGAATCACAAGAGGAAAGAACAACAAGGTCTGTATAGTTTAACTTGAGGTTACTTATTTCATGACCTGTAAGAATACCGTCATAGTCGTCCGTATACGTACTATTAGTATGCCAAGTGTGGTTTCCATTAGTAAGTAGAATACCACATCTTCCAAGTGAGTTTTTTGAATGTCTGAAATTTATACCTTCAAGTGAAGATTTGTTTGTGGTATCTATTCTTTGATTATAAAAACCATGTGTTGCAAAATGTAAAATATTGTTATCATGGTTATTAAGTATTCTACAGATAGCTTTTTCATGGGCTTCTTTATTTGATACAATGGATATTGCACAATCACTTGATTCCGAACAGTAATCATTAATTAGTTCGATTTCTATATCCGCATATTTGAGGTCGGACCATGATTTATTTGATGTGCTTCTGGATGTAGTATCATAATTGATGTTTCCAACAGCAAGAAGGTTTTTATTTGTTTGCTTTTGCTTATCTTTTATTTTAATGATATTTCTCGTGCTAAAAAGCTGATGAAAATTAATACTGTGGCGACCATCATATAAGTCAGAAAGGTCAAATTTCATCTTATATAGTGACTTAGAAAGAGAATAATATACTGTAGCAATTCGTGATGGTAAGTGCTCATTGAGTTTATTATTGATCTCCGCTTCTAATGTGTCTTTTTCTAAAAGTTTTCCATAAGTTGAAATCTGGTATCTGTTACCGAAATCATCAATTTCAAATAATGAAACATGAATAGGCCCATTACTTTTATTATTCAAAATGAGAGCGCTTATTATCGTACAATCTTCTTCTCTGTCTCTATAGTCGTAAAATTCAATCGCTACGTCTTCTTGATTTAATGCAGACTGGATATCCTCAAAAGATATATCAGTGATTGCAGCCTTGTCTATATTTTGACTGGTATTACCTAATATCTGACTTCTATCTTCTAATAATATTGTCCTAAACAACAGTATGATGTTATATACATTTTTAGCCCATTTATTTTGGTCGTAAGCTGGGTGGTGAATCAGGTATTTTAATTCATCTAATTCATCTTCATATGTCATACTTACATTGATAAAATCCTCGTCTGAGAGATGTTTTATTTGTTCTTTGATCCTAGGCTTTAATGCTTTATAGTATCTCGAGTAATAGTAATCTGCATCTGAATGTTTTTCCAGTTTAAGTAATGTTAGGGCAATATCATCTAACTTATTGTGCAGTGAATTATGTTCATCATCATGAGTTTTTTCCAGAATTCTTATACACTCTTTATAATGATGTAGTGCTTTTTCAGGTTTATGAGTACCTCTGTACATCTTACCTAAAGTGGCGTGTGTATAAACTAATTTGCTTTCTTCTTCTTCTTCTTTGAAAACTGCTTTTAATACTTCTAGGCTTTCCAGAAGATAATCTATTGCTTTGTTTTCTTGGCCCATTTCATAATTTAAATTTGAATACTCTGCAATTATATTTAGGAAATGCCTGGATTGTATGTTATTCTTTCTCTTCTTAAATATACTTATTGCCTCTTTATAGAAGATTTCAGACATTTTATAATCTCTAAGATATCGATGAGTCAAAGCAACCCTTCGTGCATTCCATGCATGTGAAATACTGTTTGAATTTTGTTTCGAATGATTATACGCTTTCATATAGAATTTTAACGCAAGATCAAATTTCCTGTATCTTCTATAGAGTGACCCTTTTTTACTTATTACCTGAAAATAGTAATCAGATAAAGTGTCATTATTAAGTTCAAAAATTCTTTGGGCTTCACTTAATTTATTTTCAGCATGTTCATATTCATCAGCTTCATACTTTGATGACGCTTCTCGAAATAGAACCTTACAATGTTGTTTATGATCATAGCTATTCTTACAACTAAAAATATATTCATATACTTTTTTGAAACAGTTGTCAGCTTCTGAGTAATAACCTAGGTCAGAATATGATGATGCAATTATCACAAGGTTATCAATGTAATTGTCATAGTCCTCCTGTTTTACTACATCTAATATTGATAAGGCTTCCTTTAGATATTTTATTGTCAATGTATGCTTACTCTGCATGTAGAAAGTGTAACCTATAAGTTCTTTGTTTTTAAAGTTTCGATAATCATTTATAACGATACCTTCCTTGTCATACAAAATGGCTGACTCAATCTTTTCTATGGCATCATCGTAATTTCTTTTATTATATTGGATTTTGCCATTTAAGAATAAAGCATCTCTTCTTAAATCCTTTGAAATATTATCAAGATTAATCTTTTTTAGTATATCTAAAGCTGTCTGATACTTATGGCTCTCATATTTTGCAAGTGCATTAAAATAGAGGGTAGAATCTGCCTCAGCAGAAATATGTGATTGTAATAGAAATAGATTCACTAATAGGCAGATTGCAATAAATGAAAATTTCAATGGATTAGGGTTTATATAAAAATAACAAATTTATCTACTAAAATACCCCCCTTTAAGAGGGGTATCCAAAATTGTCATTTCTGAGGGTCACCTTTTTTTGTTATCCAACACTATAGAATTAGTAACTCGAAATAACCCGTAATGCAAAACAATAATCTAAAGCTATCCAATAGGGAAAGAGAGGTACTTCAATTGATATCTAAAGAAATGACAACTTCTGAGATAGCCAATACATTAGGTATCACTTTTGGAACAGTAGAATCCCATAGAAAAAATCTTCGCGAAAAATTAGATGCTAAGAATATTGCTGGTGCTATAGTCAAAGCAATTTCTTCAGGTGATCTAGTAATAGAAGCTTAAGAAGATCTAAAAACACCCTGATTAGGGTATATGATTTCATATAGGAAATTAAAAATTTCCCTGTTTTAGGGGAGGCTGAAGTGGTCATTGATAATGTACTTTAGGCTACTCGATTGTCGCGGTCTCTGACCTCGATCACATGCACTCATCATGTATGCCTGTCTCGATGCATCCCATTTGTCTGAACCAGGATTTATAGGATTATAGGATTTACATGATTTTCAGATTATTCCATCCTAACAACCTGCGCCGTATAAATCAACCTCTCCTCCCGATAGCTATCGGGATCCTCAGGAAGAAATTCTACTGAGTAAGTTCCCTCAGCCAAACCCGACAAGTCGATCTGCACCGTATTCGTATAGCTGTCGAGATCGGATTCACTTCACACTCAATGGTCACGGTCTCCGCCTTCGATCCCATGCACTCATCAAATATATCTGTCTCGATGCATCCCATTTATATGGACTGACCATATAGGTCTTGCAGTTAGGCGCTAAAGCCATTATAGTAAATGTCCTAGCAAAAGGATCTTGTATTCCATTGGCCTTAATCAGTTTTAAGCAGTCTAAAGTTTTAGAAAGAGAGGCGATGTATTTTGTCTCTCTTTTTTTATATACCATCAACTTTTTTAATCGTGATTAATATAACTTCCATTGTTGGAAAAACAGATTTGATGAATGTCGGGAAGCACTTAACTCTCCTCCCGCAAAGCAATAGGCGCCATAACCATCTCGTCAGGAATGGCAAAGGCATCTACTAGAGAAATTGCATGAGGCTTAATCTCCTGATACAACTTACTGATCATACGTCTGATGGCTTTGGTCTTAGCGCCCACCATGTAGTCTGACTCGAGGTACCAACCTTTGTTGTGATCTATGGCATCTAAGGCATAGAGTTGGACGAGTGAGGTCATCACCTTTTTGTTAGTGGAATTGGTGATTTTTTCTATGTTGGAGTAGAAGGCATTTAGTGTCACTTGATCTACGAATGCATCTGCAAGTTCCATCATGTGGTTTTGGACTTTGAGGAATGCTTGGAATGGATCACCACCTCGCTTAATGTATTTCTGCATACGTTCGCTTAGGGTGAGGAGGATTTTTCTTTTTCTATAGTTGAAGGCATGGAAGTGAAACTTTGGATCGAGAAGGTGGTCTGTATCAGTCTGTCTTCCAAATATGGGGTTTAATTCATAAGCATCGTGCTTGGCTTTTGTGAGAATATATCTAAGAACCGCTTTGTATCCGTCATCATGGAATGACTGCTTGAACTCGGTCAAGAGTCCCTTGGCAACTAATTGCATAAGAACGGTATTATCGCCCTCGAATGTGGTGAATATATCCGTATCGCCTTTAAGCTGAGCGATTCTATTTTCTGATAAGAAGCCTTTGCCACCACATGCCTCTCTGCACATCTGGATAGTGTGAGTCGCATGCCATGTAGCTTTCGCTTTAAGTCCAGCAGCGAGGGTTTCTATTTCTCTTGTTTCTTCTTCAGTTGCATTAGTATATTTCTCTGCCAGATCTCTCAATGCAAAGTGGTAGCCATAAGTTTTGGCAATGGCTGGAAAGAGTCTTTTCTGATGAGTGGGGTAGTCGATGATGAGATTTTCAGTCATGCCATCTTTAGGCGCAAACTGTCGACGCTTGTAAGCATACTTGGTAGCGATAGTCAATGCTGTCTTTGCAGCATTATTGCCGAGCATACCGACACATATCCTTCCGACAACTAATGCTCCGAGCATGGTGAAGAACCTTTTAGATTCGTTTTCTATAGGACTTGCATATGCTCCGTTAGCAGTGATGCTTCCATATTTATCCAAGAGATTCTCTACAGGGACCTTTATATTATCAAACCAAATCCTTCCGTTGTCCACACCATTAAGCCCCATCTTATGTCCACAATCTTCTACCTTAATACCTGGGAGTAGATTGTTCTCCTTATCTCTTATCGGAACAAGTACAGCGTGTACGCCATGACTTTTTCCATCTACGATAAGTTGCGCAAATACTGCCGCCATATGACTATGTATGGCATTGCCTATATATTCCTTACCCGATTTATAGTTAGGAGAGTGGATGATAATTTCTTTTGTATTATGATCGTAAGTAGCTGTTGTCTCTAAGTTTTTCACATTAGATCCATGTCCTGTCTCTGTCATGGCAAAACAACCAAGTAGCTCACATTTGTGTAGCGCCTCTACGTATTTCTTGTGATGCTTCTCAGTACCCAGCATATACACTGCTCCACCAAAAAGCCCAATCTGCACACCAAACTTAATCGCCAAACTTAAGTCTCCATAACCTAACATCTCGAATACCGCAATATGCTTACCACCTTCTTGCAGTCCGCCATATTGCGTAGGGAATGCATATGCACTCATTCCCTGATCTGCTAATGCTCTGACTTGTTTAAGAATATTGAGTCTGTGTATATCCTTATCAGTCTCTTGAGTGATGGCAAATAATGGATCTCTCAGTAGGGTTCTGACTCTATCTTTTATCTCTTCGTAATCACCATCTAATAATTTCTTTAATTCCTTTTCATTTACATTGTTAGATGATTTCGCAACTATATTTTGTTCTGGAAAAATTTTTTGGAGGAGGAGTTGCTCGCTTTCTGAGGATAGACCGAGTGCTTCCTGGAGCTCGCTTATAGACTGAGAGATTACTTTTTTGTCCTCATCATTAATGAATAACTTATTATTAGAAGCGATCTCTGAGCCTAATTCTAACAGAGATTTTTTTCTTTGTGGACTGAAGTCTTTACTTGCTTTCTTGAGCTCGTTGGCCCATAGTCTAAATTCTTTTTTAGTTGGCGGATTTTTAGGGTTACTCCATTTGATAAGATAGGCCTTATCACTATCTGAGAGAAACTTATAATTATTTATTTTCTTGTGAATGAGCTTCATCTCAGTGGGGCTGAGTACAGAATCTGACCAGCCGACATAGAATATAGGGATGAGACTCAGAATACCTGGTGTCAGTGTTTCTGTTGTTGTATTGCTCATAGCTTAGTATTATAGTTATTATTTATGCCTCCCAGTAATAGAAATTGTTCGGTTCCAGTTGGAATCCTGTTGATACATATAATTGATTAGCAACTTGGTTGTCTCTCTCAGTTTCTAACAGTAGGCCGTGAGCTTTTGTTTCTGTAACCAGTTTTTTTGCACGACTTATGAGTGCTTTTGATATGCCCTGGCCTCTGTGAGATTTTTCTACGTAGAGATCATTAAGTATCCATGTCTTATTAAGACGGGTAGAAGTGAATGATGGGTACAATTGCGTGAAGCCCGTGATTTGTCCAGTTCCATCTTTGGCAATGTAGATTACAGAATCTTGATTAGTCAGTCGTTCTTTTAGAAATGCTGTCGAGCCTTCTATATCTGGAGACTTGCGGTAGAAGATTCTGTAGTTTTCGAATATGATGGTAATACCCTCTAAATCCCCTATGCTTGCTTTCGTTATATCCATTATTTATGTCTTTTGCCAGTGATTCTATAATTCTAATTTACTGATCACAAGGATATCTGCAATTTACAATATCGTATATTACTTTCTATATATAACCACAAAATAAACTCGGTGACATCGGTTGCATACAATAACTATTCACTCTTTCTATTGAGAAAAGACTTGACTAATTTTTGCAGCAGTAATTTTGGTAGTTGTGGGACATGGGATTGTGGTGGGACTTCTTTTGTCATAGATAATGTACCAATCCCTAATGGTCTCATTAAGATGCAAGATTACATACCGTCCGCAGGCAAGGTGCTTAGTCCTAATACGATGGTTACTTTCGAGGCAAGGCAGTATATAGAATTGCCTGCTCAATTTGAAGTTACTCTGGGTACCGTTTTTTGAAGCGACTATTACATATTGTAGTAATTAAATGTTGCAATTGCTCTTCTTTTTGTGCTGGTTATAATGCCCCAGTCTTTGCTATTTTCTGATGTAAGAAGTGGTCCTGTACTTTGTTATAAGTATAAGTCAGGAAGTGGTTTTCAGGTCTAATTCTTAGTTTCAGTGATATAAAAAAATCATACTTTAGGGTGAGTGCATAGATTTGTCATGGTTATATCTTTGTCTTATTAATAATACCAAATCACCAATAATTATGGAAACAATTTATAACCGCCTCGTCACTACTTTCGTCAGTAGAAGCAACAATACTAATGAAAGAGAATCACTAATCAAGCCATTGCTGTTTTGTATCAGTATATTATCGCTGATTGCAGTTTTGTTTTATATCTTATCTGAGTCAGTAATGGCATTTATTGTCAGTATAGCAATAGTTGCATTCTGCCTTTCTATTGTGATTGTTTACAATAAGTTGAGTCAGTTAGCTATAGATTTAGATATCCGAGATATAGTGATTGATTTAGAAGAGGATTGGAGGTAGTTCTTTTTTTTTACAGTGCTAACTTATAATGAAGTGTATATAGAATAGTATGATATCCAATATTTATTTTTGTCTGCATACCCATGTATGTAGCAAGAATATTTATTGGGATAAGTATCCACCTAACAAGTCTTCTAAGTTCTCATGACCTTCTAACTGGTCATACTTTACATCCTCCAGATATAGTTGCGTTTTTTGTAATTCTGATAACTTGACGTCGAAGATATATGCTTTGTATTCTTCATCTAATAGTCCGGTAGGATTGACAACTGATAGTGTGTTAGATACTATACCAGCTGTTTCTGTAGCTTTGATCTCGCTGAGTGCATGGATGATTTCTGGAGAGAATATGCCGTATGAATTTTCATAAAAATTTGCAAAGCCACCACTGGTTACATTTTGATTTAGCTTGACTATGATGTATACCATTTTTTCAGGAACGGTTAGTCCTTGTACCACCTGATACCACTCTGACCAATTCTTATGATCATAGTCAGCGGCTTGCAGTTGCTGCTCTGCTGAGCTGTACAATCGGCTTATTATTGCTCTATTAGAAATTTTCTCCATTGCTTTGATATAGGTCTATCGCTTGTAAGTAATTTATTGCCCCTTGCATGCTTAAGTCGTTAATAAATCCATCAAGCTCTGGATGATTTATCTTAATCCAACTAACTAAAGAATCTCTTTCTTGCTGCCATACATTCCAGTCAGCATCTATAAATTCTATTTCCTTCAATCTTGATATTTTATCATCGTTAAAAGAGATTTCGTGACTGCATATCAATGGGTTATTTTTTAAAAACTGGAACCGCAAAGAGCTCACAGATACTGTCGCTATAATTTGATCATCTAATTTATTTATCTCGACTATCTCATATGACGGTTGGAATATGGAATCCCATCTGAATTGCTCATAATAACTTTCTTTGTCAAATGGCGTAACGAAATCGCCTGCGACGATGGTTACGCTATCATCGATTAAGCTTTTTATTTTTTTGTAATCACCTGAATCAAATGCTTTGTAATAATCTGTTACAATCTTACCTTGATTAGGTTCTTGATTCTTACATCCAACTAAGGAACAAAAAATGATTAGTATAAGAAATATGTTTTTCACTTGTATTTTTGTAGTCAATAGATTAGACATAATGATTTCCAGATTTACACCAGTAGATCATTGACCATATCATGCTCTTGCATCGCTAATTCTATAAGACGACTGACTAAGTCTTTCTGTGATAACCCTGATGCTTCCCACAACTTAGGATACATACTGATATTAGTAAATCCCGGTATCGTATTGATCTCATTGATAATTAAATCATCCTCTTCTGTCAGAAACATATCGACACGTGCCATGCCTCTACACTCTAATACTGAGAATGTGTTAATGGCTAACTCTCTGACTTTTTCTGCCTGTACATCTGTGAGCTTAGCAGGTATACTTAGTGCAGCGCCGTCATCATCTATGTACTTATTGTCATAAGAATAGAATGAAGACTTAGGTATAATCTCACCGACACAAGAGGCTTCTGGTTCGTGATTTCCGAGTACGGCACATTCTATTTCTCGACCTTTTATTTTGCTTTCTATGAGTACTTTGTGATCATACTCCAGAGCTGTATTAAGCGCAGCAAAAAATGAATCTTCGTTATCAGAGTACCCGACACCGACTGATGAGCCAAGATTTGCAGGCTTGATAAATAATTCTTCTCCCAGTGTTTCTATAATTTTACTATAATCTATCCCTTCCGTGTTTTTTCTAACCGTAATACTTTTCGCAACATTTATATCAGCATCTCGGAGGACACGCTTCGTCATATCCTTATCCATGCCTACGGATGATCCCAGGATGCCACAACCGACACAAGCTATATTAGCTATCTTGCAAAATCCCTGTATAGATCCATCCTCACCATAAGTGCCATGCAGGATAGGGAATATCACATCGATGTCTGCGATGGTTTCTTGAGAGATTGTAGAAATCAGTTTTTTGTCATTGGTATTTTGCGAGAGTAGTACAGGGTGGTTGATATCACTTAGAGTAATCTCATTGGGATTATCACTATTGTGTAATGCGATATTATTTTCGTGATAATGCCACTGCCCATTCTTATCTATTCCGATCAGGATAGCATTATACTTATCTCGATCTAAGGATTGTATTATATTCTGTGCAGATAGGAGAGAGATATTATGTTCTGGAGATCGACCTCCAAAAAGGATGGCCACGTTAATTACTGTACTCAATTCATTAGTTTATGTATCACAAAAATACCAAAAATTATAGGTCATTCGGCAATTAACGTATAGTCGTTATACTAATTACTAAATGTTATTATAATACATTACCCAGCTCGATTTTTCTCATCAGCACCAATCTCTTTGTTTTTATAATTGTGCTCTTTTAATTTCCCAAAGTTGTAACTCACAGATAGTCTCACATAGTTTGTATTCCATCGTCGAGCGAAATAAATATCTGTTTCTCCGATACTATAATCTCCCGCAGCACGAGTAGTATGAAAAATATCGTTAACAATAAGTTGACATTTAAGAGCATTATCTATAAATGACTTATCTATTGCCAAGTTCATATTCCAAGAATTTTTTCTCTGATACAGTCCTTCATCATTATCACCTAAGTAGTAAAAAGACATCTCCAAGTTAAACCAATCTTTAACTGGCATTCTATTAATTGAATACAGATATAAGTTTGGCTTAGAACCTACATCTTCGAAACTGTATACTCTGTCAATAATATTGGTATATCTAAGGCTGGCTGTATTAGTGGAACTTAGCCATTTCGTCTCAAAATTCCTGGATATGGACGTGAAAAATCTATGTGTTTCGTCAAAATTTAATCTGATTAGAATATAGCTTTTGTCATCAGTACCTCTAACTGCTCCACCACCAAAAGGATCAGTAGTATAGGAGTAACCAAATCTGATATTTGTTTTATTGAGTTTAGTGTTTAACTCTATGGACTGTGTTTTCTCAGGGATAGATTCTGGATTGCCTTGTATAGAAGTATACGGATCCTGATAGAACGGAATAGGATTGAGGCGTCCATATGGCACTCTTCTGATTCTTGAAGTATAAGAAAGGTTGATGGATTGGTTATCCGAAAAATTTTTTGTTAATGATAGCTGAGGGAATACATTAACATAGCGGTCACTTATATTAAGTCCTTCGTTCTGTGATAGCTTTAGTTTGTAATTTGTGTATTCGCTTCTTATACCTAATGAGTATTGAATGGTCGCATTTATTTCTGAACTGAAGTTCAAGTATGCTGCTGATACAGATTCGTCATAGCTGAATTGATTAGATAAATTTGAGTCTGCGATAAAGTTACCCTGATTGTCTGCTACTAAGAATTTAAAGTCAGAGCTATTTCCTACTTTACTGTATCTGCCACCTATTTCTATAGAGCTATTGTATCCAAATCTCTTGGTATAATCTAATTGTCCTGAGACAATATCAATATCTAATTCTGTTATGTTCTTAAGATTACGAGAAGATGAGATATTAGACTCTAAGCTTTGCTCATCTATGGGATTATTGGTGTCATAATTAAAGTCGGAATATTGTCCTCCTAAGAATAGAGTACTGCCCAAGGTGTCAAGAGTTTGTTGGAAATTAAGAGAATAGCTGTGGTTCTTATCTTTTTCATTTCGTAAGATGTCACTATTATAAAAGTTAGTACTCGTCCTATCTTCTATTGTATTGCTGCTAATTTGGTTGCCACCCAATTGCTCATAATTGCCTGAATACTCTAATGAGACATAACTGTTATTACCAGGATTATACTGCAAACCTATTCCAAGATTTGAGAAGTTCTCGTAGTCATATTGCCATTCCGTCATTAGATCTGTTTGGATATACACGTCTTCAGCATCTCTATTACGTGTGGTATTTAGAATGTGTCGATCCTTACCATGAAGGAAGCCATAATTGACCTTTGATGAAAAGCGTCCTTTGTTTAAGACAAGGTTAAATTCAGAATAAGTATCCACGCCTGCAAATGTGGAATAACTCATATTTTGCCTTAGTGTCGCCTGATAACCTTCTGCTGTGTTTGTGATAGTTTGTATGTCTATTACAGCAGCACCCTCTGCATCGTACTTGACAGAAGGGTTGCGGATGATAATTAATTTTTTTATTGAAGAAGGCGTGATGAGTTTTAATTGACTTTGTTCTATTCTTTTACCGTTGAGATATATCAAGGCAGTACCCTTACCAAAGACAGTAATCAGTCCATCGCTATCAACTAATACATCAGGTGACTTAGAAAGAATCTCATTGACACTATTACTTGCTGCCAATGTTGAGTTCTCTACAAGTACCGCAGTGGAGCCATCAGCCTGCTGCACATAGATAGGTTTTCTTCCGACGACCACAACTTCATCCAGACCTATAGAAGATTTATCTAATTCGATATTGCCAAGATCGATGAGATTGCTTTCCGCAAAATTAACTGAGAGAAAGGTATCATCGAATTCTAATGAGGTCAACTGAATGATGATGGATTCATCACCGATCTGCTCTAATCTGAAATTACCTTCTAAGAAGAAATCGCCCTTTATAAAGCTGGAATCTACTGCTGATAATGCGATAATGTTTCCTGAAGGCCTGTAGCCATCATTTATGCTAACGGTCCCTATAACCGTATTATTCGATTGTCCGATCAAGGTGCTGATTATCGAGAGGTATATGAATAATCCGATTAAGTATTTCATGAATGAATTGTTACAGAATGAAGTATAACTAATATAATACTGCAGAGATAGTAATTATAAGATGCTCTATTACGAATAGTCGCCTTATCGGGATCGAGAGTAGACATACAGTGCATTTAATGTTGGTCGACCTTCATTGCCTATTGATTTGCTGTAACCATAGATCGGTAGACAGATGCTTCAGGATCGTTGTTTTTCACCTATGTTTGCAATAGATTATGAACTATCTAAGTACATTTACTGATAAAGTCTGGTTCCAGCTACTTCTGTTCTGGATAGCTGTATTTTTATTTACGATATTCTCTTCTCATCAGGCAGCTACCATGCCCTTCACACAAGCCAGTGCTATATATGGTACCATCGTATTTTGTCAAATGTTGGCTGCAGTAGTATGCATGCGTTTATTGATTCCTAAGCTTTTAAATAAAGGTAAAACGGTACTTTTTGCACTCTCACTTTTACTACTTATGGTTTTGATATTTGCCTTCTATATTACTGTACGTATGAATTATTTGGAGATAAAATATTTTGATTTTTACAATAGAATAATGCCCGATTATATTAAATTGAGTTTGTGGGAACGACTATTTGATCTAAGATTAATTTTAGCCAAAGGGATATCATATTTAAGCCCAACTGCATTATTGTTATTGATCAAATATTATAGGAAGCAGCAAGAGTACTTGACTCTGAATGAGCAAAAGAAAACTGCAGAATTAAGTGCATTAAAAAATCAATTGAATCCTCACTTTCTCTTTAATACCTTAAATAATCTTTATACGCTATCCTTACAGAAATCAGATAAAGCGCCTGAGGTTATCAGCGTATTATCAGACATCCTTGATTATATGCTGTATCGGTGCAACGAAAAATATGTGTCATTGGATAAAGAAATAGAACTCATAGAAAACTACATTACGTTAGAAAAAGTAAGATATGGCAAGCGTGCCAAGGTGAGCTTTAGTAAATCGATCACTGAAAATGTCAAGATAGCGCCTTTGATCTTATTGACCTTTATAGAAAATGCTTTTAAGCACGGTGTAAGTCAGGAAATTAATGTAGGAGAAGTAGACATTAGACTAAGTAGTGAAACGGACCACATACTATTTATAATTACTAATTCCATCCCCAATGCCAGTTCTGGTATTAATGATAGCAACGATAGTATCGGATTACTAAATGTAAAAAAGCAATTGGAATTACTTTACCCAGATAACCATAGTTTAGAGATTCAGCCCAAAGAACGTCATTATACTGTCAGATTAAAATTAAATATCCAATGACCTACCGCTGCTTGATCATCGATGATGAAGAATTGGCCAGAGCTCTGATCAAAAGACATCTTGCTGAGCTCGAAGAATTTGATTTGGTGGCATCTTGCGCCAGTGCTCTCGAAGCTAGAAAGATATTGCAAACAGAATCAATTGACTTGCTTTTTTTAGATATAGAAATGCCTGTCCTTAAAGGAACTGACTTTTTTAAAAATCTGATTCAGAAACCGAAAGTTATTTTTACGACAGCCTATAGGGACTATGCCATAGATGGTTTTGATCTGAATGCAGTAGATTATTTATTAAAGCCGATCACCTTTGCAAGATTCTATAAGTCCATAGAAAAGTTTTTAAATCAACAAAATGACATCCAACCATCGACATCTATTGTAGCACCGCATGTACTGAAAGAGAACTTTATATTTATCCGCAAGGATCGCAAGCAGGTTAAGTTAGTACTGGACTCAGTTTTATACGTTGAGAGCCTAAAGGATTATATAAAGATACATCAGGTAGATAAGACACATACGATCAAGTATAGTATCTCTGCTTTTCATGAATTACTTCCAGGAAATTTTATACGTGTCCATCGATCATATGTAGTTAATGCTGACAAGGTCTCTGCTTACAGCAAGCATGCTGTGGAAATCCGTGAAAATAATATTCCGATAGGGGATAGTTACAAGGAAGTGGTTCGTGATTATTATGAAAAAGACCCGGACAATAACTAATTCTCATATCTTCAATGTCAATGTCAATGTCAATTTCAATTTCAAAATCAATTCCAATTTCAATGATAATTATAATGTCAATATCGATGTGGACAAATATCAAATATTTCTTTATCCTTTATCCTTTATCCTTTATCCTTTATCCTTTATCCTTTATCCTTTATCCTATATCCTATATCCTTTAATCCTTTACACCGTAACACCGTAACACCCTTACACCCTTACACCGTTAAACCGTTAAACCGTTGCACCGATAAACCGTTAAACCGATAAAACCTGTCTAATTAATGAAAGACTACTACGGCTTATTAGGACTCGAACAAAAAGCGACTAAATCAGACATAAAGAAAAACTATCGTCTGCTGGCTACGAAGTTTCATCCAGATAAGAATAGTGACCCTAAGGCTGCACAAATATTTATAGCAATCACAGAAGCTTATGATACATTAAGTAATCGCAAAAGCAGAGCTCGATATGATCTACTAAGATGGCAGACAATAAAAAACAAACAAGCTACAGACGAAACATTCAGAACAGTAGTACCTCCACGGGAGAGTACCCGATCCCGAAGAAATAAAGCGCAGAAAAACAGAAGTGTAAGATATCATCAAGCGAAGGGTGGGGGTGCTAAGTCTTTATTGCTCATTTTGGAAAGTCTATATATTCTGAGCAGATATATCCTACATGTTTTGGCAATTACATTAATGACGGTTGTTCTAAGGTCAGCGATCACACAGATTAAGTTTGGATTCGAATCTGGGATATTAATAGGTATAGGGATGAGTCTCTTTGTAGGAGGTCTTGTTTTTGGAATTATTAAGATTGTACAAAATGCCTTTGTAGAATTAAATAAAGATATGGCTATATTTTCTATCTACTATAAGATTTCTCACCTGAGAGCGATTGGTTATACTGTGCCTATATTTATTTTTCTGTTGGTTCTATATTTTATGATTTTGTTTCCTTATTAAAGTCCCCCGCTCATCTCAGCTTGCAGCTGAGATACAATATGCTTATCTATCCGAAGATGTCTCAACAAGCTTAACATAAAAAAGGCAAAATAATTAATTAATAATCACACTCCATTAACCATTACAAACCATTCACTCTAAAAATACTTATCTTGCAGTCAGATAATCAAATGAAACACTATCTCTTGTGAGAAATCTATCATTAATTGCCTTTCTCTTCCTGTATACATTTACAATACTCATAGCACAACCCAAGGTAGAAGACTTCAAAGATATATTCAGACTCGATATAGTAGAAACAGAAACACCAATAGTCATAGATGGAAAGTTAGATGACAAGGCATGGACCACAGCAAATGTGATTTCTGACTTTTGGCAAAAAGTTCCATTTTTTGCTGAGGGTGCTGATCCCCGAACTGAGGTGATGCTGACCTATGATGATAACAATCTCTATGTTGCTACGAAGTGTTTCCAAAAAGAAGAAATAATTATACAATCCTTAAGAAGAGACGAATACTGGGATAGTGACGGCATTGCGATCATTCTCGATCCTCTGAGTACAAGAACCAATGGATTTCTATTTGGCGTCACAGCGGCGGGGCAGCAGTGGGATGCTTTGGGCTCTTTGGGTGACACGAATAGTGACTGGAGTAACAAGTGGTACAGCGAAGTCAGTGTGGAAGAAGATTACTGGTCTATGGAGATGGCGATCCCCTTACGGATATTGCGTTTTGATGCAGAATCTAAGGAGTGGGGTATGAACTTCGTCCGGAATCATATTAATGAAAATGAATATCATAACTGGACCGCAGTACCTGAATCCTTCTGGCCTCCCAATGTCGCTTTTGCAGGTGCACTGATATTTGACAAGCCACCAACTCCAAAAAAGGGTAACTACAATTTGATTCCTTATGTCACTGGCTCAGTTAATAAAATGGTAGATGAAGATATCGGTCTCACTGCAAATGTAGGTTTGGATGCTCGTGTCTCTGTCAGTCCGACGCTTAATCTTGATCTGACTTTCAATCCTGATTTTTCACAGATTGAAGTCGATGAGTTAGTGACTAATCTTACAAGATTTAATATATTTCTACCTGAGAAGCGGACCTTCTTCTTAGAGAATGGAGATCTATTTTCTGACTTTGGATATAGCGGTGTGAGACCGTTTTTCTCCAGAAGAATAGGATTAGACAGAGATAGACAAACTGTTCCCATATTGTACGGTGCCAGACTGACCGGAAATATTAGTAAGACGACACGTATAGGAGCAATGAATATCCACTCTCTTGGTAGTGATAATACGCTTGCACAAAACCAAAGTGCATTCACTGTCAAGAAAAATTTCGGACGATCCTACGTGAGTGGTTTATTTTTGAATCGACAATCATTTGATGCCATGGAATCCGTAGGTGGGGATTATGGTAGGAACGCCAGCATAGATGCAGGTTACAATAGTAACGATGGGAAGTTAAGTGCTTGGGCAAGTGTACATAAGTCATATAAGAAAGATGTCAGCAACAAAACGGGATTCTACACCTATGGAGCGACCTTTAATAATCCGATTTGGCAAATTACGGCAGCAAGCGCCATTGTGGAAGAAAATTATTATGCCGATTTGGGATTTGTCCAGCGTATAGAAAATTATGATGCCAGTAGAGACACGATCATTCGACTTGGATATACTGATAACATTATTGCTGCAACCTATCGTATCAGACCTACAGAAGGAAAGATAACCCGACACAATATTAATGTCGAGAATGTATATTATACGAATGCGGATTGGAGTTTTAACGAGTTGTCAAGTGAGTTAAGTTATTCCATAAACTTCAGAAATACCTCAGATATTTGGGTCGCTCTTAACCGCAATGAAATTGACCTACAGTTCCCATTTAGTTTTGTATCAGAAGGGGAGTCACTTCCAGTGGATAGATATAATTTCAGTAGTGTATCTGCCTCATATTCGTCTGACGAAAGAAAGTTGATCAGCTACGAAGTAGGAGG
>Ga0209185_1000287_pt1 | contig 67279 bp, 69 predicted proteins | sample SidtaG_2_FD_187425 | JGI IMG/M metagenome (GOLD analysis project Ga0209185, IMG submission 187425) | Marine algal microbial communities from Sidmouth, United Kingdom - Sidmouth_Asex2 metaG (SPAdes) (version 2) | ecosystem: Host-associated > Algae > Red algae > Unclassified | place: Sidmouth... | reverse complement strand
GCCGCATCACACAATCCGAGAGGTCCTCATGTCTCACCGTAACGCCCGACTCACGTTCCATGGCCGTCTGCTGTTGGTCGAGCGCATCGCCGACGGCCAACCCGTCTCACACGTCGCCAAGGCTGCCGGGGTGTCACGGCAGTGCGCAACCAAGTGGCGGGACCGGTTTGCCGAAGAAGGCGTCGACGGTCTTCATGACCGCTCATCTCGACCGCACCTGATCGCGAACCAGACACCGCCCGAAGTCGAAGAACGAGTCCTCGCCGCACGCCGTGAACACCGGTGCGGACCCGACCAGCTGTGCCACGAAATCGATGTGCCGGCGCGCACGATCACCCGCATCCTGCGCCGCAACGGAGTCCCGCGACTCCATGATTGTGACCCACTCACCGGTGAGCTGATCCGGGCGTCAAAGACCACCGCAGTCCGTTACGAACGCGACCGGCCGGGCGAGCTGGTCCATGTCGATGTCAAGAAACTCGGGCGCATCCCACCGGGCGGCGGCTGGAAAGCCCACGGCCGACAGATGGGCTCCACTGGCAAGAAGAAGCGAGCCCGCATCGGGTTCGACTACGTGCACTCGATGGTCGATGACCACACCCGACTCGCCTACACCGAGATCCACAACGACGAGAAAGGCGACACGTGTGCCGGCTTCATCGAGCGTGCTGGCGGGTTCTTCGCATCGCACGGCGTGACGATCGAGCGGGTCATGACCGACAACCACTGGAGCTACCGCAAGACCAAAGCCGTCGCTGACGTGATCACCGATCTCGGCGCAGTCCACAAGTTCATCCGACCGCACTGCCCATGGCAGAACGGCAAAGTCGAGCGCTTCAACCGGACCCTGCAAACCGAGTGGGCCTACCGGCAGGTATTCGAGACCAACGACGCCCGCTCAGCAGCTCTGCCAGACTTCCTCGACCGCTACAACCATCGACGGCGCCACCACGCCCTCGGAGGTCACCCACCCATCAGCCGACTGACACCAACCTGACGGCCGAGTACAACTAGATCGGTTTGGTGATGTCCAGGTACAGGCCGGCGAACATCAGCATCACCAGGACCGTGATCACGCCCAGTGCGAACGGCATCAGACGTTCGACGTCGGCGAAGTATCGCTGCTTACCGCCGCGCACTGCTTCTCGAACCCGTTCGTAGGCAGCAATGGCAGCGTGGCCGCCGTCGAGCGGCAGCAGCGGAAACATGTTGAAGACGCCGACGAAGACGTTGAGCACTGCGAGCAGCAGGATCATGCCTGCCCAGCCGGACTGTTCGCCGATGTCGTCGGAGATCTGCGCAACTCCGTAGAGCGTGGTCGGGCGGCTCGAGAGGTCCTCCGTGTTGCCCGTGACGTGATTGACGATGTTGACCGGGTTGAGCACTTTGACGACGCCCTTGGTCGACTCCCAGGCGAACGGGAAGATGTCGGTGACGGCGTTGCCTGCAGCTGCTGGGATCGAATGGTCGATGGTGTCGACGAACGAGCCACTGCTGATGCCGACGAGCGCGTCACCGTTCTCGTTGGCCCCGAGCCCCAGCGGAACATCGATGAGCACCCCGTCACGCAGGACGCCGAGGATCACCCGGTCCTGCGGCTCATTGGTCCGGATCTGCTCGCCGAGTTCGGCGGGCCCGACGATCGCCACACCGTCGACGGTCACCACGACATCTCCCGGCAGCACCCCTGCCTCCGATGCCGGACCATTCAACGACAGCGCACTGACTCGTGCGCCGTCGAGCACTTCGTCTTCGCCCGCGATGGCGTAGACGCCGAACAGCAGCACGATCGCGATGATCATGTGCATGATCGACCCAGCCGAGATCACGAGTAGCCGACGCGGAAAACTCTTCTGACGGTACGTGCGAGCTTCGTCGCCTGGTTCGACGTCGTCCATCCGGTTCATGCCGATGATCCTGACGAACGCACCCAGCGGCAACGCCCTGACGCCGTACTCGGTCTCGCCGCGACGGAAGCTCCACAAGCGGGGGCCGAAGAACAGAAAGAACTGGGTGACTTTCATCCCGGTCCACTTCGCTGTCAGATAGTGACCGAGTTCGTGCAGAAAGATCGAAATCACCACGCCGACGACGAACACGAAAATCCAGAAGTTCGCAAAGCCGAGCCACGCGAACAACCCCACGATGGCAAGCATCGACACTGCGCCCCTCCAACCGCCGACGAGTTCCTCATCGGTCAGGTTCTCGGTGACGGCGCCGCCTGCCATGATCTCGCTCTTCGCCTTCTCGGCTCTGGACATGTGGCGGCTGTCTTCGGTGGGAGGTGTCAGTTGATCAGTCATCGTGGTACTACCTCTTCGGCGATCCGTCGAGCGGCCTGATCGGCAGCGATCACGTCGTCGACGCTGTGGGGGATCTCCCCATCATGGCGCTCCAACACGTCAACACACACGTCAGCAATGGCATTCCATCGCAACTTTCCGGCCAAGAATGCGTCGACGGCGACTTCGTTGGCGGCGCTCAGCCAGGCCGGAGCGGTCCCACCGATGCGACCTGCCTCATAGGCGAGGCCCAGGCAGCGGAAGGTCTCGAGATCTGGCGGTCCGAAGTCGAGTGATCCGACCGTGGCCCAGTCGATGCGCCCGAACGGCGTTGCGCTGCGGTTCGGGTAACCGAGCGCGTAACCGATCGGCAGCTTCATCGTCGGCATGCTCAGCTGCGCAATGGTGGACCCGTCGGTGAACTCGACCATGGAGTGCACGACCGACTGAGGGTGGACGACCACCTCGATCTGATCGTACGGCGTGCCGTACAGCTCATGGGCCTCAATGACTTCGAGACCCTTGTTCATGAGCGTGCTCGAATCGATCGTGATCTTCGGACCCATCGACCATGTGGGGTGAGCGAGCGCCTCGTCGACGGTGACCTCGGCCAGATCAGCAGCCGACCGGCCACGGAACGGGCCCCCGCTGGCGGTGAGCAACAGGCGCGACACCTCGCGATCGGCGTCGAACGACGAGCGAAGACACTGGTGCAGTGCACAGTGCTCGCTGTCGACCGGAACGAGTTCGGCACCGGGTGTGTCCCGCAGCGGCTGAACGATCGGACCCGCAGCGATGAGGCTCTCCTTGTTGGCGAGTGCCAATCGTTTGCCGGCGCGCAGCGTCTCGACGGTGACCTCGAGCCCGGCGAAACCGACGACGCCGTTCACGACAACGTCCGCACCATCGATGAGCGCAAGCGTGTCGGCCTCGACGGTCGCCCCACATCGTTGCGCCACATCGGCCCGGGCACTGTCGTCTGCGACCACGATCAGACCGACCCCGAATGCTTCAGCTTGAGCGACCACCGCGTCGGTTGAACGACCGACGCTCAGCGCGGTGATCTCGTACGAGCCCGGTCGCAGGGCGTTCTCCGCCGCGATGACATCGAGGGTCTGCGTGCCGATCGAGCCAGTCGAACCGGCGATGGCGACGCGGACCGGTAGCGATGTCATGCGAAAGGACTCAGGCGCTGAACGCAGTCCACGGCTCGATGACGATCATCAAGTAGTAGACACCCGGCAGCGCGAACAGGAATCCGTCGAAGCGATCGAGGACGCCACCATGGCCCTTGATCAATGATCCGAAGTCCTTGACGTCCAGGTTCCGCTTGAACATCGACTCGGTCAGATCGCCGATTGGCGCGAAAATCGAGATGACGATGCCGAGCAGCAGAAGATGCGTCGTGTCCGACCAGGTGTCGCTCCGGTCGAGCATTCCGACGAGGATCATCACGACGAGGGTGAGAATCGTGCCGCCGAGGAACCCCTCGACCGACTTGTTCGGGCTGATCCAGCCACGCAACGGTGTCCGCCCGAAGGCACTTCCCACGAAGTACGCCCCGACGTCGTTGGCAACGACACCGACGGCGAGCAGGATCAGGGTGTCGGTTCCGATGTTGTCACCGAAGAAGTTCGAGTAGCGGATGATCAACGCTGCGAACGAGCCCAGGACACCGATCCAGACGACACCGAGCATGGTGATCGCCATGTTCGGCATCGGTCCGACTTCGATCGAATCGGAGCCGATGAACCCGACCGCACCGGCGAGGAACGCAAGCGCGAGGACGAGTGGAAGTCCGCGCTCGCCGACCCAGTAGGCAACAAGCGGCAAGACGACACACGCGCCGACGCCGGCGGCCACGGCAGGGCGGTACCCCTTTTCGGTGACCTTCGAGAAGTACTCGATCGAGGCAAGCGCCAGGATGACAGTGACGAAGATCAGAGCTCCGACCGGACGCCACATCGTGGCGGCGAGGAACACTGCGCCCAAGACGAGACCCGACGCGACAGCAACGGGAAGGTTTCGTTTGGAGCTCGGCTGCGGACCACCCGGGCTCGCCGGACGCTGCGATGGGCCTCCTGGACCTCGACGCTGTGGTTCGGGCCGACGAGGCATGCCCGACGGGTCGGTTCCGATCGTGATCCGGGCGGGTTCACGCGGCGCCGGCGCCACGACATCGTGTGCATCAGTGGCCAACTCAGCTGCATCGTCGTGGCCACCGACATCCACCGTTGCGACGACGGGCTCGACCGGGGCATCTTCCCAAGCGATCTCGCCGGTCGGGTCGACCGGTGACGTCGGCACCGATCCCGAGGGCCTGTCGACCGGGTCCCCTTCTTTCCAGACCGGAGCGTCGGAGGTGAAGGTCGACCACACGTCGACGTCATCGGTTGGGTCGGCCTGCGCTGTTGCGGGTTCGATCACCGGCACTTCGCCGGTGGCGTCCTCGGTCCAGTGGCGCATCGCTCCGGAGCCATCCTCGTCGAGTTGCAAACGTCCGGCGCCGCCGGACGGCGACTCGGGCCAGGCATCAACCGGCCGCGCTGCCGCTGCGTCATCGACTACCGGTGACGGTGCCGGCGACGCTGCGCTGCGAACATCGGGTTCTTCTGCGGGGTGAGGAGCAGCCAGTGGACTCGCAACGACATCAGTTTCCGATGTGTCGCCGAACAGCGGCCCACCGAACTCGGAGTCGTCGAAGGAGTCCATCTCTGCTTCGAGTCGCCCGGGGCGCCGTCGCCCGGACTCGTTGTCTTCTGGTCGCCAAATGTCGTCGGTCATCGTTGTGGTCCCCCGTCCTCAGATCTCGAGGAGCTCGTCTTCTTTCCGGTTGAGCGCTGCGTCGATGCTCTCGACGTGCCCACTGGTGATCTTGTCGAGCTCCTTTTCGGCCCGATCGAGTTCGTCTTCTGACACATCGCCGCTCTTTTCCTCGGCTTCCATGGCCTTTCGTGCATCACGACGGATGTTGCGCAGCACGATGCGGCCATCTTCGGCCATGCTCTTCGCGACCTTGACGTACTCGCGTCGCCGCTCCTCGGTGAGTTGCGGCAGTGAGAGCCGGATCGAAATGCCGTCGTTGTTCGGATTGATCCCGAGGTCGCTCTCCCGAATGGCCTTCTCGATGGCTTCGAGCGACGATCGGTCGTGCGGCTTGATCAGCAGCTGTCGAGCCTCGGGGACCGAGATCGACGCCAACTGCTGGATCGGCACCGGCGCCCCGTAGTACTCGACGGTGATGCGCTCGACGAGCGCAGGATTGGCCCGCCCGGTGCGCACGGTGCCGAACTGCGACTGCGTGTGTTCGACGGCCGTGTCCATCTTGTCCATGGCCTCGAGGAGAGTGTCATCGATCACGAGGAACAGCGTACCCAGGACGGGCGGTCCGGAAGGGCCATGCAGGCGTTCTTCGACATGTCGTTCGTCGACATCGGGTTCTTCGGCATCGTCGACAGCTGCGTCGGCGGCTCAATCACTGATGAGGGTGCCTTCGGACCCGCCTTGGACGATGCTGCGCAACGACCCCGGCGTCGACATGTCGAAGACGACGATCGGGATGTCGTTGTCGCGGCAGAACGCAATGGCGGTGGCGTCCATGACCTTCAGGTCCTTGGTCATGACTTCGATATAGCTGACCTGCTCATACTTCTCGGCGCTTGCGTCGGTGCGCGGGTCGGCGCTGTACACGCCGTCGACACCTGAGTGCGTTCCCTTGATCAACACTTCGGCTTCGATCTCAGCAGCGCGCAGCGCGGCGGCGGTGTCTGTCGTGAAGAACGGGTTGCCCGTGCCCGCCGCGAAGATGACGACTCGGCCCTTTTCCAGGTGACGAACGGCGCGCCGGCGGATGTATGCCTCGGCGATCCGCGGCATTTCGATCGCCGACTGAACCCGCGTCTCTTGTCCTTGCCGTTCGAGCGCATCCTGCAACGCAAGCGCGTTCATCACCGTGCCGAGCATGCCGATGTGATCGGACTGCGTCGCGTCCATACCGGTCAGCGAACCAGTGCGCCCGCGCCAGAAGTTGCCTCCGCCCACGACCACCGCGATGTCGACGCCGAGGTTCTGGCGCAGATCGATGATCTCCTTCGCGGTCGCCTCGAGCGTCGCACCGTCCAGACCTTTGCCCGATTCGCCGGCGAGCGCTTCACCTGAAGGCTTGAAAACAATGCGCTTGAAGGTCGGTCGTTGTGCTCGTTCGGTCATCGTGATCTCTCCGTCAGAATCGATTGTGGCGCGAAACAGCCCCGCCGAACGTACTCCACGTCTGACGGGGCTGTTCAATATTCCGACCCGAATTCGGATCCGGCGATGCTCAGCCGATCTCGACCTGGGCGAATGCGACGATCGTCGCGTCACCGATGAACTGACTGACCGACTGCTTGTCGTCCTTCGCATACGGCTGATCGAGCAGTGCGACATCTTTGAAGAATCCACCGATGCGGCCTTCGACGATCTTGTCGAGTGCTGCTTCGGGCTTGCCTTCGTTGCGCGTGATGGTGGTCAGCGTCTCGCGCTCTGCAGCCACGACCTCGGCGGGGACGTCGTCGCGACTGAGATACTTGGGGCGGGCGAACGCCACGTGAACAGCCACGTCGTGGGCAAGTTCCTCCGTGCCACCGGCGATCTCGACGAGAACGCCGTTGACTCCACGCCCACCCTGGATGTGCTGGTAACTGTCGAGAATGTTGCCCTCGGCGGCTTCGAGCCGAGCGACCTTGCCGATGCTGATGTTCTCTTTGAGGGTGACCTTGAGCTCTTCGAGGTCGCTCTGACGCTCCGAGATCGCATCGACACCCTTGTCGACGACGAGCGCGACGAGTGCATCGGCTTCGGCCTTGAAGGTGTCCGAGCCAGCACTGAAGTCGGTTTCGCACTTCAGTTCGACGATGGCGCCGACGTTGCCGGTGATCGCCATGCTCACGACGCCCTGAGTCGCGTCGCGGTCCTCGCGCTTGGCGCTTGCTGCGAGGCCCTTCTCGCGGAGCCACTTCTTGGAGGCCTCCATGTCGCCATCGTTTTCCTGCAATGCCTTCTTGCAGTCCATCATGCCGGCGCCCGACGAATCACGGAGCGCTTTCACGTCTTGTGCGGTGAATGCCATGTGCTTCAGCTTTCCGTTTCGGCAGTGTCGGTTGCGACGGGGACGTCGGTGGTCTTGACGTCGGCCTGGGGCGGCACGCCTGCGGTCTCGGCAGCGTCGGCCGTCGCGTCCTCGGCGCCGGCAGCAACCGGAGCAGCGGGGGCGGGATCAACGGCGGGAGCCTCGGCGACGGGCGGCGCGTCCTTGGCCGCAGCGAGCTTGGCGTCGCGGCCAGCCTGCTGAGCTGCGGCGGCGTTGCGAGCCTCGACCTGTGCTGCTTCGAATGCGGCGACCTCTTCGGGCGTCTTTTCGACGACCGGGGTCGGCGCAGGGTTGCGCTTCTGGGCGATGAAACGACCTTCGGCGACAGCGTCGGCGATGACGCGTGCGAACAGGCTGTTCGAGCGAATGGCATCGTCGTTGCCGGGGATCGGGTAGGTGATCAGTTCCGGATTGACGTTGGTGTCGACGACTGCCACGACGGGGATACCGAGCTTGCGAGCTTCGGTGACCGCGATGTGTTCCTTGTTGGTGTCGAGCACGAAGATGGCGTCGGGCGCCTTCTTGAGGCTGCGCAGGCCACCGAGGTTGCGCTGCAGCTTCGTGAGCTCGCGGTCGAGCAGGAGCGCTTCTTTCTTGATCATGACGTCGAACTCACCCGAGGCCTGCATGCGCTCGTACTCGAGCATCTTGTTGACACGCTTGCTCATCGTCTCGAAGTTGGTGAGCATGCCGCCGAGCCAACGCTCGTTCACGTACGGCATCCCGCACTTGTCGGCGTAGCTCTTGATCGGATCCTGCGCCTGCTTCTTGGTACCGACGAACAAGATGTTGCCGCCGCCGGCGACGAGGTCTCGGACATACCCGTAGGCGGTCTCGACTCGACCGAGCGTCTGCTCCAGGTCGATGATGTAGATGCCGGCGCGCTCACCGAAGATGAAACGCTTCATCTTCGGGTTCCAACGACGGGTCTGGTGACCGAAGTGAGCTCCGGACTCCAACATCTGACGCATGCTGATGACAGCCATGGTGTTCTCCTTGTGCGGTTCTTTCCGTCGGCCGGCGCCCGGGGGCGACCGCTGATTGACCGACGGAACAATTGAGGTGGGTGTCGTCCCGGATGGAACAACGGCATCGATGCTACCGGCCCCCGGCGGCGCCCCCCACCTGGCCCGGCTCAGTGTTCACATGCCCACCGTGAGCTGGGCACGGCGCGGCGGGCGGTCCCGTCGACGGGAACGAGGCGGGGACGGCCGATTTCGGTTCCCAGCAACGTTTCAGGGTCGCGGTACTGGTCGTTGATCCGGAGCCCGAAGTAGAAGTCCGGGCCAGCGACCCCGACTCTCGCTCCCCTGGCAACACGCTGCCCACGCTCGACCAGCGTCTCGGTGAGGCGCCCGTAGGTGACCTTCCAGTTGTTGCGATGTTCGATCACGACGTACGCCGTCGACGCCACACGTCCACTGAAGGTCACGATGCCGGCCTCGACGGCACGAACCGGTGCGTTGCGAGCGGTCCGGTACTCGATGCCTCGGTTCCCTGCGCAGTACGGGCACGCCGGCGGACGGAAGTGGTCGGTGATCTGACCGCTGACCGGCGGTCGCCAGCACGGCGCAGCGTGTGCGGGCAGTGACGCTGGCGCCACACTGAGAGTCAGGGTCAGGATTGCAGTCAGGACAGTTCGGATTCGTCGCATCGGGGGTCCTCCATCGGGAACGGATCAGCAGATGGACGCTGGAAGCGTCGATGGGCTGCGAATCAGCCGATGGGCGGCGCTGCGGAGCGCAGTGGTACTGCGGCGTTCCGGTCAGTGCAGACCGGCCGACGCGAGCCGTGATCGGAGATGCAGCACCGACTTGGTGTGGATCTGACTCACGCGGCTCTCGGTGACACCCATGACCTCACCGATCTCGGAGAGGGTGAGGCCCTCATCGTAGTAGAGCGACAGCACGAGTTTCTCTCGATCGGGGAGCTTCTTGATCTGCTCGCGCATCAGGCGACTGAGCTCTCGGTCCTCGACCACCGCAGCTGGCGAACCGGACACTGCGGTGTCGGGAGCCATTGGTTCGGCACCCGCAGCGATGGCTCGGTCCAGCGGGCCGATCGTCGTGCTGGCAATCGCTGACAACCACTTGGCCAGTTCGGCCGACGAGATTCGCAGGTGCTCGGCCAGTTCGTCATCGGTCGGCGCCCGGCCCAGCTGGTGTTCGAGTTGAGACAGGGACTTCTCCACGTTGCGCGCCCGGCTGCGCACAGACCGAGGAACCCAGTCGAGTTGACGCAGACCGTCGTAGATCGCGCCACGGATGCGGGGCACCGCGAAGGTCTCGAACTGTGCACCGTGGTCGCGGTCGAAGCGTTCGATGGCGTCGATCAGGCCGAAGACGCCCGAACTGATCAGGTCGCCGGAATCCACGCTCGACGGGAGGCCGGCGCCGACGCGGCCGGCGACGAACTTGACCAACGGCGAATAATGGACGATCAGATGGTCCCGGGCTGCCGGATTGCGCCGGTTGTGCCAACGCGTCCATTGCATCTGGAGGTCTTTGTCTTCGGGAACGATGCTCATGCTCGCGGGTGGGAGTCGCGATAGGCAGCCGAGAGTCGCTCCCGGCTGACGTGGGTGTAGCGCTGAGTTGTTGCCACATCGGCGTGGCCCAACAGCTCCTGCACGGCGCGCAGGTCGGCACCCCCATCGAGCAAGTGCGTTGCGAAGCTGTGGCGTAGCGCGTGTGGATGCGTCGGCGTGGGCGACCGGCGATCGATGATGCGACGGACGTCGCGCGGAGCAAGGCGTTTGCCCACCTCGTTGCCGAACAGCGCGTCGCCCTGATCGGGCGTGACCACATCCGGGCGCACATCCAGCCACCGGCGAACCGCACGAACCGCCGGCTCACTGAGCGGGACCCGGCGCTCCTTGCCGCCCTTGCCCCACACGGTTGCCGCGCCGACCGCAAGCGCCAACGACGAGACGTCGAGACCGCACAATTCGGCGACTCGCAGACCTGATCCGTACAGCACCTCCAGCACGGCGTCGTCGCGCCGGCGGCGCCACTCGGGCTCGTCGGCAACGGCGGGAGCGTCCAACAATCCTGCCATCTCGCGACGGTCGAGCACACGCGGAAGGCGGCCATCGCCGGCAGGAACGGAGACCCCACTCGTCGGATCGACCTCAGTGAGATCATTGGCCACCGCCCACTTGAAGTAGCGCCGCACTGCGGCGATCTTTCGGGCGATGGTGCGGCGTGCGAACTGGCGCGTCGTGAGGTGAGCGAGGTATCGCCTGATCGTCGTGCGTTTGACCTGAGCGGGGCGATCGAGTTCCCCTCGGGCGCACCAGGCTTCGAACACGCGCATGTCCGACACGTAGGCCGTGACCGTGTTGTCCGACAACGACGTGAGAGCGTCGGCAAAGTCGTCGATACGCCAGAGGTCCACGGGCCGATCGTACGGTCATCGAACGAAGAAGGACGTGATGGGTTCGCCCGTCGCACGTGCATCGCTCCTCACGCGAGTGAGCCCCAGACGTCGATTGCCTCGAACCATCCGCCGGTCTCGGTCAGCCAACCCGCATGTTCGAGCCGCGCCAGCTGCATTGCCGTCTCTGTGACCCCTGCTCCGGTCAGGAGCATGATCCCGTCGACGGTCCGTGGCTGCTCCCGACAGGAATCGTAGACATCGACATCTGTCCCGGCGAGCGGTGCGCGGGCGTCGAAGCGGGCCCGACCGGCCCGGCGATGGTCGAGTCCGAGCGCCATCAGCACGTCAGCGGTGTCGTTCGCCGTGAGTGCTCCGTCGGCAAGCAACCTGTTGGTGCCGACCGAGGCCCGGCTGTGCACCGAACCAGGCACCGCCATCACTTCGACCGATCGGGTGATCGCCTCGCGGGCAGTGATGAGGCTGCCGCCGCGCTCGCGACTCTCCACAACGACGAGTACCTCGGTGAGTGCAGCGAGAATTCTGTTCCGAAGCGGAAAGCGAAACGGGTCCGGCGCGACCCCGACGGGCCACTCCGACAGCAGCAGACCCCGTGCACCGAGCTGATTCCAGAGTTCGGTGTTCTGTTTCGGGTACGGCGAATCCAGCCCGTTGCCGACGACCGCCACCGGAGTCGCATCCGGACACGTCAACGCGCCGCGGTGCGCCGCAGCATCGATGCCGCGTGCCAACCCGGACAACACGACGACGCCCACCTCGGCGAGTTCGGCCCCCAGCTGGGCAGCAGTCGATCGACCGGCCTGTGTTGCATTCCTCGTACCGATGATCCCGACCCGTCGGGCGTCGAGCGCGGCCAGGTCGCCCCGTACGAACAGTACGGCGGGACACGCCGGGTCTACAGCAAGCTGCGCTGGGAACTCCGGGTGGTCAGGCGTGATCACGCGCACGCCGGCAGCGACCGTGTCCGCCCAGCACTGCTCGGGACGTCGCCGAGCGGCTTGCGCACTCCATCTGGTCCGGAGGTCAAGTCGGCGAGAGAAGACCACCTCGAGTGCGGGGGATGGCGGAATGTCTCCCACCGCCATGGCATATGCCTCGCAGGCGGTCCGGCCGCGCAGCAGGTGTCGGAGCCGGCTCGGCGTCATGTGCTCGAAGCCGGCCAGAGCGGACAGATAGCCGCCGGCCACTGCGTCGTCATCGCCGTGCGGCGTGGTCTCGGCGGCGCTCATGCCACTCGTCCCATCGGGAGCACCTTCGTGAACGCGGAGCGCAAGCCGAGTGCGAGGTGGACCGCGTCGACGTCGACCACCTCGCCGCCGCCACCATCCAGATCAGCGATCGACCGGGCGACCCGCCTGATGCGGTGGTACCCGCGCGCACTCAATCGGCCGTGCTCGAGTTCGTGACGCAGAATCGCCCTGCTCGGATTGGTGAGCGGCGCGAAATCATCGAGCTGTGCCCCCGACAGCTCGCGGTTCAGACATCCCTGACGGTCGAGCGCCCGCCGGCGAGCCTCTGCAACTCGTGCGGCAACGGTTGCCGATGACTCCGCTGATCGATGAGCGAGCAATTCGTCCACACCAGGCCGATGCACGTTGACCCGAAGATCGAAACGATCGAGCAGTGGACCGGACAAGCGCCGCACGTACCGGTGCAACTGGTCAGCATTGCAGAGGCACTCTCCGGGTGCGCCACCGCCACAGGGGCACGGATTCATCGCGGCGATCAGCAGAAAGTCCGCAGGGAGCACGACATGCACCCCCGAACGCGACACGGTGATCTGGCGGTCTTCGAGTGGTTGGCGCAGACCATCGAGCACCTTGGGAGCGAACTCGGCGATCTCGTCGAGGAACAACGTTCCGCCGTGTGCCAGCGAGACCTCACCGGGCCGCGCCGCTCCGGAGCCGCCCCCGATCAGCGCTGCACTCGATGCCGTGTGGTGCGGCGCCCGGAACGGTGGCCGGGTGACCAGGCCCCCTGAGGGCAGCGCCAGACCGGCCGCCGAACACACCATCGTGGCCTCCAGGGCCTGAGCGCGCTCGAGCGGGGGTAACAGACCGGGCAGACGCGCAGCGAGCATGGTCTTGCCGGCTCCGGGAGGACCGACCATCAGCACGTGGTGGCCGCCGGCCGCGGCGATCTCCAGAGCCTGGCGTGCAAATGGCTGACCCTGTACTTCAGCGAGATCCGCGGTCAGCTCAGGCTCCGCCGGTGGGGACGCCACCTCGTGATCGACCCACGGCGTCAGGCCGTTCAGTACCGCGACGAGTTCCCCCAACGTCGCCACCAAGCGGACGCGGCCCAGCGCTGCGACCTCAGCCTCCAGAGCGCTGGCGACCGGCACGACGACATCGACATCACCCAAGGCACCCACCATCGGAGCGACGCCCGGTACCGCTCGGACCGAGCCGTCGAGGCCCAGCTCACCGATGAACGCGAGTCGAGCGATCGCTTCGAGGGGAATCTGCTCGCCGGCGGCAAGGATCCCGACGGCGATTGCGAGGTCGAGCCCGGCACCGGACTTGCGCAGGTCAGATGGTGCCAGGTTGACCGTGATCCTGGTCTTCGGGTACGGCAGCTGCGAGCTCAGAATCGCCGCTCGCGTACGGTCACGAGACTCGCGGACCGACTCGTCGGGGCGTCCGCCGATCGAGAAGCCCGGAAGCCCGGGCCCGACATGGGCTTCAACGCGGACCGGATAGCCCTGGGCTCCGACGACGACGGCTGATGGAATCGACGCGAACATGGCGCCTCCTTGGGTGACGCGGCGAACCGCAGTGGACACAAGGAGGGGCAGATCCGGCCCCACGACCGGCCGATCGTCGCTGAGGTCGATCGGCAGTGCCACCGTACCCGTGCACTGTCACACAGTGACCAGATGACCGACGCGAGTCGATCGCGCACGCCGTTGTTTCGGCCGACCAGCGTGCGACAATGCAGCCGATGTTCCACCGCCGACCCGCCACCGCACTGCTCGCAGCCGTCGCTGCAGTGGGAATCGGCGCATGCGCGAGCGACGACGCCGGAGACGCCGAACGGTTCTGCGGTGAGGTGCAGTTGAACACCGAGCGATTGACGCAACCGGACCTGCAGTTCACCGACGACATCGAACCGTTGCTCGACCTCTACCGCGAGATCGGCGAACTCGCTCCGCTCGCGATCGAACCCGAGTGGGATCAGTTGGTGACGGCGTATGAGACAGCGAGCACCGTGGTTCCCGGCGACCCGGAGTCAGAGCAGATCGCACTCGCCTCGATCTTCTCGACGGAGAAATCAGCAGCGGCCGTCGATCGGTGGCTCGAAGCCAACTGCGCCGTCGACATCGGACCGGTGTTCACGATCGTGGCCCAGAACGATTGACGCATTTCGGCGCCACCGGTGCACTCGGCGCCGACCGGTGATCAGCTCAGAATCTCGCCGCGACGCAGGATGACACTGTCGCAAAGGCCGTAGTCCTTGGCCTCCTCGGCCGTGAACCAGCGGTCGCGCTCGGAGTCCGCTTGGATCTGCTCGAGATCCTTGCCAGAGTGGAATGCGATGAGCTCGGCCATCCGCTGCTTGGTGTAACGGAGTTGCTCGGCTTGGATCTGGATGTCCGAAGCCTGGCCGCGCAGCCCAGCGAGCGGCTGATGCATCATGACTCTGGCGTTCGGCAGCACATATCGCTTGCCTTCGGCACCGGCCGTGAGCAGGAACTGACCCATCGAGGCCGCCAGCCCGAGACACACCGTTGCGACATCGCACCCGACGAACTGCATCGTGTCGTAGATCGCCATGCCCGCCGTGACCGAGCCGCCCGGGCTGTTGATGTACAGCCAGATGTCCGCGCCCTGGTCCTCGCCCTCGAGATACAGCAGTTGGGCGCAGATCTGGTTGGCGATGTCGTCGTTGACGTCAGACCCCAGCATCACCACGCGATTCTTGAGCAATCGGTCGAAGACTGCCGAGCGCGGGTCGAAACCGCCTTCGAGAGCAAGGGGACTGGGGTTCATCGCAGGGGCAGATGTGAGTTCCGACATGAGATCAGGCTATCGGCGCACGACGGTCTGACGGTGAAGGAACTACCCTGCGGGCCATGACGGTGACCGCCACGTTTCAACCCTCCAGCATCTCGTCGTCGCCAGGCTCGGCTGCGGCCCTGACGCTGCACTTGCACAACGATGACGACGCCGAGGCCGTCGTCAAGCTCAAGGCACTCGGAGACCTCGCAGCACAGACCGTGCTCGAGTCCGAGACCATCTATCTCGATCCGGGCGAGAGTTTCGCCGTCCCGGTGATCGTCGATGTGTCGAGCACGATGTTGTCCGGTCTCCACACCTCAGGCATCGAGATCTCGAACGGAAGCGGCACCACGATCACCGCCGAAGCCACGATCGACGTCGAGTCGACGGTGGCGTACTCGATCACCCTGCTGCCAGCGCGCTCGTCATCGGGCGGCAGCGGCAAGCACCAGGTGGTGGTCGACAACACCGGGAACACGCCCATGATGGTCGAGATCGGCGCCGAGGCCCACGATGACCTGGTCGACATCGAGCTCGCGGCACCGCTGCTCCACGTCGACCCCGGCACCAGCGCCAAGGTCGAGCTCCGGGTGCATCCTCGTGTCCGCTTCTGGAACGGCGAGCATCAGGAGCATCCTTTCACCGTCACCGTCGCGGGTAGTGACAACGAAACGCTGCAACTCGAGGGCGTCTTCGAGCAGGGCCCCCGTGTCCGTCCCTGGTTCCTGCCCGCAGCTGCGGGCATGGTCGGAGCTCTCGCGATCGGCACGCTTGCCTGGTTCACCCTCCTGCAGCCCGCCGTCGAATCGATCGCCGACGATCGAGCCGCTGCCGCCTTGGAAACACAACAGCTCGAGTTGGCGGACAAGATCGCCGAACTCGAAGCGGCAGGCGAACGTGCCCGCCAACTCCCCCTGGGCGTCCCTGTCGATCAGCGCCTGAACGTTGAGGCCGCTCCCGGCGGCTCAGCCAACGAATCGTTCACCGTGGGTTCGGACCGCGTGCTGTCGATCACCGACGTCGTCTTCCAAAACCCCGCCGGCGCCACCGGGCGAGTCAGTTTGATGCGTGACGGCGAGGTCCTGCTCGAATCAGAGTTGGCCAACTTCCGCGACCTTGATCTGCACTTCGTGGCACCGTTCCGCTTCGATGAGTCGGCCACCGTTGAACTCCTGCTCGAATGCGACACCCCCGGGCCGGGCGGCGATTCATGCGCCGTCGGTGCGACGGTCATCGGCTTCGTCGACCAAGCCGACTGACGCTGGGTCAGCGGCCGAGCGACGCTCCGGACATCCCGCCGCTCAGCACCGCGGTGTTGCTCCGGCTCGAAGCGTCAGCCACGAGCATGGTCGTGGCGATGTCGCCGAACAGGTCGGTCTGACCGGCAACCGTGATGTCGACCGGGCCGCTCGGCGTGTTGGGCAGCACCACCAGTGACTGGGTGAAGCCGCCGATGTCGTTGGTCACGACGGCTCGGGTCACCAGACCATCGTGCCAGTCCAGTTCGATCGTGGCTCCTGCCGGGAACCCCGAACCGACCACCGCGACGACCTGATTGTTCGCGGCGACGCCGGGAACGACGTCGATCACGGGCTCGGGGGCGCCGATGCCGCGCAGGGCAATGGTCGCAGTGGAGCCGTCGGACAGCGTCGCGACGACGGTCGCTGTGCGTTCGCCCGTTTCCGTCGGAGCGAAGACGATGGTGATCGTGCACGTGTCGCCTGCCTCGATCGTCGTGCAGGCCGAGGCGTCGATCGTGAAGTCCGCTGCGCCGGCGGTGTCGACCTCGATGCTCGACACGGTGATGGAACTCGATGTCGGATTGCTCAGGTCGATCGTCGCCGTTCGTCGACCGGCATCGATGATGGTCGGTGCGAACTCGAACGTCGCAGGAATGAACGCGAGCTGTTGGGTGACCAGCGTCGTGGTCGTGGTCGTCCGCGTCGTCCTCGGTGTTGTTGCCCTGGTCGTTCTCCGCGTGGTGTTGCGAGTGGTGGTCCGAGTGGTTGTGGGGACCGTCGCCACAGTCGGATTCGTGGCCGCGATCGTGCTGGTGGTGGTGTTGTCGATCGTCGACGACGTCGGAGGCGGCGCGAACAGCGGCTCGGTCTCCTGCGCCCACACGTGCGCCCCGGGAAGCGCTGGGGACCGCAACGCGACCGATGCGGGTTGATCGAAAATGACAACGGATCCGTCAGCCGAGAGCACGGCGCCCGAAACAGAAGCGCTGGCGCCCTCTTCGAAGTCGACATCGACCCTGGGGTTCACGATCCGTTCGCTGAACTCCTCGAACGGGACAGCCGACTCCGACACCCGCACCTGGATCGACCCGAAGATGTCATAGACGACCGACATACCGTCCGGCGCCAGACTCGGCCGCACCGCGAGATCGGTGAGGAGGCGATGAGTGACGGTTGCACCGTCGCGTTCGGCAATGACGACGTAGTCGCCGGTTGCCGGGATGTCGTCGATCGGCAGTTGCTGATCGGATTGGTAGGCAACGAGGGTGCCGTCAGCGGAGATGGTGGGCCAGGACGAGCCCGCGGCACTCGGTGCGAACAGTTGCCCGGTCACCACCGGAGCCACAGCGGCCGCCGTTGGTGTCGCGACGGTCGCGATGTGGACGCTGATCGGCGACCCTGCTTCGAAGACGATCGTTGCGCCGTCGGCGGTGATGTCGAGGCGGTCGCCGACCACGTCGCCTGCGTTGGGGGGTTCGATCTCGGTGACCGCTGGGGCGGCCGGAGTCGAGCTGGCGCCGTAGACGAGCACGTTGGTGTCAGCGGGAAAGGCGATGACGCTGCCGTCGTTGGACAGCGCTGGGGCGGCGAGCGGTTCGTTGCCCTCGATCCGGTCGAGCACCACGGCGATTGGGGCAGTTCCGGGCGAGCCACACAGGTCGAGGGTTCGCAGTTCGATGATGTCGGGATCCAGGACCGGAGCGGGAATGGTCGTGGTCGTGGTGGTCGTCGCAGGAAGCGTCGTGGTGGTGGTGGTGATGGTCGTGACGGTCCCAGCGACCGTGGTCGTCGTGGCACCAGCGAGGGTCGTGGTGGTCGCAGGCAGTGTCGTGGTCGTCGTGGCGGGCAGTGTCGTGGTCGTCGTGGTCGGCGCAACGGGACGCGGTGCGACCACCGAGTAGGCCACGGTGCAGCCGTCACCACTGATTGCGGCGCGGATCAGATCGGCGCTGCCCACGGCTATTGGCAACGTGCTCGTCGTGTTGCCGCGATTCCTCACGACCAGGTCGTAGGTCCCGTTCTGCCCGCCCCCGGTGAAGTTGGTGAACACCACCGTCGCACCGTCGTCCGACACCGACGGGTGCGTACCGGTGCCACCGAGCGGTGCATCGTTCGTCTGGGCCGACACCAGTTCGGCGGAGACATCGGCAGACTGCGCTCCGGTGGGCGCGCCGAACAGATCGACGAGGCCGATCGAAGCCAGGCCGAGCACACCGATGATGCCCACACGGGCCCACCTCGAGATCAGTTGATCAGACGTGCTCCGTACTCTACTGCCGATGGCGTGTCGTTGCCCGGCGGTCCGCTCCCAGGCGGCTGCGCACCGCTATCTCGTGATACCGCTCATGATCACGACGATGCGTTCGTCCGGTGCGATCTGGTCGCGCAGCGCCAGGACACCGGCGAGGCCAGCGGCCCCCGTCGGGCTGGCATCGAAGCCGGCGCGATGTGCGAGGTCGTGCGCCAGGATCACCGCTGATTCGGGCGCCACGACGGGCCGCCCGTCACTCGCGCGCATGGCGCCGAGCACGCCGACCCAGTCATAGGTCTCATCGTCGAGGATGCCATCGGCGAGTGACTCGGGATCGTCCCAGACCGTCATGATCTCCGCCCACTGGCGGGCCGGGTCGGAGAGGCCCTCGGCGCGCCACCAGGCACGCTCGAACGGCGCACAACCAGCGGTCTGCACGCCGTGCAGCGCGACCGGCCCGCAACCCTCGTTCACTGCACTGCCGACTGCGGCAGCGAACGCACCGCCGCCGATTTGCACGAAGAGCCGGTCGAACCGGTCGATGCCAACTGCTCGGGCCTCGTCGCAGATCTCCCAACCGAGCGTTCGGCCACCATCGAGGCACATCGCGTTCTCCGGGCCCTGCACGGTGAACGGCACCGCGCCCGCGGCCACGGCCTCGCGGAATCGGAGCATTGCAGGGTCCCCGGCAGGGTCACCGGACCGGCGGTCGCAGCGATGCACCCGCGCACCCAGTTCGTCGAGTCGGTTTCCGAAGGCGTCGTTCATCCACGTTGGAACGAAGACGTCGATCGGCCAGTTCGCAGCCTTTGCAAGCGTCGCCGCGGCCAGGGCCGCGTTGCCACACGAGGCAATGGCAAGTGGCGGCCGTTCGGCAAGCAACCCGAGTTCTTCGGCTGCGCGCAGATGGAGCAGGATCGAGAACAGGAACCGCGCTTTTTGGCTACCGCCGACTCCCCCGGTCTCGTCCTTGACCCACACGCCGCCATCGGCACCCATTGCGAACTCGTCCGAGAGCATGTCGGACCGAGCGAAGGGCGTCGAGGCGAAACCGACGCCTCCCACCGCAGCGATCGCGTCGTCGAGGTCAGCGACCAGTGCGTCGCGCGTCGCGCGGTCCATACCGTGGGCCGCTGCGTGCGCCGCCCATGCCAGATCGGGGTCATGATCGATGAAGGTCTGTCGCCCCCACGAGGCGGACCGCTGCCCACCGCCTGACGCAGCGTTCTCCGTGGTGCTTCTCTCGATGGTGCGGGGTGCAGTGCTGACGATCTGCAGGACGTGGCGAGGGTCGTCCGCTGTTGCATTCGGACAACGGAACGCGGCGGTCGTCGAGATGGGGACCTCGGTCGCGCACGTCGCACAGCGCCACCCGGTGACCCTCATCCGGTGACCCTCATCGCTCGGCCCGCACGCTGGTCAGCCTGCGGCGACGCGGCCGTTGAAGTCGTCGATCATGGCGTCCCAGATCGCCGTGTACCTGCGAAGACCGCGCCAGAAGTCCTGGGACCGACGGGCCTCGAAGAGTTCGAACGGCGTTCCCTGCTGCTCGACCCAGGTGTAGTAGCCGAGGTTGAACAGGCGACGGCGGTCCAGGTCCGTGCAGTCGATCATGTTGTCCGTCGACGCTCCCGCGAGATGCTCGCCGACCGCCGCTGCGGCGTCGGTCGTGGTGAACTCGTTGCCGTACTGGCGCTCGAGCAGCTTGGCCCGCTCGCTCGGATACAACGCTGCTCCGTCGGTCGCGACGGTGAGGACCGCCTGGTTCTCGCTCAGATCCAGCAGCTTCGCGGTCTTGATCGCAGCGAGCACGTTGGCGATTGCGGAGAAGCCGAAATGCTCGAGCTTGTCGACGAGACTCTGGGAGACACCGATCGACTGGGCGAGGTAGGCGCGACCGGCTTCGGTGTTGAAGGTCAAATCCAGTTCGTCGGTTGCCTTGTCGGACACGGCGACAACGATGTCAGTGTTGGCGATGTTGTGGATCAGCGGGATGTGCTTGTCGCCGATGCCCTGGATGTTGTGCTCGCCGTAGCCGTTCTCCAACATCGTCGGGCATTCGAGTGCCTCGACCGCGACGATCTTGGTGCCGAACTCCTCTTTGAGCCGGTCGCCTGCGGCGATGGTGCCGGCCGAGCCGGTGGCCGACGTGAAGGCTGCGAGTTCGAGTTCGCGTCCGACCAGGCCGTACTGGTCACGGACGGTTTCGAACACGTGCTTGAACGCTGTACCGGTGACGTTGTAGTGCCCGAGGTGATTGCCGAACTCGGAGAACTGGTTGAGGATGAAGTTGCCGGGATCCTTGGCCAGTTCGTTGCAGGCGTCGTAGATCTCCTTGACGTTCGATTCCGTGCCGAAGGTCTTGATGACGTCTTCGTCCGGGTTCGCACACCACGTGTCGAGCCAATCGAAGCGTTCCTGACTCATGCCTTCGGGAAGGATCGCCACGCCGCGGCTCGCCATGATCTTCGAGATCGCGATGCCACCGCGGGCGTAGTTGCCGGTGGACGGCCAGACGGCACGGTGCACCGTGGGATCGAACTGGCCGGTGACGACACGCGGAGCAAAGCACGAATAGGCAGCCAACACCTTGTGTGCGGTGATCATGGGGAATCGGTCGCCGAAGACCACGATGATGGGAGCGTCGACACCGGTGAGCGTCGACGGGAGCACCACATGCTCGGGTACCTCGACGCGGTTGCCCTCGAGGTCGTTGTACCAGTGGCAGCGCCACAGGTTGCGCGCATCAGGGCCCTGCGGGTCCGCGTCGCCCACCTTGTCGTCGTGATCGAACGTCGACGGGTCCGCGAGCTGAGCGAACGTCGGCAGCGTGATCCCCTGCTCACGGAAGCGTTGGACGCTGTTCTCGAGGGCGGCCTCGTCGACGATGCGATCAGCCAGGCCGAACTGGTTCTCGAGCGCAGACGCGCTGGCCGGGTCGACGCCGGTGGAACCGGCCGGGGAGGAGGTCGTCGCAGTCACGTTGACATCCTGCCAAGGTTCGGTACGCCCCGCCACACCCGTCGTGCGATCGCGGGTCAGAACGGCCGATCACCGGGCGGTTCGGTGCTGGGCCCGACATGAGCGTCGAGCCAGTCGCACACGTCTCGCGCTCCGGCCCAACACTCACGGATCTTCGTCTCTGCTCGCTCGGTGTGCAACCACTTCGGAGCACCGAAGTCCTTCGAGAGCAGCAGTCCTCTGCGCCGGAGAAGTTTGATGCGCGGATGGTCGCGGTCGTACCCGCGTGGCGCCGTCTTGAGTTCGCCGATCGCGGCGACCGTGTAGCGCCGCTTCGTGGCGTCGGCGACCAGCGCGGCGATCTCCTCACCGGTGCTGTCGGCAACGACTGCGTCACGAAATCGCCGCAGCTGATCTTTGCCCATGAAGTAGTAGCCGGCTCCCGCCATCAAGCCGGCCGCGGAGAACTGCATGTAGTAGCCGCTTCCGCCGTCGAGTTCACCGAACGCTCCCTGGTGTGTCTTGTACGGGGGTTTGTTCTTGGAAAAGCGCAGATCATTGTGCGGGCGGAACATCTTGAACGGCCCGTAGTCGTCGAGCGCCTCGGTCAACGCTGTCATCGGCGCTTTGACCGAGCCCTCGAACCGGTGCTTGTTGTCGGCCCAGAACGCCTTGTTGTTGTCGGCAGCGAGTTGCTCGTAGAACTCGATGCCCTCGACCGGGAACCCTCGAAAAGCCATGCCCTCACCATATTTCACGGCCGACATCGAGAAGAACGCCCCGAACCGTTGATGGCACTACTGTGCTCGCCATGGCAGACCTCTTCCTCGGCGGCTCGATCGATCCCGCCACGCACGAACGAACCTCCGACGACGCAACGAGCCACCTCACGGTTGCCACCGACAAGCTGACCACGCACGGCGTGATCGTCGGCATGACCGGCTCCGGCAAGACCGGCTTGGGCGTGATCGTGATCGAAGAAGCCCTCAAAGCAGGGCTACCGGTCATCGCGATCGACCCGAAGGGCGACCTCACCAACCTGTGCCTGACGTTCCCGAACCTCGCTCCGACCGACTTCCGCCCGTGGATCGATGAGGCTCAGGCAAAGAACGCCGGCCAGACACCCGATGAGTTCGCGGCGAGCCAGGCCGAACTCTGGACCAAGGGGCTCGACGGTTGGGGCATCGACGGCTCCGACATCGGCGCGCTGCGCTCCAACACCGACTTCACGATCTACACACCCGGCTCACAATCGGGCGTCGCACTGAACATCGTCGGTTCGCTCCAGGTCCCGGCCGACCTGAGCGATGCCGAGATCGTCGGTGACGAGATCGAAGGCTACGTGACCGGCTTGCTCGGTCTCGTCGACATCGATGCCGATCCACTGTCGAGCAGGGAGCACATCCTGCTGTCGAACTTGATCAACCATTCGTGGCAGTCCGGCAAGGACATCGACCTGATGACCTTGGTCGGCCAGGTCGCCACTCCGCCCATCCGCAAGCTCGGCGTCTTCGAGATCGACCAGTTCTTCCCGCCGAAGGATCGCATGGGGCTGGCCATGAAGCTGAACGGCCTGCTCGCGTCGCCGGCGTTCGCAGCGTGGGGCGCCGGCGCCCCGCTCGACATTCAGTCGATGATGTTCACCCCCGACGGCAAACCTCGCTGTGCGATCATCACCACCGCACACCTGTCCGACACCGAGCGCCAGTTCGTCACGTCGCTCGTCCTGTCGAAACTCGTCACGTGGATGCGCGCCCAGAGCGGCACGACCGACTTGCGCGCCATGCTTTACATGGACGAAGTCGCCGGTTATCTACCGCCGACCGCCAACCCACCGACCAAGAAGCCGATCATGCTGCTCATGAAGCAAGCGCGAGCCTTCGGTGTCGGCGTCGTGTTGTCCACACAGAACCCGGTCGACATCGACTACAAGGCGATTTCCAACGCTGGGACATGGATGATCGGCCGTCTACAGACCGACCGCGACAAGGCACGGCTCCTCGACGGTATGTCGTCGGCCGCTGGTGGCGTCGACATCAAGGCGATCGGCGACACCATCTCGGGGCTCGGCAAGCGCGAGTTCATGCTCCGGCGGGCGGGCAAGGACACCCCCGAGGTTTTCACGACCCGGTGGGCGATGTCGTACCTGCGCGGGCCGATGACTCGCGATCAGATCGAAACGATGATGGGCCCCACCCGCAATAGCGGCGCGGCAACTCCCGACCCCGTCGCAGCGGTAGGCGCTGCTGCGCCGCAGGCTGCATCGCCCGCAGTCGCTGCAGCCGCCCCCGCTCCCGCACTCGCGGACGACGAGAGCGCGATCATGCCCGACGTGGGCGACGGCACGCCGGTGCGTTACGTCGACGTCGCTGCCCCGTGGCTCGAAGACGTCGGGGGCGACTCCCGCGGGACTCGCCTCGAGGCCGCTGTGGTCGCGCGAGTCGCGCTGCGCTACGACGAGACCAAAGCCGACCTCGTCCACGACGACGAGTACGAAGCTGTGCTCTTCCCGCTGCGCGAACAGATCGATGCCTCCCAGATCGTCCAAGTCGACTACGACGACCGCGACTTGCAGACCAACGCTCCTGACGGCGCCGTCTACCGGCTGACCGACGCGAAGATCGCCAACAAGACGTACTGGAACGAGGTCGAACGCGAGATCAAGGATCAATTGACTCGCACGCTCTCCCTTGAGTTGCCAGCCAACGCCGGACTCAAGCTGTACGGCCGCCCCGGCGAAGACGCCGACGCATTCGAGGCGCGATGTCTGAAGATTGCAGACGATCAGGCCGACGCCGAGATCGCCAAGCTGCGCGACAAGTACGAAGCAAAGGCCAAGACGCTGCGCGACAAGATCGAGGCAGCCGAGGACCGGATCGACGAACTCGAGGATCAAACCAAAGACAAGCGCAAGAGCGAAATGCTGTCGACTGCCGGGTCCGTGCTCGGCGGTTTGCTCGGCGGCCGAAAGAGCAAAGGTGGCCTTCTCGGCGGCTTGCTCGGCAAGGCTGGTACGGCGGCTCGACGACGCGGCACAACGAATGCTTCTGCTGGCCGCCTGGAAACCGCGGAGAACAAGATGCAACGGCTGGTGGAGCAAGTCGAGGATCTCGAGATCGAACTCGAAGAAGAAGTGATCGACATCGACGCCAAGTGGATGGAACTCGCGAAGGAGATCACCACCCTCGACGTCGGGCTGGAAAAGACCGACGTCAAGGTGACTCAGCTCGTGTGCGCCTGGTTGCCGACGTCCTAGCTGCACTCGGCCGTCAGGTTCGTGTCAGAGCAGCAGTGCCGACGGCGGGACTCGAACCCGCACTGACAGGCACCTAAAGCCTGTGCCTCTGCCAATTGGGCTACGTCGGCGCACCGTCAGGATACTGACTCCGGAGATGTCCGGCTGCGACGTATCGTGCATTCGTGGAATCTGGTGGCGTCAGGCGGGTAACGGTGCTCGCCGGTTGGCTCTTGGCAGCGGCGGCCGGCAGCGTGATGCTGACTCAGGCAGTCGGTTGGAACGGGTTCACCCAGGTCGCTGCTCTCCAGGCACTCACGCCGTACGTGCTCGTCGGCCTCGTCCCGCTCGCCGGCGTCGCTTGCTGGGCGCATGCCGACCGACTCGCTGCCGTCGCTGCGCTGGCCGGCGTGGGCGGCCTGGTCCTTGCCGCACCCGTGGTGTTCACTCCGGACCAACCAGCCCCTGACCCGACCGCCGCCGGCGTCACCGTGGCTGCGGTCAACCTGCTCTACCGCAATCCGGTCATCAGCCAGGCGGCCGACTCCCTGCTCGAACAGCGCTCCGATGTCATCGTGTTCAGCGAGTACACCGTCGATCACCAGACCGAGCTCAACGCACACCCTCTTGCTGAGCAGTTTCCCCACAAAGTCGACAGCGTCCGACCGTTCGCCGGCGGGCTCGCTGTCTGGAGCCGATATCCGCTGATCGCTGGCGAGGAACTCGACACGATCAATGTCGCGCTCGACCTCACGGTGACCTCGCCCGACGGGCCTCTGCGTCTGCTCGGCGTCCACCCTCCCACCCCAATCTTCGATCATTCCGGGTGGATCGACGACCTCACGACATTCGGCGAAGTCACCAGCGACGCCGACGATCCGACACTCATCATCGGCGATCTCAACGCGTCACGTTGGCATCCGGTGTTTCGCGACCTGCTCGGTCGCGGATTCGTCTCAGCACACGAAGCGCACGGACGCGGATTCTCGACGTCGTGGCCGACCGACGAGATCATCCCGGCGTTCGTCCGCTTGGACCATGCCTTGACCGGCAAGGGACTCGTTTCGACTGCGATCGAGGATTTCACCGTGCCGGGAAGCGATCATCGCGGCTTGGTGGTCACCGTTGCTCCAGCTGGCTGAGGAGCGCAGCGAAGGCTCGACCCCGATGCGAGATCGCGTGCTTGTCCGCGGCAGTCATCTCGGCGAACGTTGCGCCACCACCCTCGTCCGGGGCGAAGATCGCGTCGTAGCCGAAGCCAACGTCGCCACGTTCGCTGGTCGTGATCGAGCCGGGGCAGACCCCTTCGACGGCGAGTTCTGACCCGTCGGGCCACACGACCATCGCAACGGTGACGAACCTGGCGCTGCGCCGCTCGACGTCGAGGAGCTCACGCAGCATCTTGTCGCGATTGTCGGCGTAGCTGCAGCCCTCGCCGGCATAGCGGGCGGTGAACACGCCGGGCTCACCTCCGAGAGCGTCGACGAACAACCCAGTGTCGTCGGCGACCGCTGCGATGCCCGTTGCGTCGACGATCGCGGCAGCCTTCAGTCGAGCGTTGCCAACCAGGGTGTCTGCGTCTTCGATGACGTCTGGGACGTCGCCGGGGCGTGGCCGGAGGTCGACGACGCCCACAAGCAGCTCTTGGATCTCGGCGACCTTGTCCGGATTGGCCGACGCACAGACGAGTTGCAACATGGTCTTGGCGATCGCTGTCCGGCCCGGTCAGCGAACGGCGCGTGCCGCCGGCGCGACGCCTGCGATTTCGGTCTGGGCGTCGGTGATCGTGGCGAGGCCGCCTTCGGCGAGACCGAGGAGGGAGTCGAGTTGCGAACGAGAGAACGTCATTCCTTCGGCGGTGCCCTGGACTTCGACGAAGCTCGCGTCGCCGCCGCCGACGGGGCGGAGCATGACGACGTTCATGTCGACTTCGGCAATCGAGTCCTCGACGTACGGCAGATCGAGGACCGGGTTGCCGCCGACGATGCCGACACTGATCGCCGAACAGAACGAGTGCAGCGGGTTCTTCTCGAGACCGCCGCGTTGCACCACCCGCTCGAGGGCGTCGTGCAGTGCCACGAAGCCGCCACAGATGCTTGCTGTTCGGGTACCGCCGTCGGCCTGGAGTACGTCGCAATCGACGATGACCTGACGCTCCCCCAGTGCTTCCATGTCACAGGCGGCACGCAGCGACCGGCCGATCAATCGCTGGATCTCGACGGTGCGGCCGCTCTGCTTGCCCTTGGCCGCCTCACGGTTGATCCGCTCGGGCGATGCGCCCGGGAGCATCGAGTACTCGGCGGTGACCCAGCCCTTGCCGGACCCTCGCATCCAGCGCGGCACGTCTTCGTCGATGCTCGCCGTGCAGAGCACACGCGTGTCGCCGAAGGACACGAGCACCGAGCCGTCGGCCATCTCGGTGAAGTCCCGTTGGAAGGAGAATGGACGGAGTTCGTCGGCGGCGCGGCCGTCTGGCCGGGTGGTGGCAGTGCTGGTCATGGACCGCAACGTAGCGCCGATACCTCGCAGCCTCACGCGCTGGGGGACCACCGTTCAGTCTGATCGAGTTCTGGGCCGAGCAGCTGACGCCCGAGGTCGCGAAACTCCTCGATGTCTCCGCTCGATGCGAAACGATGCCGGCCGAGGCGGTGATCGTCCGTCCGTGACAGACCGAGGTCGGCGAGTCGACGCTGGACGGCGAAGGCCGTTTCGTCGGCTGAGCTGACGAGTGTCACGCCCGGACCCATCACTTCACTGATCGTGCGCGCGAGGAACGGGTAGTGGGTGCACCCGAGCAGGAGTGCGTCGATGTTCGCGCTGCGGACCGGCGCCAGCAATCGTTCGGCAAGGACCGTCACCTCGTCGCCCGTGGTCTGTCCGCGCTCGACGAACTCGACGAAACCCGGGCACGCCGCGCTGGTGAGCGTCACCGGCGCCCCGGTCTGCGCGACCGCTCGGACGTAGGCGCCTGACGACACGGTTCCGACTGTGCCGATGACTCCGACGCGGCCCGTGGTCGTGGTGGTCACGAGCGCCTTGGCCCCCGGCTCGATGACGTCGATGATCGGCACGTCGAGTTCGATGCGCAACTCATCGAGGCCTGCTGCCGTCGCCGTGTTGCAGGCGACGACGATTGCCTTGGCTCCGTAGTCGTCGACGAGACTGTGCGCCAACTCGCGGGAAAAGGACTGCACGTCGGTCAACGGTGTGGAGCCGTAGGGGTAGCGACCGGTGTCGCCGATGTAGACGAGATCCTCCGATGGCAGCAGATCGATGACAGCGCGGGCGACGGTCAGTCCGCCAAAGCCTGAATCGAACATCCCAATCGGCCGGTCCACGGCGAGCGAGCGTACTCAGTCGCCGGCGCACGACGCGAGCGAGCCAGCGTGCAGCGGTGCTGCCCGGGCGACGCTCAGAAGTAGATGATCTTCTCGGCGTTGGCTTCTGCGACGTCGAGGTCGTCGGTGTACGCACCGGTCGACAGGTACTTCCAGCCGCCATCGCACACGATGAACACGATGGTTCCTGACGCGATCTGGGTCGCGACTTTGGCCGCGCCAGCCATCGCAGCACCGGCCGAGATGCCGGCGAAGACGCCGCACTCCTGCACGAGTCGCCGTGTCCACTCGATCGACTCGCGCGGCCTGACGACGCGCTTGCGGTCGAGGAGGTCGTACCCGTTCCAGTTCTCGAACACCGGCGGGATGTAGCCCTCGCCGATGTTGCGGAGGCCTTCGACGCGTTCGCCGAGCGGCGGCTCGACGGCGACGATCTGGATCGTCGGGTCGTGCTGTTTGAGGAAGGTGCCGGTGCCCATGAGTGTGCCGCTCGTGCCGAGGCCGGCCACAAAGTGGGTGATGTCCGGCGCGTCACGCACGATCTCGGGGCCGGTGCCCTCGAAGTGAGCTCGCGGGTTGGCGTCGTTCGCGTACTGATACGGGAAGTACCACTCGGGATGCTCTGCGGCGAGCGCCCGGGCGCGGGCCACGGCGCCGTTGGAACCTTCGCCACCCGGCGTGAGGATGATCTCGGCGCCGAAGATCTCGAGCATCTGTCGCCGTTCGATCGACACGCTGTCCGGCATCATGATTTTGATCGGGTAGCCCTTGATCCGAGCGATCGCGGCAAGCGCAATCCCCGTGTTGCCCGACGACGGCTCGAGGATGGTCTGGCCCCGGGTGAGCCGACCTGCTGCTTCGGCGGAGTCGATGATGCTCTTGGCGATGCGATCCTTGACCGAACCGAAGGGGTTCTGCATCTCCATCTTGGCCAGGATCCGCACCTGTGGGTTCGGCGACAGGTTCGAGACGTCGACCATCGGCGTGTTGCCGATCATGCCGAGCACGCCGTCGTGGAGCATCGCCGGCATCGGAGGTGCGATCCGGGTTGTCATGTGCTTCGTATCAGTCATCTCTTCTCACAACCGCCGGACCCGTCCCGGCATTCCGACAAGTCCGATCAGGATTGTCAGGAATCGTATCGGCAGCGCGCAGCAACGCCGAAGGCCGCCAGGAGATGAACGCGACGGTGGGGGTTACTGGTGGAAGACGACTCGGCCTTCGCCGATGAAGTTCATCGCCACGCTCGTGCCCGGGTCATCGAAGTCGGCAGTGGGCACCGGCACGCATACCGTGCCGGTCAACGTGCCACCAGCCAACACTTCAGAGAAATCGTCGAACTCGTTCGGAACCACACCACATCCGAAGGCAAGCGTGGTCGGCCCATAGGCAGTGGCGGTGCTGCCACCGAGAATCTGCCAGTCGAATGCGAAACCAGGTGCCAGCGGCTCGACGTCGCCGCTCACGAGTGTCAACGTGACGTCGAAGCCCACGAACGTGACGCCGTCAGGCGGCGGGTCGTTGAATTGATTCTCTTGTGCTATTGCATCGCCCAGGTCGCGCAGCGGTCCGACGGTCGTCGACCAGACGGAGCCGTCGGCGTCACCGAACGCTGCGAACTCAACGTCAGCGGGAGCGTCGAGCGGGAACGGGCGCGACCGTGATCCGTCAGCAGGACCGTCGCCGTCGGCGGGAGTGACGGCTGGTTGCGGCACGTCGAGGGCTGCTGGGCCGGCTGTTCCGCTTCCGGAGTACAGGATGCGGTCGCTGCCGATGAGGGACATGGAGATCTGCGTCTGCGGATCGTCCACATCCTCGATCGGCACGGGGATGCAGACCGTTCCTGCGATGGTGCCTCCAATGAACACCTCACGAAACTGATCGAACTGGTCGGGAACCACGCCACAGCCGAAGTTCGCCGTCTCGATGGTCGTGATGTCGTAGACCGATGCCGTGCTTCCACCCAGCACCTCCCAGGTGACGGTGAATCCTGTCGCCAGGGGCTCGACCTCGGCACCGATCAGGGTCATCGACACGTCGAATCCCAGGTAGGCCACACCCTCGGGTGGCGCTTCGTTGAAGTCGTTGCCGGCCACGACGTCCGCCGTGATGTCGCGGGGCGCGGACACGGTCGAGTTCCAGAGCGATCCGTCGCCGTCGCCGAACGTGTCCCAGGTGATCTGGACTCCGGCGTCGAAGGCGAAAGGACGCTCGCGCGAGCCATTGGCCAGATCGCCATCATCGCCGACGTCCGGGTCAGACTCGGGTTCGGGTTCAGCGTCCGGATCGGGATCGGGATCCGGCTCAGGCTCCGGCTCTGCTTCCGGGTCGGGTTCCGCTGCGGGTTCGACCTCATCGTCAGACTCCGGCTCCGGCTCCGGGCCGCTGTCGACGACCCCGGAGTCAGCCACGTCGGCAGCGATTTCAGCATCGTCGACATCACCATCGTCACCATCGTCGCCGGATCCGACCGACAGCACCCCGAACACCGCAGCACCGGTAACGACGACTGCCGCAGCGATCGCCCACCATTGTTTCCACACCGGCTTGCGGTCCGCCTCGATCCCCGAGGTTGCGGCCGCCGCCGGCAGACCTGCTGTCGATCCGTCGAGCTGTGGCGCCGCTGGTACCGGTGCGGGCGTCGGCGGAGCTGACTGCGCACCGGGTTCGGTGACAGCCGGTTGCTGCGCATCGGGCCTGGGTGCGGTGTGCCCCGTCCATTGGTTGCCGTCCCACCAACGCAGCATGTCGGACTCAGAACCATCGGGATACCAACCAGGAGCGTGCGCCATCTCGATGACGGTAGTCCCTTGCGTGCAGCCGACCGCGACCTCAAAGAATCAAGATCTCCTCTTCGGTGATCTGGCCGTCGACGATGCGGTAGCTGCGCAGTTCGGGCAGTTCCCGTTTGAGACTGACAATGACGTAGTGCCAGCTCGGATCGACTGCTGCGGACACGTCGGTCGGACTGGGGTACGGTTCGGAGTGCGTGTGGCTGTGGACCACCCCGTTCACCTCGAAGCCCCGATCCTCCGCCGCGATTTCGACGTGCATGAAGTTCTTCGGGTTGACCGTGTACACGCGCGCCGAGGCGTCGTCGTTCGTGGCCGGGTGGAACTCAGGCGCTCGATCCGAGGTGGGCCCCACGAGCAGACCACACATCTCCAGCGGGTACTCGTCGAGCGCGTGGCCGATCATCCGGGCATGGGCGGAGCGGGAGATCTCGATCACCGGACGTCACCGCTGTCTCTGCGTGGCCGCGTACTCGCGATACCAGCGCACGCTGAGCGCCACGGCGAGAAAGACCATCAGTGCGAACGATGTTCCAGAGCCGTCGGCAGTCTGCCAAGCGAGGAAGGTGAGAATGAGCGCTGGGACCACGATGACCGACGCCACGATCAGTCCGATTCGCTCACCTGTGGTCATCTCTCCGACTGGCATCGCCGAATCATAGGCGGCCGGAACGGGCACGGAATCGTTGCCGCTGTGTGCGTGTGGTGTCGATACCCTCGTGGCGACCATGGCGAAGAAGGGCAAGAAGACCAAGAAGGGGTCCAAGAAGGACGATGGCACGACGCTGATTGCTTCGTACAAGCGCGCCCATCGTGACTACGACATCCTCGACACCTACGAAGCGGGCATGGTCCTGACCGGCAGCGAGGTCAAGTCGCTGCGCGAGGGCAATGCACAGATCGCCGAGGGCTATGCCCGGGTGCGGCGCGGCGAGATGTGGATCGACGGCATCCACATCCCGCCGTACACGAACGCCATCGGGTTCGGTGCCCACGACCCTGACCGCGAACGCAAACTCCTGCTCAATCGTGCCGAGATCGACAAGCTCGATGCGCGCACCGCACAGGGTGGGCTCACGATCGTGCCGCTGCGGCTGTACTGGAAGGCCGGCCGAGCCAAGATGGAGCTCGGGTTGGCCAAGGGTCGCACCAAGGGTGACAAGCGTCAGAACCTCGCCGAGCGTGACCACGATCGCGAGATGGAAACCGCCTTCAATCGCGCGGCGAAGTACGGCAACTGAATTCCACGGTGCCCGCAATCGCAGCACGGGTCGATGCCGTCGCTGCGGTCCCGTCCCGGCCGACCGATAGGCTGGTCCCCACATAGGAACACCGCCATGACAATGGCACGAACAAGGGGCTGACTGGATTCGACGTCAGTAACGCTGTTCGAGTTTGCGACCCGAGTTTCTCAGACTCGTAAAACGGGGAAACCAACAGAATTGCCGATGAGCAGTTCGCTCTCGCCGCCTGATCTTTTTCAGATGAGCGAAGAGTCATAGTGAGCAGAAATGTCGCACGGGGCCACTCCACCACAGCCTGGCAACAGAAGTGGGGGATGACGATGGGAAAGACCATTGCCAGCGGGAAAGACTGCTGACTTTCAGGAAAGACTGAGCGTGGCCGGGCTCGACCCGGCAGCCGACCCGTCGGCGTCTCAGCGTCAGAGTCAATGCCGGGAATGGTCGTAGCAAGCACGTACACCGGCTGAGGGACGGGGGTTCGATTCCCCCCAGCTCCACAAAACGAACACCTGTGCCCGCCTTTGGAGGGCGGCAGGTCTCCGATGATCGGCGCCACAAATGGCTGCTGACCTGGTCTTCACCGACAGCCACCGGACGACACGCCAAACGACGAGGGTTCGGTGCTACCGGTGGTGCTACCATTGGTTCGTATGAGCGTGATCAAGCGATCAGTGTCCCTTGACGATTCAGTAGCCGAGAGAGTGGAGGCTGCCGCAGACGAAGACGGCGTGTCGTTCTCGTCGTGGCTTTCATCAGCGGCGGAGGACACATTGCTGCTCCGCGAGGGTTTGCGTGGCATCCGTGAGTGGGAGGCCGACGCAGGCGAATTGAGTGCAGAGGAACGAGCCGCTGGGGAAGCACTCCTGGATCGGTTGCTGGGTGATGTCTCAGCCAAGAGTGCATGAGTGCTGCCGGACTCACCTACGACACCGGTGCATTGATTGCTGCTGAACGAGACGATCGGCTCATGTGGGCATTGCACCTCGCAGCGCTCGGACGCGGCCACAATCCGACGATTCCAGCAGGAGTGCTGGCTGAGGCGTGGCGCGGTGGACCCCAGCACCGCCTGTCAAGACTGTTGAAGGGTTGCCGGATCGAGGAACTCAGTGAGGACCAGGCGCGCCGTGTCGGAGCGTTGATCGCTCGCAGTGGACTTGACGACATCGTCGATGTCGCTGTCGCCGAGGGCGCCATCCGACGCAACGACGCCGTTGTCACCTCCAATCGGACACACATCGCACAGGTCGCTGACGCAGCGCGAAAGCCCATCGCAATGCACGACGTGTAGCGCCAACCCGCCCGCTAATGACAGCACACGCCGCCAGCCAAACCCGCCCGCAGGTACGGCACATCAGCGAGCGGCAACCCGCTCGAGATTGGCATCAACGACGGGCTGCTCGACGAATGACGAGACGGTTCCGGTAAGTCGTGCGAACGTCACGCGATGTCGAGGATGACGGCAAGCGTTTCTCTGATCTGTGACAGATTCAACGGTCCAATGTTGCCTCTGGTCGCCACGATCCTCTGCGGCGATACAGCCCGAAGGTGCTGACACTGCGCTGCTGAGTCGGCAATCAATCCGTTGTTCTTGTCGGGTTCGATCACAATCTCGGAATGGAATTTCCGGATGGTGCTGGTCAACGGGACCACATGAACGACGGTCGGGTCCGCGTCGAGGATCCGCTGCGCCGTGATCACGATCGCCGGATGGAGAAACCCGGCTTCGCGCCCCTCTGGCTGACCGAGATCGAGATCGACCACGTCACCCGAGGTCTGCATTGAGCCAGGCGTCTTCGTCGCTCACCAACGGAGCGTGGAGCTGTCTCCCGATGTGGTCCTGGCGAAGCGCCTTCACCGCAAGTGCGACCGTGTTGCCGACGGTGGTGTCGAACTCTGCTGCGAGACGCTTGAGATCGTCGTGCGTCGCGGTGTCGATTCGAACGCTCGTGCTCTGCATGCATATCAGCATACACGCTCTCCGTCGCCGCCGAATGAGTGGGCCGGTTGCACCACCGATTGCACCACCACCACAGATCATCTGGGCACGAATATCTATCTACCAGGCACGATTGACCGTTCGGACCCTACGAGTACCACTCCCCCCAGCTCCATCATGTGATGTCGCGAGACATCCCGGACACCCGGCTCTCGCCGAGGTCAGGGCGTGCGACCGTAGAACGTCGTCGCTGCCGACGCGGACAATGACACACCAGGTCGATCGTTGTATGCGAAGACGACCAGGATGCGGGTCGTGTCACCTTCGGTGGGTGTCACCCGGTGCATGGCGTTCCGACCTCGGAAGAGCACGAGATCACCGGGCTCGAAGTCGAGCTTGTGTACTGGTTCGTCACCGTCGAGGACGCCGCCGACTCGGTCGAACGCCATGTCGCCTGCATCGGCGTCGCGGACCGACGGCACGTGTTCGAAACGGGCACCGCCCTCGGGCGCCTGCAGCAGCATCGTGACGGCGAACGACGAGTTGTCGAAGTGCCAGCCGAGTTCCATTCCCTCGGCTGCGAAGTGGACGTTGATCGACGACAGATCGTCGGCGTACTGGTGGATCTCATCGATGCCGAAGACACCGCCGAGGAATGATCGCAACGACGGGTCGTCGTAGATGTCGCGCAGCGGCGAGTCGGCCGGAATCTCATCGTCCGCGATGAGGCCCTTCGTGCTCGCGACCTGCCGATTACGCGGATGGTCGACGTCGAACGCGTCGTCCATGGGCGTCAGGTAGACGTTGTGGGTGCTGTTGGCGTAGAAGGCCTCCGACTCTCGGCCAGCGGACTGAGCGACGATCTCATTGATCGTCGCCGCGGCGGCAAAGCCGTCCAGGACGAGCGCTCCGTCGCGATCGAGGGTCTCACGACACTGCGCGATGTACCCGATCTCGGTGATCGGATGACGTGCCACATCGAGGTGCCTGGTCACCGGGACGGCGATCGAGGAAGTCACCACTGCGTCGTCCGAAGGGGCGCCCATCGGATGATCGTACGAGGTCGCCACCAGTGGGTTTCCATCTGGAATCGGCTGCTACTTTCGCGCCATGAGCGAGGGCGCACCGTCTGCACGGCTCGACACTCGCCGGAAGAACGATGCGACGCTCTCGATCGGCGTGATGAGCCTCGGAGTAGACGATGGATTCCTCGACTACGCCCGCGAGGCCGAGGCGCTCGGTGTGGCGTCGGTGTGGACCGCAGAGTTCTGGGGGTTCGACGCGTTCTCGCCGTTGGCAGCGATCGCGGCAGTGACCGACCGGATCGAATTGGGTACCGGGATCGCTCAGATCGGAGCCCGTAGTCCCGCGATGCTCGCCATGAACGCAATGGGTGTGCAGGCGATCTCCGATGGCCGCTTTCTCCTGGGCCTGGGGACGAGCGGCCCGCAAGTGATGCAAGGCTGGCACGGCGCTGAGTTCTCGCGGCCGATCCAGCGCACGCGCGAGACCATCGAGATCATCCGCCTCATCACCTCTGGCGAGCGCCTCACATACGACGGCGAGATCTTCCAGCTTCCGCTGCCGGACAGCGCCGGCGTCTCGATTCGGTCGATCGCCACGGTGCCGGAGATTCCGATCTACATCGCATCGCTGGGCCCTGCCAACCTCTCGCTCACCGGCGAGGTGGCTGACGGTTGGATCGGCAATTCGTTCTTCACCGACGCCTCAGCGGTGTACTTCGATCACATCGCCGCCGGCGCACAACAGGCGGGTCGCTCGCTGACGGACATCGACCTCACCGTTGCTGCAAGTGTCGAGTTCACCGATGATGTCGAAGAGGCGGGCCGCCGCCATGCCGATGGGTATGCGTTCACGTTCGGGGCCATGGGGTCGGGTTCCACCAACTTCTACAACAACGCATTCGCCCGACAGGGTTACGGCGATGACGTTGCCGAAGTGCAACGTCTGTGGCGTGAGGGTGACCGCGCTGCGGCGGCGGCGCGGGTGCCGACCGAGATCGGTCTGGGCACCAACCTGATCGGGCCCGTCGACACCATTCGCGACCGGTTGCGCAGCTATCGCGACTGTGGGGTCAACACGCTGCGAGTGAATCCCATCGGCAACACCCTCGACGATCGCGTCGCCGGGCTCGGCCAGTTGATGGAACTCGTCGATCAGATCAACAGCGAAACGGTCGACGACGCAACCCCTGGCGACACAGCCCGCAACGACATCTCGAAAGCAGGACGCTCCTCATGAAAGTCTCCATCTCGGTCGGCAGTGCCTACTACGACGGCAACAACTGGGACGGCCTGGTCGAGTACGTCTGCGCTGCGGACCAACTCGGGGTGGACTCGGTGTGGTCGGCCGAAGCATGGGGCATGGAGGCCGTTGCCTCACTCGGCTACCTCGCCGGGCGGACCGAGAACATCGGCCTCGGCACCGGCATCATGCAGATCAGCGCCCGCACCCCCGCTGCGACGGCAATGAGTGCACTCGCTCTCGACCGGATCTCGAATGGCCGGTTCCGGCTCGGCCTCGGCGTCAGCGGCCCTCAGGTCGTCGAAGGACTGCACGGCGAAGCCTTCGCCAAGCCACTCGCCCGGTTGCGCGAGTACACCGAGATCGTTCGCATGGCCATCAACGGTGAACGAGTCATCTACGACGGTGAGCACTACGTGCTGCCGCGGCGCGGCGGCGAAGGCAAAGCACTGAAGCTCGCCATTCCACCGAACCCGGACCTGCCGATCTATCTCGCAACCCTCGGCCCGAAGTCGCTCCGGATGACCGGCGAGATCGCCGATGGCTGGGTCGGCACGTCGCTGATCGCTGACCACGCCGACATCCTGCTCGACCCGATCAAGCAGGGCGCCGAGAGCGTCGGACGGTCCCTCGACGACCTCGACATCCAGGTCAGCTCGCAGGTCGACGTGTCCGACGACGTCGACGCACTCATCGACAAGTACCGGCCCTCCATGGCCTTCACCCTCGGTGCCATGGGTTCGGCGAACACGAACTTCTACAACTCGGCGTACTCCCGGGCCGGATTCGGCGACATCGCCGCTGAGGTCCAACGACTGTGGGTTGCTCGCGACAAGCCGGCAGCGGTGGCTGCGGTCCCCGACGAACTGGTGCTGGCCGCGTATTCGATCGGCACCACCGACATGGTCGCCGAACGGATCCGTGCCCTCGCTGCCGCCGGCGTCGACTCGGTGCGTCTCGGGCCGCTCGGCAAGACCGCCGCTGAGCAGATCGCCCACCTGGAGATGGCCACCGACCTCGTCCACACCGCGACAGCCACACCGCCCTCGAGTCGATCGGTTTCCCGATGAACACCGACCAGGTTCCCGGAGGCGACGACGGGCGACTCGAATCCGCCTGGGACACCTTCGTGGATCAGCTTCGGACCCTCGGCCACGAGGCCCTCGCCAGTGCTCCGAACGAAGCCGACCGACTCGACGGCTTGCGCTTCGTGTTGCGCCAACTCGCGTACCGTGAGGAGCAGTTCATCGAGTTCCCTCGCGGCACCACACCTGAATTCTTCGATCCCGAATCACCGACACGCAAGATCTTCGCCGACTGCCCCGACACGATCTACCGGCAGTTCAACATCGTCGACGGCGGCATCTACCGACTCACCGGAACGCGCGGTGAGTCGCCCTACATCTCCTTCACCGCCTACCGGGCGGCGCTCAACGACCGCGTCGTCGCCGACCTCCACGACGGTGAGATCGACGTGGCCCACGACGACACGTTCGAGCTGACCATCGGTGGGCCGGAACAGCCGTCGAACTGGCTGGACACAGCGGGCGACGGCAACGCTGCAGCATTCGTCATCATCCGCGAGTACTGCCACGATCGAGCGAACGGCACGCACGCCACCTTCGAGATCGAACAGCTCGCGCCTGCGGTCCACCATCGCCCCGAACTCGACGTCGACACGTTCAGCGCCGCACTCGGCATCATCAGTCTCGGTCTGAGCTTCAGCAACAACGCAACGGTGAAGCTCTCCGAGGAACTGCGGCTGCGACCCAACCAGATGAACGAAGCCGCGGCCGAACTCGTCTCAGAGATGGCCGGCACGCCGCACAATCACTACCAACTCTGCTACGTCCAGCTCGACGAAGCGCAGGCCGTCACACTCGAACTCGACCCGCCCGCCTGCCGATACTGGAGTGTCCACCTCAACAACTGGTGGCTCGAGTCACCGGAGTTCCGAGATGGCCAATCGGTGTGCGTCAACGACGCGCAAGCCGAGCGCGACGCTGACGGGGTGATCCGTATCCGAGTCGGCCCCGACGACCCAGGGGGCGGCAACTGGCTCGACACCAAGGGACGCCGCGAGACGATCCTGCTCGCCCGCTACCTGCTCCCCGAGGGCGAGCTGCCGCCGATCGTCCCCCGAGTGATCGACATCTGACAGCGTCTTCGTTGAAAACCATTGACACGGATGCGACAATTGGCTCATGCGTCGGCACCTTCTCGTCCTGGCGCTCGCCGTCTGCTGTGTGTTGATCCCCGTTGCGAATGCAGCCCGACAGGCCCAGGCCGCAACGACGTTCTCCTTCGCGCTCATTGGAGACCTGCCCTATACCGCCGCGGACGCTGCCAACTTCCCGCCGCTTGCTGCCGACATCAACAACGACATCGACGTGTCGTTCGTCGCCCATACCGGCGACACGAAGGGCGGCGACATGGCGTGCACCGACGCAACGATGCAGGGCCGCTTCGACATGTTCGAGACCTTCGAGGACGCCTTCTGGTTCACTCCCGGCGACAACGACTGGTCCGACTGCGGATTCCCGACGCCAGCGTTCGACCCCGATGAGCGACTCGCCTTCCTGCGCGAGCTGTTCTACCCGACACCGGGCATGACGACCGGCGGCTCACCCCGCTCCGTCGACTTCCAATCGGGATACGTCGAGAACACCAAGTTCACCCAGGACTGCGTCACGTTCGGAGCCATTCACGTGCTCTGGCGGGCTCCCCTGAGCGGAACGTACACACCGGACGAACTCGCCAAGATCGCCGCTCGCAATGCGGCGAATGTCGCCTGGGTCGACAGCGTGTTCGACACCGCCGAGGCGCAGAGCAGCGAGGCCGTGCTCTTGCTGATGCAGGCGGACCCGACGAACCCGCCGGTACTGAGCGACAAAATCATCGAGCGAGCAAGTGACTTCGGCAAACAGGTCGTGATCGCTCACGGTGACGGACACAACGCTCTCGTGACGCCGAATTTCCTCGGCGAGTCGAACATCGTGCGCTGGCAGGTCATCGGCGGCCGTAGCGACGCCAACAAGAACGTCGTCGGCCAGTGGGCCAAAGTCGACGTCGACTGCTCCGCCACCGAGCCGATCAGCCAGGGCGACGTGCTGGTCGGCACGACGCCGACCACCACGACCACCACGACCACCACGACCACGACGAGCACCACGGCGCCACCGACCACGACATCACCGACCACGACGTCGCCCTCCACGGTGACGTCCACACCGGCATCCGACACGCCTGCCGTCATCACCGGGATCTACGAGCCTGTCACCGCCACCAAGCAGGCCGTCCGGCTCGACTGAACCGACGTCAGCCCGGGATGACCTTGACGTTCAGCATCTCGAACGCCCGGACGAACCCGAGGTTGCGATACATCCGGTTCGTCGCTGCGTTCGCAGCCTGAGCGTTCAAGATGATCGTGTCGACCTTCTGCCGTTCGAGCTGTTGCTGAGCAACTGCCGCAACGAACGCTGCGCCGTGGCCTCGCTTGCGATGCTCCGGCGGCGTGTACACCAGCCCGATCCGGACCACACCGAACCGAGCAGCTGAGATCAGCAACTGGCTGACGACTTCGCCCTTGGATCGCCATTCCACGAGACGACTCTCGTTGACGGCTCGCTCCATCTGAGCATGAGCGTCCTCCAGGCTGCGTTCCAGGCCGGTGTCCCGGCCGAATCCGACTCCCCACTCGGCCGCCTGCTCGATGCGCTCGCGGTCAGAGACGAACGCCTTGCCGCGACGTCGCTTCGACGGGTCAGTTACCTCGGTGGCGCGATACATCCGCATGAGGTGCGGGTCGCGGACCGCTCCACCACAACGCTCACTGAGCAGCCCGGCGACATCGGCCACTGCGCCAGCGGGCCCGGACAGCTGAACAGGCCGCTCGACGTCGAGCAGCGGGGCCAAGGCCTCGGCAGCGCCGGCTGCACACGGCGACAACGTGAACGTCGTTCCCGCTATCAACGCCACCCCCAGCGTGTCTGCGCCATCATGCACACGGAGCACTTCGACGTCGGCCTGAGGCACGACGCCGGTTGCGACGACGTTGCAACCGACCGGATCTGCCCGAAACAGATCGCCACACAGGTCGAGCACTGCAGCGGCATCGGTGATCGTCTCGACGTCGGCCATCTCCGAGCGTCGCACATCGACCCCGTCCGGATGCAACGGAATGATCTGCTCTCACTAACGTCACACACGACTCAACTGTTTCCCACCTGCATTTCGCGTATTTCCCACCCACGAACGGAGCTCACGATGAGCGACAACGCACAAGCCGCCTACGACGCCATGAACGCCCTGATCGGCAACGACCCGGTCGCCGGCGAATGGTTCGAGATCGATCAGGATCGCATCCAGGCCTTTGCCGATGCCACACTCGACCATCAGTTCATCCACCTCGACCCGGAGCGTGCGGCGCAGACACCGTTCGGCGGGACGATCGCACACGGATTCTTGACCCTCAGCCTGCTCGTTCACCTCTCGGAGAGCATCCCGAATGACCTCCCGAAGCTCGACGGTGTGCTGATGGGCGTCAACTACGGCATGAACAAGGTTCGCTTCGTCAACCCGGTGCCGACCGGCTCACGAGTCAGGGCCACCGCAACCACGGTCGATGTGCAGTTGAAGGGGAGCGCAGTCGATCAGACCCGAGCAATGACCGTCGAGATCGAGGGTGCTGACAAGCCGGCCCTCGTCGCTGAATGGATCGGCCGGACCGTCTTCACCTGAGCGTCACGCACTGCGCAGGAAGCGTCACCTGTAGGATCTCGAGGTCGGGTGATCGCTCGGACCAGATCCAGCGAGCGCCAGCCGGTACTGCCACGGCGTCGCGCGGCATGATCGCAAAGGCCTGCGCATCCTGACCGGGCCCGGCTTCGACGTCGATCCGGGCGGACCCGGCCACTACGACGAACATCGCGAACTCCCCGTCGTGAGTCAGCGTCGGCGACGACTCGACTCCGATGTCCGACTCATCAATCGCCTCGTTCGTCATCCCGAGGACCCGCGCATCGGCGAGGCCGTCGGTCGCTGCTGCGATACCCGTGTCTCGGTGAACGAAACCGTCCGACTCGCGCTCGGTGCCGGCCCAGTCGGCTGCGACGTGCCGGACGAATCGCTGACCACCGAAGTCACGGTCCGGGTCGAGCCGCACCGTCGGAAGGTCGATGTCGTGCTCGACGAGGGTGTCGTGCTCGGCCGGGCACCCGATCTCGATGACTTCGAGGCCCGGCGAACTCTGCAGTACACGATGCCGTATCTCCGGGGGCTGTAGCACACAGTCGCCGGGGTACATCCGGAATGGCTCCCCCTGGTCCTCGTAGACGACATCAACCCAGCCTGCGACAACGAAGATCATCTGAAAGCGGATGCGGTGGAAGTGGACGTAGTCGGCGACCTCGCCACCGTGCTCGATGAAGATGTGCGATGCAATGAACCGGCCACCCCAGCGGTCCGGCAGCAGATCGCGGTAACCCATTCCGGCCCGCCCCGCATCGAACACTTCGTCGCCATCGGCGCGGACAACGGACAGTGACGCGACGTTGTCCGGCAGGCGCACTACAGCATCGGCAGACACCAACTCCACGACGCTGCCGTCCGGTGCAACGAGTCGACGGTCACCTTCGACGTCGTCACCCTCAACAGTCAAGCGGAGGCTGATCGGGCGGTCGGCGCCGCTTCGGACGAGGCGCAAGCGGACACCATGACTGCTCACGACGTACTCGGCAGGATTATCGGCCGGGGTGACCAACTCGATACGACCATCGAGTGCAGCGGTCGACGTGAAGAACGCAACCATGCCGTCGAGATCGGTGCACTCGACGACAATCTCCAGCCCCGTCGCCATGCAGTCACCGTAGTCGTGCGGTCTACGCTCTCTCCATGACCACGGTCCTCGTCCACGGCAACCCCGAAGTCGACGCGATCTGGCGGCCACTCGTGGCAGCCCTGGCCGACCTCGGCACCGCTGACGTGTTCTGCCTCAGCCCGCCCGGTTTCGGGGCCGCCGTCCCAGCAGACTTCACGCCGACGATGGCGTCCTACGCCGACTGGCTCGTCGCCGAACTCGAGGTGATCCACGCCGAACACGGAGCCATCGACCTGGTCGGCCACGACTGGGGAGCCGGTCACGTCTTCGGAGCGCTCGTCCGACGGCCCGATCTTGTGCGCACGTGGGCCACCGATGTCGTCGGTCTCCTCCACCCTGACTACGAATGGCACGACGCTGCCCATGCCTGGCAGACCCCTGACGTCGGAGAGCAAGTCATCGATGCTCTCGTCTCGATGAGCGCAGCCGAGCGGGCCGCAGCGTTCGCCGGCCTCGGACTGCCCGACGACATCCTGGCCGAGGTCGCCGCGGGGGTGACTCCGGCGATGGGTCAGTGCGTGCTCGGCCTGTACCGCGATGCCATCCAGCCGGCCATGGCCGAGTTGGGGCGACGGGTCCTGGCTGCCGAACTTCCACCGGGCCTCGGCATCGTGGCCACCGCCGACGCCTACGTGCCTCGCCGGCTGGGCGAGGAGATCCTCGATCAACTGGGCGCCGAGCGAGTCGTGCTCGATGGTCGCGGGCACTGGTGGATGATCGAGGATCCGCAGCGTGCCGCAGCTGCACTCATCGACTTCTGGGCCCGCTCACGCTGACCCAGACTCATCTGCGAGTGCGTCCAGCACGGTGAGCCAGGCCTCGTGCGTCGGGTCGATCACATCGAAGTGGTCCGCCCCGTCGATCACCCGCAACTCAGCGGTAGAACCGGCGTCGAGAGCGTCGGCGACGTACCGCGCGGACTGATCGGGCGGCACGACCGAGTCAGCGGAACCATGTACCGCAACGACCCGCGCATCGACTGGGAGCAACGCCGCCGGAGACGCAGCCGCGATCCGGTCCTCCAGACCGACACCGGGTCCGAGCAGATCACGGCAGGCCGTGCCGCCCACGCCTTCTGCCACGCACCGCTCGAGGTCGAGCACCCCGGCCTGCGACACCGCGAGCACCGGCACGACAGCAGGGTCGGCCCACGGCGAGTCCGCCGGCAGCGACGGGCGGCTGACCAGCCAGGCTGCGAGGTGCCCGCCTGCGGAATGTCCGACCGTTGCGACTCGGGTCAGATCGAGTCGACCGCCTGCTTGGTCGGACAGCGGCACCAACTGATCGACCGCCGCTGCGACATCGTCAAAGGTCTGCGGAAAGCCCCCGCCTCCCTCTGCGCCGGAGCCGACGCGCCGATACTCGATATTCCAGACTGCGTAGCCGGCCTCGACGAGCGAGGGCACCAGAGGCTCCATCAGTTCCGAACCGAAGCCGGTTCGCCAGAAGCCACCGTGGATCAGCACCACGACGGGCACCGGACCCGCAGTGCTCGCTGCCGGCAGCGTCAGATCGCCGAACTGGTTGCGATCGTCGCCATATGTCGTCCGCATCGCCGCTCCTTCATTGACCACGGGCTCTGTACCGCGGCGTGCGATGAGACCGCCGCACGCCATGAGCCCGACGGCGACGGCGAGCAGCCACGAGCGGGCGCTCAGCTCAGTCCCCACCGCTGCTGGGCTGCGACGATGGTGGGAAGTCCGATGTCGCCAACGCTCGCGACCTCGGGCCGATAGTTCGCGTCGACCAGTGCGGCGAGTGTTGCACCGGTCGAATACGTGAGTGCCTCGAGGTCGTAGCCGCCTTCGAGGACCACCACGGTGCGTCCGGCCGGCACCAAACGTTGCAGGCGCGTTGCCAGATCGGCGTAGTCGCCAGAGGTGAGTTCGAGCCCCGCCAACGGGTCTTGGCGGTGACCGTCGAAGCCGGCAGAGATGAACAACCAGTCGGGGGCGAAACGCTCGACGACCGGGGTCACCACCTCGTCGACCGCCTGCCGGTACACATCGCCACGCGTTCCCGCCGGGAATGGGAGGTTGAGATTCGTCATCGGCGCATTCGGTCCGCCGGTCTCGTCGGCGCGGCCCGTGCCGGGGTACAGCGGTGCTTCGTGCATCGAGACGTAGAGGACTCGCGGATCGTCGTAGAAGATGTCCTGCGTGCCGTTGCCGTGATGCACATCCCAGTCGATCACCGCGACCCGCTCACCCTGTGCGGCGAGCGCGGCAGCGGCGACCGCGACGTTGTTGAACAAGCAGAACCCCATCGCCTCGGCTGCACGAGCGTGATGTCCGGGTGGCCTGCTCGCGGCGAACGCAACTTCACAATCGCCCGCACGGAGCGCATCGACAGCATCGAGCACGGCGCCGACGGCACGCGTCGCCGTCGACCACGATCCGCGCACCGCGTACGTGTCGCCGTCGATCTGACCGCCGCCACCCGCACAGAACGCCCGCAGTCGTTCGACGTGCTCGACAGTGTGCGCCAACGAGACCTCGTCGGCCGTCGCCAACCTCGGCACGCTGAACGACACCGCATCGACGAGGTCCGCCTCGACGATGCCGGCCAGCGATGCGTCCAACCGGCCCGGGTGTTCCGGATGACCGAATGGTGCATCGTGCTCGTCGAGCTCTGCGGCTGCGAACACGGCAATCGGAACTCCCACAGCTCCCATGATACGCAGAGACCTGGCCAAGCATTCCCTGGCCGATCCTGCCATGCTTGAAGTTGTGAACCAGCCGACCGGCGCCGCCGACGTACCGGACCCCTGGGCGTCCAGCGTCGTCCTCGGCAGCGGTGACACCGCCTTCATCAGACCGCTGACCACGGCTGACAAGCCCGCGTTGCGGGAGTTCCACGAGCGCCAGTCGGCCGAGAGCATCTATCGCCGGTACTTCTCCCCCAAGCCCACGCTCACCGAGCGCGACCTCGAACACTTCACCAACGTCGACATGGTCGATCGCGTTGCCTTGGCCGTCGAGTCCCAAGACCAGTTCGTCGCCTGGGCGAGCTACGAACGTTGGCCCGGCCGCAACGAGGCCGAGGCGGCCTTCATGGTCGACGACGATTTCCATGGCCGCGGGATCGCCACTCTGCTCCTCGAACACCTGGCTGCGATCGCCCGGAGCAACGGCATTGCACGGTTCACCGCCGAGGTGCTCGGCGACAACCGCGGCATGCTGGCCGTGTTCTCCAAGGCGGGCTGGCCCCTCAAACGACGCTTCGACTCCGGCGTCGTCGACCTCGACTGGGACCTGGCCACCACCGAAGAGTTCCTCGACAGCGTCGAGCGTCGGGAACAACGCGCGGACTCGCGGGCAGTCGCACGGCTGCTCATTCCGAAAGCCATCGCGATCGTGGGAGCATCTGATCGTGCAGGCAGCGTTGGTGCCGCGCTGTGGGAGAACCTGACCCGCACCGCGACCATGCCCGTCCATGCGGTCAATCCGAACCGCACCCACGTCGGTGGCATCGCCTGCTTCGCATCGATCGACGAGCTCCCCGACGACGTGTCGCTCGCCATCCTCGCCGTACCCGCAGCCGCAGTCGAGGCATCCATCGACGCCTGCATCGCGAAGCGAATGCGGGGTGCCATCATCATCACCGACGTCGACGACACCGATGTCGACGTGCCCGCACTCGTCGCCAGATCACGACGCAACGGCTTGCGTCTCATCGGCCCGTCCAGCATGGGCGCGGCCGCACTCCGACCGGACTCACAGCTGCAAGCGGCCCTCGTGGACGTGCAGTTGCCGGCCGGCGGCGTTGCAATCTCGCTGCAGTCCGGCTCGCTCGGCGGGTCGGTACTCCGCCAGGCCCGAGAGCTCGACCTCGGACTGTCGTGGTTCGTCTCCCTCGGCGACAAGAGCGACATCTCCGGCAACGACCTGCTGCAGTTCTGGGAAGACGACGACCAGACTCGCGTCATCGCGATGTACACCGAGTCGTTCGGCAACCCGTCGAAGTTCGCCCGCATCGCGCGACGCGTCTCGCGTCGTCGCCCGATCGTCGCCGTCCGCACCGGGGCCGCCGCCGACGGGGCCCTCGGCAGTGCACTGTTTCAACAGGCTGGTCTCATCGAGGTGCCGACCGTCCACGCCCTCCTCGACACCGCCCGGGTCCTTGCGAGCCAACCCGTGCTCCGCGGCCCTGCTGTCCGGGTGATCACCAACTCCCGAAGCCCTGCCACGCTTGCCGCAGCGGCACTCAGCGGCGCCGGCCTCGAGCCAACGATCGAGCGACTTCCGCTCGAATCGACCGCCGAAGCACTGCACCGCTCCATCGACGCTGCAATCGCCTCGGCCGACGTCGACGGAGTCCTCGTGATCCACACTCCGGCGGTCGCGTCAAATCTGGACTCTGCGACGGCGAACGCGATCGACCGAGCGGGCACCGACGTCCCGAAGCCGGTGGTCGCCGTCATGCTCGGCGACGCTGACGGACCGGTACGCCGCGGTTCCGACGTTCCCGGATTCAGCTTCCCCGAACAAGCTGCGGCAGTCCTCGCCCGCTCGTACGCATACGGTCGATGGCTGCACGCGGAGCACGAGACCACTCCCCTGGCGATCTCCGCGCTCGAACCCGACGCAGCTCAGGCCATCATCAGCCAGGCGTTCGCCACGCGGTCCGACACCGCAGCGTTTCGTCTCGATGTCGCCAGATCCCTGGCGATGTTGGAGGCGTACGGCATCGCTGCGGCACAAGCCGTCGAGGCCACGCCAGCCACCGCCGTCGAGGCAGCCCGATCGCTCGGCTATCCCGTCGCGATCAAAGCAGCCCGGCGCGGCGTCGGGAGGTCCGTGAAGGCCGGCATCGCACTCGACCTCGCCGAAGACGACGACGTCACCGAGTCGGTCGGCCTGATGAGCGATGCCCTCGGGGCCGACGCCGATCAGCTCATCGTGCAACACATGACCGCGCCCGGCTTCGAGGTTCGGATCCGGTGCACGCATGACGAGCGCCTCGGCGTGATCGTCTCGGTCGGTCTCGGCGGCGTCCATGCTGATGTCATCGATGACCGAGCGAGCCGACTCGCTCCGGTGTCGGGCCCGTCGGCACGAGCGATGCTGGCCGAGACCAAGGTCGCAGCGGCACTCACCGAGGCGGGAATCGACAGCGGCCCGTTGGTCGACGCAATCTGTCGGGCAGCGCTCCTCGCATCGGACCAGCACTCCGTGGCCGACCTCGACCTCAATCCGGTCATCGTCACGTCTGATTCCGCAGTGGTCACCGATGTCGCGATCACACTGGACCAGCACGATCATCGAGACGCACCACTCCGCAAGCTGACCTGAGTAAGTAGGTTCGATGCCATGACCACCGCTGCTGAGTTCACCGGGCCGTCGACCGAGCTGTTGCAGGCGTTGATCCGCAATGAGTGCGTCAACGACGGTACACCCGACTCCGGCAACGAAACGAAGAACTCCGACCTCCTCGTCGGCTACCTCGAAGGAACCGGCGTCGACATCCAGACCTACACGCCCCGTCCGGGCCGTGACTCGATGATCGCGCGCATTGCGGGCTCGGACCCGAACGCGCCATCGCTGTGCCTGATGGGCCACACCGATGTCGTGCCGGTCAACCGCGATGGTTGGACTCACGACCCGTTCGCCGCCGAGATCATCGACGGTGAGGTCTGGGGCCGAGGCGCCATCGACATGTTGAACCTCACCTCGACGATGGCCGTCGTATTCCGTCAATTGGCCAACGAGGGCTTCCAGCCCAAGGGTGACCTCATCTACTTCGGTGTCGCCGACGAAGAGGCCGGCGGTGTCTGGGGCGCCGAGTGGATGGCTGAGCACCACTGGGACGACATGCGCGCCGACCACGTGCTCACCGAACTCGGCGGCTGGTCGACCGTCGACGATCACGGCACTCGCACCGTCACGGTGAACGTCGGCGAGAAGGGCCTTGCGTGGCGACGTCTGCGAGTCACGGGAACCCCGGGCCACGGTTCGATGCCGTTTGGCTCCGACAACGCGCTGATCAAGGCCGCCGAGATCGTCCGACGCATTGCCGACTATCGACCCTCGGCGCACATCGACGACATCTGGGAAGCACAGGTCGACGCGTTGGCGCTCCCCGACGAGTTGCGTGACGCGCTGAAGTCGTCCGACAAGATCTGGGACACGCTCAAGGACCTCCCGCCTGGTTTGGCCCGGACATGTCATGCGTTGACGCACACGACGTTCTCACCGAACGTCGCCCACGGCGGGCAGAAGACCAACACCATTCCGGATGTGATCGACATCGACGTGGACATTCGCACCGTGCCTGGCACGACGAAAGATGACGTCGAGCAGCACCTGCGTGATGCCATCGGAGATCTCTACGACCATGTCGAGATCAGCGAGCTCCAGAGTTCGGACCCGACCACGTGCGACTACGGCGACGGCAACGTCCTGTGGGACGCGGTCACCAAGCACACCCAGGTGGCCTACCCCGGCGCCAAACTGATCCCTGGCCTGATCACGGGCGGTACCGATGCTCGCTTCTACCGCGAACGAGGCAGCATCGCGTACGGAGCCGGCCTGTTCTCCGGTGAGATGGACTTCGCCACGTTCGGTACCCGATTCCACGGCAACGACGAACGCATCGACCTCGCCTCGCTCGGCCTGTCTGCGGAGTACTTCTACGGCATCACCAAAGACCTCCTCGGCTAGCCACCGCCAGTCACATCGGGGACAGGCACCAATGTGACTGGGGTCGAGTCAATCGAGTGAGAAACCGCGACGATACGGAACGAGCACCGCTTCGTCGACGAAGCCGAGGCTCCGATACAGACGACGAGCCCGCTCGTTCGAGGTCCGGACCGTCAGATGGGCATGCGTTGCCTCCGCCGCACGATGCGCCAGTGCCGTCGAGACGAGCGCCCGTCCGATGCCATGACCTCGATGGACCGGATCGACGCCGAGGTAGTCGACGTACAGCGAGCCATCGTGCTGCAACTCGGTGGCGACATAGCCGACGGGTGTGCCATCGATGCGTGCGACGAACCGGTCGTGGCGATCGTCGTGGTCTCCGAACAGATGCGCCCCCGGCGAGTGCGTTCCGGGGAACAACTCGTCGTGCAGCGCCACGACCCGTTCCTCGGCACCGTCGAGCACGCTGATCCCGAACGGAACCGAGCCGGCCACCTCCCCCATCTCGGCCATCCCGGCCATCCCGGCCATCGCCGCCGTCCTGGCGTTCAACGCATCACATCGCAGAGACACCGAGCCTTCGCCTGCAGCGAAGCCTGCTCGCTCAGCGAACTCCGAGAGCACGGTCGACCGCTCATCGGCGACGAGTTCGTGCTCGCCGAACACATCCATCGCCGCCGAGGCAATACCGAAGAGCGCATCGGGAACGGCGGCAGCCATCGGGCCGGTGTCATCAGGAGCGAGAAACGGCCCGAACCACCAGATGCGACCCATGTCGGCGTCGGACTCCGCAGCGATCCATCCGAGCACGCTGCGGTCGTCACCGAGCGCCACCCACGTGACCGAGCACCAATCCTGCGCGCCGTCGATCTCCGTCAGTTCTGCGGTGATCGCCGCGCCGTCGTCGCTGAGGTAGGCGCACGCACGATTCGGATCGGACTGACACTCGACGGCAAGTGCCACGAGATCGCCGACATCGTCGGGCCACGCTTGTCGGACGGCGAACGACATGGCTGTCGAATGTACCGGACGAGACTCACCGGAAGAGATCCTTCTCGCTGTCGCGCAGCACCGGCGCCATCGACGCGGCGTCGTCGGTTTCCCACTCGTGACCGCGGATCACCGCGACCGGTACTCGACTGGTGTTTCCCTTCACCAGCTCACCGGCAGCAGCGAGCTCGTCGGCGATACACAGCTCCTGCACTTTGAATTCGTGGCCGTGCGGATCGTGCTGACCGATGTAGCTGTACAGCGGATGCATGCCGGCAATACCGATCGCGATGTCGGTCTGACCTTCACGCCAGGGCCGCCCGAACGTGTCGCTCATGATCACGGCGACGTCGACACCCAACTCGGCGAACCGCTCACGGTGCTTGCGACACGTCGCATCGGGGACCTTGGGGAGCACGAGCACACGACCCTCGGCGCCGCTCGACGACTGATCGACGCCCGAGTTCGCGCAGCAGAACCCGTGGTGCGTCTCGGTGATCAGTACGGGGCCGATCTGGCGGATGATCCGCTTCGATTCGCCCAGCACCACTTCGACGAGGCGGGGATCCTTGTCCCACTTCTGCGCCCATCTGGTCGCGAACGGCGATGGGGTCACGTCGTCCAACTCGATTGAACAACCCTCGGCTTTCGACACGATCTTCGACGTCACGATCACGACGTCACCATCGTCCAGCGGGTCTCCCTGCTCGAGGGCTGCAGCATGGATCATCTCGGCGAGGTCGACACCGGCTTCGATCTCGGGAAGCCCCTCCACGCCGAAGATCTGGATGCGGGTCATCGGTCAGTCCGTCAGATCAGCGAGGAAAGCTTCGATGGCCGCGTTCACCGGCTCGGGGTTGGTCAGATTGGCTGCATGCGCGCCGCCGACCTTGACGACACCCGGGCAGCCGACCAGCGCACCAGCCAGGATCTCGGCGCGGTCCATCGTGATCGCGGTGTCGTCGACGCCGTGCACGACGACTGCCGGACACGTGATCTCACCCAACCGGTCAGTGATGTCGTCGCGCGTCGTGAGGCACTGGTAGGGCTCGCGGAATGCTTCCTTCGGGCGATCGTTCCACTTCGCGATCCACGCCGGGCTGCGCTCGGCGTCGTCGATGATGATCGTGGCGACGATGTCGGCGAGGCCGCTCTGGGGTCCTTCGGTGAGCCACACGTGATTCATCCCGTCGTTCGCCTCCTTGGTCTCCGGGTCGTCGACACCGGCCTGGGTGTCGAGCAGGATCAGCCCGCGAACACGCTCGGGTGCCGTGAGCGCGACACGCAAGGACAGAAAGCCGCCCTGGCTCATTCCACCGACAACCGCCCGCTCGATCTCCAGATGATCGAGCAGGGCCAAGCAGTCAGCCGCAGAGTCCCAGTACGAGAACGGCTCACCGTCGTATTCGGTCAGCCCGAAACCACGCTCGTCCCAGGTGATCACGCGGTAGTCGCCGCGCAGCGCTTCGACCTGGGGGGCGAACATCTCGTGATCCATCAGGAAGCCGTGGGCGAGAATCACGGGCGGCCCGTCACCGCCAGTGTCTTCGAAGTAGATCTTCTGGCCGTTGATCTGTGCGTGGGGCATGGTTGGAAGGTAGCGCAGCGGGCAAGATGGACAGATGGCGAACAGTGCTTCCCCGACCAACGGCGTGTCGGACATCTTCGACGCGACTGCATGGACACAGGTCCCCGGCTTCGATTTCACCGACATCACCTACCACCGAGCCAACGGTGAGGGCGCAGAGGGCGCAGTCGTGCGCATCGCGTTCGACCGGCCCGAGATCCGCAACGCGTTCCGGCCGCACACGGTCGACGAGCTGTTCACTGCCCTCGACCACGCCCGGATGTCGACCGATGTGGGCTGCGTTCTCCTGACCGGCAACGGGCCATCGCCCCAGGACGGCGGTTGGGCGTTCTGCTCCGGCGGCGACCAGCGGATTCGCGGCAAGGACGGCTACAAATACGCCGAATCCGAGACCGCCGACACCATCGAACCCGGGCGCGCAGGTCGGCTGCACATCCTCGAAGTCCAACGCCTCATCCGCTTCATGCCCAAAGTCGTGATCTGCGTCGTTCCTGGCTGGGCTGCCGGCGGCGGCCATTCCCTCCACGTGGTCTCCGATCTGACACTGGCCTCGACCGAGCACGCTCGCTTCAAGCAGACCGACGCCGACGTGGCCAGCTTCGACGGCGGTTTCGGTTCGGCGTACCTCGCGCGCCAAGTCGGCCAGAAGTTCGCCCGCGAGATCTTCTTCCTCGGCCGCGAGTACACCGCTGACCAGATGAAGGACATGGGCGCAGTCAACGAATCTGTGCCGCATGATGAGCTGGAAGCCACGGCGCTCGAGTGGGGCCGGGAGATCTGCCGGAAGAGCCCCACGGCGCAGCGCATGCTCAAGTACTCCTTCAACCTGATCGACGACGGACTGGTCGGCCAACAGATCTTTGCCGGCGAGGCGACCCGGCTCGCCTACGGCACCGACGAGGCTGCCGAAGGCCGCGACAGTTTCCTCGACAAGCGCGACGCCGACTGGTCGCCGTTCCCATATCACTTCTGAACAGATGAGCTCTGAGCAGATGGCGGTCGACGTCGAAGTCATCGAGCAGCCGGACGACCCGCGCTTCGCGCAGTTCCGAGTCAACGAACGGGCGCTCGCCAGCCGGGCACAGAAGCGCGACGACGCCGGTGCCGGGCTCTTCCTGGCCGAAGGCGACCTCGTGGTGGAGCGGGCGTTGCGGGCCGGATGTGTGCCGACCGCAGCGTTGGTCGACATCGCACGGATACCCGACGTCGCATCCGAACTCGGTTGCCCGCTGTACGGCGGCGGGCCCAAGGTCCGCGAGCTCGTCGAACAGTTGGGCTTCCCGCTGTCGATCCTCGCACTGTTCCAACGGCCGGCGCGACCGAGTGTTGCCGAACTCGCATCGACTGCTCGCCGCTTCGTCATCGCTGAAGCCGTCGACAACCCGGTCAATGTCGGCTCGATCGTCCGCAACGCAGCAGCGCTCGGGTGGGATGGGCTCGTCCTCGATCACACCTCCGCTGACCCACTCGCCCGTCGGGCGCTGCGCGTTGCGATGGGCACGGCGTTCTCTCTCCCCCACGCCCGCAGTCGCCATCTTGCCGACGATCTCCGAGCGCTGGACGGCTTCGAGCTATACGCCATGACGCCCGAGCCGGACGCGCTCTCGCTCGATGACGTGCGCCCGGGTATCCGTGCAGCCGTCATGATCGGGTCCGAACGCTCCGGGCTGAGTGACGAACTGGTCGACCTCGCCACACCAGTACGGATTCCCATGGCCGGTGGAGTCGACTCGCTCAATGCTGCGGCGGCAACCGCTGTGGTCTGTTGGGCGCTGCGCTCCTGATTTCGGTTCGACTCGACGGCAGTGTCAAAAGGATCAACGCAACACGCAAAGCGGTTGCGACCGGCCGACGTCCGCCCTATTGTAGATACGTAACTACATGGAGGTATGATGGCGACACAGATGAGCAGCCGGGAATTCAACCAAGACACCAGCGGCGCGAAGAAGGCATCCGAGAACGGACCGGTCTACATCACCGACCGGGGCCGACCAGCACACGTGCTGCTGAGCTTCGACGCCTACGAAGAACTCGTCGCTCCCCACAAAGCTCTCGACCTGCTCGGCGAGCCCGCAGGAATCGCCGACATCGAATTCGTCCCTGCAAAGAACACCGACGTATCACCGCCGGCGGACTTTGACTGATGTTCGTGCTCGACACGAACGTCGTGTCCGAACTCCGCAAGGTGCGAAGCGGCAAGGCGAACCCCGGTGTGGCTGCGTGGGCAGAGAAGGTGCTGTCGGTCGAGCTGTTCATCTCCGCCATCACGATCCAAGAACTCGAGCACGGCGTGCTGCTCATGGAGCGTTCGGACCCAACGCAGGGAGCAATGCTTCGTGAGTGGCTCGACCAGAGCGTGGCCGCCGCGTTCAAGAACCGAGTGATTGTGGTGGACGAGAGGGTCGCACGTAGCGCCGCCGCCCTCCATGTGCCCGACCCAGCGCCGTTCCGCGATGCCCTCATCGGCGCGACCGCCCTCGTTCACGAGATGACCGTCGTGACACGAGACCTCAAGGACTTCAGACGCTTCGGCGGGGTCGACGTTCTCGATCCCTGGAACTGACCAACGCCGTCCCGCAGTCTGCGGAGTCGACCGATCCGAACCGGTCAACTGTTTCGCCGACCCGCTCGTGACAACGGACCCACTCGACGCTTCTGACCACGCCAGAACGGGACGTTCGATCGGTCATCCCACCTCAGATCGTGCGGCCGGCGCGAAGTACGACCGACGTTTGGCGTAGCCGTCGCTCGATCTCCCTGCACACAGGCAACGAAAATCGGTGAGGCAGACCGTTGGGTAATGGCGTATGAGACTTTTCTGTCAGGTCTGGAACAGATCGTGGCAGGGAACAACCTGCCGGAGCGAGCAGTCAGGATCTCGGTCAAACGTTCTTGGTTTGGGGCGTACTCCCTGAACGAGTGACCGGCACGCTCGACGCTCGACGCTCGACGCTCGATGCTCGACGCTCGACGCTCGACGCTCGACATTGCGGTGTTCGATCGCTCTGCCGTGTCAGGACACAGCGCATTGCTCGTTGTTGCGTTGAACCCACTCACTGAGATCGTCCTGAACGACTTGTCAAGCGCCAAGCCACGCGAGATCTCTTCGCGCTCATCGACCGACAGTCGTTTCTCTGATCCAGGTTTCGGCGCGAGAGGTCCTCGACCGTGGTGTTTGTTGATGCGGTCGCACCGTGGTGAGTCGTCGGGAATCGGATGTCGTTGCATTCACCGGTTGAGACGACTCGACCCGATTGTGCTCGAATCTGCGGTCAGTCGATAGAACGGCGAGCATGACGAGCGTGCTGTTGTTGTCCTGCCCCGACGGATCTGGAATCGTGGCAGCCACCTCGCTCGCTCTCGCCGAGCAGGGCGGCAACATCGTGCACGCCGAGCAGTACGTCGAACGCGCTACTGACGGCGCGTCCGCTGTGTTCTTTCAGCGCATCGAGTTCGACCTCGACGCAGGCACCAGCCACCCCGATTTCCTCGCAGCATTCGCGCCGACCGCAGCGGCGTTCGCCATGTCCGTCGACCTCCGAGATCGTTCGGTGCCGATCCCCACCGCGATCATGGCGTCCAAGCAGCCGCACTGTCTGTATGACCTCCTCGCCCGCTGGCGCAGCGGCGAGATGCCGATGGATCTGCGCGTCGTCGTGTCCAACCACCCCGACCATCGAGACATCTGCGAGCACATGGGCGTGCCCTACGTTCATCTGCCAGTGACGAAGGAAACCAAGCCCCAACAGGAACTCCAGGTGCTGGAGACACTCGACACCTACGGCGTCGAACTGGTCGTGATGGCACGCTACATGCAGATCCTCAGCGACGAGTTCGTGTCACGACACCCGATGCGGATCATCAACATCCACCACTCGTTCCTGCCCGCATTCATCGGTGCCAATCCGTATCGCCAGGCGCACGAGCGTGGCGTGAAGCTCATCGGCGCAACCGGCCACTATGCCACTGCTGACCTCGATGAAGGCCCGATCATCGCGCAGGAGACTGCCCACGTCACGCACCGCGAGAACGTCGCTGAACTCACCGCCCGTGGACGCGACATCGAGACCGTCGTCCTGGCCCGGGCCGTTCGCGCCCACCTCGAACACAAGGTCGCGGTTCACGGCCACAAAACCATCGTCTACTCCTGATCACGGTCTACTCGACCTCGAATCGGAGCCATTGACGCTCAGTCTTCGAAGGTCGCCGCCATTTTTCGGGAGCGCCGACCACGGGGTGCACTGCCGCTCGGCTCCCACGCGAACTTCTTGACCGCGACGAGGAGTCCCACGGCACCCCACGCTGCGACGAATGCGAGCGCGCCAGCGTCGAACGCAGGCGCCTCGACAAACGGGTTGAAGCAGTCCTGGAACGCATTGACGAAGGGTTTCAACGGGAAGAAGTCGGCGATCTTCAACAGACCGCTGTCCCCGTCACTGACGACGAAAACGTCCGAGATGAACGCCAGCGGCAAGATGATGGCGTTCGCGACAGCCGAGGCCGAACTCGCCGACTTCACCGCTCCGGCCACGGCCATGCCGAGTGCTGCGAACGCCGACACCCCGACAAGGAAGGTCACCGCCGCTGCGGGCATCTTGGCCCAGTCAACCGACAAGTCGTATGCCACAACGCCCACCGTCAACAACAGCAACGCCCCGACCGCAGCAATGACCACCGCCGAGCAGACGAACCCGGCGACATAGATCCACGTCGGCAGCGGCGTACTCCGCCAACGCTTCAGTACACCTTCGTCACGACGCACCGGCACCATGTTCGCCAGGTTCGTGAAGGTCGCAGACACGGCGGTGTATGCAGCGAGACCACCGGTGTAGAACTGCCGGACCGGCCACTCACCGGCGCCGGTGTCGACGGTGCTGCCACCGAACAGAGCATTGAACAACACCAGCATCACGAGCGGCAGGACAACGGTGAAGAACAGCCCGACCGGGTTCCGCATGAAGTACTTGAGCTGATACTGGGTCTGTCGGACGATCAAGGCCGCCGCCGACGGGAAGGCGCTCATCCCGACTTCCCCGCCTTCTCGGTCAGCTGCAAGAACACATCTTCGAGCGAGGCCCGTTTGACACTCAGCCCAACGAGTTCGACGCCCTGCTCGATTGCCCAGCCTGTGGCTCGGTGCACGACCTCTGTCGGGCGTTCGACCGTCGCTTCGACCAGGCGACCAGAAAGCCGAACGTCGACGCCGAGAGCGTTGCCCAACACACCGCTGGCGTCGCTCGGAAGCACCGACTCGGGCAGCATGAAACTGACCACGGTTCCACTGATTCCCTCGATCAGGCTGGCGGGTGTCCCTTCGGCAATCATTCGTCCGCCTGCCAGAACACCGACTCGATCCGCCAGGTGCTCGGCTTCATCGAGGTAGTGCGTGGTCAGGAGCACGGTGACGCCGTCGGCACAGAGTGCCTCGATGAGATCCCACGATTTGCGTCGCGCCGACGGGTCGAACCCCGTCGTCGGTTCGTCGAGGAACAGCAGGTCGGGTCGACCAACGATGCCGAGGGCCAGGTCGACTCGGCGTCGTTGTCCACCTGAAAGCGACCCGACTCGTTCGTCGACCTTTGCTTCGAGGCCGACCAACTCGATGACCTCGTCGCGGGTGCGACGACTTCGATACGCACTGGCGTAGAGATCGACGACCTCGCGAACGGTGAATTCGTTCTCGACACCTGATTTCTGGAGGACGACACCGATACGGTCGCGGAACTCTCGCTGGGCCTTTGCCGGATCAAATCCGAGCACGGAAACCGAACCAGATGTGGCCTCACGATGGCCTTCGAGAATTTCGACGGTCGTCGATTTCCCCGCGCCGTTCTCGCCGAGCAGGGCGTAGACCTCGCCCTCCTCGACATGAAAACTCACGCCGTCGACAGCACGATTGTCGCCGTAGTGCTTGTGGAGGTCCTGAACGTCGATTGCCGGCATGACTCAGGCTCTTGGATAGCTTGCCGACGTGATCGGGAGGCCCGTGTCGTTGCGGAGATGCTCGGCGGCAGGCACGAAGTAACCCATCAGCTCTTCAGCAACAACTGAACCGATCTCTGCGTCGAGCTCTGGGCCAGCACAGACCTGCTCGACCGCGGCGGCCATGTGCAAGAGCCAGCGGTCGCGTTCGAGCGGGCCCACATGGAACGGAAAGTGCCGCATCCGGAGTTTCGGATGCCCGCGCTCGTCCATGTACGTGGTGGGTCCGCCCCAGTACTGCATCAAGAACAGCGTGAGCCGGTGTCGAGCACCGGTGAGATCCGGCTGGTCCGGGTACAGGGGCAAGAGCACCTGGTCGGTCGCGACACCGTCGTAGAAGACGTCGACGAGCCGCTCGAAGAACGCCGCTCGCTCGGGGTCATCAGACCCGACTCTGGAGTACAACGAAGATGCTGTGTCGACCACAGCATTCACGATACGGCGAAGCGGCCCGCCGCCACCGATCAGGCAAAGACGACAGCGGGATCGAACTTGCGGTACTCGATCAGTTCGCTGTGCTTGAGGACGAACGGCGTCGAGTCGTCACACGGGTCGAGGATCATGAACTCATCGGTGGCGAGCAACACGAGCACGGTCATCACGTCGTCGACTCCGTCGGCGCTCGTCTTGACCGTTTTGACTTCGATCACATCTCCGGCGTTCAGTTCTTGCATCAACATCGTGTTCATCGCGTGCTTCATTTCTCAGAGGAGTCATCAGCGGCGTCGCTGATACATGTTCGTTGTCGAACCCACAGAGAAATCGAACGATGTCCTCCGGAGTGCGCTTCGATCAAAGAGTGATCGAAACCCCGTTCAGCGTTCGTCAACTACTGAGCGAGTTCGTAATGTACCAGCAATTCGTCCTGAGTGGACGAATCGAGGAAATGTCGGCGATCTGCTTTCGGTGCGCCCTTGACGACGCGCTTGTCGAACGGCACCACGAATTCGCCCGACTCGGCCATGTATCCCGCCGCGACGGGGAGATAGTGCGCCGAGCGCAGCAACCCGAGGTCGACAACTGCCCATTCGGGCTCGCCCTGCTGGTCGTAGAGCACATCGCTGATCGTTCCGATGAGACGGTGATCAGGGTCGACGACATCGTGGCCCCGGAAGTGAGTGGTCATGGTGAGCTCCTGTTTCCCGCCTGCTAGGTGGAAGAAGTATGTGAAGGTCGACCGCCCGTCCGTAACCAAATTGTAACACGACTGACGGATTCCGTCCACGACTTTCCGTTGCTCATTCCTGCGCCGCTTTCTCCCGAGCGCCCGCTGCCTCGCCGCTCAGTGGAACGTCGGCTCGACGTAGTCCGGGAAGATGTCGGGCAGGCCATCGCTCACCTTGACCGGATAGATCGGGTCGCGCTTCTCGAGGAAGCTCGTGACACCTTCGCGGGCGTCGTCGCTCGAACCCCTCGAGAGAATGCCACGTGAATCTGCACGATGAGCCACCATTGGATGGTCGGCACCAAGCATCCTCCAGAGCATTTGACGCGTCAGCGCCACCGAGACCGGCGCGGTGTTCTCGGCAATCTCGGTTGCAATCGCACGGGCCGCAGGCAGGAGGTCGTCCGCCGCGTGGGTGCTCCGAACCAGACCGCCCGCGAGCGCTTCGTCAGCCGCGAAGACTCTGCCGGTGTAGCACCACTCGGTCGCCTGGCTGATGCCGACCAAACGGGGCAAGAAGTACGACGAGCACGCCTCTGGCACGATGCCGCGCCGGGCGAACACGAATCCGAACTTCGCATCCTCGCTTGCGAGCCGGAAGTCCATCGGCAGGGTCATGGTGACACCGACACCGACCGACGCTCCGTTGATGGCGCCGATCACGGGCTTCGTGCACTCGAAGATTCGCAGCGACACCATGCCCCCACCGTCACGCGGCACACCGGCATCGGTCTGGATGTCGCTCCCACCATTCGAGAAGGTCTCTCCCCCGCTCGCCGACAGATCGGCACCGGCGCAGAAGCCTCGCCCTGCGCCGGTCACGATCACCGCGCGCACGCCGTCGTCGGCATCGACGCGATCGAAGGCGTCGATCATCTCGTACATCATCGTGCCGGTGAAGGCATTCAACTTGTCCGGCCGGTTCAGGGTGATCGTCGCGACCTTGTCGCTGACGTCATAGGTGATCTGCGTGTACTCCATGCAGGAGCAAGGTAATGACTCAGACGTCGAGGAAACGACTCGCCGCGATACCCGAGCCGATTGCACCGGCGACCGAGCCGATCACCAACATGATGAGCATGACCTGGCGCTCGTAGCCATCGGTGACCACCAGCGCGGCGAACCCGCTGCCGTCGGGGAACTCACCGACGCCACTCGTCCACTGGTTGTTCCACACCCAGAGTCCACCGCTGGCGAGCACACCACCGATGATCCCGTGGAGGAGCCCTTCGAGCATGAACGGGATCCGGATGAACCAGTCGGTCGCGCCGACCAGTTTCATCACCTCGATCTCGCGTCGTCGAGCGAAGATGGCGGTGCGAATCGTGTTCCAGATCAGCAGTACCGCCGCAAGCAGAAGGAAGACCGACAGCAGGAGCAGGCGGAACCCGAAGAAGTCCTGGAGTTGCCCGATCAGAGTGATCTCGTCCTCGGCGAACTGCACCTCACGAACGTTCGGGAAGTTCAGGAACTCTGACTCGAGTGCCTTCAGCAGGTCGATCTCGATGCCCTCGGTCGGCACGACCTTGTACTGGGTCGGAACGTTCTCGACATCGATGAGTTCGAGCAGGCCGGGCTCGCCGGCGAGCAGTACTTGCGCTTCGGCGAAGGAGCACTCGGCATCGCAGTACGACGACGAATCGATGAATTGTGGGGCGTTGCCGAGGCCGGTCTCGATGATGTCGAGCTGGTCGGGTGTCGCACCGGCGTTGACGAAGATGATCATCTCGACGCCGCCTTCCCACCGAGACAGCAGGTTGTCAAAACCCTCCTGACTGAGCAACGTGAGGCCCACACCGAGCAGCGAGATCGCCGCCGTGATGATGGCCGCGACGGTCAGGGTGGCGTTACGGCGAAAACTGTCGAAGGTTTCGCGGAGGGTGTAGCGGATGCGTGACATCATGATGATTCGAGATCTCCCGGCCTACTCGTACACGCCGCGAGCCTGGTCGCGGACGATGACGCCACGATCGAGCTGGATGACGCGCTTGCGCATCGTGTTGACGATGCGCTGGTCGTGGGTGGCCATGACGACAGTGGTACCGGTCTTGTTGATGCGGTCGAGCAAGCGCATGATGCCCTCACCGGTGGCGGGGTCCAGGTTGCCGGTCGGCTCGTCAGCGAGCAGAATCAGCGGTCGGTTCACGAAGGCCCGGGCGACCGACACTCGCTGCTGCTCACCACCCGACAGCTGGTGTGGGAGGCGGTCTTCCTTGCCGGCGAGGCCCACGAGTTCGAGCACCGCAGGCACCTGCTGCTTGATGACGTGCTTGGGACGACCGATCACCTCCTGAGCGAAGGCGACGTTCTCGAAGACCGTCTTTTCGAGCAGGAGCTTGTAGTCCTGGAAGATGTTGCCGATGTTGCGTCGGAGGTGCGGGACGCGACTGGGCGGCATGTCGACGATGTTCCGCCCGGCGACCCAAACGGCGCCGCGTTCAGGGCGATCCTGACGATTCAGCATGCGCAGCAACGTGCTCTTGCCGGAGCCCGACGGGCCCACGAGGAACACGAACTCACCCTTGGCGACGTCGAAGCCTGCATCGCGCAGCGCAACCACTTCGGCGGAGTAGCTCTTGGTGACGTTTTCGAGTCGGATCATGAGAGGTTTCGGCCGGTCGGTTCAGTGAGTCGGATGGGTCCGATCAGGCCAGCCAGAGAGTACCGCTGCCGCGCGCCCGCAATGAGGCACCCTCGGCGCAAAATTTCGTGACGGACGACCTGGCCCGCACGATCTGACCCGCGATCCATCCAGCGATTGGGCCAGCGATTGAGCCAGCGATTGAGCCAGCGATGTGGTGGTCAGTCCTCGGCCTCGCCCTGGGCACGCTTGAACTGGAGGTACCCCTCGACGAGGAAGTCGATGTCGCCGTCGAGGACGCCGCTCACGTTCGCCGTCTCGATCTCGGTACGAAGGTCCTTGACCATTTGGTACGGCTGCATCACGTAGCTGCGGATCTGGCTACCCCAGCCCACCTGGGCCTGCTTGCCCGCGATGGCATCGAGTTCGGCCTGGCGGTCTTCCAACGCCTTGGCGGCGATCATCGACTTGAGCCGCCCCATTGCACGCTCACGGTTCTGCAGCTGACTGCGCTCCTCTTGGGAACTGGCCACCAGACCGGTCGGGTGGTGGATGTAGCGAACTGCAGATGACGTCTTGTTGATGTGCTGCCCACCGGCACCCGACGCCCGAAACACCTGCATCTCGACATCGGCTTCGTCGATCTCGACGTCGACGTCGTCGAGCAGCGGCCACACCTGGACAGCAGCGAACGAGGTCTGGCGACGGCCCTGGTTGTCGAACGGGCTGATCCGGACCAGGCGATGCGTGCCCCGTTCGGCACTCATCAGCCCATACGCATAACGACCCGAGATCGTGACCTCGGCAGACATGATGCCCGCCTCAGCCCCTTCAGAGACGCCGTTCAGCGTGATGGTGAAGCCGCGCCGTTCGCACCACTTTTCGTACATGCGCAGCAGCATCTCGGAGAAGTCCTGGGCATCGACGCCACCGTCTTTGGCATTGATCTGCACGATGCAGTCGGCGTCGTCGTGCTCGCCCGTGAACAGGCTCCGCAGCTCGAGCTGGGCGAACGTCGCGCCGACTGCCGCGATCGCACTTTCGATCTCCGGTTCTTGGCTGGCATCGTCTTCGTCGCGAGCCAGCTCGTGAAGCACTTCGACGTTCTCGATGTCCTCGCTCAGCGTGTCGAAGACGTCGAGGTCGTCTTTGATGTTGGCGTACTCGGCGTTGAGCTTCTTCGCTCGATCCTGATCATCCCAGAGGCCCGGTTCGGCGACTTCGTGTTCGAGGATCGCGAACCGCTCACGGTTCTCGACAACCGACAGATACGCCTCGGCCTCATCGAGGCGGCGTTGCAGTTCTCGGATGTCTGGGGTGAAGTCGCGCATGAGCCCGTCAGTGTCGTTCCGGCCGTGCGAGCCCTCAGGCTTCGCCGTGGCAGTTCTTGAACTTCTTGCCCGAGTTACAGGGGCACGGGGCGTTGCGTGGAGTCTTGTCGAAGGCGTCCTTGACGACGGTCTCCTGCTTCTTCGACTCAGGCGCCTCGGGTGCTGACGCCGGAGCGCCAGCGGCATCGGCTGCCGCTGCACGGGCCGCACGGTCGAAACCGCTCGACTGCACGTCGTCAGACGAGCTGGTCTGCATGTTCTCGACCGCCGCCGGCGTGGATGTTCCCGCAGGCTGCGCTTCGCCGTCCTTGACGACCTGCACGTGCATCACGTACTTGACGAAGTCCTGGGCAATGCCGGTCATCATCGTGCCGAACATCTCGAAGCCCTCGCGCTGCCACTCGACGAGCGGGTCCTTCTGACCCATTGCCCGCAGGTTGATGCCACCCTGCAGGTAGTCCATCTCCTCGAGGTGCTCGCGCCAACGCTGATCGATGATCCGCAGCATGACCTGACGTTCGACCTGGCGCAGTGTCTCAGCGCCCATCTCGGTTTCACGAGCGGCATAGTGCGCCGTGGCGTTCGACATGACCATCTCGTAGATCTCTTCGGTGTCGGCACACGCCCGAAGCTGTGCTTCGGTGCTCGAGTCGGGCCAGTAGAGCGTCAGCTCCTTGGCGAGCCCGTCGAGGTCCCATTCGTCGTCAGCTGCTGATGCACAGTGCGTGGTGATCAAGGCATCGACGGCGTCGGCCAGGTACTCGGCTCCGGCCTCTTTCAGATCCTCGCCATCGAGAATCTGATCGCGGCGCTTGTAGATGATCTTGCGCTGCTCGTTCATCACCTCGTCGTACTTGAGAACGTTCTTGCGGATCTCGGCGTTCTTGGTCTCGACGGTGGTCTGTGCCCGCTCGATGGCCTTCGTGACCATCTTGGCCTCGATCGCCTCGTCGTCGGGCAGCGCCCGGCCCATGACGTAGTTCAGCGCACCCGTGGCGAACAAGCGCATCAGATCGTCGTCGAGACTGAGGAAGAAACGGCTCGCCCCCGGGTCGCCCTGACGCCCGGAGCGACCACGCAGCTGGTTGTCGATGCGGCGACTGTCGTGACGTTCGGAGCCGATGACGTACAGGCCGCCCTGATCGAGCACCTGCTGCCTCTCACGCTCACACTCGGCGGAGAACTTCGTGAGCATCTGGCTGTACAGCGCCTGGGCCTTCTTGCGTTCCTCCTGGAACTCTTCGGGCATCTGGTCGACCGGGACGGGGAATTCGAAGTCCTCCTTGAGGAGCTCGCTGTCGTAGCCGGCCTTCAGGACTTCGGAGAGCGCAAGGCCTTCGGGGTTGCCGCCGAGCAGGATGTCGACGCCGCGACCTGCCATGTTGGTGGCGACCGTGACAGCGTTCAGGCGCCCGGCCTGGGTGACGATCTCGGCTTCGCGCGTGTGCTGCTTGGCGTTGAGGACCTCACACGGGATCCCGCGCTGGTCCAGCAGGCGACCGAGGTGTTCGGAGCGACCCACGCTCGCCGTGCCGACCAGAATCGGCTGGCCCTTGGCGTGACGGTCCTCGATGTCGTCGATGATCGCGTTGAACTTCGACTCCTCGGACTTGTAGATCAAGTCTGCCTCGTCGTCGCGGATGACCGGCTTGTTGGTCGGGATCGGCACCACGCCGAGGTTGTACGTGTTCATCAATTCGGCCGCTTCGGTCGTTGCGGTACCGGTCATCCCGGCGAGCTTGTCGTACAAGCGGTAGTAGTTCTGCAGCGTGATCGTGGCGAGCGTCTGGTTCTCTTCTTTGATCTTGACGCCCTCCTTGGCTTCCACGGCCTGGTGGATACCTTCGGACCAGCGACGGCCCTCGAGCACACGACCCGTGAACTCGTCGACGATCTTCACTTCGCCGCCCTGGACGATGTAGTCCTTGTCACGCTTGTAGACCTCTTTGGCCTTCAGCGCCACCGTGAACTGGTGGACGAGGTTCGCTTCGACGGTGTCGTACAGGTTGTCGACCCCGAGGGCGGCTTCGACGGTCTCGATGCCCTGCTCGGTCGGCACGACGATCCGCTTGTCTTCTTCGAACTCGTAGTCCTCGTCACGCTTGAGGGATCGCACGATCGACGCGAAGCGGTAGTAGAGCTTGGCGGCATCGGCGACGCGACCGGAAATGATCAGCGGGGTCCGCGCTTCGTCGATCAGAATGGAGTCGACCTCGTCCACGATGCAGAAATTGTGGCCACGCTGCTGGACTTTGGCGTCCTTGCTGGGCGCCATGTTGTCACGCAGGTAGTCGAAGCCGAGTTCGTTGTTCGTGCCGTAGGTGACGTCGGCGGCGTAGCTCTTGCGCTTCTCGGCCGCGCTGGCGCCTCGGCCCGGCAAGATCAAGCCGACATCCATGTTCATGAACCGGTAGATGCGACCCATCAGCTCGGACTGGTACTGGGCCAGGTAGTCGTTCACCGTGACGAGGTGGACGCCCTTCTGTTCCAGCGCGTTCAGGTAGACCGGGCCCGTCGATGTGAGTGTCTTGCCCTCACCGGTCTTCATCTCGGCAACCCAACCGAAGTGCAGAGCAGCGCCACCCATCATCTGGACGTCGTACTGGCGCTGGCCGAGCACGCGAACACCGGCCTCGCGCATCGTGGCGAATGCTTCGACGAGGAGGTCGTCGACATCTTCGCCGTTGTCCAACCGCTGACGGAACTCGCCGGTCTTGGCTTTGAGCTGGTCGTCGCTCAGGTTGCGGTAGTCGTCCTCGTACGCGTTGATCTCCGGGACGATGCCCTGGAGCGCCTTCAGTTTCTTGCCTTCGCCTGCGCGGAGAATTCGATCGAGAATGCCCATGAGGGCGATGATCCTACCGTCAGGCAGCCGTGGCCCGAGCGGCAGGTCGGAACGGCAACACCTGGGCACCGACCGAGGCCGGAGTGGAGGCAACGGCGGCGAGGACCACCTGGCGAGCCCCGTGCAACTCCAGAGCTTCACGGGCCGCGAGCAAGGTCGCTCCGGTGGTGACGACGTCGTCGACGACGACGACATTACGACCCCACAGACCGGGGCGAGCCCGAAACTCTGCGCCCTCCAGCCGATCGGCGCGCCCCTTTCCCGTCTGGGCTGTCGCTGCGCCAGCACGGTCGAGAAGCCGCTTGGTCGGCACACCCAATTGCCGGCCTACGGTTCGTGCGATTTCTTCGGCTTGATCGAAACCACGTTGGCGTCGGCGCTTCGCGCTCGTCGGCGCCCATGTGACGACATCCACATCGAGATGCCGGCCGGTGTCGATCAGTCGGTTCACGACGAGACCGCCGAGGTGGCGGGCGACCTGACGCCGGTTGCGATATTTCAACGAGAGCACGACGTCGCGCGCCCTCCCGGTGAATGCGACCGCAGCGATCACCCCGTGATCTTGATTGCGTGGCGGCTGCCCGACGAGCGCGAAACGGCAGGTGGTGCAGATGGCATGACCGGGCGTGTCGCAGCCGGCGCAACGGGTGTCGAAGAACATGAGGCCATCATGAACGCGCACTGTCACAGAGTTCGCGGTTCCGGAGCCTGTCAAGAGGTGTGAGACAAGTTTTCGTCGGGTTCGTTGATCCAGGTGATGTCGGGGATTTTGGGTGCGGTGGGTCGTTTGCGGAAGCGGTGGGGGTTGGTGATGTAGGCCTGGTCGAGGGTGTTTTGGCGTGCAGCACGGATGGTGTGGTGGCGGCCGGTGTGGACGTCGGCTGGTGTGTGGTAGCCGATGCCTGAGTGGCGGTGGTGCTGGTTGTAGTGGTCGAAGAATCCGTTGATGAAGGTGCGGGCGTGGGTGAGGCTGGTGAAGCGTTCGGGGAATCGGGGTGAGTGTTTCAGTGTTTTGAACTGGGACTCGGAGAACGGGTTGTCGTTCGAGACGTGAGGCCGCGACAGGCTGCGGGTGACACCGAGATCGGCGAGCAGCAGCGCAACGGTCTTGGAAGTCATTGCGGGTCCGTTGTCGGAGTGCAGGTGAAGTTGGTGACGATCGATGTCGTGTTCGGTGCAGGCGGAGTCGATGAGTTCTTCAGCGAGGGCGCCGGACTCGTTCGGGGCAACGACCCACGCGACGGCGAGGCGTGAGTAGATGTCGATGATGACGTAGCAGTGGAACCAGTTCCATTTGTGTGGGCCAGCGAGTTTGGTGATGTCCCAGGACCACACCTGGTTTGGTCCGTCTGCCATCAGCTCGGGTTTGAGTCGTGCGGGGTGGCGGGCTTGGCGTCGTCGTTCGCGGACCTGATGGTGGTCGCGCAGGATCCGGTACATCGTGGAGATCGACGCGAGGTAGGTGCCTTCGTCGAGCAACGTGGCCCAGATCTGGGCGGGTGCGTGGTCGCAGAATCGTTCGGAGTTCAACACCGCAAGCACACGGTCGCGTTCGTTGTCGTTGAACGCTCGATGCGACCGTGCCCGAGGTGCTGGCGGACCGTGGACTGGTGGCCGGCGGTGCCGGTAGTGGGTGGCGCGTGACCGCCCCAGCGCTTTGCAGGCTCGGCTGCGCGAGATGTTCGCTGCGACGAGTTCGTTGATGCTGTTGTCGACGATCAGGTCGACGGTTCGTCGGTGTCCGCGCTCTTGGAGAGCTCGCCCAAGAGCGCCTGCACTTTTCCCTGGACCTCGATGATTGTCTCGGCCTTCGCGAGCTTGGCCTTCAATCGTTCGTTCTCGGCGCGCAACTGTTGCATCTCGACGCGTGTTGCTGCGCCGCGGCCGCCGTCAGCGGTACGTCCTTGTTTGGTCACGAGGAGTCCTTCACGGTCTTGGCGGCGCCAGTCCGACAGCGTCGATGAGTAGATGCCTTCGCGGCGCAGCAACGCGGTGCGTTCACCGGGTTCGGTGCAGCGGGCATGCGCGGCAAGGATCGACAACTTGTACTCATGGGTGAACACACGGCGCTGCGACCGCGTCCTCTTCGATGCCTTGGGTCCCTCATCGCCACCAGTCTTGCCGACCCGCACTGCGCTCTGCTTCGCCACCACCGTCTCCAATCAGTCAGACACCAAAGTTGTCTCACCGATCATGGACACAAAGGGG
>Ga0209185_1000286_pt1 | contig 67457 bp, 68 predicted proteins | sample SidtaG_2_FD_187425 | JGI IMG/M metagenome (GOLD analysis project Ga0209185, IMG submission 187425) | Marine algal microbial communities from Sidmouth, United Kingdom - Sidmouth_Asex2 metaG (SPAdes) (version 2) | ecosystem: Host-associated > Algae > Red algae > Unclassified | place: Sidmouth... | reverse complement strand
ATCGAAAAACTTGAACGCTGGAATTCCAGCTTCCGACATCTTTTTCTCCTTCTCCTTAAAACCGACCTTAGCAAAAAAAAATGACCTTTCGAAAGAGAAGTTATTGCACTCCAACACGTAAATATGTCTGTATTTACATTTCTTTTTCCGAAAGTAATAATTATTTCATAGCTACTATAGATAATAGACTGACAAAAATTTCAGCATCATGCATTTTGTATATCAAATATATTAGTTTTGTAAATATGATATACAAAATACCCGTACGACCGTATCCTAATTTATAAAAACAGAAAAATACAGTGAGAAGAGTTTAGGGTTAAGCAATATGCTGAATTTTAACAACAATTCTTACGCTTTTGCGTTGGGCAAAAAGTTCAAGGGTCAAGGTTTAAGGGCAGTACGCAGTAGTTGATGGTTGATGAAAACTGATTTTTATAAACACCCAAACTTTTTCTGCAACTCCAACGTCAAACTGCAACTGAGAACTGCCAACTTTAAGCCGTTAGCCCTTTGCGTTTTACCAAGAAGTATGCAAAAATTAGATTCGGTACCCAGCACAACCAAGCGACAATACGATAGCCGGTATTGAAATCACCAAAAGCCGCTACCAAGCCCGGCAACCACAGCCGCAGGGTGACCGCTGCAAAACAGGCAGCGTAACTGTAGATCATAAAAATTTCATGTCGATTGACGTCGCCACCTTTTATGCTTTGGTAAGCCTGGGCCGTGGTATACAACCAAATAACGGCCAGCGACCCAAAACCGATTTGAGCTACGAGTCCGCCTGTGGCGTGAAAAGCAATATAGAGTCCGGCGATGCCACCCAACAGCACAGATATCATATAAATCTTACCAATTAGACGATGGCGTTTGAGGTTCGCATTTCTAAATTTCTTACTGAACTGTATCCAGCCTACTAAGAGGGCGAGCCCTCCAAAAGTGATGTGGGTATAGAAACCGGTATTCCAAACAACATTGGCCAACAATTCCGCTGTTTTGCTAGCGCGTATACCTTGCTCAACATCTACATAGGCCAGATAGGCATATAAAAATGGGTAGAGACTAATCACGATGGCCAAGAAGGCGAAAAGAAACCAGGTTATTTTGTTGATGGTCTTCATACTATTCTTTTTTAGAATTTTCTTTGTCTTCTTTTTTATTCAAAGCACGACTAATCGCAGAGATCAAAACGCCAACGGCGAAAACAAAAAAGCCATAACTCTCAAAAATACCTTTCTTTTCTTCCGCCAAGAACATATCGTATAAAACAATAAGGGTTCCGATGACAGACAAAATTGAACCGGCCAATTGGACACCTTTTGATTTTAGTTTCCTTATTATGTTGTAAATGCGTTGTTCGTTGTTCGAAATAATAAACTTTCAACTGCTCACTGCAACTGCCTACTGCCCACTGTCTACTGAACGCTTTTTAAACGTGTTGATCGACCATTATCATATTACCATCGGGATCCGTGATCATAAAACTGGCCGGCCCGCTAGTACTTTCATCTGCCTCACTTGCAAATTGGATGTTGTGATTTTTTAAATCTTTTTGAATGTCGCGCACGTCATCGAACGACTCCAAGGTTTTTGCGCTTTGGTCCCACCCCGGGTTAAAGGTCATGATGTTCCCCTCGAACATGCCTTGGAAAAGTCCGACCAAAGTTTCTTCGTTTTTCATGATCAGATAATTCTGTTCCATGCTTCCGGCGAAAACGATAAAGCCCAACTTCTCGTAAAAGTCTTTTGATACTTGCAGGTCTTTGACCGCAAGGCTGATTGAAAATGCACCTAGTTTCATATGTTCTGTTTTATATGTTCTGTTTTATCCATTGTTTTATCTATAGCGCCAACTCGTCAGGTCAGCACCTTTCGGAGCGCTCTCGGCGATGCGCTTCATAATCTTCGGCACATACATACTGTTGTACCGCAAACGACTGATGGCATTCGGTTGGTCAGGATCACCGTTCCAACAATGCTCTGCTCGGTCACCGTAAGTTACTTCGCCTCCATAATAGGGTTCTGTAGTACTTTCTAAAAAATCTTCCATCAAATAGACGGCATTATTGAGGTAATAGTTGTCCATATCACCGCAATAAATATGAATCTTACCTTTTAGGTTTTCGCCGAGCTTGCTCCAATCACGTTCCAGAATATGCCGCAGGTCGTAATTCTCTTTCCAATATTCAGCAACCTTATGGTCGATGTCTCCACTCATTTTATCCCAAAGTCGCACCGGGTAGCCGTCTTCGCCCTGAGGGGAATAGGTAGCTTCCCAAATATCCCATTGTTGGCCTAATCGTGATTTGTCGCCCAAGACCAGTTCAAGATGATTGCCCTCTCGAAGCGTCGTTTGAATGTTGCCCAGATAGTCACGATGGCTCGGCACTTCCAATTTTTTATAGGCGCTTTCGTAGTAATAGGCATTTTCATCCTCATAAATATTGGTCAGGCAATAGGCCCGAAAATCAATCGGGTCAGGGCAAGCCGCAAAACATCCATTATACTCTTCAGGGTATTTGACCTGTACCGCCAAAGCTTCCCAGCCCCCGGTAGAACCTCCATATAAAAAACGGGACCACCCCTCACCCATTCCTCGAAATTGTTTTTCAATCTCCGGAATCAGTTCATAGGTAATCGCATCGCCATACGGACCTTGGCTTGCAGAATTCACCGCATACGAATCATCATAATACGGCGTCGGGTGTTGAATTTCGATAATCAACATCCGGGGAAAATCAGGTTCGTTCCATCGTTTGTAAAAATCGTGGGCCTCTTGTTGTTGAATGATATTGTAGCCCTCGAGATCAAAGCGTGCGGAATACTCCGGTTCTAGATTTGGGTCAGGCGGTGTTGTTCGAAAGCCTCCGAAATCAGAGGGAAAATGACCTTGAAAAACCATCAACGGATATTTTGCTTCGGGATGTTCGTTAAATCCTTTTGGTAATAAAACGTGAGCTCCTAAATAAATATCTCTTCCCCAAAACTTGGAGAGTTTTTCTGATTTGACTTTGATATGTTTAACCCACTCAGTATCCTCAGGTTCTTCAATAGGAGGAATCACCTGATCCATCACCACCTCAACATTCTCAATTCCGTTTTCGGTCACATTGATTTTAAAGGGCTTGCTATAAATATTTCCAGGGGAACGATTCCATTGTTGTCCTTCGCCGTTATCCATAGGTAATTTTACCGTATGCCCGGTTGATAAATCGAAGGTCTCGTACACATGTAGCAAGGCTTGAACATAATACTCGCCCGGAGGCACTTCGGATAGACTCGGGTACGGAAAGCCGAAAATCGATTCGTCAAAAATCGTTTTTTCACCGGCGGTCAATCCGTCGACGTTCATTCCGAAAACAAGCTGTGCGTTCAAGCCTTCGTTGATTTGAAAACGGGGTTCTTTTTCATCACTGTTTGAAAGCATTAAAAGCAACCGCCCGTCTTGGGCCTCACTGCTCACGGAATCTGAAAACGAAACGTTGAATGAAAAATTCCGGTTGTCTTCTTTTGCGGTTTGGCAGGAAATGAAAAAAAGTAAGGCTAAAAAAGCGATGGATGTTCTCATGGTTCCCGATTTTTAAGAAAGGTAAGAAATTTAGGGAAATTCTTGGGTGAAATAGGAATAAGCTCCCATCCTCAGCCTGTACTGAGCGCAGTCGAAGTATGAGGAGCGGAATGAATTCTCCGAAATGCAATGGAGGAAAAAAGGAATGGTTACTGGTCTGCAGCCGAGAGGAAGAGTTAAATCTCGCTATGAAAGGCAAGACCAACCCCTCCGTCCTCGCCGAAAAAGCGAGGCCACCTCCACTCGGTTGAGGGAGGAGCCAGAAAGAAAAAGATAACAAATTCAGGGTTTTTGCGTTATAAAAGTGCACAGTTTGCATCCCAACTTACTAAACCTCAGTGTTATGAAAAAGATTTTATGGATTGGAATAGTCTTGATATCAATTGTCGGAATGAGCAGTTGCGACTATGACGACAGCAATGACCTTGATGTACTGACGCCAAATGACAGCACGCAAAGTGTTACTGAACAGTATGATTAACAATAACAAAAAATCCCGCCAAATAGCAGGATTTTATTTTCTTGTTTCGATTACGCTACTACCAAATCTTCACACGTTCATCTGCTGCCAGATACAATGAATCGGTTTCCTTGATATTAAAAGCAGTATAGAATTCGGGTACATTTCGCACCACCCCATTGACCCTAAAATCAGCCGGGGAATGGGGATCCGTACTTATCTGAACACGAAGGGCTTCATCACGTGCCTTATTTCGCCATGCTTGAGCATAACCTAAAAATACGCGTTGTTCAGCCGTGTAGCCATCCATCTCAGGACCTTCTTCACCATTCAATGATATTTTATAGGCTTTCAAGGCGATACTCAGTCCGCCTAGATCTCCGATATTCTCGCCGAGGGTAAATTCGCCATTGACATTCAAGTCAGGTAACACCTCAAAATCATTATACTGCGCAATCAATGCCCCGGTTCGCTTTTTGAATTCTTCTTTGTCTTCATCCGTCCACCAATTTCGCATGGCACCATCACCGTCAAAAGTGCTCCCCGTATCATCAAAACCGTGACCGATCTCATGACCGATAACCGCCCCGATTGCTCCGTAGTTCACGGCATCTTCTGCATTCAAATCAAAAAATGGGGGCTGCAAAATAGCCGCTGGAAAAACAATTTCATTCATCGTGGGGTTGTAATAGGCGTTGACCGTTTGAGGGTTCATTTGCCATTCATCTTTATCAATGGGTTGGCCAAGTTTTGCCAACTCTCTTTTATGTTCCATTAAATCAGAACGTCTACGGTTACCAAAGTAGTCATCTGCCTTGACCTCGATATCATAGGATTTCCATTTGTCGGGATAACCGATTTTCGGGGTAAACTTGCTCAATTTGTCCAAGGCTTCTTCTTTGGTCGCATCGCTCATCCAATCCAAATCTTTGATGCTGACCTCATACGCTTTTATCAGGTTTTCGACCAAGGTTTCCATATGGGCTTTTGCCTCAGGCGGAAAGTGTCTTTTTACATATACCTTGCCGACTACCTCACCAAATGTGCCATTAACGACAGACACACCTCGCCGCCACATTGGTCTTTGCTCTTGCGTGCCACGCAATTCTTTACTGAAGAACGCCCAGTTCTGGTCATTCATGGCCTCATTTAAACGTGTAGCATTCGCGTCGATTAGGCTCCATTTTAGGTATGTTTTCCAAGTTTCGATTGGCGTAGTGGTGATTATTCTGTCAAGCGCTTTGGTATAGTCCAACATCAAGACTCCTAATTTTTCTTGTTTATCAAGTCCCGCTTCATCCAAAAACGCCGTCCAATTGAACTTCGGCATAATATTGTGAAGCGTGTCTACGGGAAACATATTATAAAGACTTACCAAATCGCGCGTCTTTTCCTTCTCCATATGTTTTTCGGCCAAACGGGTCTCAAGAGCCATAACCGTTTTTGCGGCGGATTTTCCATTTTCCAATCCGGCCAAATCAAACATTTTTTCAACGTGCTCGAGATACTTTACGCGAATTTCTTTTGAGCGGTCATCGGCTTTTAAGTAATACTCTCGATCGGGCAGCCCCAAGCCCGATTGCCATGTGTAAACGGTATAAATCGTAGGGTCTTTAAAATCTTGATAAATAAAAAGACCGAGCGGAACGTTCGTACCGTATTTTGTGGCATAGCCGAAATATGTTGCCAGCTCATCATAGTTCGATAGCGCATCGATTTTGGACAACTCTTCTTTTAAAGGGGTAACGCCCAATTCATTTCGTTTTTCAACATCCATAAAAGACTGAAAAAGGTCACCGACCTTTTGCTCGTCAGAACCTTGGGCAAAATCACCTGAGGCAGATTCCTCAATAATCTTCTTTACATTTTCTTCGGATTCTTCATGAACGATATATCCGACTCCGTAGCTTGATTTATCAGCGGGAATTTCGGTTTCCTTGACCCATTTACCATTTACAAAAGCCGTAAAGTTATCACCGGGATTGGCGGTGGTATCCATGTATTGGGTTAGCAGGCCCGAGGTCAGTTTTTTTTCTTCCGACCCGTCTGTTTTGCTGTCCGTTTTACAACCCACCATGGCAATGAGCGCTAAAACTAGGGTAATCTTGATACGTTCTTTCATTTTTAGAATTAGTTAAGAGACTGTTTTGAAATGTGTGGATTATTTTTTATGTCCCTTTTTGCGCACTATTTCGTTGAAATTTTTAACCGTAGCTAAGGCTATGCTAAAAACTTTCCTCTCATACTGCATCAAAAATGATTGCTAAAAATTCCAATCAAACATCTCAAAATAGTCTTTGAGTTTTTTGTTTGACGTAAGTTAACGGAATTTGTTACGAAACGTTGTTAATTATTTACAAAACAGATCAGAATCTAACAAACTGAAAACAAAAAAATCCCATTAACTTTTGCCAAAGTGGAATGGGATATACAGATAGATCAAAGATAAATTCGCTACCTGTTTCTATGGCGTTCTCTAGCTAAAAGCGTATTCTTTAAAAGCATCGCAATGGTCATTGGCCCAACACCACCAGGCACCGGAGTTATATAGGAAGCCTTTTTACTCACATTTTCGAAATCAACATCGCCCGTAATATAATACCCTCTTTCACGGCTTTCGTCGGGCACCCTTGTAATGCCCACATCTATAATAATGACATCATCTTTGACCATCTCCGCTTTCAGAAATCCGGGGACGCCCAAGGCCGAAATAATAATGTCTGCCTGAGTGGTTATTTGACTGATGTTCTTGGTACGACTATGGGTCAACGTTACCGTAGAATTTCCGGGGAAACCTTTGCGTCCCATCAAGATACTCATGGGTCGGCCAACGATATGACTTCGACCGATTACGACCGTATGCTTGCCTTGGGTTTCGACTTGGTAGCGATCAAGAAGTTCTAAAATTCCGAAAGGTGTAGCGGGAATAAAGGTGCTCATATCCAGAGCCATCTTTCCGAAATTCGTAGGGTGGAATCCGTCAACGTCTTTATTCGGGTCAACCGCCATCAATACCCGTTGCGTATCTATCTGTTCAGGAAGCGGAAGTTGCACGATAAAACCGTCGATATCTTCATCTTCGTTGAGCTCTTCGATTTTCTTCAATAATTCTTGTTCTGATGTGGTATTCGGCAAACGCACCATGGTAGATTCAAAACCGACACGTTCGCACGACCTCACCTTACTACCCACGTAGGTCAAACTTGCCCCGTCATTACCAACGATTACCGCTGCCAAATGCGGAACTTTTTCCCCCCTTTCTTTCATTGCATCGACCTCGGCCTTTATTTCAGACTTTATGTCGTTGGATATTTTTTTTCCATCTAAAATTTTCATTGTCATGTCATTTAAGGTTCAATGTTTAATTTTCAAGGTACTATCGATTGTATTTTGAACCTTTATATTCTGAGTTTGATCAGGTAGTTCATGAACGAACTTATTTTTTTGCTCTCTAGAAGCATCTTTTCCATGATACCTTCAAGATCTTCTTTCGTAATATGTTCTTTGTCGTACGCCCTATAAAGTTGCGATCTCAATTCACCTCAAGATGCTTTTGAAATACCCAGGTATTGAATAAACTCCTTATTGCCGTCTCGCTCAAATCCTTCAGCAATATTATCCATAATTGACCCCGAACTTCCATCCATCTGATTGCTTAAGGCATAATTTTTACCTAAAGAGGCGGTTTCTAAAAGCGTGTGTATGTTCTTCGCAATTTCTCTTGATACCCGCCAAATTTTTAAATCTTAAAACCTTTCAACTTTGGCCATAATCGAAATTCTTTGAACATTGAACTTTAAACCTGAAAATGCTAACGCATTTTCCCCATCATCTGCATCATCTTCTTGCCACCGCCACCTTGCATCATTTTCATCATCTTGCTCATCTGGTCAAACTGCTTCATCAATTGATTCACTTCTTTTACTTCACGACCACTTCCTTTAGCGATTCTTTTTTTACGGCTCACATTTATTTTAGAAGGATTTGAGCGTTCGTCAGGAGTCATCGATTGTATTATCGCCTCAATATGTTTGAAGGCATCATCATCAATGTCCAAGCCCTTAAGTGCTTTTCCCGCACCGGGAATCATTCCCATCAAATCCTTGAGATTCCCCATTTTCTTGATTTGCTGAATTTGACTTAAGAAATCGTCAAAACCGAATTTGTTCTTGGCGATTTTCTTTTGGATCTTTCGTGCTTCCTCTTCATCGAATTGGTCTTGTGCCCTTTCTACGAGTGAGATAACATCGCCCATACCAAGAATACGATCGGCCATACGATCGGGGTGGAAAACATCGATTGCTTCCATTTTCTCTCCGGTACCGATAAACTTGATCGGCTTGTCTACTACAGACTTAATCGAAATAGCGGCACCCCCTCGGGTATCACCATCCAACTTGGTTAGAATTACGCCGTCGAAATTCAATATATCGTTAAAGGCCTTTGCTGTATTCACAGCATCTTGCCCGGTCATTGAATCGACCACAAAAAGTGTTTCTTGAGGTTCTATGGCTTTATGGATGTCGGAAATCTCATCCATCATTTTTTCATCTACGGCCAAACGACCCGCAGTATCAATGATGACGACGTTAAATCCTTCTGCTTTTGCTTTGGCAATACCGGCTTGGGCAATCGCTACGGGGTCATTGTTATCCCTATCGGAATAGACCTCAACTCCAATCTGCTCACCGACCACATGCAACTGATCTATCGCAGCAGGGCGATAAACATCACAAGCGACCAATAATGGTTTTTTTGATTTTTTCGTTTTAAGGAAATTCGCCAATTTGCCCGAAAATGTCGTCTTACCCGAACCTTGCAGACCAGACATCAAAATTACCGATGGAGTGCCAGAAAGGTTGATTCCCTCTGTCTCGCCGCCCATTAATTCGGTCAATTCGTCTTTAACGATCTTGACCATCAATTGACCGGGCTGTAAAGTGGTCAACACGTTTTGACCCAAGGCCTTCTCTTTTACCCTATTGGTAAATTCTTTGGCAATCTTAAAATTGACATCTGCATCCAACAAGGCGCGCCGAACCTCTTTCGTTGTCTCGGCAACATTTATCTCGGTAATCTGCCCATGACCTTTTAAAACATGTAGTGCCTTATCGAGCTTTTCACTTAAATTATCGAACATCGTTTGTCTGATTTTGAAGAAAGGCAAATTTAACAATAACTATGGGAATCTCGTGGGCTGAAAAAGAAAATATAAACTAAAAAGCACCCGTCTGAGACGAGTGCTTTTTATAATTGTGGGGCATTTAGTGGAGTTCCTTTTTCATAGCCTTTCAATAGCCGGCAAATTCTTACCGCGATTTTCTCCACAGGTATTTATCAATTCGATTTGACAATAGATACATCTACTTATTTCTCAAAAACCAATACATCATAACTTCCGTCTTCATTGTAGCCTTTTAGCTCTAGACGATTCGTCGAATAGGAAACTACTTTCCAGTCATAGGTCAATTCGGCAAGGTCACCATCTTCGCCCAAATTCAAAAAGAACTTTATTTGGTCTTCGTAATTTCTTAAAATCCTCCAATGACCGGGAAATACGGGATCGGTCGAACTTGTCATTACCGTAACCTTATTGTTTGTGGCGAAATCAAATGTGAAAGCATTATAATACTCCGTTTTCACTTCTTCACCTTTAGTGTAACTCGAAATATTCCAGGTACCATCCATCGCGATGTTCCTGATTCCCATTACGTCACTATCTTCATTGTTGTAGTTGCACACCCTTTGCAGTACAAGTTCGTATGCCGTATCGGGGATCTCAAATATCAAACGATCATCGTTAAGATCGGATAACGGCCACTCAAAGCTTACCCCGGGCTCATTACCCATTTCAATGGCCATGACCATACGCCCTTGCTCATTCTTGGTAATTTCCCAAGTACCTTCAGAAGTAATGTCTCCGTTAGTCAGGGTAACCATGCTCTCGGTCATAAACTGAAATTCATAACCTAAAAGTCTTCTAATTTCCGCACCATCGACCTTGACTTTTTGAATGATCCACTCACATTCCTTTAAGATATCACGCAAGGAATCGGGTTCGGAATCAACAATATCACATACACTTTTCAAAACCACTTCATTCTGGTCATTGGTATGCAACTTTATTTTACCCTCATGAATTTCATAAACTAACCACTCTAAATTAAAATCGACCAAAACGTCGAATTCCAATTTCAATAAAACTTTGTGATTTGCTACTCTTGTTGCCCATTCACCGTGGAGAACATTTCCCTCTCGGTCGATGACCATGACAGTACCATCTTCGCTAAAGTTCATCAAATACTCCTTGTACTGTTCTGTTTGATTGACATAATCTCGTTCGATTTCTTCGATTGACCATGGACATTCGGCTAACAAATCATCCAAACGCTCCTTCGTAAAATCATCATCATTATGGTCGTTATCATCATCTTCATCACACCTATCTTTCGCACCTTCAATGGCCGCCTGCAATTCGACCAAGGTTTCAACCTTAATTTCAGATCCATCATACAACTTGAATGTCACCGGAAAATCGATACCTAAGATGTCGTTATCGCCCAGACCGGCCATAAAGCGCCTAAACTCTAAGTCACTATTGATAATGTAGTCGTCTAGCTTCTGAATATTAGTATCAAAAGTGAAAAGTGTTACAGGATATACAAGATCGATACACTCGATATCATCATCACCACCACCTTCGATACACTGGGTCGCGATTTCACGTAAATCTTCAGCATTGTTCAAAGTGACTTCGGTATAATCGTCCATGGTTATCGTGATGGGAAAAATGATATCTAAAAGATCATCATCACTATCCAATGCATCGAAAATTTCTTCGATTATCTGAAGATCATCATTTGACTTAATATTAATCTCTACTCCATTTACATCAACCGAGTATGGGAATCGAATATCAAAACAGCTAGAGCCGTCTATGATGTTGTCCCATGACCCATCATTCGAAACAGTTCGCTCTATCAATTTTGCCGAGGCCGAATTGGCCATCATCGTCTCTTGATCATCTTGTGGGGAAACGTCGTATCGCTCTTTTTGACAAGAGGTAATTGTCAACGCTACAGCTAGTAGGCTCAAGTGCAGCGTATAATTAAAAATCTTTTTCATAACGATTTGGAATCCTTGTTAATACGTTCTTAAAACAATCCCATTTGAAAATACCCTACCATTAGTTTCGAAATTTTAAAATATCTTTGATAAAAACCTACCAATTGAAAACCGAAGTAAGTAAAGATGTTTGTCAAGAAACTGTGTTCAACTCAGTATTTACGACTACTTCTAAAACGGTTTTTAACTTCATATATTATAAATTCGGCAACGAAGAGAAAGCCCATGATGCTGTGCAAGAGGCTTTTGTGAAATTATGGGAGAATTGCGCCAAAGTGGCTCCCGAAAAAGCGAAATCATATTTATACACGGTGGCGAACAATCTTTATCTCAATGTGATAAAAGCCGAAAAGGTTCGCATGAAATACGCTGATAAGACACTGAAATCGACAAATGAATCCCCTGAGTTTTTGATGGAAGAAAATGAGTTCAAGATGAAGCTCGAAAATGCGCTCAACGCATTACCGGAAAATCAGCGTACAACCTTTCTTTTGAATCGTATCGATAGTAAAAAATATGCCGAAATAGCTGAAATGGAAGGTGTGAGCGTAAAAGCAATAGAAAAAAGGATGCACTTGGCCCTAAAAGCACTACGAGAGCAAATAGATGGAATATAGACGGATATTTACCAAAGAGTACAGACCTTTTGCCGAATTTAATACAAGCCGTCGTACAATCTAGAAGAAACAAGGTAGGGTTTTTCCCTGATCGGGTGTTCTTATGGTATAAAGTTAGAACTAATGCAAGAAAATTATCTGGCAAAATGGCTCAACAACGAACTTTCCGAAACGGAATTAAAGGATTTCAGAGCCTCTGAGGCCTACGATTCTTATGAGAAAATAGTTGCCTTTTCCGATAGATTGCAGGCCCCCGATTTTGATATCGAGAAGGCTTTGCAAGACTTCAAGAGCAAAAGCGAAACTTCGTCACCGAAGGTAATTGCCATGCGGCCCTACAAAAAATTCTTGCGATTAGCCGCTGCAGTGGCAGTACTTTTAGTCGGTTCTTATTTCTATTTGAGCTTGGAGGGTCAACAGATAGCCACTAAATATGCGGAAAGTAAAACTTTTATATTACCCGATAATTCAGAAATCATTTTAAACGCCGATACATCGATTTCTTTTGATGAAAAGAATTGGGACGATAAGCGAAATTTAGTGCTTGATGGCGAAGCGTTTTTCAAAGTCGCTAAGGGCAAAAAATTCACGGTTACCACAGAAGACGGTATTATTGCCGTTTTAGGTACCGAGTTCAACGTAGAGAATAGAAACGGTTTTTTTGAAGTAACTTGTTTCGAAGGCTTGGTCAATGTCACTTATGATGGAAAGGAGACTAAATTGCCCGCCGGTAATTCGTTTCTTGCTATAAATGGCAAGATTGCCAACCTAGATGCCGCAAATAGAGTGCATCCTTCTTGGATAGATAATGAAAGTACTTTTAAAAGTATTCCCCTTAAATATGTGCTTGCAGAATTCGAAAGACAGCATAATATTTCTGTCGAAACACGTGAGATAAATACGGACCAACTATTTACCGGCACCTTCAGCAATACAGATATAAATCTTGCGTTACAAAGCATAAGTGTTCCTTCTCAAATAAAGTTTAAATTAGAGGACACTAAAGTGCTCTTCTATGCCGAAAAAATGCCCTAAATTTTTTGTCAACGGAATTGTACTGTTGGCATTACTATTATTTGAGGTTGTTCGGGCGCAAGAAATACCGCCCCAAAAAATTTTCTTGGTTTCGTATATACAAGAATTAGAGGGTAAATTCGACATTAAATTCTCTTATGCGGATGCCAACATTAATTCCGTGGAAATCTACCGCCCCCCTGAGGAATCTCTCTTAGGCATTCTTAATAATCTTCGTTCGCAGACCCAAATATCCATCCAAAAGTTGAATGAACGCTACTACACGTTAATAAAAAGTGCAGTAATCGATATTTGCGGGACAGTTCTTGATAATTTCGAGCAAAACACGGTTATGGGTGCAACCGTTCAAGTATTGAATAGCGACATAAATACGATAACCGATCTTGACGGTACTTTTACGTTCAAGAATATTCCCAGAAACTCGGTTCTTCAAATAAAACATATCGGGTACAAGACATTTTTCGTTCAGGCCGAAGAACTGGTCAACCAAAATCGGTGTGCTAAATTATTACTCGCAGTTACCTATCAGCGACTTGAAGAAGTAGTAGTTTATAAATTTCTTACAACGGGTATTACTAAACTGTCTGATGCCAGTATTGAAATGAACCCTGCCAAATTTGGTATTCTACCGGGCCTAGTAGAACCTGACGTGCTTCAGAGCGTTCAAGCGCTTCCTGGAATAAAGAGTATTGATGAGACCGTATCCGAAATTAACATTCGCGGGGGTACCAACGACCAAAACCTTATTTTATGGGATGGTATAAAAATGTATCAATCTGGCCATTTTTTTGGATTGATTTCCGCTTTCAATCCGTATTTGACGGATCAGGTTGCAGTTATCAAAAATGGCACGAGTGCGGCATACGGAGAGGGAGTCAGCGGCATAATCGATATGCGTACAAAAAATAAAATCGAAGACCGATTTACGGGCGGGGCCGGAATAAATTTAATCAGTGCAGATGCTTTTGGTCAGTTGCCCATAAATGACCGATTGGCCTTTCAATTTTCAGCTCGAAGATCATTGACCGATTTTTTTGACACGGGTACTTACGGTCGTTTTCGCGATCGTGTTTTTCAAGATAGCGATGTGGTAGAAAGCAATGAGAATTTTTTCTTTTACGACTTTACCGCCAAGATTTTCTACGACCTCAGTGAAAATCAAAAATTCAGATTTAGCCTAATCAACACTAATAATAGACTTGAATATTCAGAAAATCACAATACCGTAGGTCGAAGTACGAATAGCAATTTAGATCAATACAACCTTTCTTTTGGAGCAAATCTCGAAAGTAAATGGACCGACAGATTCACCACGAATCTTAATATCTATCAAACGCAATACAAGTTAACTTCTAGGATTACCTCGATCAATAACGGTCTACAACAACTTTTTCAGAACAATAGAGTGTTGGAAAATTCGGTAAAACTGGAGACTAATATTCAACTCGGCACGAATCTGAATTGGAGTAATGGATACCAATTTAATGAAACAGGTATTCTAAATGAAACCTTTGTTTTTCGACCGCCGTTCGAAAGTGAAATTTTAGATGTGCTAAGAGTACAGGCGTTATTTACCCAATTGACCTATGCAACGGACAATAAGTGGTTTGCCAGGGTCGGAGCCCGTTTCAACCATTATGAAAACATCAATACTTTCAAAGAGGTTATCATCGAACCCAGAATGAACTTGAATTACTCATTTGCCAAGAATCTAAAAGTTGAAGTACAAGGCGAATTCAAAAGCCAGGCCATCAACCAAATAATCGATTTAGAACAGAACTTTTTCGGTATTGAAAAAAGGCGTTGGATACTTTCCGATGGAACCAATCTACCGGTAACCAGAAGTAGACAAGGTTCGATAGGTTTTAACTACGATGCAGAAAATCTTTATGTGGGTCTTGAAGGTTTTTATAAACAAGTAGATGGAATCAGCACCTCAACCCAGGGGTTTCAAAACCAAGATCAATTCAATGGTGAATTAGGACAATACGATATTAAAGGAATTGAATTCCTAATCAATAAAAGGGCCGAGGACTATAGTACTTGGCTGAGTTACACATATAACATTAACGACTATACCTTCGACGGAGTGGTACCTGCAACATTCCCTAATAATTTAGATGTAAGGCACAACTTCACCTTGGCCGGGTCTTATACCCTGAATAATCTGAAAATGAGTGTCGGGCTAAACTATCGTGGTGGAAAACCTTTTACCGAACCTGATCCTGACAACCCGGTCGAGGGAACTTTTTTCCCACCCAGAATCAATTACCAGTCGGCGAATAGTAGCAGGTTACGCGAGTATTTTAGGGCGGATGCCTCGGCCATTTATAATTTTCCGTCAAACGGAAATTTCAAAACAGTACTGGGAGTATCAGTATTAAATTTTACAGACCGTAACAATGTTCTCAATACCTACTATCAAATTGATGGTTCGGGCGAAGTAGAAACCATACAAAGCACTTCATTGGGCTTGACACCCAATATCAGCTTAAGAATTACCTTTTAGGAGATGTGATAATAGGTGATTGTAAAAAATCAAAATTTAGCATTCGCTGTAATATGGTATAAAGCTCGGGAAAATCGTTCAAGAATATTTTCGGTGTTTCTACAAAATTTTCAACGGCCACCGAGAAGAATTCTTGAATGTTTGTCATTCCATAGTCTCTGAAATATTGTGATGCCGCCAAATTGACGATAAAGTACTCGTTATCAAACAGTTGATTTATTTGTTTCAGCCCTAAACGAAACTTCCGAGCTTCCCAAGAACTCTTTTTGACCATTTCAAAACTCAGTGCATGGGCAAACTCATGCATTGCAAGATTTATATTGTCATTCGGAATTTTAAACCCTTCTCGAATCGTATCCGCTGAAAAAATCACCGATTTGAATCTGGGATTGTATTCTCCCAAATGATGTTTCTTGTTGATCCTGGAATAATACTTAGTAGGGTAGACAATTATTCTTATTACCGAACGCATCATGCGATAATCTTTTAGGCCCAACATCATGAAAACCGCCGAGCCACTTAGCAGAAGAATCAATTCATCTTTATTCTCTACCTCTCCATAGAAAACAAATTTCTTCTTACTTCGAAACCAAACAATGCGCCGTTCACACTTTTCCTTTAAATTTTGGGGAAGTTCATGGTAAATAGGGAAATAATCGCCAAGAAAGTCTTTCTCCTGTGGTGACAAAGCTTTTAATCGAATCAAAGGGTTAATATGATATAGACCGAATGCGTAGTAAACGACATATAGAAAATAGCCTACCAAATAGGTTATTACCGTTATGCCTGCCATTGCTTCAAAAGTCATAGCAATACAACTAAAAAAGAACATATTAATTGCCCTTCACGCCTTACATACGTTCGGGAACTTCGATTCCCAAGAGCTTAAATGCAGACTGAATAATGTTTCCCACTTTTTGAGACAATCTCACCCGTAGCACTTTTTTGTGCTCATCGGCTTCCCCCAAAATGGAAACTTGCTGGTAGAAAGAATTGAATTCTTTTACCAATTCGTAGGTATAGTTGGCTATTACAGCCGGACTATAATTTTCGGCAGCCAGTTGAATCGTGTCCGGGAATAGTTGTATTTGCTTGATGAGCTCTTTTTCTTTCGGATGTAATTCAGATATATCAATTGAACTCGGCCGCAAAACATCAAGTTCTTCCGCCTTTCTTAAAATGGACTGGATACGCGCATAGGTATATTGAATAAACGGTCCTGTATTCCCTTGAAAATCGACTGATTCTTCCGGGTCAAAAAGTATGCGCTTTTTTGGGTCTACCTTTAGAATATAATACTTCAGGGCACCAAGACCGATGACCTTGTAAAGTTCTTGTTTTTCATCTGCGGAATACTCGTCAAGCTTACCAAGCTCTTCGGATATTCTCGCTGCCGTTGCCGACATTTCAACCATGAGGTCATCTGCGTCGACTACGGTACCCTCGCGACTTTTCATCTTTCCGCTTGGTAAATCGACCATGCCATAACTTAGGTGATTTAGGTTTTCAGACCATGAAAAACCAAGTCTTTTTAAAATCAAGAACAAGACCTTGAAATGGTAATCTTGTTCGTTGCCAACGGTATAGACCATTCCTTCAACATCGGGATAATCTTTAACTCTTTGAATTGCCGTACCGATGTCTTGCGTCATATAAACCGCAGTGCCATTAGATCGTAACACGATTTTTTCGTCGAGACCCTCATCTGTGAGGTCGACCCAAACACTGCCGTCATCTTTTTTGTAGAAAACTCCGTTTCTTAATCCTTCCGCAACAAAATCCTTTCCAAGTAGATAGGTGTCGCTTTCATAATAGAGCGTATCAAAATCAACACCAAGATTTTTATATGTGATTTCAAAACCATCATAGACCCAGCCATTCATTTTTTTCCACAGGTCAACAACTTCCTTATCCCCAGCTTCCCATTTCAAAAGCATTTCTTGGGCCTCCTTAAAAATCGGAGCCTCCCTTTCGGCGACCTCTTTGGTTTCTCCCGCCGAGACTAATTGAGCTATTTCCTCTTTATACGCTTTATCGAAGGCCACATAATAATTACCCACCAGTTTATCGCCTTTCAGGTTGGTGCTTTCAGGTGTCTCACCATTACCGAATTTTTGCCAGGCGACCATACTTTTGCAAATATGAATTCCACGGTCGTTGATAATCTGGGTTTTATAGACCTTTTTTCCGGAAGCCTTAAGAATTTCTGCCACCGAATATCCTAAAAGATTATTGCGAATATGCCCAAGATGCAATGGCTTATTCGTGTTTGGCGAAGAATATTCGACCATGATCGCATTCGCATCATTGTTCTTTACAAATCCGAAGTCCGGTGTATCTTTAATGGAATTGAAAAAGTCAAGATAGAATTTTTCGCTAATGACAAGGTTTAAAAAACCCTTAATTACATTAAAACCAGACACCTCTTCAACCTCTCTTTCGAGGTACTCCCCTATTTGATTGCCAATTTGGACGGGATTTGCTTTGACAAATCTCAGCATAGGAAAAATGACCACAGTGATGTCACCCTCAAAATCTTTTCGTGTAGGCTGAAATTCAACCGTTGGAAGTTCTATATCGAATATAGACTTCAAGGCCTCCCGCACTTTATTTTTCAATAAATTTTGAATGTTCACCAAATCTAGTATTTAAGCCTGCAAAATTAATCATTTTTTACGCTTTTAAGATCAATAATATGGGCAATCGACTACAATTTGATTAACTTTATAATTGCTCTAAAAAAGAATCTTCATGCTGGTCAATGTATCGTACAACAATAAAGAAATTACCAGAAAAGTTGACGACGAGGTCGGTAAACCCTTTACCCTTAAAGAGCGCTGGAAAATGAGCGGCATCGGTTCACCAAAATTATTCATAACGGAAACCAGCGTCGAAATCAACAACTTGTTGATTTTAGACAATAACATCGATTCTTGTAATATTGAACTTCGCCCAAAGGGCATTATCGTTCGCTTTCGCTCCCTATTAGAAACTTATGCACTGGTAATACCATATTACAAGCTAACTGTTTACAAAGGTGATTTCGCCTTGTACTCGGTATACCGGGATCATTATTTTATAAAGGTGAAATCGGATACTAAAGCTATTCAAAAATTCTTCAGAAAAATGTTGGACTACAAAGCCGACAATGCCCCAACCTCAATCGAAGATTTATGAAAATTCTATTGACCGGTGCCAATGGTTATATAGGTATGCGCTTGTTGCCACATCTACTTGACTTGGACCATGAACTGATTTGTGTCGTACGGGATGAAAGCCGGTTTTCGGTAGACAGAGAAATTCGTTCTAAAATTAAAATTTTGGAAATCGATTTTTTAAAGGATGTAGAACCAAATGCTATTCCTAAAGATATCGAGACGGCATATTTTTTGATTCATTCCATGAGTTCATCAACCAAAGATTTCGATGAGCAAGAAGCCATTACAGCCCACAATTTCAATTCGTATTTAGCGCAGACGGATGTTAAACAAGTTATCTATCTCAGTGGTATCGTCAACGATGAAAACCTTTCAAAACATTTATGGTCGCGAAAAAATGTAGAAGATATTCTTTATCAAGGCTCTTTCAAATTAACCGTTCTCAGAGCCGGTATCATTGTCGGTTCAGGCAGTTCGTCTTTTGAAATCATACGTGATCTTTGTGAAAAACTTCCGGTAATGATCACCCCAAAATGGGTCTTGACCAAAACGCAACCTATTGCAATACGTGATATCATTTATTTTCTTACCGGTGTATTGGGTAATGTGAAAACCTATGATAATTCATTCGATATTGCCGGACCCGATATTCTTACGTACAAAGAAATGTTACAACAGTATGCCAAAGCCCGCGGTTTCAGAAACTGGATTTTTACAGTTCCTGTAATGACCCCAAAACTTTCTAGCTATTGGTTATATTTTGTGACTTCCACCTCGTACAAATTGGCTTTGAATTTGGTCGACAGTATGAAAATTGAAGTCGTTGCGAAAGATACTCGTTTGGAAGAGTTGTTGGCTATCAAAACCCATACCTACGCCGAAGCAATAGATATGGCTTTTAAGAAAATCGAGCAAAATTTGGTCGTAAGTAGTTGGAAAGACAGTATGGTCAGTGGTCGTTTTACCAAAGACCTTGAAAAATATATTCAAGTGCCCAAATTCGGTGTTCTTAAAGACGAACAAAAACAAAAAATAGAAGACGAGAATATGGTGCTCGAAAATATCTGGAAAATCGGCGGAGAGACCGGTTGGTATTATGGTAATTGGCTGTGGAAAATTCGAGGTTTTATCGATAAGCTATCAGGTGGGGTTGGTCTCAGGCGCGGAAGAACGCATCCTGACAAAATATTTCCAGGTGATGCGCTTGATTTTTGGCGTGTGCTTCTCGCCGACAAAAAAGGCAAACGCCTTTTGCTCTTTGCTGAAATGAAATTGCCAGGCGAAGCTTGGCTCGAATTTAAAATCGATGAAAACCAGGTCTTGCATCAAACCGCAACATTCAGACCGCGGGGTCTGAGAGGCCGACTCTATTGGTATAGTATCGTACCTTTTCACTATTTCATCTTTGGCGGGATGATTCGAAATATTTCAAAAACCTAAACCGTACTGATATCTCTCTTAGTTTTTCGGTAAAAATACTTCTGCCATCATACAGCGAGCACTACCTCCGCCACAGGTTTCAATGGTTTTCAATGAGCTATGAATAACTTCACAATGTTTCTTGATGGTCGATAATTGATTTTCATTTAAACTTTGGTAAGCCGCAGAACTCATTACCATATAACGTTTGTCCTCGGCACCTAGAACTTGAAGCATGTTTCCAGCAAAATGATGCATTTGCTCTTCGGTAATGGTCAAGATTTCTTTACCGTCTTTTTTTAAATGGTCAATGACATTTTTTCGTTCTTTTTTATCATCAATGGCATCGAGACAAATGACCACCAAATTTTCTGCCATGGCCATCATTACGTTTGTATGGTAAATCGGCAAGCGTTTACCCTCTACCGTCTGGTTTGCCGTAAAGATTACAGGAAAACAATCAAAGTCTTCACAGAATTCAATGAACAACCCTTCATGCGCCCGTTCAGATAAAGCACAATATGCTTTTTGATTGACCCGATCTTTCAATATACTACCAGTGCCCTCTAAAAAGACCCCTTCATCTTCCGCGGAAGTATAATCGACAATATCCTTGATTTTGAAACCTTGATCCTCGAGTAGTTCAAAAATATCTTCCCGCCTTTCCCTTCTGCGGTTCTCAGCGAACATCGGGTAGACAGCGACCGTACCATTTCCATGAAAGGAAACCCAGTTATTCGGAAATATGGAGTCGGGAGTATCGGTCTCTTTTTTGTCATCGACTACGATGACATTGCCCCCATGAGCTCTAAGCACTTTTACGAAATCATCAAACTCTTTTTGGGCCTTTGAATTAATTTGCGCATTATTGATTTCAAGGTCTTCCTGAAAATAATTATTGACGGCAGTCTCTTCGTTCATGCGAAAATTGACTGGTCTTATCATTAAAATAGTGTTGGTAATCTGCATTGATATCAAGATTAACTGGCCAGCAAAATTACTTCTTTTGAAGTACTCTTTGTTGAATTAACAAAAAAGTTATGCGTAGCTTTTATTCTTAAATCGGTAAATCGAAATATGGCAGGAGAAAAAAACTTGAAAGAACTGATTCAAAGTATGCAACCAAAATTGCATTCTGGTGAATTTATATTTACCTCGCAATCGTCTTTGGCAAACATTCCCTCAGATGCTCTAATCGGGCAGTTTAACGAGAAGGAGGGAATCTCAATTATCATGGAAAAATCAAAAGCGGACGATTTGGGTCTTGCGTATGAATATATTGCCTCATGGATAACACTGACGGTACATTCCTCTTTGAATGCCGTTGGACTCACTGCTGTTTTTTCCACGGAATTAGCAAAACATGGAATAAGTTGCAACGTTGTTTCCGGTTATTATCATGACCATATTTTTGTGGACAGTGAGGATGGAGAAAAAGCAGTACTAACTCTAAAAGAATTGGCCAAGAATTACAATTAAGTTCATTCTCGCACCAAAGGCAAGGTGCTACAGCGCAATAAACCTTCTTGCTTGGCAATTTCGGCATACGGAATTTCTTCTACCGTAAAACCTTGGTTACGCAACCAATCGTTCAGTCGGGTAAAACTTCTTTCAGAAACAATGACCTCCGGAGAAATCGAGAATACGTTGCTGAACATTTGGTACATTTCATCAGCTGTGATCTCAAAAATATTTTCCTTTCCAAAAAAATCTACAAGCCATAGGTATTCCTCTTCTATCAAAAATCCGTTTTTATGTAGAATGGCTTTTCCTTTTCCAAGGGGCTGAAAACAGCAATCAAGATGCAAGGCGTTTTCCCTAGCGTTGATATTCGATTTTCGCAATTCAAAAGACTTTACTTCTTTATCTGGAAATTCCCTTTTTAAAAACTCAACAGCCTCTTTGTTCGTTCGAGCGGTTATGTAATCGGAATAATCTTCACCCGTGTAAGCGCCAACAAAAATATAATCGTTCCAGGGCATAACATCACCACCCTCTACATGAACTTCTGCTGGCGGACGAATAATATCTTCATCAGGTATTCTGTCTAAAACGTGTAAAATCGCCTCTATCTCCTTTTCTCGTTTCGGAAGGATGTTGGCCAAAATCAATTTTTGACCGATTACAAAAGCAATATCACGCGAAAATATCTGGTTGCAATTTTCAAGTGTTTCAGGCCTAAAAACCGTCACTCCGTACTTTTTAAAAACATTTGTAAAAGCATCCATTTCCCAGACCATATCCTTCTCTTTGGGATAGGTACCCGCCAAAATATGTTCCAACGACTTGGGATCATACGCATCTTCAGGTTTTGGGGTAGGCCCACAGCTAGCGGCCGTACCGAGAAGTAAAGCTTTCAGCGGGGAGATTTCGTCATTTATATTTAAATACAACATGCTTTTTTACTCAAAAAAGCCCTTTTATTACTAAAAGAGCTTTTATTGTTTTTATTATCTGGTAGCAATCTACCTCAATTCAAGGTCGACAAAAGGTCGACTATTTTCACCGATATAAATTTGTCTAGGCCTGCCGATAGGTTCATTTCTTAATCGCATTTCTCGCCATTGGGCTATCCAACCCGGTAGTCTACCCAGTGCGAACATAACAGTGAACATTTCAGTGGGTATACCGAGTGCCCTATAAATAATTCCTGAATAAAAATCCACATTCGGGTATAATTTTCTTTTGATGAAATATTCATCTTCCAATGCTTCCTTGGCAAGACCCTTGGCAATTTCGAGAATTGGATCTTCTACACCCAAATCAGCCAAAACCTCATCTGCGGCCTTCTTGATTATTTTGGCCCTGGGATCAAAATTCTTATATACCCGGTGCCCAAAGCCCATCAGACGAAATGGGTCTTCTTTATCTTTGGCCTTGGCCATATATTTTTTTGTGTCGCCACCATCTTTTTCGATTGCCTCCAGCATTTCCAAAACTGCTTGGTTGGCTCCTCCATGCAACGGACCCCATAATGCCGATATTCCAGCGGAAAGCGAAGCAAATAAACCGGCATGCGAAGAGCCGACGATTCTTACGGTCGATGTCGAACAATTCTGCTCGTGGTCGGCATGTAAAATCAAGAGCTTGTCAAGTGCATCGATAACAATTTTGTTCTTTACATATTCTTTGCTAGGCCTTTTGAACATCATTTTATGAATGTTCTCTACATAGCCCAAGTTATCATCACCATAATCCAATGGCAATCCTTTTTTCTTTCTCATCGTCCAAGCAACGAGTATTGGGAATTTGGCCAAAATACGAACAATGGCACCGTACATTTCATCTTTTGAGGTGACGTTGACCGATATTGGATTAAAAGCTATCAATGCACTTGTCAGCGAAGAAAGTACTCCCATGGGATGCGCCGATTTTGGAAAAGCGTCCAAAATCTTTTTCATCTCTTCATCAACATGCGATTCATTCTTGATATCGACATGAAAAGCCGATAGTTGCTCTTTATTCGGTAAATCTCCGAAAATCAATAGATAGGCCACTTCGAGAAAATCTGCTTTTTCAGCTAATTCTTCAATTGAATAACCTCGATATCTCAAAATGCCTTGTTCTCCATCCAAAAAAGTGATGGCACTTTCGCAACTTCCGGTATTCTTATAACCTGGATCTATAGTAATCATACCTCCCGTCGCACCGCGCAAGGTTTTTATATCAATAGCGAGTTCATCTTCCGTTCCCTTAATGACCGGAAATTCATATTTTTCACCATTGTATTCTAAAGTTGCTTTGTCTGACATTCTTATTGTTTTCTTTATATTTTATCTCTTGTAAAGTTAAGAAAAACAGGGCATGTTAACAATTAACGTTTTCCATTTAGCGAATTATTAACAACACTTTACATACGGTATTTCTTTAGTCGGAAGTCATAAAAACCCCTAGCTATTTATGAGGTAGAGACGCTCGTAATATTCATCGACAGATTTGTCCCAAGTAAAACGCATTGCTCTGGCGTTCTCTTGTATTTTCTTCCATTTAGGTTTATCGTTCGAATAAATATTGAGGGCTAGACCAAAAGTATCGACCATGCTCTTGATCTTATTGTCATAAGTATCTCCATCAAAGCTAAAACCGGTTCTCATGTGATCTACAGTATCTTTTAGACCTCCCGTATTGTGAACCAAGCATGGATTTCCATTACGCATTGCAAGCATCTGACTTATTCCACAGGGTTCAAAAAGACTCGGCATAAAATAAAGGTCCGATTCAAGATAAATCGAATCGATTAAGTCTTCCGATTGACCATTGGTGAAAATGAAGTTTTTATGCTTGTAACTTAATTCTCGAAAGGCCTCTTCATAATCAGGCGCGCCTGTACCCAAAAGCATAAAAATACCATCAATTTTTTCTAGCTTATTTAAAATCTCGACAAATGCCTCGGGGGATTTTTTTACAAAGTAAAACTTTTGTTCCGTCAGTCTAGCAACGCTCGAAGCGATGAATTTTGGACGTGTACCCTTTACATATTCCATCACTTTCTCGCCGGTATGTGCCAAAAAATCAGACTTATACTTTTTATCTTCCTCTTGTAACCATCTAAAAAGTGCAGTTACAGTGTTTCTGTACAGAAGCCCTTTTTCAGCTGCCCTGATGTTTTTATAATTCGAACCGTTTAAAATTCCGAAGAGTCTATTTTGCTCATTTGCCTGCAACAAATCATTCTCCAAACCTTCTCCCCCGATAAACTCGGGAGGAGCACTTGGCAATAGTACATCATCTTTATAGGAGGGAGAAACCGTGTGCACGGCATCAGACAACCTAATCCCCACCGCCATTAAATTAATACAATCGTTGTAACGGTAGTCCATCAATTTTTTCACATCGAATTTCGCCGAAGGAAACCAGTTCTGCAATGAGGCATAATTGTTTTCAAACGGTCGAATACCTTGAATGGCCAAGTTATGTATCGAATAGACGTATCGATATTTCTGTAGTGATTTATATGCCGGAATATACTCCTTAATGAACAATAAAAGACTTAAATGCCAGTCGTGCATATGTATAATATCCAATTTCCCGAAAGCCTTTGTCTTAACTGCCTCGGCAACCGCTGTACAGAAAATGGTAAACTTTAGAAAATCAGTATAAAAAGGTTCTTCGGGATCGTCGTGATAGATGTGCCCGATTTCGCCAGCTTCGATTTCAGGATGATGAATGACATAGTGTTTAAGGTTCTTGAACTCTTTCTTTGGAGTGACTTCATAAAGTTCTGCAAAGTAAACAGTACCCCTCATTTCAAATTCCAAAGTTGCCAAAAGCTTCCCATTTTGATGTAGTCGCGAATAAGATGGCACGACTACATGGACCTTATCACCACGTGTTGCTATTTCCCTGGGAACATCTCGTACTACATCACCCATTCCGCCTGCTTTACATTTTTCAAGCGCATCGTTCTCTGCTGCCACAAATAGGAAGTTGTTCATAAATCGGAGGAGTTAGTTAGTTTAAAAAATGAAGAAAAAGGTAAGCAAAGTTCTTTCATATTCCAAAAAAAGCCTTTCAATTCCTAATAATAATTAGGAAGAAAGGCCTTGCATATTTTCCAATAAAAATCTAGTTAATCTTAAAAGCCTTTTCCTGAGGATAATAGGCCATGCTACCCAACTCTTCCTCTATTCGAAGAAGTTGATTATATTTCGCCATTCGGTCGGATCTTGAAGCAGAACCGGTTTTAATCTGACCAGTATTCAACGCTACCGCCAAATCTGCAATAGTATTATCTTCTGTTTCTCCCGAACGGTGGCTCATCACCGAGGTGTATCCGGCATTTTTGGCCATGTTCACGGCCGCAATCGTCTCGGTCAACGTGCCTATTTGATTTACTTTGATCAATATCGAATTGGCTATGCCATTTTCAATTCCTTTTGAAAGTCGTTCGACATTGGTAACGAAAAGATCATCTCCCACAAGTTGAACTTTATCCCCTATTTTTTCGGTCAAAGACTTCCAGCCGTCCCAGTCGTTTTCATCCATTCCATCTTCGATCGAAATAATCGGATACTTCGCACTTAAGTCCGCCAAGTATTGAGCCTGTTCTTCCGAAGTTCGAACGACTCCTTTGTCACCTTCGAATTTTGTGTAGTCGTACTTTCCATCGACAAAAAATTCCGCAGCAGCACAGTCCAAAGCGATCATCACATCATTGCCTAACTTATAGCCAGCTTTGTCTACGGCTTTTGCAATCGTATCAAGAGCATCTTCGGTACCACCTGCCAAATTCGGGGCAAAGCCACCTTCATCACCGACCGCAGTACTAAGACCTCTATCGTGAAGTACTTTCTTAAGGTTATGGAAAATCTCAGTACCCATTTGCATAGCATGGGTAAAACTCTTTGCCTTCACGGGCATTATCATAAATTCTTGAAACGCTATGGGCGCATCGGAATGCGAACCACCGTTAATGATGTTCATCATGGGGACAGGCAAGGTATTCGCACTTACGCCACCTACATATTTATATAATGATTGACCCAGTTCATTGGCCGCTGCTTTTGCGACGGCTAAAGAAACACCCAAAATGGCATTCGCGCCTAATTTTGATTTATTCGGAGTACCATCGAGGTCGATCATAGTCTGATCGATCAAGTTTTGATCAAAAACCAACATCCCTAGAATTTGCTCGGCAATCAAGGTATTTACATTACTGACGGCTTTAAGTACCGCTTTGCCCATAAAAGTATCTCCACCATCGCGAAGCTCAACAGCTTCATGTTCACCGGTGGAAGCCCCTGAAGGCACCGCTGCACGGCCCATAACTCCATTTTCGGTTACCACATCGACTTCGACTGTCGGATTACCTCTTGAATCAAGAATTTGTCTTGCATGTACGCTAAGGATTATACTCATATTCTATTTTTTATAGTTGGATTTAAACAAGCTACAAATATACAAAAGACAACATTCATAGAATGCCGTCTTTTTGTGATTATCAAGAGGATAACTATTTCTTAACTAGATTACCGTCTCTTTGGAAGTTTTTTTGATCAATTCAAAATATTGATCAAAAAGATATTCGGCGTCATGCGGCCCTGGGCTGGCCTCAGGATGATACTGAACAGAAAACACGTTCTTGTCTTTTATTCGAATACCCGCAACAGTCTGGTCGTTCAAATGAACATGGGTTATCTCAAGATTTGAATTAGCTTCGGTCTCTTCTCTGTTTATCGCAAAACCATGGTTCTGAGAAGTTATTTCTCCCTTGCCAGTTAGCAAGTTTTTAACAGGATGATTTATACCTCTATGCCCATTATGCATTTTATAGGTTGACACTCCGTTTGCCAAGGCGATTACTTGATGCCCAAGACATATACCAAAAAGTGGGCTATCACTCGCGATAATTTCTTTCGCAGTGGCTATGGCCTCAGCCAAAGGCTCGGGATCACCAGGACCATTGGAAATAAAATAGCCATCGGGTTCCCAAGCTTTCAATTCGGCAAAAGTCGAATCGTAAGGAAATACCTTTATGTATGCATCTCTCTTTGCAAGGTTTCTTAGGATATTCTTTTTGATTCCGATGTCAAGGGCAGATATTCGATAGGTCGCATTGTCATCGCCAAAATAGTAGGGTTCTTTTGTTGAGACTTGAGAAGCGAGTTCGAGCCCCTCCATGCTAGGCACATCGGCTAATTTTTTCTTTAACGAATCGATATTGTCGACATCGGTAGAAATCACAGCGTTCATCGCGCCATTATCACGAATGTAACTTACCAAGGCACGTGTATCAACATCTGAAATACTGAATAAGTTACTTCTATCTAAAAATTCTTCTAGGCTTGAATCTGAATCGGGTCTTGAATATTCATAACTGAAATTTTTACAGATCAATCCCGCAATCTTAACACCTTCAGATTCGATTTCGTTTGAGTTGGCTCCGTAATTACCGATATGGGCATTCGTAGTAACCATTAACTGACCAAAATAAGATGGGTCGGTAAAAATTTCTTGATATCCTGTCATGCCTGTGTTGAAACAAACTTCACCAAAGGCCGTGCCTTGTTTGTTGCCTACGGCCTTACCATGAAATATGGTTCCGTCAGCCAAAACTAAAATCGCTTTTTTTCTTGATTGATATCTCATTCAAACTAAATTAAGTGGTTTAACAAATAAACATAAAAAAAGGATAAACTTGAAAGTTTATCCTTTTAGAAATATTATTAGTAATTAACATACTATTCTTCTGAATCGTCCGCTTTGACTTCTGCATCTGCTTTTTTATCCGCAGCGGCTTTGTTTTCAACTGCAATCGGCGGAGTTTCCGTTTTGGAACTACCCCCTCTTCTACTTCTTCTAGTAGATTTCTTTTTGGGCTTTCCGGCATTGTAAAGTTCATTAAAATCTACGAGTTCAATCATTGCCATATCGGCGTTATCGCCCAATCGGTTTCCTAGTTTGATAATTCGGGTATAACCACCCGGACGGTCACCGACCTTTTCAGAAACGGCACTAAACAATTCACTAACCGCAAACTTGTCGCGCAGGTATCTAAAAACGATACGTCTGTTGTGCGTACCTTTTTCGGTAGTCTGATTATTTTCAGCTTTCGATTTCGTAATCAAGGGCTCAACGAATTGCTTTAAGGCCTTTGCCTTGGCAACAGTCGTATTGATTCGTTTATGCTCAATCAAGGAACAAGCCATGTTCGCCAACATTGCTTTCCTGTGAGCGGTCTGTCTTCCTAAATGATTTACTTTTTTACCGTGTCTCATTACTTCAATATTATCATCTTGCTACCAGACCACGCCATTGGCGTGGGAGCAAAATATGATTAATTAATCCTTATCCAATTTATATTTTGCAAGGTCCATTCCGAAATTAAGCCCCTTGTTGATAACAAGTTCTTCTAATTCGGTCAAAGACTTCTTACCAAAGTTTCTGAACTTCATCAAATCATTTTTGTTGAAAGAAACCAAGTCACCTAGCGTATCAACTTCAGCTGCTTTCAAACAGTTCAATGCCCTCACGGAAAGATCCATGTCGACTAATTTCGTCTTCAATAATTGACGCATGTGCAATGACTCTTCATCATAAGTTTCCGTTTGGGCGATTTCATCCGCTTCGAGGGTTATTCGCTCATCAGAAAACAACATGAAATGATGTATCAAAACTTTTGCACCTTCGGTCAAGGCATCTTTTGGATGTATCGATCCATCGGTCACGATTTCAAAAACCAATTTTTCATAATCGGTTTTCTGTTCTACCCTGAAATTTTCAATACTATACTTAACATTTTTGATCGGGGTAAAAATCGAATCTATGGCTATTGTACCAAGTGGAGTGCCAGATTTTTTGTTCTCTTCTGCGGGAACATATCCTCTACCCTTGTCAATAACGACTTCCATATTGATACTCACCTTGGAATCCATGTTACAGATAACAAGGTCTGGGTTCAGTACTTGATAACCGGAAATGAACTTCTGAAAATCTCCAGCAGTCAATTTATCTTTTCCGCTAACGGAAATAGCAACAGTCTCTGCTTCAGAGTCTTCGATTTGTTTTTTGAAACGAACTTGTTTCAGATTCAATATAATCTCGGTAACATCTTCAACTACACCGGGAATTACTGAAAACTCGTGTTCAACATTGTCAATTCTGACAGATGTGATGGCGTGGCCTTCTAAAGATGAAAGCAATACCCTTCTTAATGCGTTACCGACGGTCAATCCATAACCAGGCTCTAACGGACGAAACTCAAATTTCCCTTCGAAATCTGATGAATCGATCATTATTACTTTATCGGGTTTCTGAAAATTAAATAATGCCATGTGAATCAGTGTTCTTATTAATTATTTAGAGTAAAGCTCGACGATTAATTGTTCCTTGATATTCTCAGGAATCTGCATTCTTTCTGGAACGGTCACAAAAGTACCTTCCATTTTTTCCGAATTCCAAGTAATCCATTCGTACACGCTGCTATTTGCAGAAAGTGCATCTAAAATAGCCCGGACCGATTTTGATTTCTCACGAACCCCAACAATATCACCAGGTTTCAAAGCGTAAGAGGGTATGTTTACCAGCTCACCATTAACAGTAATGTGCCTATGTGAAACTAACTGTCTTGCACCTCTTCTAGAGTTTGAGATTCCCATTCGGAATACAACATTATCCAATCTAGATTCGCACAACTGAAGCAGTACCTCACCGGTAACACCTTCTTTTCTTTTCGCAGTGGCGAATATATTTCTGAACTGCTTCTCAAGTATACCATAGGTATATTTGGCTTTCTGCTTTTCCATCAACTGAACAGCATATTCAGATTTTTTTCCTCTACGACGGTTGTTACCGTGCTGCCCCGGAGGGTAATTTTTCTTTTCGAAGGACTTATCGTCCCCGAAAATCGCTTCGCCAAATTTACGTGCGATTTTACTTTTAGGTCCTGTATATCTTGCCATCTTCTATTTATTTGAGGTGTGATTATGAATTAAGGCTTATCCTTCGATAATCGTCATACACCCCTATGAATGAATTACTAGTATTCTTAGTTAAACTCTTCTTCGCTTTGGAGGTCTACATCCGTTATGCGGCATTGGTGTAACGTCTATTATCTCTGTTACCTCGATTCCTGAATTATGAAGTGTACGAATTGCAGACTCACGACCATTACCTGGCCCCTTAACATAAACTTTGACCTTTTTAAGGCCCGCTTCTTGAGCTACCTTAGCACAATCTTCGGCCGCTACCTGGGCGGCATAGGGGGTATTCTTTTTAGAACCCCTAAAGCCCATCTTACCTGCTGAAGACCAAGAAATGACATCTCCTTTTTTATTGGTCAAAGAAATTATGATATTGTTGAAAGAAGCTGTAACATGTGCCTCGCCAACGCTATCGACGATAACTTTGCGCTTCTTTGTTGTCTTAGTATTTGCTTTTGCCATAATACCCTACTTATTATTTGGTTGCCTTTTTCTTGTTGGCTACCGTTTTTCTCTTTCCCTTTCTCGTTCTAGAATTGTTCTTGGTACGTTGACCTCTTAATGGTAGACCAGATCTGTGGCGAATACCACGGTAACATCCAATATCCATCAATCGTTTTATATTGATTTGAGTTTCTGAACGTAGTTCTCCTTCAATGGTAAAGTTGGAAACAGCATCACGTATGCGACCTATTTCCTCATCATTCCAATCAGACACCTTTGTATCTACATCGACTTTCGCCACACTCAAAATTTCTTTAGCTCGACTCTTTCCGATACCAAAAATATAGGTGAGGGCGATTACGCCTCGCTTTTGTTTGGGTATATCTATACCTGCAATTCTTGCCATAGTTATCCTTGTCTTTGTTTAAATCTAGGATTCTTTTTGTTGATCACGTACAATCTGCCTTTTCTGCGCACAATCTTGCACTCGGCACTTCTTTTCTTTATGGATGCTCTTACTTTCATTAGTTCTAATATCTATAAGTAATTCTAGCCTTTGTTAAATCGTATGGGCTCATTTCGAGCTTTACCTTGTCACCAGGAAGCAATTTGATATAGTGCATGCGCATCTTACCTGAAATATGTGCGGTAACGACATGACCGTTTTCCAATTCAACTCGAAACATTGCGTTAGACAACGCTTCTATGATACTTCCATCTTGTTCTATAGGTGCTTGCTTGGCCATATATGTCTCTATGCTACTTTTCTGTTTTTACCTGTTTTCATCAATCCGTCATAATGCCTATTCAATAAGTATGCATTTACCTGTTGGACGGTATCTATGGCAACTCCGACCATAATCAATAAGGATGTTCCCCCATAAAACAAAGCCCAACCTGCTTGAACACCCATTAATTTAACAACAATCGCCGGCAACACCGCCAATAATGCCAAAAATATTGAGCCCGGCAATGTAATCAACGACATGATCTTATCAAGATAATCACCTGTCTCTTTTCCTGGACGAATGCCTGGGATAAATCCCCCGCTTCTCTTCAAATCATCAGCCATCTTGTTCGTAGGCACTGTTATCGCAGTATAGAAAAAAGTAAATATGATAATCAGTAAAGCGAACAAAATATTATAGGCCCATCCGAAAATATCAGCAAATTGAACTTCCATCCATTGTCCGACGGCGGTCTCATTTAAAGATTTACCAATCATGCTTGGCACGAACATAATTGCTTGGGCAAAAATAATAGGCATTACCCCAGAAGCATTTAGCTTCAAAGGAATATATTGTCTCGATCCCATTACATTCTTTTCATAACCTCCAGATGTCGTTCGTCTGGCATACTGCACGGGAATCTGTCGCATCGCCATAACCAAAAGAACACTCGCCCAAATAACCAAGAACCATAAGATTACTTCAAACAATACCATCATTGGCCCTCCAACACCAGTCCACCTAGTAACTGTTTCTTGAACGAACGACTGTGGCATCGTGGCAATGATTCCGATCATAATCAAAAGTGAAATACCGTTACCGATACCTTTATCCGTTATCTTCTCACCGAGCCACATAGCAAAGACGCAGCCAGTTACCAAAATGATCACAGCGGGAATCATGAAATCCAATCCGCGACCCATCAAGAAAGCGGAATCCGGGACCCCGAATGCTGAAAGTCCGAATAAATATGTTGGTGCCTGCACAACACAGATAGCTATTGTTAGCCATCTTGTTATTTGGTTTTTTGTCTTTCGGCCACTCTCACCTTCTTTATCCAATTTCTGGAGATAAGGTATTGCAATGCTCATCAACTGGACCACGATAGAAGCCGAAATGTAAGGCATAATGCCTAGAGCGAAGATAGATGCATTCGCGAAAGCTCCACCCGTAAAGGCGTTCAAGAGACCAAAAATACCATTATCGGTACCATCGACCAGTCCACCCAATTGACTCGAGTCGATACCAGGAAGTACGATTTGACAACCGAAACGATATGCCAAAAGAAGTCCAAGGGTTATGATAATCCTGTTCCTTAGCTCTTCAATCTTCCAAATATTGGATATAGTCTCGAAAAATTTCTTCATGGTTCGGGTATGCTTATAAATTTATAGCTTCTCCACCAGCCTTCTCAATAGCGGCTTTCGCGGTTGCGGTAAACTTATGTACTGAAACTTTCAAGGAAGCTTTCAATTCACCGCCTCCTAATATTTTTACCAAATCATTCTTGCGAGCCAACCTGTTTTCAATCAAGGTTTCAAGTGTAATCGTGTCTTTTACAACCTTCTTATCAACAAGCTCTTGTAATTTGTCAAGATTGATTCCCTTATACTCTTTGCGATTTATATTCGTAAAGCCAAATTTTGGCACACGACGCTGTAATGGCATTTGCCCACCTTCAAATCCGATTTTCTTTGAATAACCAGACCTAGATTTGGCACCTTTGTGCCCTCTTGCGGCCGTTCCTCCCTTACCTGATCCTTGACCTCTACCTAATCGCTTTCCTGCTCTGTTGGTAGATCCTTCTGCCGGTTTTAGATTATTTAAATCCATTGACTTTTATATATTAGGCTTCCGTAGAAACCAAATGTTTAACTGTATCGATCATGCCAAGAATACTCGGAGTATCTTCATGCTCCACAACCTGACCTATTCTATGCAATCCAAGAGCCTCAAGTGTCCGTTTCTGGTTTTGTGGTCTTTTGATACTGCTTTTTACTTGCTTAACTTTAATCTTAGCCATTTTCAATTAGTATTTAGTAATTAGTAGTAGTAGTTAGTTCTTTGCATTATAACAAAATCAACGCTACTGAATACTTCATACTCATTACTTTGTACTATTTTTTATCCTTTAAAAACTTTTTCCAAAGAAACATTTCTCTGTTTTGCAACGGTGCTGGCATCTCTCAACTGCAATAGAGCATCAAAAGTTGCTTTAACCACATTATGCGGGTTCGATGACCCTTGAGATTTTGAAAGTACATCTTGCACCCCAACCGATTCCAATACCGCTCTTACTGCTCCACCGGCGATTACTCCCGTACCATGAGAAGCTGGCTTGAAGAAAACTCTAGCCCCTCCGAATTTACCTTTTTGCTCGTGCGGAACCGTTCCTTTATTAAGCGGAATTCGAATCAAATTCTTCTTTGCATCTTCAATCGCCTTCGCGATAGCCGTAGCTACTTCTTTTGATTTACCAAGACCATGACCGACAACGCCGCTCTCATCTCCAACCACAACAATAGCGGAAAAACCAAAGGCACGTCCACCTTTTGTAACTTTAGTAACCCTTTGTACACCTACCAGCCTATCTTTTAAATCTAGACCTCCTGGCTTAACGGTTTCTACGTTTTTGTATTTCTGGTACATATATTCTTTAAAATTTAAGTCCTGCTTCCCTTGCCCCTTCGGCCAATGATTTCACCCTTCCATGATACAGGTTTCCACCTCTATCGAAAGCTACTTTATCAATACCGACCTTATTTGCTTTCTCAGCTATTGCTTTACCGACCATTGCAGCTATTTCACTTTTAGTGCCTTTAGCTTTGGCCAAATCTTTATCTCGAGATGAAGCAGTCGCCAATGTCTTACCACTTGTATCATCGATTAATTGAGCATAAATAGCGCTGTTGCTTCGAAAAACAGAAAGGCGTGGTCTTTCAGCCGTTCCAACGGAAACTTTTCGTATTCTTCTTCGTATTCTGAGTTTTCTTTCAGACGTTGATAATCCCATGACTCTATATTATTAGGCTGACTTACCAGCTTTTCTTCTTAATTGTTCTCCAACGAATTTGATACCTTTTCCTTTATAAGGTTCAGGCTTACGGAATGATCTTATCTTCGCCGCTACCTGACCGACCAACTGCTTGTCGTGAGAGGTGAGCTTTATGATAGGATTTTTTCCTTTTTCAGAAATAGTCTCTATTTTGACCTCAGGAGCTATATCTAAAACGATATTGTGTGAAAAACCTAAAGCGAGATCTAGTTTCTGCCCCTGGTTATTCGCTCTATACCCTACTCCTACCAATTCCAATTCTTTGGTCCATCCTTTTGATACACCTTCCATCATATTGAAAACCAACGAACGGTAAAGACCATGCATCGCTTTGTTTTCTTTAGAATCGGAAGGACGAGTTACCATAACATTCTGGTCTTCTACTTTGACTTCGACCGCTGAAAATTCTTGGGCAAGCTCTCCTAATTTCCCTTTCACGAAAACCGCTCCATCTTTCACATCAACGGTAACTCCTTCAGGAATCGCTACTGGATTATTACCTATTCTAGACATTTTTTAAATCTTCTTTATTCGATTAATATACGTAACACAGCACCTCGCCGCCCACATTGTCATCTTGTGCTTGTTTCCCCGTCATCACCCCGTGAGAGGTAGACACGATAGCAACACCTAAACCGTTCAAAACCCTCGGCAAGTCTTCAGATCCGGCATACTTACGAAGACCTGGCTTACTAACCCGTTGTAATTTCTTGATTACAGGCTCTTTGGTAAACTTATCATACTTCAATGCAATTTTTATATTTCCCTGCACTTTGTCTTCCTCAAATTTATAACTTAAGATATAGCCTTGATCGAACAATATCTTAGTTATTTCCTTCTTCACATTTGACGCGGGTATTTCAACTACTCTGTGCCCTGCTCGACTGGCATTGCGCACTCTTGTCAAATAATCTGCTATAGTATCTGTAACCATTTCTTTTACTTAATCAATTATGAATTACCAACTGGCCTTTTTCACACCGGGAATCAGGCCTTTGTTAGCCATTTCACGGAACATTACTCTTGAGATACCAAAGTTTCTCATGTATCCTCTGGGTCGCCCAGTCAATTTGCATCTATTGCGCATACGAACGGGAGAAGCATTTCTTGGCAACTTTTGTAAAGCCTCATAATCTCCGGCTTCTTTAAGGGCCTTCCTTTTTTCAGCATAAATCGCTACAGTTTTCGCCCTTTTTCTCTCACGGGCCTTCATTGACTCCTTAGCCATAATTATTTCTTTTTAAAGGGTAATCCCAATTCGGTTAATAATGATTTTGCTTCCTTATCTGTATTTGCCGAGGTTACAAACGTTATATCCATTCCGTTGATTCTATTGATTTTATCAATATTTATCTCTGGAAAAATTATTTGCTCGGTCACCCCAAGACTATAATTACCTCGTCCGTCAAAACCACTTGCTTTTATTCCTTGAAAGTCTCTTACTCGTGGTAATGCGCTCGTGACCAATCGATCCAAAAATTCGTACATGCGTTCTCCTCTGAGAGTAACTTTGGCACCAATAGGCATACCCTTACGTAATTTGAACGCCGCAACATCTTTTTTAGAAACCGTCGGCACTGCTCTTTGACCTGTAATATTGGTCAATTCTTCAACGGCATGATCGATCAACTTCTTATCAGCAACTGCGGCACCGATACCACGGCTAACAACTATTTTTTGCAACTTCGGAACTTCCATGACATTGCCATAGCTGAACTCTTGTTTTAGCGAATCAACGATTCGCTCGGTATATTCCTTCTTTAATCTTGCTACGTAAGCCATAATTAAATTACTTCTTTCGATTTTTTGGAAACACGGACTTTCTTACCATCCTTCACTTCATACCCAACTCTTGTCGAATCTCCCGATTTGTCAATCAAGGACAGGTTCGAAATATGAATCGGCGCCTCTTTCTTAACGATACCACCCTGAGGATTTTTTGCACTTGGCTTCTCATGTTTAGAGACCATATTGGCACCTTCGACGATGGCTTTGTTTTTAACTTTGTCGACAATCATAATTTTGCCCTCGGTTCCTTTGTGGTCCCCGGCAATGATTCTTACGGTATCTCCTGTCTTAATTTTTAATTTCATCACTTTCAAATTTTAAAGCACTTCGGGCGCCAATGAAACAATCTTCATAAATTGCTTATCTCGAAGCTCTCTGGCGACCGGTCCGAAAACACGGGTACCTCTCATCTCACCTGTTGGATTCAACAAAACGCAAGCATTGTCATCAAATCTTATATAAGAACCATCAGGTCTTCTCACTTCTTTTTTTGTTCTCACCACGACCGCAGTAGAGACCGCACCTTTTTTAATACCCCCATTCGGAGTAGCCTCTTTCACAGAAACCACGATCTTGTCACCGATAGAAGCATACCTTCTTTTGGTTCCTCCGAGAACACGAATGGTCAAAACCTCTTTCGCTCCTGTATTGTCCGCTACCTTTAACCTTGATTCTTGCTGTAACATAATTATTTAGCTCTTTCCAAAATTTCGACCAACCTCCAACATTTGTTCTTACTTATCGGTCGGGTTTCCATAATTTTTACGGTGTCACCTTCTTTGCAATCGTTTTGCTCATCGTGCGCAACATATTTTTTTGTGCGCAAAACGAACTTACCATACATTGGATGCTTTACCCTCTTAACTTCTGCGACTACGATGGACTTCTCCATTTTGTCACTGGTAACGACGCCTATTCTTTCTTTTCTTAAGTTTCTTTTTTCCATAAAGCAGAACCAATTATTGGTTTTCCCTTTTAGTTAATTCCGTTGCCAATCTAGCCACAGTTCTTCTTACCTGTCTAATTTGAAGTGGGTTTTCCAAAGGAGTTACCGAATGCGCCAACTTCAAATCGGCATGCTGTTTCTTGAACTCAGCCATCTTTTCAGATAGTGCTTCGACCGACATTTCTTTTATCTCTGATTGTTTCATCTCAATTGAAAATTAATCTTGAATCGAATAATCCCTAGCAACGATAAATTTCGTTTTAACAGGTAACTTTTGTGCTGCCAACCTCAAGGCCTCTTTTGCAACCTCTATCGGCACACCTGCAACCTCGAATACAACTCGTCCTGGCTTCACGACTGCAACAAAATATTCGGGAGCACCCTTACCTTTTCCCATACGTACCTCCAAAGGTTTCTTGGTAATTGGCTTGTCTGGGAAAACTTTAATCCAAAGTTGACCTTCCCTCTTCATATATCTTGTCGCTGCGATACGCGCTGCCTCTATTTGACGTGATGTCAAAAAAGCTGCATCCAAAGACTTTATGCCGAACATTCCATTAGAAAGTTGATGACCCCTACCGGAGTTGCCTTTCATACGGCCCTTCTGCATTTTTCTAAACTTCGTTCTCTTCGGTTGTAACATTACTCTGTTGCTTTAAAATTACTTTCTGCGACGTGGCTGCTTTCTACCACCATCTTGTTTTCCACCTTTTCCTGACTGGCCCTTTTTCATACCGACCAAAGGAGATAACTCCCTCTTACCGAAAACTTCGCCTTTCATAATCCAAACCTTGATTCCCAAACGCCCATAGGTTGTATGAGCTTCATGCAAGGCATAATCGATATCCGCTCTAAAGGTGGATAATGGAATACGACCATCTTTATACGATTCCGACCGCGCCATTTCAGCACCGTTCAAACGCCCGGAAATCTGAATTTTAATTCCTTCTGCATTCATTCGCATGGCCGCTGCAATAGCCATTTTTATAGCACGACGAAAAGAAATTCTACTTTCGATCTGTCTTGCTACACTTGCCGCTACCAAATTGGCATCGACCTCAGGTCTTTTGATTTCGTAAATATTGATCTGCACCTCTTTGTTGGTAATCTTTTTAAGCTCTTCTTTGAGCTTGTCGACTTCCTGACCGCCTTTACCGATAATAATACCGGGCCGGGCCGTTGTAACGGTAACCGTTATTAGTTTAAGAGTTCTCTCTATAATCACCCTAGAGACACTTGCTTTCGAAAGTCTGGCATGAATATACTTTCTGATCTTGTCATCTTCAGCAAGCTTGTCGCCATAATCATCGCCTCCGTACCAGTTGGATTCCCAACCTCTAATAATTCCTAGACGGTTTCCTATCGGATTTGTTTTCTGTCCCATTCTAACTTGCTGTGTTATTATTTGAACCAAGAATCAATGTTACATGATTCGAACGTTTTCTTATTCTATGTGCTCTTCCTTGAGGCGCGGGCCGCAATCTTTTCAACATACTGCCACTATCAACACGTATCTCTTGTATAAAAAGATCCGCCTCTTCGACATTTGCATCTTCATTTTTTGATTGCCAGTTCGCAATTGCGGAAAGCAATAATTTTTCCAGCCTTCTGGAAGCCTCCTTTGAATTGAATCTCAAGATGGCCAATGCTTTTTCAACCTGTACACCCCGAATCAAATCTGCTACCAATCTCATTTTTCTTGGAGATGTTGGACAGTTATTCAATTTTGCAAAAGCTATCTGCTTTTTCTCGGCCTTGATCCTATCGGCCATTTCTCTTTTTCGAACTCCCATAGCTTACCTCTTTCCTTTGTTCTTGGCTCCTGCATGTCCTCTAAAAGAACGTGTAGGTGAAAATTCTCCTAATTTATGTCCTACCATGTTTTCGGTCACATACACGGGAACAAATTGTCTTCCGTTGTGGACAGCAATTGTCAAACCAACAAAATCGGGAGTGATCATCGAAGCTCTGGACCAAGTCTTGATAACCGACTTTTTACCTGAGCTTGCAGCTTGCTGTATTTTCTTTTCTAAACTATAGTGAACGTAAGGTCCTTTTTTTAATGAACGTGCCATTGCTTTCTCGTTTTATTTCTTTCTACGCTCTATAATATATTTGTTTGTGCTTTTGGTCTTTGACCTTGTACGATAACCTTTTGCAGGTATACCGTTTCTTGATCTTGGGTGACCACCTGAAGCTCGACCTTCACCACCACCCATAGGGTGATCGACAGGGTTCATAGCTACCGGCCTAGTTCTTGGTCTTCTACCCAACCACCTACTTCTACCCGCTTTACCGGATACGAGCAACTGATGGTCAGAATTACTTACAGCACCTATCGTCGCCAAGCAATCCGAAAGAATCAACCTTGTTTCCCCCGACGGCATTTTAACCGTGGCAAACTTGCCGTCTCTTGCCATTAACTGGGCAAATGTTCCTGCACTCCTTGCCATAATGGCTCCTTGACCTGGTCGTAATTCAATACAACTAATAATGGTTCCTAACGGAATAGCACTTAAAGGAAGTGCATTTCCTATTTCAGGAGCTGCCTTTTCACCCGCTCTTAATTCTTGACCAACCCGAAGTCCGTTTTGGGCGATAACATATTTCTTTTCACCATCGGCATATTCCAACAGAGCGATAAAAGCCGTTCTGTTTGGGTCATATTGTATCGATTTAACGGTAGCGGCAACATCTTGTTTATCACGCTTGAAATCGATAACACGATATCTTCTTTTATGGCCACCACCTCTATGGCGCATGGTCATTTTTCCTTGACTATTCCTACCCCCAGACTTTTTTATCGGAGCAAGCAAGCTTTTCTCCGGCTTATCAGTAGTAATGGAGTCAAATCCATTTACTACTCTAAAACGCTGTCCCGGGGTTATCGGTTTTAATTTTCTAACTGACATTTTTAATCCTATAGATTACTGTAAAAATCGATAATATCACCTTCGGCAACATCAACGATTGCTTTTTTATAGCCATTTGATTTTCCGTGCTGAACACCCGATCTGGTAAAACGCGTTTTACGCTTTGGCCCATAAACCATGGTTCGCACTTTCTGTACGGATACTCCGTAGGTCGCCTCAACTTCTTCCTTAATTTGAATTTTGTTGGCCCTTTGCTCCACTACGAAACCATAACGATTGAACAACTCGCTGTCCGCGGTCATTTTTTCAGTTATAATCGGTTTTATCAACACACTCATGATTCACTATTTATTTAAGTTCGCTACAAGACCTTCAACTGCTCCTTCACAAAGGATAATATTATTAGCATTCATTATTTTGTAAGTGCTTATTTCTGAGCTAGTTACAACCTCTGAACGGGTCAAATTACGCGAAGACAAATATACACTATTATTTGAATCGCCCAACACGACTAGAGATTTTTTGTTTTCGAGCCCCAAAGACTTCAAAACCTGCATAAAATCTTTTGTTTTCGGAGTTTCAAAATTGAAGTCCTCAACTACTAAAATAGCCTTGTCTTTCGACTTCATGCTCAATGCAGATTTACGAGCCAAACGCTTTACGTTTTTATTCAATTTTTGGGTATAATCTTTGGGTCTCGGTCCAAAAATTCGACCTCCACCTCTGAAAATCGGCGACTTTATACTACCGGCACGAGCCGTACCTGTACCTTTTTGTTTTTTAATCTTGCGTGTACTACCTGCAATCTCACCACGTTCTTTCGACTTGTGGGTACCCTGTCTTTGATGAGCCAAATATTGTTTAACATCCAAATAAACGGCATGTTCATTTGGCTCTATAGCGAAAACATCGTCAGAAAGGTCTGCCTTTCTACCTGTTTCTTTTCCTTTAATATCTAAAACTGCTACCTTCATTATTTCTCGATGGTTACGTAAGCATTCTTGTGACCTGGCACACAACCCTTAACTACGATAAGGTTTTTCTCTGGTACTACTTTCAATACCTTTAGATTCTGAATCGTAACTCGACCACCGCCCATTCTACCAGCCATCTTCATTCCTTTAAAGACTCTGGCAGGATATGACGCAGCTCCAATTGAACCCGGCGCCCTAAGCCTATTATGCTGACCATGGGTTGCTTGACCCACACCAGCAAAACCGTGTCGTTTTACAACACCTTGAAAACCTTTACCTTTTGATGTACCGATGACATCTACATATTCACCTTCCACAAATAGGTCGACCCCTACGGTATCGCCTAATTTGTGCTCCCCATCAAAACCTTGAAATTCAACGACTTTTTTCTTCGGCGAAGCACCAGCTTTTTTGAAATGGCCCATCTCGGCCTTATTAGCTCGCTTCTCTGCCTTGTCATCGAAACCAAGTTGAAGCGCATTGTACCCGTCAACTTCTTCGGTTCTGACTTGGGTAACGACACATGGTCCCGCTTCAATGACGGTGCAGGGAATATTCTTCCCTTTCTCGTCGAAGATGCTGGTCATGCCTACTTTTTTTCCTATTAACCCAGACATTTGATTTAAATTATAGAATTCGGATTTCAACTAAAACCCTTCCTCTGTTTATACTTAACTACTATTAATTTTTTGACAAAAAAACAGGGTCAAAAATTATTCAACCCTGAATATATTTTTGTTACCGTTTTTCCTTTGCACGCAGCGCCGGACATGTCTATCCTGAACTTGATTCAGGATTTGTTATTCTTGCTACATATTCCGAAACAAGTTCGGAATATGTAATTCACCTAAGTTTTTCTTCCGCCATCACTTCGGAAAAACAAGGTTCATTACACTTTTATCTCAACCTCAACACCACTAGGAAGTTCTAACTTCATAAGCGCATCAATGGTTTTTGATGAGGAACTATAAATATCAAGAAGTCGTTTGTACGAACTTAGTTGAAATTGCTCCCTTGATTTTTTGTTCACGTGCGGTGATCGCAATACCGTAAATATTTTCTTGTGCGTCGGCAACGGAATCGGCCCTGTAACTACAGCACCAGTCGTCTTAACCGTTTTTACGATTTTCTCAGCAGATTTATCCACCAAATTGTAATCGTAAGATTTTAGTTTTATTCTGATTTTCTGACTCATCTTCTAAAAATTAAGCGGTTATGCCTTTTGCTGCCTTAATAACTTCTTCTGAAATACTCGATGGAGTTTCGGCATAATGTGAAAATTCCATGGTCGATGTCGCCCTACCTGAAGACAATGTTCTCAAAGAGGTAACATAACCAAACATTTCCGAAAGTGGAACCGTGCCTTTTACCACTTTGGCCCCGGCCCTATCACTCATATCACTTATTGTACCTCTTCTACGGTTCAAATCACCGACTATATCACCCATGTTTTCCTCTGGGGTAATGACTTCCAATTTCATGATTGGCTCCATAACCACTGCTCCTGCCGCTTTACCAGCAGATTTGTAACCCATTTTAGCCGCCAATTCGAAAGAAAGCGCATCAGAATCAACAGGGTGGAAAGAACCGTCTTTCAATACGACTTTCATCGTATCCATTTCATAGCCCGCTAACGGACCATTCTGCATGGCCATTTTAAATCCTTTCTCTACAGAAGGGATAAATTCCTTTGGAATACGCCCACCTTTGATTTCATCCACAAATTGCAAACCAGTTCCTTCGAAATCATCATCGGCCGGCCCCATCTCAAATACAATGTCTCCAAACTTACCTCTACCACCGGATTGTTTCTTGTAAGTTTCCCTATGTGCAGCAGTTTTTGTCAGTGATTCTTTGTATTCAACTTGCGGCTCACCTTGGTTGACCTCAACTTTGAATTCACGTCTCAAACGATCGACAATGATATCTAGGTGAAGCTCACCCATACCTGAAATTATGGTTTGACCAGAAGCCTCATCAGTTTTTACCTGAAAGGTAGGGTCCTCTTCGGCCAATTTAGCCAAAGCCATTCCCAACTTATCTACATCCACCTTGGTTTTAGGCTCCACCGCAATACCAATTACGGGATCCGGGAAGTCCATACTCTCCAATATGATAGGATGCTTCTCAGAAGACATCGTATCACCTGTCTTTATATCCTTAAAACCTACTGCAGCACCTATATCTCCTGCTTCAATATAATCAATGGCATTCTGCTTATTCGAGTGCATTTGATAAATACGTGATATACGTTCTTTCTTCCCTGAGCGATTATTCAAGATATAAGAACCGGCATCCAATCGTCCTGAATAGGTTCTGAAAAATGCCAAACGACCAACAAAAGGATCGGTAGCAATCTTAAATGCCAAAGCAGAAAACGGCTCCTTGACATCCGGTTTTCTAGTAATTGGTTCGCCCGTATCAGGATCGGTACCAACAATAGCATCTTTATCTATTGGCGATGGTAAATATCTACAAACAGCATCCAATAAGAATTGAACGCCTTTATTTTTAAATGATGAACCACAAATCATGGGAATAATTGCCCTATCCATAACCGCTGCCCTCAAGGCTGCATGTACCTCTTCTTCAGTAATGGAATCTTCATCCTCAAAAAACTTCTCCATCAAATCCTCATCATACTCGGCAACAGCTTCAATCAAAGCAGCTCGATATTCCTTTACCTCTGCCTTCATTTCTTCAGGAATTTCAATGACGTCAAAAGTAGCACCGAAGCCTTCATCGTGCCAAACAATAGCTCTATTCTTTGCCAAATCGACAATTCCTTTAAAATCCCCTTCCTCACCAATCGGCAGAACAATAGGAACAGCGTTGGAACCCAACATTTCCTTTACCTGCTTACAGACCATAAGAAAGTTTGATCCTTGACGGTCCATTTTATTCACAAAACCGATACGTGGGACCTTATAATTGTCGGCCAGCCTCCAGTTCGTCTCTGATTGTGGCTCAACGCCATCGACTGCACTAAAAAGGAACACCAAGCCATCAAGTACACGTAAAGATCTGTTTACTTCAACAGTAAAATCAACGTGACCCGGAGTATCGATAATATTAAAGTGATACGGTTTAGCTTCTGGTGTAGGTTTTGCATTTTCTTTTGGAAAAACCCATTCGCAAGTAGTTGCCGCCGAGGTAATTGTAATACCACGCTCCTGCTCCTGCTCCATCCAGTCCATTGTGGCAGCACCATCATGCACTTCTCCAATTTTGTGACTTACCCCTGTGTAAAACAATATTCTTTCGGTAGTTGTGGTCTTTCCTGCATCGATATGCGCCGCAATACCTATATTTCTTGTGTATTTTAAATCTCTTGCCATTTCCTGATTAAAATCTAAAGTGAGAAAATGCTTTATTGGCCTCGGCCATTTTATGTGTATCTACTCTTTTCTTGACCGCAGCGCCTTCCTCTTTGGCAGCTGCCAATACTTCGGCCGCTAATTTCTGTGCCATCCCTTTCTCATTACGCTTCCTGGAATAGCTAATTAGCCATTTCATTGCGGTGGAAATTTTACGATCCGGCCGAATCTGCATGGGAATCTGAAACGTGGCCCCACCGACCCTTCGACTACGGACTTCAACATGAGGCATGACATTGGAAAGAGCATCCTTCCAAAGTTCAACGGAAGATTTTTCCTCATCCGTCTTTTTTTCCTCTACAATGTCCATTGCATCATAGAAAACACCGAAGGCCACGGATTTCTTTCCGTCCCACATCATCATGTTCACAAAACGCGTAACCAGTTGATCGTCGAATCTAGGATCTGGTAAAATCGGTCTTTTTTTTGCCTGCTTTTTTCTCATGGTATATATATAAGGTATAAGATGAAGTCAATTCATCTTTTAACTTTCTTTATTTTTTAGGGCGTTTAGCTCCATATTTAGACCTACGCTGGGTTCTACCCGCAACACCTGCCGTATCCAATGCACCCCTCACAATATGATATCTCACCCCAGGTAAATCTTTTACCCTACCACCTCGAACCAATACGATTGAGTGTTCCTGTAGGTTGTGGCCTTCACCAGGTATGTACGCATTGACTTCTTTTCCGTTCGTCAAACGAACCCTGGCAACCTTACGCATTGCAGAATTCGGTTTTTTAGGAGTTGTCGTGTATACACGAGTGCAAACCCCTCTGCGCTGAGGACATGAATCAAGGGCAGCCGACTTGCTTTTTTTCGAAATCGTCGATCTTCCTTTTCTTACTAATTGTGATATCGTTGGCATACTATGTTATATATGTATAAATCTTACCCCTGTTTAAGGGTCGGCAAATGTAATACTATTTCATAATAATTCAAACACTAGAGAAATAATTTTAAATCTAATTTCTAATTACTCTTTTTAAGATTAATCCAATACATGATACTGAACCACCCTAATTATGTTTATGGATCAAAAATTGCATGGACGCACTTAAATTCTCATTCTTTTCATTTTAACCTTAAGCACTTGAATTATGACTTTTGAAATACTATTTACACGAACCTCAGGCATAACACCTAAAAATTAACTCCAACCAAACACACAACCTGGATAATTTTTTTCCCAAGGCAGCCTCAACCTCCTTCCAATTTTGAAAGATTATCAAAAAGGAGGCGCAAAAAAGCGCTGAGCAAAATAAACCTTTGCAAAAAGAGCCAATGATTGATGATTTCACAACATAATTGTTATAAATATTGATTATTCGTATACCATAACAAAAAGCATTGAGAAAGTTGCATTATTAAAATGACCTCTTAAAACTTTATTAAAATAAGTTTGGTTTATTAACGTGAAATTGTGATTTTTGCCGATAGCTAATTCAAATAATCATAAAATGAGAACAAAATTCAATGGAATTCTAACGCTGTTATTGGCGTTTGTTGTGCATGTATCATTTGCACAGGACAAAACGATTACCGGTACGGTAACCGACCAAGACGGTCTAGCGCTACCAGGTGTTAACATCGTTGTAGAAGGTACCGCTACCGGTACACAAACCGATTTTGACGGAAACTACTCAATTGAAGGTAGTGAAGGTCAAGCCCTTCTTTTCAGCTACATCGGCCAAAGAGATATCCGACAAGTTATCGGAGCATCTAATAAGGTAGATGTACAAATGCAAGAAGACGCTCAAGCTCTTGAAGAGGTTGTCGTAACGGCCTTGGGTATTAAAAGAGAGAAGCAAGCTCTTGGTTATGCAGTTACCGAAGTAGGCGAAGAAGAATTGGAGTCTAGACCAGAGGGTGATGTTGCCAGGGTTCTTCAGGGTAAAGCATCAGGGGTTCAGATTACGAACCAAAGTGGACTGTCGGGATCAGGTACCAACATCGTTATTCGTGGACTTTCGTCATTTAGTTCGAGTAACCAAGCCTTGTTTATTGTCGATGGTGTACCTTTTAGTACTGATACCAACTCCCAAGGTAGAGATGGTGACCGACAAGACTTTATCAATGGTAACAACGGTTCCAGTAGATTTTTGGATCTTGACCCGAATAGCATCGAAAGTGTTAACGTACTTAAGGGACTTGCAGCGGCAACGCTTTATGGTTCTCAAGGTAGAAACGGTGTTATATTGATTACCACCAAAGGTGGTAGTGGAAAGTCCGGACCTAAAAAAACGGAAATTACGGTGAACTCTTCGGTTTTCTTCAATCAAATCGCTTCTTTACCCGATTATCAAGACGAATACGGTAATGGATTCGATCAAAACTTTGGCTGGTTCTTCAGTAACTGGGGTCCAAGTTTTAGAGAGGGAGGTCCTGCAGGATATGGAAATCAGCCACTAATCGATGAGAACGCAACTTTGGCTCATCCGTATTCGACATCTACTTCTGCAATTCAAGCTGCCTTTCCGGAATTTCAGGGAGCACGATATGCCTGGAGACCTTATAACGGTGTGAGAGATTTTTTTAGAACTGGTTTGGTAACCTCCAATAACATTAACGTTAGGGGAGCTTCCGATGATGGCAAAATATCATACAACCTCAACTACGGTCATTTAGAAGATAAGGGTTTCACCCCGAACAACTCCGTAAATAGAAATACTCTGGGTATAGGTGGTAGTGCGAAACTATCGAATAAGTTTACTGTAAATGGCACCTTAAACTATGCCAGAACAAAATTTGTTTCTCCTCCGGTTGCTCTGAGTCAGGGTAATGGTGCGACGGGTACAGGTTCTTCTACTTTCGGCGACCTGTGGTTTACCCCTAGAAGTATCGATGTTACCGGTCTTCCTTTTCAAGACCCAGTTACCGGCGGTAGTGTTTACTATCGACAGAACAACTCCATTCAGCATCCACTATGGACAATAGCAAACGCTGAATCGAATCAATCAACGAATAGGGTCTTCGGTCAAGCGGCCATTCTCTATGATATAAACGACAATTTAGTCTTGAGTTATCGAGCAGGTCTTGACGTTTACAGTGAAAATAACGTGAACTACCAAAACAGAGGTGGGGTAAACAGTAATAGTAACGATGTTAGATTACAAAGTGGTTTTTACGAAACTTGGAACAACACCAATACTATTTGGGATCACAACCTAGCCTTGAGCGGTGACTTCGATATCTCAGAAAAAGTTGGTTCTACCTTCAATATCGGAGCAACTTCAAGAAGAGAAATTTTTGATCAGACCGGTATCGCTAGTGATAACCAACAGGTATTCGGTGTATTACGCCATTTTAACTTTCTGAACGCGTTACCAATTCAGAATTCGACAGAAAGAAACTTAGTAGGTGTTTATGCACAGGCGGAATTTGACTATGACAGAATGCTGTACGTTACGGTTGCTGGGAGAAACGATTGGGTTTCAAATTTTGCTGTAGCGAATCGAGCACAATTTTATCCTAGTGCAAGTTTATCTTTCATACCAACGGCAGCTTTTGATGGCCTAAAATCAGAAGGCGGTTTAAACTATCTTAAGATAAGAGGTGGTTACGGATCTTCGGCCAACTTTGAATCAACTGCTTATCCTATTGCAAGCACACTTTTACAGAATGTTAGGGATACACAGGATGGAACAGGTTCAAATATTGTATCGAATTCAAATGCCCGTCGTTTTGGGAATCCTGATTTGAAACCAGAGGTTCTTCAAGAAATTGAATTGGGAATCGAAAGTAGAATATGGAATAACAGAATCACACTTGATGGATCGGTCTACAAACGTTTTACGAAAGATTTGATTTTGGATCGTCCGTTAGACCCGGCGACAGGTAATGGTATCATCGCGACAAATATCGGTGAAATTGAATCAGAAGGTCTTGAACTTGATTTGGGTATCAATTGGGTAAAAGGTAACGATGGTGGTTTTGATTGGAATACCAATATAAACTTTACTACCTATGAAACTACCGTGGTCGATTTAGGTTTGGATACAGACCTTGTTGTATACTCAGGTTTTACCAACTTGGGTAACGCGGCAATCGAAGGAGAACCTTTAGGGGTTCTATACGGAGCAAGAGTACAACGTTTTGAGGATACAGAAGACCTTGTTGTAGGAGGTGACGGGTATTTCGTTCAAGATCCTGAAAACGGTATCATCGGTGATCCAAACCCAGATTGGATAGCGAACTTGCGAAATAGTTTTTCTTACAAGAATTTCTCTTTGGGCTTCCAATGGAACTACACCCATGGTGGTGATATTTCATCGGCAACGATTTCAACCTTATTGGGTAGGGGTCTAATTACGGAAACACTAAATCGCGAGAATACGTTTATTTTGCCAGGTGTTGACGCCGCAGGCAACCCGAACACATTACAAATTAACAATTCGGATTATTTCTTTAGTAATGTGTTGTTCGGACCTTCAGAACTTCAGGTATATGATGCGACCACGATAAGATTGCAGGAAGCGTCTTTGAGTTATTCCATGCCAAATAGGTTTTTAGATCAAACGCCTTTTGGTTCAATGGTCTTCACTTTATCTGGTCAGAACTTATGGTATCGAGCCGTAAATACCCCTAAAGGAGCTAACTTCGACCCCAATACAGCTGGTACCGGTGTCGGTAATGGTGCTGGTTTCGACTTCTTGAACGGACCAAGTTCCAGGAGATTTGGATTCAGTGTAAAAGCAACATTCTAAAGAAAATAAAAAATTGATAACAATGAAAAAATATAATAAATATTTAGTAATGGCCTTGTTCTCGGGAGTCCTTGCATTCATGTCGTGTGAGACCATAGAACTTGACATCACCGACGATCCAAATGCTCTGGTACCCAATCAGGCGAATCCTGAATTCTTGTTGAACGCCATTCAAGAAGATTTTGTGAGACATTTAGAAGGTGTTTCAGCAACGGAAGATCTCTTTCAAACGGGCAACGATGGCCTAAACGAGTTGGGTATGGAGCTTACTCGAACTGCTAATTTCGCGTTCCGAAATTACCAAAGTGGTTTTCAAGGTGTAGCCATGGATGATGAGTGGATAAATGTGTATCGAGGTGTTCTTGCGAATATCAGGACTATGACTCCTCTTGCCGAGGAGGCTGAACTTACACACCATATTGGTATCGCACAGTTTATAGAGGCCTACACCATTACGTCTATGGTCGATTTTTTTGGTGATATTCCGTATTCAGAGGCTGTACAGCTTAGTGAAGGAATACAAAACCCGGTCGCAGACCCGGGAGCTAGCATTTATGCTGCTTCATTGGCACTTTTAGACCAAGCTATAGCGAATTTCAATAGCGAAGCGGCGGCGGACCCTGCCAATGATTTCTTTTATGATAACGATTACACCAAATGGGTTAAGGCTGCAAACAGCCTTAAGTTAAAATTGTACCTTCAGACCCGTTTAGTAGATACAAATGCTGCAGCGGCGTTCAACGCCATTATTGCATCAGGTAATTTTATCGAAGATACAGCTGACGACCTGCAATGGAATTGGCCTGCGACAAGTGCCACCAACCCCGATACACGACACCCAAGATATGGTATCAACTATGCTTCCGCAGGAGCTGGTGAATATATGTCGAATTGGTTGATGAACTTGATGGCCACTTCTACGGATCCAAGAATACGCTATTACTTTTATCGTCAGACACCTCAAGTACCCGGTGCTGAACTTCCACCCGATGAGCAGGTATTGACGTGTTCTTTGAATACTCCCCCAGCACATTATGTTACTGGTGGTTTCACTTTTTGTTGGTTGGACAATGGTTATTGGGGACGTGACCATGGTGATGCAGATGGTATTCCACCCGATGGCTTGTTAAGAGCTACTTGGGGTGTATATCCAGCTGGAGGTCGTTACGACGACAGCAGTTTCACGGCAATAGCACAAGCGAACGATGGTGGTTCCTTTGGGGCAAACGGAGCAGGTATTTCTCCCATCATTACGGCTTTTATGGTCGATTTCTATAGAGCTGAGATGGCGCTCGCAGCTGGGCAAGATGCACAAGCTGGTACATTTTTGACCAGTGCGGTCACCAAACAAATCGCAAAGGTTCAGCCTTTCGGAGCCTTGGATACTTCAGCTGATTTGTCAAGTGAGCCTACAGAAGGTGAGGTTACTGCCTATCTTAACAACTTGAACAACACCTTTGCCTCGGGCGACGAGGAGGTTAAGTGGAATACCTTAGGCGAACAAGTGCTTATCGGTACTTTTGGTAACGGAGTCGAGCCTTATAACTTCTACAGAAGAACAGGCTTTCCGAACACGGTGCAACCCAACCTAGAACCCGATCCAGGTACCTTTATCCGTTCGATGTTCTATCCCGAAGTTTCTGTGAATGCCAATTCGAACATTTCACAAAAAGGATCGAACGCTGAACCGGTATTTTGGGATACAACTGCTGGTCCACCGGCCAATTAAAAAAAGCTATGAACATTAAAATAAGATTCATGAAAAATTCTAAATTCTATATGATTGCGCTGCTCGGACTCTTAATTGGTTCGTGTAGTACCGAGGATAAATTAATCGATAAGGTAGACGCCACCGTAGAAAGGGGCGCCGTACTAAGAACTATTTCTATAGATGGTGGTGCCCTTGACGTACTCGACCCTACTGCGGCGGTCAGTATTGTTATTGAAGAACAAGATGCTCAAGATGGTGGTCTATTGCAGGAAGTACGTATGTTCGTCGATCTGGCCGATAACACCCCTGATGCCACTACCGCGACCACTGAAACATTGTTGGCGACTATACCCGCCGCAAGTTTTACCACGGGTCCATTTGACCTACCAAGGGCAACCTTTGGATCTACGGTAGGTGATATGGCAGCAGCCTTAGGTTTGGCAGATGGGGATTATAACTGTGGCGATGCCTTCAATTTGCGTGCTGAATTGGCACTGACAGATGGGCGCGTTTTTACAAGTTCAGATGTTACCGGTACGGTTTCAGGTGGGTCGTTTTTCTCCTCACCCTTTGCCTATGCCATTAATCTAATTGCACCATTACCAGACGACAATCTTTTTACCGGTCAATACCAATTGACTACCGAAGTACCAGGTATATATGGAGTAGCTGATTATCAAGATGGTGTATATACGATTGAATCTGCGAACAATACCACCAAGGTATTGAAAGATGTTACAACATTCCCAGCATTTGGTGGGTTTGGCCCCGTAGACGTCGAGTTCCAATTTATTTGTGGAGAAATCGTTTTGACACCAGGCCAAAGCGTTGGTGCAGGTTGTAATTCGGCAATTAACAGTGGACCGGCTATGGTCAATGCCACTTATGATTTGACTAATCCTGATGATTCAGATTTCGTTATAGACTTTACCTCAGATGAAACGGCCGATTGTACCACTCCGGTTCAAGCCCGTATACGTTTGACCAAAATTTAAGATTAAAAAGTATATATTAAAACCACCTCAGCTGAGGTGGTTTTTTTGTTTTACAACATCTAGCAAAAGGTCTCAACTTAAAACAAATACGTATTTTTACGCTCTAAAAAATTGTTTGAAAATGAAAACTCCGATAGTACTTGTCAAGCGCTTGGCAACTATCTTGCTAATGGTTTTTTCGTGTGGTGTCCTAGCTCAAAATACTGTGGGCGTCATTCAAAATTCGGCTGGTGCCTACAATGGTTATACATTATACACTGTAAACAAAAACACATACCTAATTGATAACTGTGGTAATATCATAAACCGATGGACAAGTGATTTCAACCCCGGCAATGCGGTATATCTTTTAGAAGATGGGTCCTTACTTAGAACCGGTAAAGTCGACAATACCGATATTACCATAGGAGGTATCGGTGGCCGTATCGAACGCAAAGACTGGAATGATAATTTGATATGGGAATACACCTATTCCACTCCACAAGTAAGCCAACATCATGATATTTACCCCATGCCGAACGGTAATATTCTGATTCTAGCGGTAACCAGAAAAACAGAGGCCGAAGCGCTAACCGCGGGTCGAAATCCTGCTGAACTTCCTGGCGGTGAACTATACAACGAACAAATTATCGAAATTACACCCACAGGATCCAACGGAGCCAATGTAGTCTGGGAATGGAACGTTTGGGATCATTTAATTCAAGATTTTGACAACAGCAAACAAAACTTTGGCGATGTGTCGGCAAACCCACAACTTTTGGATGTTAATTATTTGGGATTTTCTGGAGGTGGTACGAATTGGATCCATGTAAATTCAATACAATACAATGAAAAACTAGATCAAATCGTTTTGAGCGCGCGACAGCTCAACGAATTCTATATCATTGACCATTCGACAACCACAGCCGAAGCAGCAGGAAATTCAGGAGGTCTTCGTGGCAAGGGCGGTGATTTTTTATATCGATGGGGCAACCCACAAGCCTATCAACGGGGTAGTATAAATCAGCAACGATTGTTTGGGCAACATTTTCCACATTGGATACCTGACAACTACCCCGATGGGGGTAAAATTATCGTTTACAATAATGGTTCTGGCCGTCAACCTTTCTTTTCAAGTGTCGATATTATCAATCCTCCAACCACTTCAGAAGGTGAATATATTGTTCCAGAAACTAATGCTTTTAAACCGGATCAACCCGAATATTCGTATACCGATCCCGATAACAGGGAAGACTTTTTTTCCTTAATACTTTCAAGTGCCCAACGACTGCCAAATGGTAATACTTTGATTTGCGAAGGTACAAATGGACGCTTTTTTGAAATAAACCCTAACGAAGAAGTCGTATGGGAATATTTCAACCCTGACACCAAAGACGGCATATTAAGTCAAGGTGATACCCCACCTACGGGTAATAATGTTTTTAGAGTACTGCGTTATGCACCCGATTATGCTGCATTTGAGGGAAGGGACTTGACCCCGGGAAGTCCGATAGAAGGTAATCCAAATACGGATGCCTGCACTATATTCGATGACTCGCTTTCACTTCGAATTGGTGATGCTTCCGCAACTGAAGGGGAATCAATTTCGTTTCCCGTTACTATGAACAAATCGACTACAGAAGACGTTACGGTTACTTTGGGTTTCAACGACATATCAACTGTTTCAGAAGACTATGTAAATATAGATATTCAAGTGACGATTATCGCCGGCCAAACGGAAACTATAGCCACTGTAATGACCACCGCGGACGATTTCAATGAAGTGAATGAAACATTTCAAATAACAATTAAGAGTTTGGATAGCGGTTCAGTCGATGATTTATCAGATACGGCTACCGGAACGATTATCGACGATGATCCAGAACCCAACCTAACCATTCAAAACTCAGAAATTTTGGAAGATTCCGGCAGCATAGATTTTTCAGTCGATTTGAGTAGCCCTAGCGGAAATGATATTGTTGTAACTTTTGAACTTACCGATACTACCACCGACGCTTCAGATTATACGGCATCTGAACTTCAATTGACTATTCCTGACGGCCAAACATCATCGACTATCTCTATTCCAATCGTTTCGGACACGGTTGATGAACCCAACGAAACATTTACCATTGGAGTCGCCAGTCTAGATTCGGGAAGGCTCGGTAATTTTCAGGCTACCGCTATAGGTACTATTCTGAACGATGACTTTACGAATACCGCCCCTACCCTATATCCTATACCGGTAATCGAATCGGCCATAGTTCACTGGCCAGAGCCCATGAAACTCATAGAGGTTTTTAATCTGTCAGGTACAAGAGTTGCCAAGGCGACCAATGCCACAAGTATAGATTTAAGTACTATTTCAGCTGGTGTTTATGTGGTGCGCCTCCATTTTTCCGATCAAAGTACTTCGGATAATAAAATTCTGGTACAATGAAGGAGGGACAATTTGTACAACTTTTAAACTTTGAAAAAAATATATTTCCTTGAATTAAAGATAAATTTCTTTTTAGATGAGATTACCGTTTTCAATTTTCAAAAAAGTCACGATCATAATCGCAGTACTTTCAATAGTTGCACAGTCGTGTAAAGAAAAACCTTCTACCTTAGACCTACCTTCCAAATCTGACTCTAAGAAAAGCGGCGAAAATATCCAACTATTTGAAAGATTGGATGCCTCGGAAAGCGGTGTGGTATTTTCAAATGATATCGCTCATGACGTGAATACTATGGAAAACCTTTTCAATTTCGACTATTTTTACAATGGTGCGGGTGTTGGAGTCGAAGACCTGAACAACGATGGCCTTTTGGACGTTTTTTTCTGTGGCAATCAAGTAGCTAATAGACTTTTTGTTAATCAAGGTAATCTAAAGTTTAACGATATCACGGAAACGTCGAATATCAATACTGGCAAGATGTGGTCGAACGGAGTAACGTTTGTGGATATCAACAACGATGGATACAAAGATATCTACGTTTCCCAAGGAGGGCCTAAAAACCGAGTCGAAAGAAAGAACCTGCTCTTGATCAACAACCAAGATCTGACATTCACCGAAAGCGCAGAAATTTATGGGTTGGCCGATACTGGTATAACCACACAATCCTCCTTTTTCGACTATGATAAAGATGGCGACCTTGACTGTATCGTGATGAACGAGAACGAACTTTATGGCGTAGATCCTATTAACCTTTATAAGATAGTCGACAGTAACGAAGAGGCTAAACATTTCAATAGCTCACACCTTTACAGAAACGATAACGGAAAATTTGTTGATGTCACTAAGGCAGCAGGTCTTCAAAGACCGATATTCGGACTAGGACTATCCGTCAGCGATTTAAATTCAGACGGTTGGCTCGATATTTATATCGCGAGTGATTATTATATACCCGATGCACTTTTCATCAACAACGGCAACGGCTCTTTTACGGATAAAATCAAGGATTATACCAAACATACGGCCTATTACGGTATGGGCATTGACATTGCCGATATCAACAACGATGCAATGCAAGATATTTTTGTACTCGACATGTCGTCCAGTGATCACGTACGATCCAAGACGTTGATGGCATCAATGAGCAACTCTCGTTTTGATTATTTGGTGAATACCGCTGATTTTCAATATCAATACATGTTCAATGCATTGCACTTGAATCGCGGAAACGATAAATTCGATAATGTTTCACAATTGACCGAAACGGCCAGTACGGATTGGAGTTGGTCGGTTCTATTATCAGATTTTGATAACAACGAAACAAAAGAAATCTATATTACAAACGGTTATAGACGCTATGCTCTTGACAATGATCTTAGAAACAAGGTGTTTCAAGCCAAGTCTCAATATGGTAACAATGTACCGGAAAAAGTAAAGAAGCAACTTTATGATGAAATGCCTTCCGAAAAATTGTCCAACATTCTTTTCCGTTCTGAACAAGACCTCCAATTTAAGAATGTAGCCAAACAATGGGGTTTAGACGATCTATCATTCAGCAACGGTGCAGCACAAGGTGATCTCGACAATGACGGCGATCTTGACCTTATCGTCAACAATATGGACGAGAATGCTTTTGTCTATCGCAATGTGAGCATCGAAAACAATACAGGTAATTTTCTTAGAATAAAAACGAACGGCACAAATTCAGAGTCGTTCGCAAAAATTAGAATTTCTTATAAAGGAAAATCCCAATTTATTGAAAACAGGAGAGTTCGGGGCTATATGTCAGCACATGAAAATGTAGTACATTTCGGACTTGGAAAATATAATGAAATAGATACGATTTCGGTGACTTGGCCAAATGGAAAAATAGAAGAAAGATATAAGGTGGCGGCTAACCAAGTCTTGGAATTTGATGAAAAGGATTCGAGGTCTAAAAAACCGGAACTAAAGAAAACAATTCCCGTATTCAAAGAAGTTGATCCCAAAACGATAAATCTGAATTTTGTCCATAGAGAAAATGTATATGATGATTTTGAGACCGAAATCTTATTGCCCTATAAGCAATCGACGCAAGGTCCCTTTATTACAAAGGCTGATGTCAATGGAGATGGTCTGACTGATATATTTATCGGAGGGGCTTCGGGTCAAGCCGGAGAGCTCTTTATTCAAACAACAAGAGGCTTTAAAAAGAAAACCTCCAAAGATCTGGAGGCAGATGCTCTTCATGAAGATATGGAATCGGTTTTTTTTGATTTTGACAACGATAAAGACCTAGATTTATTCGTTGTAAGCGGTGGTAACGAATTCGATGAAAACTCTTCTCTATATGCAGACCGTCTCTATTTGAATGATGGCAGCGGTGGTTTTTCTAAATTACGGATTGAAGTTTTGACCTCCTTCGCCAAAAGTGGCAAGTCGGTCACCACTCTCGATTTCGATCAAGACGGAGATCAGGATATTCTTGTCGGTAATCGAATAGTACCAAAAAATTATCCAAGACATAGCGCCTCAATTTTATATGAGAACGATATGGGTAGCCTAAAGGACGTTACCACAAAAAAAGCCCCCGACCTATTGGATTTCGGGATTATAAATAGCATTATCGCCACTGATTTCAACAATGATGGAAAAGAGGATTTCATTGCTGTGGGTGAATGGTCGAGTCTCGGTTTCTTCGAGAATAAAAACGGGGTTTTTACAAATATTTCGAAAGACGACAAGGCCTTGGAAACAAATGGTTGGTGGTTTTCGGTAAAAGAAACCGATATCAATAATGATGGTTTAAAAGATTATGTCATTGGCAATGTGGGTCGCAACCTGAAATTCAAGGCCAGCACCGATAAACCTTTCAAGATTTTTGCCAATGATTTTGACGATGACGGTATCAACGATGTGGTCTTAAGCAAGAAATACAAAGGCGAGTATGTTCCTGTGCGCGGCAGGGAATGCTCATCACAACAAATGTCTTTTATCAAAAATAAGTTTCCTACCTATAATGGTTTTGCAAACGCCACTTTACAAGAGGTGTATGGAGAAAAACTCAACGAATCCATTCAAAAACAAGCCACGGAACTTAGATCGCTGTTGTTATTGAACAAAGGTCAAGGAAATTTTGAAAAAAAACCCTTGCCCGTCGAGGCACAGTTGTTTCCGATAATGGATATGGTTTTTCTAGATGTAAACGAAGACGGATTTGAGGATTGTATCGTTGCAGGGAATATCTATGAAACCGAAGTAGAGACTCCAAGACTGGATGCCATTTCAGGAGTTGTACTACTCTCAAACGGAAAAGACGGTTATCGAAGTGCCGACCCTGAAAAAATGGGGCTCTACTTGAACGGGAATGTGAAGAGTTTGGAAATAATCGATGGTGACAACTCCTCGATTTTAGCTGTGGGAAATAATAATACTGAGATTACTGTATTTAATTTCAGCAATTTATAGACCCAAAATTAAATAATGAAAATCGGTATCTACATCGAGATAGATCAGTCCCTTTGCTATCGAAGTGATTTACACTTTTTCGTTTTATTAGTTAAACCGGATTGAGAATTGTCTAAAACCTTCTCTTCCTCTTTTTTGTTGAACGAAACATCGAATTTCATCAGATTAGTAAGTACCCCCCTTTCCAACCTATTTTACAACACTCATTGGCACATACTCTTAAAAAAAAGAATCTCACCAAGCTCAAAATCTCCAACACAAAAATCAGAGCTTTTTACATACCTTTAACCCGTATGGAAAAAACCGAGCAAATTTATGGTATCAGAGCGATAATAGAGGCCATAAATTCAGAAAAACCTATCGACAAGGTATTCATTCAAAGAGGGTTAAAAGGAGAGCTATCCAAAGAGCTTGAAAGTTTGGTGCGCAAAAACGGAATCAATACTTCTTACGTTCCCATCGAAAAGCTCAACCGGCTTACCAAAAACAATCACCAAGGAGCTGTCGCCAACATTTCACCTATCAATTTTCATGAGTTTGAGGAGTTTATCGAGAATCTCACCAGTTCAAAAGATGAACCTCTTTTATTATTGTTAGATCAAGTTTCCGATGTACGCAACTTCGGTGCGATTATCAGAACGGCCGAATGCACAGGTGTTGATGGAATCATTATACCGAAACATGGCGCGGCACCGGTTACTGGGGATACTGTTAAGACTTCGGCAGGTGCCATATTCAAGGTCCCCATTTCGAAAGTCGACCATATCAAAGATGCTATTCATTATTTAAAGGCTTCGGGGATCAAAGTAATCGCAGCCACCGAAAAAACGGACAAAACCATTTATGAAGTAAATCTTAAGGGTAGCTGTGCCATCGTTATGGGCGCCGAGGGAAAAGGAATTTCACCTTCGACCTTAAAAGCGGCGAATGAGAAGGCAAGACTACCACTGTTGGGTGAAATTGATTCACTCAATGTATCAGTGGCCTGTGCCGTTTTTTTATACGAGGTCGTACGCCAAAAAAACTATTGAGAACTATTCTTTTTCACTTTGCGTGTTCTGTTTGATCTGGTAGGTTATTTTAATGGAATTCCCCTCCGATTCAACTTTTTCGGGAATCTTTTCAATGAAATTCCCATTTTCGTCAAAATGTTGTAAAAACTCATCCTCCTCCTCATTATATCCTTCTTTTTCCCAAGCGTATTTTTTGATAGATGGCGTTTTGGTCCGTATCAAGATTGCGAACAAAAGGCCGACCACGAATCCACCTAAATGTCCTTCCCAAGAGATTCCTTCCTTTATCGGAAAAATGTACCAGAGAAGACTACCATATATAAATACGACGACCAACGAAAGTGCCACGAGTCGGTAGTATTTGGTAATGATTCCTTTAAAGAAAATAAAGCTTGCAAGCAGATATATAACGCCACTTGCCCCAATATGGAATGAAGGCCTGCCTATTATCCACGTAAAAATTCCAGAAAGCAAAATCCCAAGAAATAACACTTTCAGAGCACTCTCACGGTAAAAATAAAATAGCGACATCAATAAAACCGCCAGGGGTATGGTGTTGTTATACAGATGTTTTATAGACCCGTGAATAAAAGGGCTAAACGCAATGCCCTGCAACCCACTTATTTTACGCGGATAGATGCCATGGTCATTTAAATTGACCCTGAATTTTAATTCGACCCAAAAAACCACCCAAATCGCCAAAACGGCCAACATGGGCACAATCAATACCGAATTGGTATACTTAAAATAATGCTGTTCTGACATTGAAACAGGTTCTATTCGGGTTATCTTTTTTAACTTGGAAGGAAGTTTTCAAGAACCTTTCCATAAATATAAATAACGACAAATAGTCATCTCTTATTTTGTCTTACTTTTATAAAATGAACCAGCCTCTAGCGGAAAGGGTACGGCCCAATACACTTAAGGAGTATGTCAGTCAGCATCATCTGGTGGGCGAAAAAGGCTCTTTGACAACACAGATCAGCAAGGGATTGATACCTTCTTTGATTCTATGGGGGCCACCAGGGACTGGAAAAACTACTTTAGCCAATATCATAGCGAACGAAAGCGACCGACCTTTCTACACCCTCAGCGCTATCAGCAGCGGGGTCAAAGATGTTCGCGAAGTAATTGAAAAAGCGAAGCAAAGTGGTGGCTTGTTCACAACAAAAAATCCTATTCTATTTATCGATGAAATCCATCGCTTCAGTAAATCCCAACAAGATTCCCTTTTGGGAGCCGTAGAGAAAGGTTGGGTTACCCTTATTGGAGCAACAACCGAAAACCCCAGCTTCGAGGTCATTCCCGCATTGCTATCGCGATGTCAGGTTTATGTGCTAAATCCTTTTGGAAAGGAAGATTTGGAAGAGTTGCTTCTTCGGGCGATAAAACAAGATGATTTTTTAAAATCAAAAAAAATCAAATTTAAAGAGACCGAAGCGCTTTTAAGGTTGTCCGGTGGAGACGGAAGAAAATTGTTGAACATTTTTGAACTCGTTGTTTCTTCGGAAGATAAAAAATCGATTACCATTACCGATAAACTCGTAATGGGACTGGTACAGCAAAACACCGTGCTATACGATAAAACAGGCGAGCAGCATTACGATATTATTTCAGCCTTTATCAAATCCATTCGTGGGAGTGATCCCAATGGTGCAGTATATTGGCTTGCTAGAATGATCGAGGGTGGAGAAGATGTAAAATTCATTGCTCGGCGAATGTTGATTTCGGCGTCGGAAGATATAGGTCTCGCCAACCCGACGGCCTTGGTCATCGCGAATAGTGCGTTTCAGGCAGTGAGTACTATTGGTTACCCCGAGGCTCGGATAATCTTAAGCCAGTGTGCCATATATCTGGCCACTTCGGCAAAAAGCAATGCTAGTTATATGGCGATAGGAAAAGCACAACAGTCGGTAAGGCAGACCGGTGATTTATCAGTGCCACTACACCTCAGAAATGCACCGACCAAACTGATGAAAGATTTGGGTTATGGCAAAGAATACCAGTATGCCCACGATTATGAGCATAATTTTGTGGAAAGTGAATATCTACCGGACGAAATATCGGGCACGGCCTTTTATGATCCGGGAAAAAATCAAAGGGAGAATGCCATTCGCGAATTTTTAAAAAATCGATGGAAGGACAAGTATAAACTTTAAAACTTGATATTGAGTTCATCAACGACCAAATTCTCGCCTTCATAGTGTTCAAAATACCATTGTCCATTTTTGGAATAGACCATGCCGCTTCCTCCATCACCATTAGCAATGTAATGATCAACGATGGATGTTCGCAAAATTTTCAAAAGAATCTTGGGCGTGCTGTCGACAAGCTGGTAGCCATTCGATATCTTTTGTGCATATAAAACAGTTGTGTTAGATTTATTGGTCTTCTGTGGAGAGTTCACCTTCTGAGGTTCGGCCTTTTTGATGGTCGATTCGACAGGTTCGGTTGACTCATACACCTGTTCTTCGGTTGTAGCGATTTGTTCGACCATGGGCTCGTTGTCCTTCGCTTTTCTATAATTCGACGCTACAGGCTCCCTGCTCTTGTATGTCTGATTTTCAGTAGTAGCCTCTTGAACCACGATCTTTTCATTTTGTTTTTTAGCAGATGCGTTAGTTTTCTGATTCTCAGATAATTGTTTGACATCATTTTTAAAGCTAACTGTTACCGGCTCGGTTGATTGGTCGTCGCCCTCGTAAACATAATCCAAACCTTCGAAAGATTGCATTGCCTCGGCAATCGCCTCGGCGTACGCTTTTCTATAGTCTTTTTGCTTGCTCTTTCCTTCAATAGACGTAAAGACGTCTTGCCTATTGCAATCCCTCAAGACAACGGCGGTTTTGGTGCTGAACATAGATGATTTCGTTCCAAGCTCCACGAAAAGTGCTTTACACTGATTATTGGCCAAGTCCGCTGGAAGCTCGTCTTCCCAAATTGTTGTAAAACCATTTTTTGTGAAAAGATGTTTTACCAAGGTATTGGCCTGGTGCTGGTTCTCCCTTTTAAAGTCTTCGAACTTTTTGGGTACGACAACATATTTATACTTATTTAAATTTATTTGTGCCTGGCCCGCAAAGCTACCGAATAGAATTACCGATAAGACTATATAGACAATTTTTGTTGATTCGAACATTATTCTTGAGTTTTGGTTTCGCGGCAAAATCAAAAAATGGTTATCCGCGAAACATATTGCTATCTCATGGTGAAGTAAGCAAAAGATATACCAAAAAGACAGTTTTGAAAAAAACTACTTCTTGCCCCAAGATATAATATTTAATCCGAATTGGAAAGATTGATAACGGCTGTTGGCCAAATTCCGATATCCTAGAAGATTATCGGCAAGTACATAAAAATTTATCGGCCCAGCCTGCAGGTTGAGGCCTAAACCGATATTCGTGAAAGAAAATTTATCAACGGTGTACGAACTTTTCAAAGCAAGTATATTACCTATTCTACGCTGATAAAATACCGATAATGCTGTCTGGGGACCTCGTGGCCTATTTATCGCATAAAGATGACCTCCAAGGCTATTTGCATATCTTATTCCTCTATTACCCCCTTGTGATACATTCGGTCCGCAATCACAATTTTCATTTGATTGTATCTGTTCGCCCCAATCATGACGAATAGAAGCATTCAATTTTGAAGGTCTGAACATAAGGTAACTTTCTTCATTTTCTTCGAACGGAACCAATTCTTCAACATCATCGATCAGGTCATCCCAGAAATCTTGATTCGGATTGGTCAATGCATCCGGCAGAATAATTTCAACGCCTTCTACCGTAGCACTTCCCTTCAGGGTATATCTTCTTACATCGTTTGAGTGGTTGATAAAACCAAAATCTAAAAGACTCGCGGTGAAAACTGTTTGATCGCTGATATTATAGGTAAAACCAAGATCAACACCTAACCCAAGGTTTCCGCCGAAAAAAGCCCTTTTCGTTATGGTATTTGCCAAGGTTCCATCTTTTTCGGCTTCCCGAATAGATGGAATACCTGAAATGCGCCATTCCATATCTGAAACCAATGTATTTGAAAATATATTGTTCGTGCCTTCCGTCGTTACAAAATAACCATCGTTTCTGGTGGAATTAAAATCAAATACACTCGAGTATACTTTCGCCCTTACTCCCATTGTGAGTTTATCGCTCATTCTCTTGTTCAGCCCTATGTGATATACATTGAGTACTTCTCCCCTGGTTTTCAAATCACTTAGATCAAACCGTCTATTCAAGTTATCGGCATTGCCTTCAAAGCCCAAAATAGCCAAATCACGAAACCAATACCCAATGGCATCGCCCTCGTTATAGATTCCGAAGGAGTAGAAAACATCTTCATTCTTGCCCCGAAAACCGATATTGAGAAGTTCTATCTGATAATTACCGCTGAGCTCATCGGTATTTGACATACCGTAAATAACCTCTCGGGCAAATTTCTCGGTAAAATCAATACCATCATCAGCAAAAATGTCGTCAACGGCTACACCACTCGATCCGGCTTGAAAAGATATATTGGTAGCAGGTATGCCCGCATACCACTTAAAATCTATTGACACACCAGGGTTTACCATCAACGACTGTGGTATTTCATTGAAGTCATACAATAACTGCCTGTTTTGACCATACGTACAAACGTAGGTCAGTAAAATGGCAACTACCAAACTATATTTGTTTCTCATTTGACAGAGAGTCTAAATTTACCGCTTGATCTGATAGTCACCTTCGGGTCTGAGATACTAGAAGTACTTGTATTATCTCCACGATTCTCTGCACTGACCCGTATACCGGAAGTATTTCTAATAATATCCAAATTACGACCTGCTCCACCATATGGAATTTCCCTTAAGTCCATCACTGCAGGTGGCGCGGCATCAATATCAAAAATTTCAGTATCTAGAACATTACCGGCTTCATTGACAAATTCCACAGTAATGGTCAAATCTTTGCTTGTAGTATTCTCGACTATATAAGTCACCACTCCATCTATTACCTTATCGGAAAAAAAGGCTTCGGAGAAACCGTCAAAATTAAAATCTTGTGAGTAAAAATTAGCGGCAAATGCCAAATTGATGATATTTTCAGGGGCTTCAACATATAAAATGCTCGCTTCTAAGGTAGGTTCGATTCTCAAATCGTCGAACTGGTCAAAATTCTGATTCTCGATACAAGACTGTAACGTAGTTAAAAGCAAAATTCCTAATAAAAAATAACCAAACTTTTTTACCATCTCAAAACCAGTCCTTCCCAAATAAACAGACCTTTAGTTATAAACTATATAACTCTATAAAAAGGTTTTTATTTCATGTAACTGATGGATGATCGGACACAACTTGTGAGGGGCTTCTTTGTGGGCATTAAAGTGAAGTGTATGAAAGCCTAAGGTCTGTGCTCCCATGATATCGGCCTCAAGGCTATCACCAATCATGAGCGATTTTTCAGCGGTGACATTTGCCTTTTTCAATGCCAATTCAAAGATTACCGGGTTCGGCTTTTTGACCCCTGCCATTTCAGAATCGATTATTTCCTTAAAATAGTGGTGTATTTTCGAGTTTCGCATCTTTTTTTCTTGAATCTCTTGAAAGCCATTGGTTATAATGTGCAACCGATAACGAGGGTGTAAATATTCCAAAACCTCTCGAGCACCTGAAAAAAGATGGTCAAAGCTAGATAGATGCGTTATGTACTCATTCGAAAGCATGTCTATGGTAGCATCGGAAACATCTTTACCTAAAATATCAAAAACCTTCTTGAGCCGTTGATATCTTAAATCGATTTTGGTAATTTTTTCTTCGCGATATAACTTCCAAAAAGCAAGATTTTGGGGAATATAGACCTCTAAAAAGTCATCTAATTTCACCTCAATTCTGTTCTCTTTAAAGATTTTTTCAAATGTCAAAGCAGAGTTTTTCTCAAAATCCCACAAGGTGTGATCAAGATCAAAAAATAAATCGGTCACTATATTTCTAAACATTTCGCCCTTGTATTACCGATTCGTAAAACTTTAGCCATTCTACTTTGTGATCGCCTCCCAAAAGTTCGTTTGAGAAAATGGTTATGAAATCACCAGCTACCATTTTGACTTCGTTAGATAGATCTGAAACCACCTTTAGCATTTCGCCCTCATTTTTTAAGTTAACCAAGGCATAGTTGTGTAAGGCGAAAGAGTGCACCCTTATCGGCTGCTGTATTTCAAGGTTTATATCATATAAGAAAAAAGGAGTGCAAGTACCGGCCCTAAAACCTACCTCATGGGTATACCCCATTGTATAGTCATCACTGAATTCAGATTCGACCAAATTTCTATAGGTTTCAGGAATATCCACCCTATTGTAACGCATTCTACAAGAAGTAACCGGCCGATTAATAACTGCCGAAAGCCTGGTCTTCTCCGTTCTCAATAGCTCGGTATTGGCAAATGAGCTATAAGAGGCCGCCAAGGCGACCGAACTATAGTCTGCCATCGACTTTATCAAAGACTTAAACTTATTATTGGTCGGTGAAACATTTTTATCATATGTAGAATAGTCGGCAAATTGAAAAAAGAAAATGCTTTGGGTTCTGTTCTTCTTGTGCATCGAAACCAGGGTCGAAAAATTATCGTATGGATCTTTCTTACCCAACCAAACGCCAACTCTTTTTAAGACCCTTTTGAATTTAAAAGTTCCTAAATCCATCAAAAACCCAACACCTCCCCGGACCAATCCGCGATACGCATAACTATGTGATGTGGTAACGTCGATAAGCGAAATGTAACGATTCTTTCGGGGTTCATATTTTAAGTTAGGAAAACGTTTCTTCAAACTTTGCAGCAGTCTTTGTACCCATACATCTACGACTGGAAGTCGAAGAAACTCCTTTTTATATGCTATACTTTCTTTGGGAGGAAATCTGCCGTGAAGGTCTTTGACATGCGGTAGGTATTCTTCGTAACGACTCAATAAATAGAAGCTCGCCGAGAAAATATCGAAGGGCAATTCGCTGCGCTCACCAGCCCTAAAAAAACATGGAATGCCTTCCCAATCGATTACATTCACTTCGATATCATTGATTCCCTGTTGAAACAACAAATCATTACTTCGTATGAAAAATTCATTCTGCAACGGTTGTTTTGTGTACGTAATCTTGGGGCCAGAATGCTTTATAAAGTCCTCGACTTTCTTTGTGAACGTTACTTCTATACCCAGCATACGATTGAAAATATGCTTCATTACATATGTGAAACGAGGTGTGATTTTATGAGTATAGACTAGTAGCATCAAAGAATATTATTATCGGCAAAACTATAGTAATCTTTCTGCGTGATAATCAAATGATCAAGAATTTTAATGTCAAGGGCTTGAGCCGCCGATCGTAATTTTTGGGTCACTTCTTTATCGGCCTGACTTGGTTTCAGAGTGCCAGAAGGGTGGTTATGTGACAGAATTATGGCCACAGCCCCTAATTCTAAGGCTTTTTTCATGACAATACGCACGTCTACCAATGTTCCCGTCAAGCCCCCTTTGCTCAATTGAGAACGATGCAATATTTTATTGGCGTTGTTCAAATATAAAATCCAGAATTCTTCATGTTCCAATTCACCAATTATAGGTTGTAAAATTTCAAAAGCGTCTCGGCTACTTGATATTTTACGAATTTTCAACACATCTTCACCCCTTCTACGTCGGCCCATTTCCAAAGCCGCGGCAATGGTCACCGCTTTTGCCTCGCCAATTCCCTTGAACTGCATCAATTGCTTGGGCGACAGTTTTCCCAATTCATTTAGATTATTGTTTACCGAACCAAGAATACGTTTGGAGAGCTCGACTGCACTTTCATTTCTACTACCAGACCCAATCAGAATCGCGACCAACTCGGCATCAGTAAGTACCGAACGCCCTTTTTGTACCAATTTTTCTCGTGGTTTGTCGTCGTCCGACCAATTTTTTATCGAGAAAGATGGTTTTTGTTGCATTGGTTAAAGATAATGAACTATATATTTTATCGGGAATATGTTTCAGAATCAATCACTACTTGTCTATTTCTACCCGAAAAGATTGGCTCAACCAAATTTTATTTAAATTCATATCTACTTTTTAAAAGTCTGTTTATACGTAAATACAAGAACCGTCGTTCATGTATTGACACTATTATATTATGAAGGAAATTATCAATCAAATATTTGAAATCGAAGACAAGGCAAAACGCAGTGCCATTAACGATTTCAACCGTAATCTCAAACGTATTTTTCATGAGCTTGACGCCATGGGTTTTGTTATCAAAAATCCCATAGGAGAAAAATTCAGTGAGCAAAGAACCGATATAGAAACCACTATACTCGGCGAACTTGAGAAAGACTTGATCATTACTAAAACCATGAAGCCGATTATCTATAAAAAAGAAGAAGCTGAACTAACATTGCTTCAGAAAGGTGTAGTCATCGTCGAGAACAAACCATGACGGAAAAAAACTTACTGTCGTTATAAATTCTTAGTTATGAAAACGATCAATTTTGGAATAGACCTTGGCACAACAAATAGCCTAATCGCTAAATATGATTGTAGCCTTCCCTAAAAATAGGACAGCTTAAAATTAGAATTTTCTAACTTTAAATTTTGACTGTCACATGAAAAAAAGCAAGTTTACAGAGAGCCGGATCATCAAGGCCTTGAAAGAGAACGAACAG
>Ga0209185_1000284_pt1 | contig 67922 bp, 63 predicted proteins | sample SidtaG_2_FD_187425 | JGI IMG/M metagenome (GOLD analysis project Ga0209185, IMG submission 187425) | Marine algal microbial communities from Sidmouth, United Kingdom - Sidmouth_Asex2 metaG (SPAdes) (version 2) | ecosystem: Host-associated > Algae > Red algae > Unclassified | place: Sidmouth... | reverse complement strand
GTACAATATCACCGTTTTCGTTAGTGTAATCTGCAATGGTATGACCAGTAACAAGACTTCTAACAACTGTTACAATATTTTCTGATTGTATAGTTGTAGTTGTTCCATCCTCTGATGTGTAAGTGAAAGATCCGTCACCGTTATCTACTATTGTAGTAACAGTTTCGTTAGCATCAAAAGTGAAATTTTCACCTGCTTCATTTACATAAGTGAATGTACCATTACCGTTGTCTGTAATCGTTGTTACAGATTCATGGATTTCTACGACATCACCATTTTCATTGGTATAATCAGCAATCATGTTACCATTGATTATACTTCTTACGAATGTATTGACATCTGTAGAAACGATTGTCGTCTGAGTACCATCTTCTGAAGTATAAGTATAAGAACCATCTCCATTAAGTTGTAATGAAGTAATAGTCTCATTGGCATCAAAGGTAAAGTCGATACCTGCTTCATTAGTATAAGTAAATGTTCCGTTACCGTTATCTGAGAATGTAGTTATAGTTTCATTGATGTCTGTGACATCACCATTCTCATTAGTGTAATCAGCAATCTTATTACCCTGGATCGTATTTCTCACCTGAGTGATAACTTCTGTTCCAGTTATGATAGTTGATATGCCAGCTTCATTGGTATATACGAAAGAACCATCACCATTGTCAGTCAATGTAGTAATGGTTTCTGTTGCATCTATTGTTGTTACAGCTCCGTCCTCAGAAGTATAAGTGTAGGTTCCGTCACCATTATCTTGTAAGACGGTAATTGTCTCTCCACCTGTATTAAAGGTTGTTTGAGCTCCGTTCTCAGAAGTATAGGTATAAGATCCATTACCATTATTTTGTAATGTTGTAACTGTTTCTTCTGTATCGAAAGTTACACCAATGCCTTCCTCGTTTATATAAATGAAAGTACCATCACCTTGATCAGCAAGTTGAGTTACAGTTTCGTTGATATCTACAACGTCACCATCTTCATTAGTATAGTCAGCAATCTTATTTCCTTGGATTGTATTCTGGACTCTTGTAGTAATCTGAGCAGAAACGATTGTAGTCTGTATTCCTTGCTCATCGGTGTAGGTATATGTACCGTTACCGTTGTCTACTAATGTCGAAGTTGTCTCTTGCGGATCTATTACCGTAAGTACGCCTGCTTCGTTTCTATAAGTGTAAGTTCCGTCATTGTTATCTGTTAGTGTAGTGATAGTTTCTTCTGCACCACCAAAAGAAACAGAAACGCCTGCTTCGTTAGTGTATGTAAAAGTTCCATCTCCATTATCTACAAGATTAGTTACTGTTTCTTCAGCATCTATAATTGTAGAGACACCAGCTTCATTCACATACGTGTATGTGCCATCGCTATTTTCGATAAGTGTCGTAATCTTCTCATCAGCACCTTGCAGAACTACAGATTGACCTAACTCATTAGTGTAGGTATAGCTGCCGTCTCCATTGTCTACGAGCTCAGTTACTGATTCGTAAAAATCTGTGGGCAATCCATTCTCATCATAGAAAGTTCCTATTCTATTACCTACAATTGTATTGGTAATAGCGCTTATTGATGTAGAGCCACTTGTCCCTGCACAGACCCATACAGGTGCTGAGGGGATGCCTACATTAACTTGAAGACACTCGTCAGTAAGATTATATATCACTGCACCTTTGAGGGGTGTAGGTATAAGGTCTCGCTGAGGAGTAGTCATCCTAGGAATAACTAACGCTTTGTTAGTACTTTCCAGCTCTATAAGTGAACCATCGTCAATGCTGGCGGGGTTATCACCTACTTTAACTTGAGCTGAGATTATCTGCGAGGTAAATGCAAATAATGCGAAAAGAACGATTGTCTTGATCTTGGGGGATCCGATGATGTTACAGATATTTGGGATAATTCCATAACTTGAAACTCGTATTCTCATTAAAATCTACTTTTTTATTAAGGATTACTTGAATAAAAAAGGGTAGATATAAAAGGTAAATTTATTGGGTGCTCAGCTATACAAATGCATAGCTTTACATAGATAAGACATTAATTGGAGTTGTTACCCCTACGCTCGTAGTAGATTTGTTATGACAAAAATTTTACACAATATCTAAATGGTACAATAAATTAAAAATGGAATAGTATTTTAGCGCTTTTCTGTTTCCTTATTAAATTCTGCAGATGTAACAAAGTCGTTGGATCTTATTAAGTGAAGCATATCCTCAGGTTCATATTCTTTGGTATTGTATGATATTAGCCACGAATCAGTGGCAGCACTAAGTCGTTTTACAATTCTAATTCCGTGATTTACTCTCATTTTATCAAACCATTTAGCAAGTTGGGGACCGCCTTTAGTTGATATAATAATTTGATTTTTGATTAGTTTTTCTTCAGGAATGTTATTTTTCGAAGCTTCTATAAGTGTCCAACCTTGATTTGAATTTGCGATAAGTTCTAATTTTTTCTGCAAGTTAAGGACTCTTTCAGGACGTTCCATCTTACCTACTACCGTCTTAGTTACGCCATCTTTAGTATAAGATATTGTAGCAGATGGAAGATCTGCGACGCTGCTTTCATATAGATCTTTAAGTTGCATAAATTTATATTCTTCGAATAGGGCAATTAGCTCATTTGTACTTTCGAGATCGAGTTTCTTAGTATGCTTGCCCATTTTTTCAGTATGCCTTTTGCCTTCGTATACCATGTCGCCACCCTGGCTTATAGTCAATGAGTATACTGGACATTTTCCAAAACATGCACCCTTGGAGAATGCAATAAGGGGATCTGAAGATACTTCTGCTACGGATTCTTGTACCGGAGTGACTTCAGAGGCTATTTCTTTTTTTGACTTGCATGATATGATAGCAAGACTGATAACGAATAAAGTGAGGTATTTCATAAAATTATATTTTGAAAACTTTTGACTTCTTAGCATTAGAAAACTTAGCTTTTATTGACCTTAATACTTACTGCAAGCTAAAGAGATCTCATATTGTTAAAATCTATATTTAACCCAAAGATAACGATCCTGGGCTTACAATTATTATAGCTGTACGAGCTTATGTAATTTCACCACCACAGCTACTTCCCGACCCGGCAGTACAACCATAGCAATGCTGATTAGTGACGATTTTTCTACTCATAAGATCTTCCATATTAATCTCGTCGATATGAGGCGTCTTGACTGCTGACTTTAAATCCAGCATTTGATTAAAATCACAATCATATATATAACCATCCCAGCTTATAGAAAGCGTATTACGACACATTAATCCAGCGACAGTGCTTGAGTTATAAGCATTAGATAACTCCTCCATGTAAGTTACATAATTCTCACTCTCGATAAGATAATCTAAGAATCGACTTACTGGTAGATTAGTAATCGCAAATAATGTATTGAACTTAACATTAAATCTACGATCGAGTTGTCGCTTAAATTCTGCCTGCAACTCTTCCTGATTACCAGGTAGAAATGCACCAGATGGATTAAATACAAGATCTAATAAAAGCCCAGATCCTTCTATACCGTAGCCGACTGCATTAAGATTCTGTAGTGCTTCTATAGAATCATTAAATACACCGTCACCTCGCTGACTATCAGTTCTTGACTTAGTAAAGTAGGGTAGAGAACTAATGACGTGGACATTGTTGTCTTTAAAAAACTGAGGCAAGTCATGATACTTCTTATTAGCTCTTATGATGGTAAGGTTACATCTGACCATAATATGCTTACCCATTGCAGAACAAGATTCTACAAACCATCTAAAGTGGGCATTCATCTCAGGGGCACCTCCTGTAATATCAACTGATGGTATATTATACTTAGTAATGATCTCAAGACATTTCTCTAATGTCGATCGATCCATATTTTCTCTTTTTTTATCAGGACCCGCATCCACATGACAGTGTGCACATGTCTGATTACACAGTTTTCCTATATTTATTTGGAATATTTCTACTGGCGAAGGTACGATACCCTCAGTGTAGCCACCTTCCTCTTTTATTCTCTGAGCGAATACTGGAATGTCAGCTTGTACCTCCTGTTTATTAGATAATACCTGTAACTGGTAGAATGTACTTGCAAACTTATTATCAGTAGCACTAAGGCTTTTTGTCTTTTGCTTAATAGCCATTTACATTAATTTTTTCTTTACGTGATTCATCATCTGTACCCCATATACGAGTGTTGAGCCACTTTTGATTGCCGCAGCGACATGTACGGCTTCCATCATCTGCTCTTCGTCTGCTCCTTTCTGAAGACATGTGGAAGAATATGCATCGATACAATAGGGACACTGTACTGCGTGAGATACCGCCAATGCTATAAGCGCCTTCTCTCTAGATGTCAATGCACCCTCCTCAAATACTGTGCTGTAGTAATCAAAATATTTTTTGCCATATTCCTCTTGAAATTCTGTGATATTAGGAAATTTCTTAAGATCATCAGAATTAAAGTAACCGTCTGCCATTACATGATGTTTTATTGAAAAGTTGTAAATATAGGATTCTTACCACGATCTGCGTTCTGATTAATGTTATAATAGAGACATTTAGAGGAGTTGTGATTTCTGATTGCGATTACTATACTTTAAGTTTGATCTATAATCACAACAATTGAAAACACTTTTTTTCAGACTTGCAGTATCAATCTTAGTGCTGACCTTCCTTGCATCATGCAAGGAAGAGGCTAATAAACGCCAAGAAAGTGATGATATGAGTGAGTTAGAAGCTGTTATCAGCGTTGCAGCAGGCGATATGATGCAGACATATAATAGCGTAATGATGCCTACTTTCTTTAATATGGGTACAATATCCATTGATGAAGCATCTAAGGTTCCAGCAATTATCCTTGGAGAAAGAAAAGGTAAAGGCAAACGTGTTAATGTCAATAATTTAGGTTTATTCTCTTTCGAGAGGGACAGCTCTGAAGTTAATTTTGTTGTATCCTATCAGAACGATTTTTCTACTGAGGAGTTAGAATTTGAGACCTTTATGGTTAAGCATCATGATATAAAGGAGAGTATAGAATCTTGGTTTCGTGCACAATGCGAGATAGGAGACTGCCGTAATTTTAATTGGAGTAACGAATACAAGTCATACCTCAAGCTCAACGATAAGAAGCTGAAGAATTAATAAGTGAAAAAAGTCAACTTAAAGGATGGTTCATCGTCTTTGCATATCGTCATAGCTGATACTGTTGCAGATATAGATGAAGAATGGAATCAAGTCATCAGGCCTTCGATTTATTCTGGTACACCATATAATACATTATTAGAATCTAATGGCCCTCTTGGATTTCAATATTATTATGCCTTGGTATATAATGGTGATGATTTAATTGCCGCATTTTACTTTCAACATAAGACAATACATCTTTCTGAAGATTATAGAATCCATACCCATAGCAAGAATTTCTTTGCTAAGCTAAGAGTAAGTTTTCTTAAGAGCATATTCCGATTTGTAAATCATGAGTTTCTTATATGTGGTAATGTACTGCTCACTGGAGAGTATGCGTATTCATACAACAAGAAGCTGAGTCATACCTTCTGCGATAATTTGATCAATGAGGTCATTGTATATATAAAAGAACAAACCAATAAGAAAATCAAAACGATCCTCTTAAAGGACTTCTATAAAGATGACAAAATCAAGAACATCGAAATCTTAGGTACTGGCTACACAGAATTAGTTGTGCAACCCGATATGATATTCCATGTAGAAGATAGATGGGAGACTTTCGATGATTTCCTGGCAGAGATAAAGTCTAAGTATCGTGTCAAATTCAAAAAAGTCAAAAAGAAAGCTAAAGATCTTGATCTGATGATTATGACTCAGGAAGACGCCGATATGTATAATGATGCTATGTATGCCTTGTATAAAGCGACAGCAGATAGGGCACTCTTCAGTTTATTTACGCTAAGTAAAAACTACTTTGCTGAGTTAAAGAGAACATTAGGAGATGATCTTGTACTGATAGGTGTATTTAAAGATGAGAGGCTATTAGGCTTTTTTACTTTCGTAAAAAACGGAGATAACGGTGATGCTCACTTCTTAGGTTATGATGTCAGCGAAAACTCTAAGTACCAACTCTACTTTAACATCCTACTCAGATTAATAAAAGAAGCCATCAATCAGAAAGTAAAATTTCTGAATCTATCGAGAACAGCATTAGAGATTAAGAGCTCTGTAGGTGCTGTGCCTTATGATATGAATATATATATTAAGCACACCAATCCATTAGTCAATAAGTTTGTGCCATTTATACTTTCTAAAACTGTCCCAGAGAATGACTGGGTACCACGATCACCTTATGGAGATAAGTCTGCTTCTAAGGCTTAATTCTGAAAACAAAATTTAGATGTTTTATACTTTTTATCTTATTTCGAAAATCGTAAAGACAGGAGGAAAGGCTTATGTTAAGCTTCTATCTAATTCTGATAACTAACTTTAGACACATTATTAATCATCCGTGCATTCTCAATAGAATAGAAGTAATCCTTTTGGATATCTAAGTCTTCCCATTCTGCAACATATTCTACACCGTAAGTCTGTGTGTTATTCGACTCTTGGTATATTATATATGTACACGTTATAATTACCATCAGAGATGCAGCTATAGAAAACCAAAATCTGATAAGATTATACTTCTTCCTCTTGGACTTAGTCTTGACATTAGAAAGTCTCTTTTCTATTCTATCCCATGCCATAGGTGGTGGGGTAGGCTTAAAGTCCTCGGATATAGATCTGATATGGTCGTTAGAATCTGACATTATATTCTTGTATTTATACTATATGGATTAGCTGGATTTAAGTTGTGATTCATGTTTTTTTTTATAAAGTTGCTGCATTCGTTTTTTAGCAAGTATCAGCTGTGACTTAGAGGTATTAATACTGATGCCTAATTTCTCTGCGACTTCTCGATGTTTATAGCCTTCTATAACGTATAAGTTAAATACCGTTCTGTATCCTGTAGGCATCTCATCCATGAGACCGAGTAATTCCGAGTGTTGTATATCCGTCAATGCCGTCGCATCTTCTTTGAGATTGTAGGCCTGCTCGATTTCTACATGTAAGTTGAGATTACTGTTCTTTCTTATCTGCATAAGATTAGAATTGACAACGATACGCTTCATCCATCCTTCGAAGCTGCCTTCATCCTTAAACTGGTACAACTTGCTGAATATCCTATAGAAACTCTCCACTAATACATCTTCAGCATCTTGCTTATTCTTCATATATCGCAAGCAGATCCCGTAGAATAGCGGTGAGTATTTCTCATATAGTGCCTTCTGTGCCGCAGGGTCTTGCTTTCTACATCGGGATAATATGTTGTTAATTTCTGATTGCATGTTCAGCTTACTGCTTGTCCATATAGATGTAATATAAATTGTTTTTGGTGTACTGTGCACGATATTTTCTCAATTGTCCTCTAAAATTTATAAACTTCATCATATATGGTAACTTTGTAATATGGATCGACTAGGTCGAAGATGATTAAAGCACAATAAGGAGATGATTGGTATTTCTACTTGGAAGTATACATTATTTCACTTTTATAATTTATAAAGCAAATGGAATTAAGTACAACATATAGCCCGTCGGAAATAGAAGAAAAGTGGTATGCCTACTGGGAAGAGAAAGATTATTTCTCATCTAAGCCAGACGATAGGGAGCCATTTACAATATTAATACCTCCTCCTAATGTCACAGGTGTCCTTCATATGGGACACATGCTTAATAATACCATACAAGATGTACTTATCAGACGAGCAAGGCTCCAAGGCAAAAATGCTTGCTGGGTGCCAGGTACGGATCATGCATCTATTGCCACTGAGGCTAAAGTCGTTAAGCTACTCAGGGAGCAAGGCATCAAGAAGTCCGATCTTGGTCGTGAAGAGTTCCTTAAGCATGCATGGGAATGGACAGATAAATATGGAGGCATCATTCTGAAGCAACTCCGTAAGCTCGGTGCATCAGCAGATTGGAACAGGACAGCATTCACAATGGATGAGGTCAGATATAAGGCCGTCATTAAGTCATTCGTAGATCTCTACAACAAAGGAAAGTTATACAGAGGCAACCGTATGGTCAACTGGGACTCTCAGGCGCAGACAGTACTCAGTAATGAAGAAGTCTTGCACAAAGAAGAAAACGGACGACTATACAGTGTCAAGTACAAACTCGAAGGAAGCGATGAATATATTACTATAGCGACAACACGTCCCGAGACAATTCTGGGCGATACAGCCATTGCCGTACATCCTGATGATCCGCGGTACACACATCTTAAAGGTAAGAAAGCAATAGTCCCTCTTGTGGATAGAGTTATCCCCATCATCTTTGATGATTATGTAGATATAGAATTTGGGACAGGAGCACTGAAAGTAACGCCAGCTCATGATCCCAATGACTATGACCTCGGTAAGAAACATGATCTTGAAGTCGTAGATATATTTAATGGTGACGGTACGATTAATGAAGCGGGTCAGCTATATATAGGAGAAGATAGATTCATAGTAAGAAAACTAATCACTAAAGATCTCGAAGAAAACGGAGCTCTTGTAGGTATAAAAGACATCAGACACAATGTCGGTAGATCAGAAAGAACAGACTGTGTCGTAGAGCCGAGACTATCTCTACAATGGTATGTCGATATGGAATCACTCGCTAAGCCAGCGATGGAAGCGGTAGAGAAGGATATCGTAGAGTTCTTTCCAGAAAAATATAAAAATACCTACCGACACTGGATGACGAATATCCGTGACTGGTGTATATCAAGACAGTTATGGTGGGGACAAAGAATACCGGCCTACTACTATGAAGATAAAATCTACGTTGCAGAATCTGATGCCGAAGCATTAGCATTGGCGCAGAAAGATTATCCAGATCTCAATCAAGAAGACCTCAAGCAAGAAGATGATGTATTAGATACATGGTTCTCCTCGTGGTTGTGGCCGATGTCAGTATTTAATGGATTTGAAAGTGAAGAGGAAGTCGCATATTATTATCCGACATCAGTGCTTGTTACTGGATGGGATATCATATTCTTATGGGTCGCAAGGATGATTATGGCAGGGTATGAGTGGAGAGATCAGTTTCCGTTTAAGGATGTCTACTTCACAGGGATGGTAAGAGATAAGCAACGCCGTAAGATGAGTAAGTCTCTTGGCAATTCTCCTGATCCATTAAAGTTGATTGCAGATTTTGGTGCTGATGCTGTGAGGTACGGAATGTTATCTTGTTCTCCAGCTGGTGGTGATCTTTTATTCGATGAGAAGCTGATAGAAAACGGCCGTAACTTCTCTAACAAGATATGGAATGCCAATAGGCTCATCCAAGGTTGGACCGTTGATGATAACTTAGAGACACCACAAGGAAATGTATTAGCGTCAGCATGGATTAATAGCCGCTTAGATGCTGCAGTAGAAAGTATAGAAAAGTCTTATAAGACATATCGATTGTCAGAAGCACTGATGGGTATCTATACGTTCGTATGGAATGATTTCTTCTCCAGTTTCCTGGAAATGATAAAGCCAGCATATCAAGCGCCAATAGATGCAAAGACATTTCAGAATGCCATAAACATCTATGAGAAGATATGCATACACTTACATCCGTTCATGCCATTTATCACAGAAGAAGTATGGCATACACTAAGAAAGCGTAAGGAAGGCGAAGACTGTATTGTTACCTTATATCCAGAAGCTAAAGCTATAGACACAGATCTTATCCAAGACGTTGAGCTCCTTAGAACTATCGCTTCTAATGTCCGTGACATCAAGAACAAGAAGCAGATGAAGCCTAAAGATAAAGTCGACATCACCATCATCAGCGACAACGAAATCGAAAGATGTATGAATCGTGACGGCTTCTTAGAGCTATTATCTAAAGTAGCTCTCTTAGATAAAGTCACTCAAGTCAAAGACGAAAGTGGGGTAGAAGGCTTAGCTTTCATCTGTGGTAAGACAAAGATATTCGCTCACCTTAATCTCGAAATAGACATAGAAGAAGAACTTGCAAAGTCCAAAGAAGAACTCGAAAGGCAGAAAGGGTTTATCTCTGGCATATCAAAGAAGTTATCCAATGAGCGATTCGTCAGTGGTGCTCCTGAAGCTGTTGTCAATATGGAACGTAAGAAGATGGCAGATGGAGAAGCAAGGATAGCGGCGTTGGAGTCTTATATTAAGCAGTTGGAGGGGTAGTATAAAAAATGAATATAATTTTATGTCAAGAAAAATTCTTGTAATTCTATTGCTAAGCGCTTTTGCATGCATTGCTTTTAGTAACTTATCTGAAGAATTATCGGATTGTTATTGCGTTAGCGAAACATATAGGTTTATAGATGATTTGAATGATTATTCTTATGTCGCAAGGGTGAAGTATATTGAAAAGGATAGTGCCTCACCAAAAGTTTCTCGGTTTGCATCGTTCCAGAAGTATGAGTTAATTGACAAGTACAAAGGACCAGATATAGGCGATAGTCTTATTATCGCTGGTGATTTTGCAGGACATTATTGCTTAGGTAATCATCCTTCTCCTCGTGTAAAAGGTCAAGAATTTATTATAAAAGCTAATTTTGAATCAAGAGATAATTACGAAAGTGATTTCGATGCGATGATGAGTGGAAGGAAGCAGCTGTTATTAGTATTTCGGGGTTGTGATGAGAATCATCTAAGGATAAATAATGGTATTGTCTATGGTAACATTACGAAGAACAAATACCAGAGAAGTTATAGGTTTAATAAATTTCTAAAAGATATTTCTTTTGATTTAATTAAGAGAAGTAGTGATAAGGAATCCTATCTACAAGAGATGAAGATGCGAAAAGTAGAAAGGATTATTAAATATCGCATTCAATAGATTATAATCACGAAGGTAAAGGTATCGTACAAATACACCTTGCGCAAAGATGAATATTTTACAGGACAGCCGGTCTTGACTCAACCCCTAAATTGTCTATTGGTGGATAAACCTCTAATATTGTTATATCTTTAGATTAGTATGAATCAAATATCCAATAATCACAACTTTTTATTCTTTGCATTAGACTCTTATCTCCCAAATGTAAAAGAAGGGTTACAAAGAGAGGTTAATGAATTACTTATCTCTACTGTAAAGAGTATAAATAATAATGAAGATTTAGAATCAACGATTAATCAAGCTCTTCCCCAAGTATTTGATTTTCGATTTAAAGCTCTTAGTTATTTTGCGGAAAATTCGCTTATTCAAGAAGTGTCAAATATTGAATCAATATATACAGATTTTAATCGAGAGTTACTGTCTTATGAGAAACAAGTGTTAGTGAAAAATGTACTTTTTGCATTAAGAACAAGTAATAGGGTATTGAGTAAGTTGAGGGGGCATAAAGATTTCAATTTAAGAGCAATAAAAGAGTTTAGTAGTGTTTCTTACAGCCAGTTTTTATCAATTATAGCTGTGACTATTCCAAATCAAAAATTAGCACAGAACCTTTTGGATTTTACACACTCCTCTCTTAAAATGGAGCTAATTCTGTTAATATCGAAAAACCTTATCGATGAAAAAATTTCAGTATCGAATGAATCTATTCAAAGTCTTTCGAAATTGATCTCAGATGCAGGTCAAGATTTTTATGCTTTTGCTTCCAAATTAGGGTTTGTGCAAAAGATTAACGAAAATCTAACTTATCTTAATCCAACTGATCCTCAGAGTAATCTTAAAGAACAAAAGGAATTAGCAGATTTGGGATTGAACGAACTTGTACATCTATTCTTATGCTGAATTATACTTCAGGACAAATAGTGTTAGTTGACTTAGGAAGCCCTCCTAATGAGGTTAAAGGTCATGAACAAGCGAAAAAGAGACCTTGCTTAGTCATCAAACATTTCTCTCATCTATCGCTACTTACAATAATTCCTATTACATCTAAAAAACAAAAATACAATCCTTATTCAATCGTTGACCTTCCTAAAGATACAGGTAATTTAAAATTTGATTCTTATGCTCTTTGTCATCAAATAAGGACAATTTCTGAAGATAGAATTATTGATGTTGTTGGAACAATTGATAAACATAGTCTACTTCGAGTTAAATCGGTAGTCGTTGATATCTTCGACTTTTAAAAATATAAGAGATAAAAACCCAGATGGTCGAGGTTTGTAGCCTCGATCCTATACGCTTGAATCTTATGTTTTAGTTAGTGAACTTATGTTAGAAGTTCTATAACTACAAAAGAGGATGAAGGTATTTCATCGAGGTCAGAACTTGCCCGCCGAAGGAGGAGAGCTCGACAATCAAGATTGTTCCATACAGCGATTTGCGTATTGAAATAAAAGGCCTTATTTTAGAGATACGATATATACTAAAATGATAAACTGGCAAGATCACATAACAACAGACTCTGAGGTGCTATTAGGTAAGCCCATAATTAAGGATACTAGAATATCAATTGAGTTTATTTTAGAACGATTGGCTGATGGTTGGACTATAGCTCAATTGTTAGAGAACTATCCTAGATTGACATCTAATGATATAATGGCTGTCCATTCCTATGTATATGAGTGTATGAAGGATGGTCTACTCATTATAAAAGGTAAGAGAGCTTAATGTCAAGTTTAAAATTCTTAGCAAATGAAAATTTCCCTTACACAAGTTTCAAAATACTCAAAGCCAAAGGTTGGAATATAACTCATATAACTAACCTTAATAGAGGTATATCAGACGAAGAAGTAATGGAAATAGCCATAAAAGAAAGGCGAATAATAATTACTTTCGATAGTGATTACGGAGAGCTTGTCTACAATAAGGGCTTTGAGCCCTCAGGTGTTATTTACTTAAGGTGCAGAGAATTTTTACCTAATTATCCTGCGATTCTTCTTGAGGAAATAATCATTAAAGATAAGCTGGTTATAATTAATTTCTTTACTGTCATCGATGCTAATCAAATTCGTCAAAGGAAATTGAAATAGATAATGACTCTAAGTTTATATGGTATATAGGACGGTGTAATCCCTTTTGTAGAGTGGTGAATCTCTTAATAATTTCAAGAGTAACATTGTCAAAACAATAGTCCAAAGCGTCATCCCTCAATAGGCTTTCCCTCTATGGTATTTGTTTTTAGCCTCTATCCCTTATGCTTGTATCTTATTTTTTGAATTATCCAAGATTTGGATCTGATGATATAATGACGGCCTGTTCTTGTTAACATGATTAAATTGCCATTAACAATTAATATCGCTATAAGCCATTGGTAATCCAATAGAGATTTTGTCTACGCTTTTTGGAGGAGATTTTATTTTAGTTGGTAGTTTTATGCCTACCAAAGGGAATGAGTGTGGTCAAGGTATGAAACGTCACAGACCATAACGATCAAGGCGTTCAAGGTCAATAATGGATTTGAATTTTTCAAAAATCAAGGAAACTCAATAGCAACTTGTCCGTTATTATTCAAAATAATTAAATGAGTTTCATAGATAAACTAAATGAACGTTACGCTGCTAAGGCGATGAATGGTGAAGTCGTACCACAAGAAAAAATTGATAATATATTAGAAGCTATCCGATTAGCGCCGACATCCAGTGGGTTACAGCCATTTGAAGTGTTCGTAATTACTAATGATGAGATTAAAGCTAAGATCCGTGAGATCGCTTGGAAGCAACGTCAGGTGACAGACTGTTCTCACTTATTGGTGTTTGCGGCATGGGATCATTATACAGCAGATCGTATTAACCATATGTTCGATTTGACTAATGAGGTTAGAGGCTTTAAGAATGAAGGCTGGGAGAACTATCGCCAATCTTTATTGGCTACATATCCGCAGCGTGATCCTGAGGTAAGCTATGAGCATGCGGCACGGCAGACTTATATTGCATTGATGGCTGCAATGACACAAGCAGTGTATGAAGGTGTAGATTCTACGCCGATGGAAGGTTTTGATCCTGATGCTGTAGATAAGATATTAGGTTTGCGTGAGAAGAATTTAAGAAGTACACTTTTACTACCATTAGGATATCGGAATGCAGAAGAGGACTGGTTAGTTAAATTGGCTAAGGTCCGTAAGCCGATGGAGCAGTTAGTGACTACTATAAAATAGCTTTGGATAGTTAGATAGAAATAAATACTCCTATCAATATACTATTAAGTTAAAGTAAAGAAGGGATCTTGCATACGTAATTTCCCTTCTTTTATTAAATACTATAGATAGCAGTAATGGATTACACTGCGATCTACATATGCATAGGTAAATTCATCTTATCTTTAAAGTGAGAGCAATTTTTTTGATGTTATGACGTAAAATCGATATCGCTTACAGAATGAAGATTCAGCACTACCTTAAGAATATCAAATCAATGTCAGATGAGAAAGCTGACATGATATCTACTTATTTCACAATGAAGTCAATGGATAAAGGAGAGCTTCTTATCCGAGAAGGTAGGACGAGTAAACAATCCTATTTCTTAGAGTCTGGTATTATTAGGTGTTACATCATAGACCTAAATGGAGATGAGGTGACGACGAGGTTTTTTTCTGCCCCAGATTTCCTCAATGATTACTTATCATTTTTTGAGCAAAAGCCCAGCGAGGAGAATTACGAACTACTTACGGATTGTGTGCTGTATGCTATCAGTTATGATAATGTCCAGCACTGCTTTCATACAATACCAGAATTCCGTGAGTGGGGCAGAATGCTATTGACGCTTAATTATGCCTACGTCAACAAAAGAATGATCGCGTTTCATAAAGAAACTGCACAAGAGAGATATGTCAATCTGCAGAATAATAATCCTGAGATAATAGATAAGGTTCCACTGCAGATCATCGCATCATATCTCGGGATTACGAAGTATTCTCTCAGTAGAATAAGAAAAGAAATCCAGGAGTTGTCATAGGGCAATTCTCAATCCATTTAGTTACTTCATCTTTGAGAAAAGTAATTATGGAATTATCAATAACACAAGTACCTCTCTGGCTTTCTTTGTCATTCATTGTCAGCTTTGTCACAGTTCCAGTTTTTCTGATAGCTCAAGCAGCTAAAGCTGCTTGTAGTCAAGGTAGCATAAAGGACGGTGATAAGATAGCTAAGAGAATCATATTATTCTATTGGGTATTTCTTGCAATTGTAGGATTGGTATCATTGTCAGGATATTATATGGAGAATGTATTGCCACCGAGAATAATGGTATTTACAATTATTCCACTCTTTCTATTCTACATGATATATGTAAGTAGGTCAACATGGTTTAAACTTATATTTAAGCATATCAGGCTAGAGCAATTAATTTTCATTCATATTTTCAGATTCGTAGGTGTATTTTTTTTCTTAATCTATATCTATGATGCTATTCCATTAGAATTTGCACTTGCTGGAGGTATAGGAGACTTAGTGGCAGCCACACTTGTATTTCCCGTAATAGCAGCACTAAGAATGAAGCGGTCCTACGCTAAACTTCTTGTCTGGATATGGAATATAATAGGACTGCTGGATATAATATCAGTATTAGCTACTGCTTTAATTCTTACTCATAAAGCGATACCTATTAATGAGGTGGGTGTACAACAGATTACAACATTTCCTTTCAGTTGGATACCAGCCTTTGCCCCTGCGACCATTGTATTCTTACACATTTTAGTTTTTAGGAAATTAAAGGAATAGTAATCCAAGTACTACATTAATACGTTTTTTTTAACCATTAAAATAATTTATCATGAAAAAGGTTTTATCAATCATCACAGTACTATTTATATCTATCAACATCATGATAGCTCAACATTCAAGCTCCGATAATAATAGTTCTAAATCATCAGAAGTTAGTAAGGTAAAAGTTTTAAATTTTGCGACTTTCCATATGGGGAATAGTTCAGATGCTAATACTGTGGAGTTCGATGAGAAAGATAAAAAAAATCAAGATGATGCTAAAAGTATTGCTCAGATGATATCAAAATTTAAACCAACAATCATTTGTGTAGAGGTGCCCGCTGACGAGCAAGAAGAATTGAATATAGAATATCAAAAGTATCTTGAAAACCCCGAAGTGCCATCTGTATATTATGGTGAGGTCGGCTTAGTGGCTTTTGAAGTAGCACGCGAGTCTGGGATCACTCAGTTGCATGGTATAGATTATGAGATGGCATACAATTATAATATTGCAGGCCAGATAGAAAATGCGATTGATCCTAATACGATTACTGATTTTTATGGAAATTTACTTAAGCACTATCCTGAATTGAATGTCAACGAAGAAGAACTGACTTTGTTGGAGCGATTAAGGTTAGGAAACACCCCTAATTTTTTAGATTTTCTAATACTTACTAATGCAGATCTATTAACGCATGTAGGTAGCAAAGATGGCTACGAAGGTGCTGATGAAGCAGCTAAGTTCTATAAGAGAAATCTAAGAATATATTCTAACCTAAACCGGATTCCAGTTACCAAAGAGGATAGGATTTTTATCCTATCGGGCGGAAGCCATACAGCATTCTTAGGAGAATTCATGAATAGAAGCCCTAAGTATGAGGTGGTCAATACTTTAGAGTACTTAGATTAGCGTGAATTATAATATTATTTTATAAATTGCTTCTAAGCCTGAGATGTCTGATATGGTTATCACTAAGTAAATCTTTTTCAACTAATTAAATTATGAGTACATCTTTAAAATTATTCGTTTTGCTGTTTTTTGGTAATTCTATTCTTTCACAGAAAACAATTCCAATAATTAAAGCATCTTCTAATAAAGTCGACATTAAGGTTGGAGACGAACTTAATAAAGGTCAATGGACAATAATGCCCGACATATATCCCGACGTATATGAAGTTAGTGATTATGGACAAACCATAACTTTTTATACGGACAGTGATTCAATAAGTGTGGAAGTTACGGAAGAGACTAATTTTGATTTTGTTATTCTACTAAACGAAAAAGATTCTGCTTACACAAGAGTGCAGTACAAAGAGCCTTATTTAACTACTTTAAAAAGAGCTCAAGAATATAGTTCAAAGCAATCAAGAGAATTGCCACTATTTACGTATCAAGACAGTAGTGATGCGAATTTAAAACGGATAAGACAAGCTTTTAACCTTGATTCAATAGCCGGAAAAGGTAATGAAGTTTCTCAATTATTAAATATGAAGCATTGGGTTCATAATATAGTACGACACGATGGGAGTACAGGCAATCCAACCTTAAAAAATGCAATTGATTTAGTCAAAGTTTGTCAAGCTGAAAATAGAGGAATTAATTGTAGGATGATTGCTGTAATACTTAATGAATGTTATTTGTCGATGGGGTATAAATCACGGATGATAACGTGTATGCCCAAGCCTTTAGAATTTAATGACTGTCACGTTATCAACTCTGTATATTCAGAACAATTGAATAAATGGATTTGGTTAGACCCTACTTTTGCTGCTTATGTAATGAATGAAAAGGGAGAACTATTAGGACTTCAAGAAGTCAGAAGTAGATTAATTAACGACCAGCCGCTAATATTAAATCCTGATGCCAATTGGAACAGGCAAAGTAGTCAAACGAAAGAGTATTATTTGTATACTTACATGGCAAAGAACCTCTACAGATTAGAGACACCTGTCCATTCAACATATAATTACGAAACTAACAAAATCGGAAAAACAGTAGAATATATTCAGCTGTTGCCAAATGATGGAATAAATCAAGAACCCAAAATCGAAGTTGTTGAAAACGAAAAATTAGAAATGATATATAAAACGTACATATCAAATAACCCAAATCAATTTTGGGAGATCAAATAAAGTTAGTAGTGAAAATGATGGTTGGTTACTGAGCTACACTACAAAATTCCAAGCAAATTGTATCAATCAGAATTATCGTTTATTATTATCATGATATTATCGATTGCCTTACTGTCGAAAGTATTCTTAAATACTAATAGTGTCATTTATAAAGAATTAAGTTAGATAAAATTGAAAAATATTACTTGTGTCATATTCGATATGGACGGAGTCATTATTGATTCTGAATTTCTCCATAAGAAAGCATATTACGAGACTTTTATCTCATTAGGATTAGATGTATCGGAGGAGTTATATAAGACGATAACTGGTTCTTCTACGAACAATGTCTTTCAGAAATTAATTGCTCATTTTAATATAGATGAAGATGCTCATGATTTGGTGTTGAATAAGCGTAAGCGCTATGTTGATTACTTTCATAATGATCCTACATTGCATCTTGTAGATGGGGTAGAAGAGATCATTAAGTATTTCTATGAGATGGGAATGACATTAGTATTAGCATCTTCTGCTTCTATGCCTAATATTAATCGTGTATTTAAAAGATTTGATTTAGATCAATACTTCACTGCTAAGATCAGTGGTGCTGACCTTACGGAATCAAAACCTCATCCCGAGATTTTTGAGAAAGCTGCAATTCTGGGAAGTGCATCTCGTGAGAACTGTATCGTTATCGAAGATTCTGATAATGGTATCAAAGCGGCCAATGGTGCTGGTATATTTGTTTTCGGATATAAGAACCCTATGTCTGAAGATCAGACATTAGAGAATGCGGATAAGGTGATCTCTGAATTTAAGGAGCTGAAGAACTTTATATAAGTTTAAAGTCCAATATTACTTGAATTAAAAGGTAAAATTACTTATATTGCTATAAAAGAAGAATATGGCTATTGCTGTAATTAAGAATATACCAGATAGAATTACGGATTCCGAAGTCCTGACAATATTAAAATCTAATAAAGTAACGGGAAGCTACATTGCCTACATAAAAGACTTTACCAATATTAAAGATGAATTGCTTTCCCTATGGTTAAACGTTAATGTTAAAACATTTAGAAGCTACAAGAGAGGAGATGTTATGCTTAAAGAAAACCTTCAGGAGCAGGTCATACTTTTGATTTCACTATTTAAGCATGGGGTAGAAGTTTTTGGAACAGTTGATGATTTTATTATGTGGTTAGAATCAGATAACTTCTTTTTAGACTTTGACAAGCCTATTAATTACTTAACAACTGTAACTGGAATTCGATTCATAGGTGATAGGTTGACTGCAATAGAGTTTGGCGATAATGTCTAAGTGTTTTTATGATAGTCTACAGAATTACTACTGAAAAATATTCTAAAAAATTATCAGCTTCAGGTGCTGCTAATAGATGGAACGAAGAAGGTCAATTTGTTATCTATACAGCATTTTCTCGATCATTAGCATCATTAGAAATGGTTGTACATAGAGCATCTATTAGACCAAGAATAAACTATAAAGTAGTTGTTATAAATATCGATGTTCAGAAATCACAGATAAAGAAAATAGATGAAGAACAATTGCCTGAAAGTTGGAGAAGTGTAGCCGCCTATAGCGCTTTACAATCTATAGGATCGCAATGGTATATTCAAAATAAGAAACTTGTTTTGGAAATCCCTTCTGCTGTAGTGCCTCAAGAGAGCAACTACATAATTAACACAAGACATGAAATGTTTGATTCTAAGGTTAGAGTTGTAAGTGTAGAGGATTTCTTTTGGGATAGAAGATTGTTGTAAGTGTTAGATATTTATATCCCTAAATCTAATACCCACCATAGAACCTCCTCATAAACCACTCTATAGCAAGCAGTAAAATAAGAATAGCCAATATCCATTGGTAGTCCAAGATAGATTTAGTTTCTGCTTTCTGGAATAGGATGGGCTTGATGCTGTCATTGTTACTGAGGATATCAGATAACTGAGCTACGCCAGAAGGGTAGATGACTTCTCCGCCAAACTTTTCAGTTAAGCTAAAGAGTAGATCATGCTTAGCGGTCAAGTCGTATTGTTCTTTGACGATAGATTGAACAGAGAATTTTCCGCTGGCGGTTATGTTCTTACCGTTATAGTTAGCATTAGCAGTGTAGGTATAATTATCTTCTGGAAGTCTGCCGGCATCTATGTAATATGAGTTGTTGTTCTTAGAGAAAGTGTAGTCAAATTTTTCTTCTGCACTGTTAGTTATCTTAAGGTATGCCTCAGGATTATTGATGGCTTCATAATTTGCATTATAGAGTTGTGCATCGAATAGGATGTTCTCGTTTTCTTTATATGCTATCTTATTAGTGAAAGCTCGGAACTGTCTTTTATCTTCTTTCTGAGATATGTATTGTAATGTCTTGAGGATTGTCTCCTTAGTAAATGGTTGTTCCGGAAAATCAGTAAATTCCGTGAGGCGCCATCTCCATATACCTTCGCCAGTAAGGACGGCTTGCTTATGATTTCCTATATCCGAGTAGGCGAGTAATGGGTATTGTGTTTCTACATTACCGATCTTTTGATACAGAAGTACCTTAGATGTAGCAGCAGTTTTATATTCGCCGAAAGGCACCTTAAGAGGTACGAATTGCTTGATCTTACTTTTTAATAAATCACTCAAGGTAAATAAATTAAAGCCTCCTTCTAATATCGGTGTGATATCATTCATGCTTGAGTTAGAGCCATTGATAGTAAGCACATTCTGAGCTTTATTAAATAGGCTCGTGCTTGTCTCACCGCCTACGATATAGAAGCTCGGTTTCCTGAGGCGCTTAATCTCTGTCAGATAAGAATTGATATCATATTTCTGACTCGGTAGATTATGTAATATGACAATGTCGTAAGTATTAAGATTAACCATCGGATCATTAGCCATCTTCACATCGATCGTATAGTTTTTATTGCTTCCGATTATCGACTTGATCGCTTTGATATCAGGATGCGGACTATCCGCTAAGAGGATAATCTTCTGTCTCGCATCAAGTACGTCGACGTAGATATTCCTTCTGTTATTAGCCGTAGTAACTTCAGTGCCGATATTCGCAAGATTGATAACGTACTTTGTATTACCGACTTGATCGGCGTTCAATTCAAATGAGAATGAATTGAAGTAATTGTTCTTGTCTATAGTGAATGACTTACTATCTAATTGTGTTGTCTTTCCATTAGTGACTTTAGATAGCGTTATCTTGCTGTTAGCACCTACTGCATTGTAGGCTTGCACGTCCGTCTCTATTGTAAATCTATCATTGAGATAGACGATCCTGTTATGCAATACATTTTTTATCAAGAGATCTCTCCTTATAGTTGTATCTCCTAATGCAATTGTATAGAGTGGCGCTTGCATTTTAGAGTCTGTGTACAACGGATTTTTGCCTTCGTTATAGATGCCATCGGTCAATAATATAACCGCTCCGAGATTCTGGTCTTCGTAATTATCTGAGATAAAATCTAAAGGTAATGATAGGTTAGAAGATTGATTATCTAAGGTGTCAGTATCTGAGAACGAGATGCGATCACTGAAGGTTAAGTCTACAACTTCGTACTTCTCGCTTATAGCAGATTTTAAATTATCGATATCTATTCTGACTTGATCCAAAGTTTCCTTATCAGTGGCGAGAGATATAGATTCCGATGTATCCTCTGCTATGACGATTAAGGGCTTTTGCTCTTCAGTGACGAAGTGCTTGATAAGTGGTGCAAGTAATAGAAATAAGATGCCTAAGATGGAGAGAAACCTCACGATTCCCAGCAATTTAGGTAACCAAGACTTGTTCTCCTTGATACGCTTATCGTTGAGGTATAGGCTTAGAGCATAGGCTAATGCTATGATTCCGATGACTATAAGGAAGTACCCTGGGTATGAAATTGTAATATTCTCCAATGTTTATTGATAATTCGATTGCAAATTTAAACTTTTAGAACTTACTATGTGAGCTTAGGCGCAATCTAAGAGTCGTAATGCTTAATATCTTATTAATTCTTGTCTGATAAGAAACTGTCTATGCTATAGGAACGTTCAGTGGTAGTATTCATTATTAAACGACTTCTTTACAGTATCTTTGAATTATAATTAATTAATATATATAGATGAAACGATCTCTTTTTATTATCGCCTTCGTATTAATAGCAGTTTTGGCTAAGGCCTCGTATATAATTATCCCTATGGATGAGAAGCAGAAAGATCATCTTAAGTCCTATGGGATTGTATATTGGGTACTGGAGCACGATTCTGAGGCGTACTGGTTGTTGAATTATAAGGGAGGCTCATTCGCATTTACTAATATTCCGACTTTTGAAAAAGAGTGTAAGACAAGGGGAATATCATATGAGATTATCCCTAATGCTCAGTTTGCACAATTACGATCTCAGATCGCTAATCCGGAGATTAATCAAGATGTCATTAAGTTAGAGCAAGCACCTAAAATTGCTGTCTACACGCCAGATTTTAATGCTAAAGGCGAGAGGATACAGCCATGGGATGATGCCGTAACGATGGTATTGACCTATGCAGAGATTCCTTATGAGACGGTCTATGATAGAGAAGTATTAGAAGATAAGTTGGCTGAATATGATTGGTTGCACTTGCACCATGAGGACTTCACTGGTCAGTATGGTAAGTTCTTTAGATCTTATGGGACTAAGCCTTGGTATAAGATCAATCAGCAAAAGATGGAATCACTGGCTACAGAACTGGGATTTAAGAAGGTATCTCAACTAAAGCTGTCCGTAGTTAAGAAGATAAAAGAGTATGTAGAAGGTGGTGGATTCATGTTTGCTATGTGCTCAGCTACAGATACTTACGACATTGCACTTGCAGCAGAAGGTTATGATATATGCGATAATATATATGATGGTGATCCGCAAGATTCTCCTGCTACAGTTAAGTTAGATTACACTAAAACTTTCGCTTTTAAAGATTTTGAGCTGATTACCAATCCTTTAGAGTATGAATATTCAAGTATAGATCATAGAAAAAGGAAGGTGACTGCGACTTCAGACTATTTTACATTATTTGAATTTTCTGCTAAGTGGGATCCGATACCGACCATGCTTACGCAAAATCATACACGTACTGTCAAAGGCTTTATGGGGCAGACAACAGCTTATCCTAAGAAGCTCATCAAGTCTGATGTCCTCTTATTAGGTGAGAATAACTCTGATAAGGAGGCACGCTACATACACGGTACACATGGTTATGGCACATGGTCATTTTATGGTGGACATGATCCAGAGGATTATAAGCACTTTGTAGGTGATCCTGAGACAGATCTTAATCTACATCCTAATTCTCCAGGCTATAGATTGATATTGAATAATATTTTGTTTCCAGCTGCTAAGAAGCAGAAGAGGAAGACGTAGTATATTGATAACAATAGTTAGATATGAAAAAAAATATCATTCTGATTTCTTTGGTTTTTTATTGCTCCTTATTATATGGTCAGAAGAAATATTTTATTTATTATGAAAACCTAAAAATTCAAGAGTCATGCGAAGGAGAGTCTGTTATGTCGAAAGTGCCTGCATCAGTTTTTTCTATTGATACTCCTATTCGCATAACCAATTTGGGCTCTGACTTGAGCCAGTTTAAGCTCTTTTATTTAGGAAAACAAATAAAGAAAGATAGCTCATTTTTCTTAACAGCAGAAGAGGATTTAAGTAATATTTTCGTTGAATTCACAGTAGAAGAACTTCTCAAAAGCCCTAATATTTATTTTAATCAAAGGAATGAAGATTTCGAAAGAAATGATACGATAAGTATCCATACTGGTTATTATAATATATCTACAAAAACAGAAGAAGTAATAATAAGTAAATCTTGCTTGGAAAGAGTTTACCTTGTTTTGCCAGTTATTGCTACACAAACTGATCTTAAGTTTTTCAAATTTGAAAATGGGGAATACACTGAACCCATATTGAGAACATATTATGCTGGTATGGGCGGAAATATTATTGGTATCCCGAGAATTGCTACTGGTAAATATAAAATTGGATTAACTGGATGCTATTCTCCTTATAGCGAATTTGAAATAGAGTTAAAATAGTTATGAACTCTACCCATTCTTCCTTAACTGATTTAACACCGCTTTCATATCCTTAGGTAACTCTGCATTAAATGCAACTTTCTCTTTACTCCTCGGATGTGTGAACTCTAAGTCAGACACATGAAGGGCCGTTCTATCCATTAATGGTTTTTCTTGATCTCCGCTGCGGCGATATTTTCTTTTGATATGGGAGAGCATAATAGGCTTGCCGTCTCCATACATTTTATCACAAGCTAATGGACAATAGATGCTGCTCATATGCAATCTTATCTGATGCATTCTTCCTGTTATCGATTTTATTTCGAGGTAAGAAAAGTTCTGAAATGTTTCTATAGTTCTGTATTTGGTGATTGCTAATTTACCTTTTGCGTTAAGCGTTACATTTCTTCTCGAGTGCTCAGAGTGACTCATGGCTAAGTCGATCTGGCCTACAGGTTCTGGAGGTGTATTTGTCGCAATAGCTTTATAGATTTTAGAGAATTGGCCTTGCTCGAACTGATCAGTAAGACGCTTTTGTGCTTCTTGCTTTTTAGTAAACAGCATAAGTCCACTTGTCTCCTTGTCCATTCTTTGGAAGACATATAATTCTGGACGTTTTTCTTGAAGTTTTGATTTTAGGTTGGGGATGTTATTGTCATAACCATCTGGTATAGAGCGATATAGTGCAGGCTTATTGACTACAACGATGTCTTCATCTTCGTGGACGATTGTCCATCTCTTCATTTTCATATGCTATAAATATTATAGAGTATAGATGACTTTATTTTTGTAATTTTTATCTTAAACTTGATGTAATACGATCCACGTTTTGGATGTTTATTTGATTTTTGAGAATAACTTATTGCCGAATAAGTAATATTGGAGGACTATTGATTTTCGAAATAATAAATTATCCTTTGGTACTCTTAGTTTTATCTTTTCGATATGTTTTGCATTGTCTTTCCTTTTTTTGAGAAGCATCGGTATGCTGAGAGAAAATGCAAATCCAGCTCTGATAACAGCCCAACTTGCCTTAACGTTACCTGATACTAAGTACTTAAATGCTGCCGCAAAATCTAAAAGGAAGCGTATCGGTAATTTCCAAAAAAGACTTATAGCTGTGTCGTTTTTGAATAAGGTAAACAAGTTGTTCCTAAAATTAAGATATACTTTGAAAGGGCTGGAATAGTCTAACGAGCCACCACCAACATGATAGACAGTAGAAGATGGAATAACCTTAATTTGGTAACCTGATCTCAGTATACGCCAGCAGAGATCTATCTCTTCTTGATGTGCAAAATAGTCAGCATCAAATCCACCCAATGCCTTGAATATTTCTGTCCTCATAACGCAGGCTGCACCACTTGCCCAGAATATACTTTCTTCAGTGTCATATTGCCCATAGTCTTCCTCTACCGAATCGAATATTCGACCTCTACAAAATGGATAAGCGAGATAGTCCATATAGCCACCAGCAGCTCCAGCATACTCAAATGAATTCTGATCAGCATAAGATAAAATCTTAGGCATAACCATAGCAACCTCTGTATGCTCATTAAGATAAGTAACTAATGGATCGAGCCAGTTCTCTGTTACTTGTACATCAGAGTTAAGTAATACAATATAGGGTGTCTCTATAGTCGTCAATCCTCTATTATATCCTCCTGCAAAACCATAGTTCTGTGTCAATGTTATGACTTTGATTTCTGGATGCCATTCTTGCACATAGCTTATGGAGTTATCAGTACTCGCATTATCTATTACTGCCACATCAAAGTCTGCAGTGCTACTATGTCCTATAGATGGCAGAAAATCTTCTAAGTATGAAGCTGTATTATAATTGAGAATAGCTATCGTAGCGTCAGCTTTATATTGCTTACCCCAATTGTCAAAAAAGGCTATACTTGCTTCTCTGTCAAGTTGTAATTGCTGTCGCAACGCTTCTAATCCGTCAAATTTCTGATCGTCCCTGAGGTAATATAATACTTCTATGCTAACTCTTTCATTATATATGTCTGTATCAAAATCAAATATATTAACCTCTATTGATTTCTCATTGTCAGTGCCTATGGTAGGAACATCACCGATGTATAACATCCCATTGTAGACGGCCTTGTCATGGATGATCTGACATGTGTAGATACCATCTTTAGGTATTATCTTTTTAGGATCTTCGGGCTGTATGTTAGCCGTAGGAAATCCAATCTCGGTCCCTAATTTGCGACCGCTTATAACTTTTCCAGATATCTGATAAGGGTGATTGAGTAATGTGTTAGCTGTCTCAAGATCACCTATGGTTATGGCTTCCCTTATTTTTGTAGAACTGATAGTGATTTCATCTATTTCCTGTTTTGTGATCTCTATGATATTGTAACCATATCTCTCTTGATTGAGCTTAAGTAGATCAAGATTCCCCGCTCTATTAAGCCCAAATCTATGATCATAACCTATGACGATATAAGAAGGCTTGAAGTTGTGGATGAGAAATTTTTCAATATACTCCTGGGCTGAGATCTGCGAGAATTCTATTGTAAATGGTACGATGACCAAGTGAGCTACTCCGTACTTCTCAAAAAGATCAATTTTTTCCTTTAGTGATGAGAGTAATTTCAGCTTTTGATCTTTGGGGTATACTATTGATCTCGGATGTGGATGGAAGGTAATAACCACATTGGGTACACAATGTTCTTCAGAGAGTTGGATAAGTCTATCTATGATCTTCTGATGACCGATATGTATCCCGTCAAATGACCCTATTGTTATTACCGACTTATCGAAATCTGGTAATGAATCCAGATCTTGGTATACCTCCATATCTCATTTGTAATTCTGTGGTGCAAAGTTACACATTTAATGAGTAGAATTCGACCTTGATAATCGTTATAAAACGTGTTTATCAGCGTGTATTCATCTATATTTGAGTTCTTGAGAACCAGGTCCCTTTCTTTAATGTTAACCTTACAATGATAGATCATAACCAAATTGTACAACTACTCCGTACTGTCATAGATCCGCAATCAGGAATAGATATTATCTCCAAGAAGATGGTCCAAAACTTAAGTGTCAAAGGCAACAGCGTCTCTTTCTCAGTAAGTTCGTCAGGAGCTAAGGATGTAGATAAGTTTCAGCTTCATGAGAAAATTAATGAAGCGATATCAAGTAAGTATCCAGAGGCTGTTTTAGATGTAGAGTTTATCAATCAAGGTAATGGAGATCGTCCGCTTTCACACATTAAAAATATAATCGCTGTAGCGTCTGGTAAAGGAGGTGTAGGAAAATCTACAGTATCCACTAACCTTGCATTGGCGCTCAAAGAGTTAGGTGCTAAAGTAGGTCTTATAGATGCTGACTTATATGGCCCTTCGATACCTACAATGCTTGATATAAAAGCTGAAAAGCCTGTTATAAAGCCACTCTATGGAAGACATAGAATTTTACCGATAGAGAAGTACGGCATTCATACCATCTCCATAGGTAACATTGTAGATGCTGAACAAGCTGTAGTCTTGAGAGGACCGAGATTAGGTGGTATAATAAAGCAATTTCTCAATGAGGTTATATGGCCTGAGTTGGATTACCTCATTATAGATCTTCCACCAGGGACAGGAGACATACAATTGACACTCGTCCAGACGGTTCCATTGACTTGTGCTATTATGGTTACAACGCCACAAGAGGTAGCTGTATCGGATGCTGTCAAGGCGATGAATATGTTCAGATTAGAGCATATAAATGTACCCGTCATTGGAGTTGTAGAAAATATGTCATGGTTTACACCTCATGATATGCCGGATAAGAAGTATAAGATATTTGGAGAAGGTGGAGGCAAGGTGTTGACTAAGCTTTGTAAAGGCGTTTTATTGGCCCAATTGCCATTGGTGACAGATATAAGAGTAGCAGGAGATACTGGTAAGCCTATAGTCTTGGATGAGTCACATCCTGCACGAGAGTACTACATGGAATTAGCTAGGAAGACGGCGCAGCAAGTACACGTACGTAATGAGGTATTACCGCCCACAAGAACGGTGGCTATGAATACCCAAAGTACTTAGATAATTGCGGTTTTGATACATTAAATTTATACTTTTGTACTATGTCACCTGAAGAAAGGATTACCCTCATGAAAGATATCGATCTCGTCCTAAATGAGATAAGACCTCATCTCGCTGTAGATGGAGGTAATATAGAGGTCGTAGATGTAACTGACGATATGAAAGTCAAAATTAAGTGGTTAGGTAATTGCGAGAATTGTAGCATGTCAGCGATGACAATGCGTGCAGGTGTAGAGCAGACAATCAAGTCCAAGTATCCTTCAGTAACAGGTGTAGTAGCCGTTAACGGTCTTGAGGTATGAACAGAGACTTCCTTTTAGATCAAATCAAACTAAAGAAATCTTTTCTCTGTGTAGGTCTTGATACTGATATCAATCGTATCCCTAAGCACCTTCACAACTTAGAAGATCCCATATTCGAATTCAATAAAGCGATAATAGATGCTACAAAAGATCTTGCAATAGCCTATAAACCTAATACGGCATTCTATGAAGCCTTAGGCCCTCATGGAATGGAGTCATTTCATAAGACAGTAAATTATATCCCTGATGACATCATGATTATCGCTGATGCTAAACGGGGAGATATAGGTAATACATCACACTTGTATGCTAAGAGTTTTTTTGAGTATTACAATGTAGATGCATTGACAGTGGCACCATATATGGGTAGCGATTCAGTTAAGCCATTCTTAGAGTATGATGATAAATGGGTAATCATTCTTGGTCTGACATCTAATGAAGGTTGTTTCGACTTCCAACAGCAAAGACTTGAGAACGAAAGATACTTATACGAAGAAGTACTAAAGACAGCAGCGACGTATGGGACAGCAGATAACACAATGTTCGTGGTAGGCGCAACTAAGTCAGACTATATACATAACATAAGGAAGATTGTACCTGATCACTTTTTTCTCGTACCAGGGATCGGAGCTCAAGGAGGTAATCTTCAGGAAGTATGCAGAGCTGGTATGAATGATCAAGTAGGGCTGATAGTTAACTCTTCGAGATCGATAATATATGCAGGTGATGGAGAAGATTTTGCTGTGCAAGCTCAATCAAAAGCAAGAGAGCTTCAAGAAGAAATGCAAGAGATATTAGAAGCACATAAAATATTGAAATAGCTTCAAACTTTTAATTAAAGTGAAGTTTGAATATCAAGTCGATATAAGTATTAATATTTAATTACATAGGGAATTAGAAAATATGGATTTTAAATTAAGTGAAGAACATCTGATGATACAAAGTGCAGCAAGAGATTTTGCGCAGAATGTACTCAAAGAAGGTGTTATAGAAAGAGATAGAGATATGGTACATCCTACAGAGTTTATTGCTCAGATGGGAGACTTAGGCTTTATGGGGCTGATGACTTCTGATAAGTATGGAGGGGCTGGAATGGATACCTTGGCCTACGCTATTGCAATAGAAGAATTGTCCAAAATAGATGCATCTACTTCCGTAATAATGTCAGCTCATAATTCTCTTGCACTTTGGGGTATTGAGAAGTACGGAGAAGAAGAACTAAAGCAACAGTACTTGCCGAAAATGACTTCTGGAGAAATGATAGGTGCATTCTGCTTGTCAGAACCTGAAGCAGGAAGTGATGCTACAAGTCAGAGAACAACCGCAGTAGATAAAGGCGATCATTATATTATAAATGGTACTAAGAACTGGATTACTAACGGTAAGAAAGCAGGCGCTTACGTTGTCATTGCTCAGACCAATGCAGAAATTAGACATAAGGGTATCAATGCTTTTCTTGTAGACGCATCTACTGAAGGCGTGACCACTGGAGTCAAAGAAGATAAATTAGGCATACGATCATCGGATACATGTTCTGTTATGTTTCAAGATGTCAAAGTTCCTAAAGCGAATAGATTAGGTCCTGAAGGTTTTGGATTTAGGTATGCGATGCAGACTTTAGACGGTGGTAGGATAGGTATCGCAGCGCAAGCATTAGGGATTGCAGCAGGTGCATATGAGTTAGCATTAGCGTATTCTCATGAGAGAAGTGCTTTCGGTAAGCCTATTAATAATCATCAAGCGATTGCCTTTAAGTTAGCTGATATGGCTATGGAGATAGAAGCGACACGTATGTTAGTCTATAGAGCAGCGTGGCTTAAAGATCAAGGTAAAGATTATGCTCAAGCTGCAGCAATGGCAAAATTGTTTGCCTCAGAAGTTGCGATGAAAGCTACTGTAGAAGCGGTGCAAGTACACGGAGGTTATGGCTACGTCAAAGAGTACCATGTAGAGAGATTAATGAGAGACGCTAAGATCACTCAGATCTATGAAGGTACCTCAGAGATACAAAGACTCGTCATATCAAGAAATATAATCAAAGGTTCTATCTATGTAGATTTGACTTAATAGTTATCAATCATATAATCGATCGATGAAGGTATAGGCCTTACTCCTTATTCTGGTACGCAAACCCATATCCTTCTTGCGAAGCTTTTTTTTCCTTTCTTACGAATACTGCAATGATCAGTAATTGTTAAGCTTGACCGATGTATCGTATCTGTGATATCAGCTGTAGATACAATAACAAGTCGATCAGTTATCTCTGTTGTAGATTTGATAATGTGTAAGATGTCATTCTCAGTTACGATACTTAATAGATTGTAGGGTAGATCTATTATCGCTGCATCATAAGTTTTGTTTACGTTCTTTATATCTGTCGTATAGACATCAGCAACATAGCCAAAGTAAGAAAGATTAGCCCTTGCGTCGATACATAACTTAGGATTGATGTCACTCCCATCAATCTTGTATCCAGAAAAACAAGCCTCTAACATTACGGTACCGACACCACAACATGCGTCTATAAGTTTGTTCTTTTTATTTCCTTGAGATGCTATATTAACGAGAGCCTTTGCGATACTAATACTTATTGAGTTACTGTATGAGTAAGGTTTTTGCTTATGCTTGTACCAGTCTAAGTTATTCTTTATTGAAGTTCCGAAATACCAGATGTCATCGTAATAACATAAGACAAACATTATTGTAGGATTATAATAGTCTGGGGTGCCTTCTATGCTGAATCCTATGTCTCTTAGTTTATCAAGTCGACTGGCATATTCTGTTGTATCTCCTTCAAGAACTATATATTCTACTTTGAATCCTTCGATAGAGATGCTTTCCTTTTTTATATTACTTATAAGCGTAGAATAATCTTTGGACAATGAGATTATATCTATTCTTCTTTTGATAAATGCACTGACTGATGGATCTATTTTGATATCTGATAATAGTACCTTATTCTTCTCTTGCTTATTGAACAAGTACTTGGTCTCTAAGGCACTTAACTCAGTTTCGGTATCGTCATATCCAAAGTAATAAATGTAGTTATCTATGAGCATGTATTAAAGGTAGTCATCTCCATCCACTATAGTCGTCTCTCGATGGAGGGGTAGTAAACAACTGATTTGTTTTTTTATGATATGCTTAATGTATTGCTGGTCGTTTACAATTATTTATACCATAAAATGAGCCTAATAAGACTGTATTGACTTAATGTCAAATTAACTACTAATCTTATCCGAAACTGTGTTAAGTAATGACATTATAATTTATAATTATTTATTTTCGCGACCCCAAATAGAGCAGTGTTTTAATAATATAAATGATATAACAAATAGACAATGGCTATAGACATGCAGAATCCTTGGCATAAGGTAGACATCGGAGATAATGCGCCAGATATCGTAAATGGAATCATAGAAATTCCAAAGAATACAAGAGCAAAATATGAGTTAGATAAGAAGTCGGGAATGCTACTTATGGATAGGGTTATATATTCTTCCATGTACTATCCGGCTAATTATGGATTTATCCCAAAGACCTATTGTGATGATAATGATCCACTGGATATATTGGTGCTTTCGCAAATAGCAATTGTCCCTATGTGTATTGTCTCAGCTAAGGTTATAGGCGTTATGAGAATGGTGGACAATGGAGAGATGGATGATAAGATTATCGCAGTAGCAGAGAATGATATGGGTGTCAATCACTTTAACGATATATCAGGCTTACACAATCATTTCATCAAAGAATTGAAAAACTTTTTTGAAGATTATAAAAAGCTGGAAAACAAAACTGTAGCAATCGAGGACTTCCAAGATGCCACAGTTGCTAAGATGATCATCAAACAAAGTATGATTGATTATGAGAAATATATACAGATTCTTACCTAATAGTTTTTGAATAATGATCCACTTTATTTTTTGACAAGAATGATTTCCATTATCTCTCTACCTACTATGTATTGACCGCAAGGTGAGCCCTTACTCTTATTTTATCTCAATCATAGGGAAGAACAATAAAGGAAAATAAAACAACTTAAATCACCTCTGCATTGCTTTTATAGATTCTAATCTCAATTTAGTATTCTTTTCTATTTATTAAATTCAAGTATGAAAATATCTATAAGCTATATAGATACGTCAATACTATTTAATTATTGACTAACTTAGTTTTACAGTTTAGCGATCAAATTTGCTAAAAAGATATAAAACAAATACAAATAATAGATGAGTAATAACTCAATTAACCCGAATCAAGTGGAGGTACAACCATCAGAGATTCTTAGGATCTTTGATATGCAAAAGAAGAATCAATTCAGCATTGGCAATACGAGTGCTAAGCAGCGTATCGCTAAACTGAAGAAGCTGCATAAGACATTAATGAATTATAGGCCTCAAATTAAAGAAGCTTTATATAATGACTATCGAAAACATCCCAGTGAAGTAGATCTTACAGAGATATATCCAGTAACGAGTGAGATAAAAGATACGAAGCGTAACTTGCGATTTTGGATGGAAGGTGAAAAGGTCAAAACTCCGATTGCAATGTTGGGATCAAGCTCACGGATTAAGTACGAACCTAAAGGCGTCGCTTTAATTATATCTCCTTGGAATTTTCCTATTAACTTAACGCTTGGGCCACTTGTATCAGCAGTGGCAGCTGGCAATACGGTTATTATCAAACCGTCAGAGATGACTCCACATGCATCAGCGATTATGAAGAAGATAATCTCTGAGGTTTTTGATGAAAGTGAAGTTGCGCTATTTGAAGGAGGTGTTGATACATCTAAAGAATTGCTTAAGCTTCCGTTCAATCATATTTTCTTCACAGGTGCACCGAGCATAGGAAAAATTATAATGAAAGCTGCTGCTGAAAATCTGTCATCAGTTACGCTTGAGTTGGGTGGTAAATCGCCGACGATTGTAGATGAGACTGCTGATATTAGCTTCGCGGCAAGAAGGGTAGCATGGGGCAAATATGTCAACAATGGACAGGTATGTATAGCGCCAGATTATCTCTTCGTTCATGAAAGTGTAAAAGTAGAGTTCATAGATGAATTCAAGAGCAACCTAAAAAAATTCTATACTGAAGATGCCTCTAAAGAAAGTTCTTATAACAGAATAGTTAATAAGAAGCATTATAATAGAGTGAAAAGCTATGTAGATGATGCTGTGTCTAAAGGTGCTATCTTGGAAGCCGGTGGAAGTTTTAAGGAAGATCAATATTATATAGCTCCTGCGCTCATGACCAATGTGCCTAAGGATTCATTATTAATGACAGAGGAAATATTTGGTCCTGTATTGCCAGTCTTTGGATATACAAGTATAGAGAAAGTTATAGATGAGATTAATTCTCGCGAGAAGCCATTAGCACTATATATTTATAGTAAAAAGAAAAAGAATATAGATCACATTATTGATAACACAAGAGTTGGTGGCACATGCATCAATCATAATGCTGCACATTTCTTTAATCCTAATCTTCCTTTTGGTGGTTCTAATAATAGTGGAATAGGAAAAGCACATGGCAAAGAAGGTTTTAAGTCATTTTCTAATTCGAGAGCTATTTTTAAGCAGCATGTTCCCAATGCTTTGGATCTATTAATCCCGCCTTACAATAATTTCAAACAAAAATTAATAGACCTCACAATCAAATGGCTCTAATATTGAAGTTGATTATCCTTACAGTGAGTAAATACGAGAGACTAAGATGAAAGCAATTTTATGTGAGAAATATGGCTTACCAGAGGACTTGGTCTACAGAGATGTAGTAACGAGAAAACCTGAACCCAATGAAATTGTGATCACCGTAAAAGCATGTGCAGTAAACTTCCCTGATACACTTATCATACAAGATAAGTATCAGATTAAACCTGAGTTACCTTTCTCACCTGGGAGTGATATATCTGGAATAATAAAAGAGACAGGTAAAGATGTGCACTCATTTGAAGTTGGTGACGAAGTTTTTGGTGTACTGCCGTATGGTGGTTTTAGAGAGGAAGTTGTGACATTGCCAGAGAAGTTTTTTGCTAAGCCTAAGGTTATGTCATTTCCTATAGCAGCGTCGTTCCTTTATGCTTACGGTACATCATTACATGCACTGAAAGATCGAGCTCAACTCAGAGAAGGTGAGACGATAGTCATCATGGGAGCTGCAGGTGGAGTAGGTCTGGCGGCCGTAGATATCGCCAATAAAATGGGCGCTAAGGTCATTGCTTGTGCTTCTACACAAGAAAAGTTAGATCTATGTAAAGTGTATGGCGCAACGAAATTTATTAACTACACAACTGAAGATCTCAAGACACAAATTAAGGAACTGACTAATGGTAGAGGGGCAGATGTGATATATGATCCTGTAGGGGCACACTATTCAGAGCAAGCCCTGAGGGCTATAAGTTGGAAGGGTAGACATCTTGTAGTAGGATTCGCAGCTGGTAAGATTCCTAAGATGCCTCTTAATCTCGCATTGCTAAAAGGTTGTCAGATCATAGGTGTATTCTGGGGAAGATTCATAAAAGAAGAACCAGAGAATAATCGCAAAAATAATCTACAAATTATGGAATGGTATAGCCAGGGATTGATTAAGCCACATATCCATAAACTATATCCTCTTAAAGAAGCTCCTCTTGCAATAAGATCTATGATGGATAGACAAGTGAAGGGTAAGATTATTATTACGGTGTAACTTTATAGATTTATATAATTGATGCAACTAATGCTGCTTCCTTGATTGCTCTTTTAGCATCTAACTGTTTTGCCTCCTTAGCTCCTCCGATGATGTGTATATGCTCAGAATCTAAGGTCAACTTATCTAAGAATGGATTATAGACTTCTTGCCCGGCGCATATGACCACGTTATCTACTTGCAGTATTTTTACTGTATCCCCGATTTTTATTTTGAACCCTTCGTCTGACATACTGAGGTATTCACATTGTGAGAACATCTCGACATGTTTCTTTTTAAGAGATGCCCTATGTATCCAGCCTGTAGTTTTGCCTAAGTTCTTGCCATGCTTACCTATGGATCTCTTAAGTAAGTATAATTTTCTGGCAGGAGGTGTATCTATTGCTTGTGCTGTAGCACCGGCAGCTTTGTAATCCATATCAACACCCCATTCTTTCATGTATGATTCTGTGTCGATTGTATGATCTGGATCATGCGCTAAGTATTCTGCCATGTCAAATCCTATACCTCCAGCTCCTACGATCGCGACACTTTTTCCCACTGGTTTCTTATCTAAGAGGACATCTTTATAATTTAAAACGGATGGGTGGTCCTGACCTTTGAAATTGAGCTGTCTTGGTAGCACACCAGTAGCGACTATAATTTCTTCATAAGCCATCTCATTGATAGTTGCAGGCGTTACTAAAGTATTCAAGAATACATTGACATTATATTTATTAAGCATAGCGTTGTAGTATCTTATAGTCTCTGCATAATCTTCTTTTCCGGGTATTATTTTAGCCATATTAAATTGTCCTCCAAGCTTCTCCGTCGCTTCATACAGATCTACATGATGACCTCTCTCAGATGCAATGCTTGCTGCCGCTAAGCCAGCTGGACCTCCGCCGATAACTGCAACGCGTTTAGGCATTTCAGTTTTGATATAGTTTAATTCAGTCTCATGGCAAGCTCTCGGATTGACAAGACAAGAACATCTCTGTAGTGTAAATGTATGGTCGAGACAAGCTTGATTGCAAGCGATGCAAGTGTTGATCTCATTAGATTTGCCTTCCATTGCCTTTACGACAAACTGTGAGTCTGCTAAGAACGGTCTGGCCATAGACACCATATCTGAGCAGCCATCTGATAAGATTTTTTCAGCTATTTCAGGTGTGTTGATTCTATTGGTTGCTACTAAGGGTATACTCACTTCTCCCATCATTCTTTTAGTCACCCAAGCAAATCCTCCTCTTGGTACTACGGACCCGATGGTAGGGACACGTGCTTCGTGCCAGCCTATTCCTGTATTGATAATTGTAGCTCCCGCTTTTTCTATTTCTTTAGCAAGCTGTACGACTTCTGACCATGTACTGCCACCCTCTACGAGGTCGAGCATAGAGAGCCTGTAGATTATAATGAACTTTTCTCCTATTGTTTTTCTTATTCCTTTGACGATTTCGATGGGAAATTTGATTCTATTCTCATAGGGTCCTCCCCATTCATCATTTCTGTGATTTGTTCTTTTCGCAATAAATTGATTGATTAAGTAACCTTCTGATCCCATTACCTCTACGCCGTCATAACCTGCAAGATGAGCCATTTTTGCACATTGGATATAGTCGGCTATAGTTCTCGATATATCGTCAGAGCTAAGTTCTCTGGGTGTGTACATATTGATAGGTGCCTTGATAGGAGAGGGTGCCACGAGATTTTTGTCATAAGCATACCTTCCAGTATGTAGAATCTGCATACATATCTTACCGTCCTCTTTATGTACGGCATCAGTAATTACCTTATGATGCTCTGCATCCTTTTCTGTCATCATTGTAGCACCACCAGTACCTACAACACCTTCTATGTTAGGAGCAATACCGCCAGTGACCATTAATCCAACCTGCCCCTTAGCTCTTTCTGCATAGAAAGCTGCTGCCATCACATTCCCTCCTGGAATCTCTTCCAGCATTGTATGCATTGAACCCATAAGGACTCTATTCTTTAATGTTGTAAATCCTAAGTCTAAAGGTTGTAGTAATTTATCGTACATATCTTTTCTTGTTACTGCAATATATTGATAATGAAGACAACTATAGCAAAGAACTTTAAGCATCTCAATATTTATCAATTTATTCAGATATCAGTACTTTTATATATTCACCAATGTAATTGAAAATCCATATGTCAAATACCAATAACAATCAAGCTTTCTATACTGAAGTAAACAAATTAATGGATCTTAAGGATTATGTATCCAAAGAAATTGGCATTACTAATTGGACTGAGATAAAGCAGTCTGATATTAATGCTTTTGGACAATTAACGTATGATGAGCAATGGATACACGTGGATGTCGATAGAGCTCATAAGGAGTCACCATTCGGTACACCTGTAGCGCATGGATTTATGATATTGTCTTATGCTTCCAGTTTCGTGTACCAATGCCTTAAAGTGAAATCTGTGATTATGGGCGTTAACTATGGTTTAAATAAAGTACGGTTTATAACGCCTATTCCAGTCGGGAGTAAGCTTAGAGCACGTATGGTTCTGAGTCAATTAGAAGAGATTCCAAATGGTGCAAAATACTTTCTCAACATAAGCTTCGAGTTAGAAGGTCAGGAGAAACCATGTTGCGTTGCAGAATTTATAGCTCAGGTAATAGGGAGTTGATATGGCCTTATGTATTATGATAATGTTATAAGAGCAGAGTGGCAAGAGGTCAAAGACCTTTGCTACGTGGGTGTCTTTATTACTAATCGTGAGGAAGGTCTTTGACCTCTCCTCAGTTGTCTTTTGATAAGTTTGTGTATTGATTGCTACGTGGGAGGAAGGTCTTTGACCTCTCCTCAGATGGGTATTTATATAAAACTATTAACCAAAAAAAATAGCACGAGATATATCCATAGTACATCGAGAAAATGCCAATACATAGTAAGGAGCTTAAGCTTTCTTTTTTTGTCAGGATCTGAAAAATAGACAAGAACACTTACTGGCTCTTTCATCTTCTTAACAGAGGTAAATAAAAACAATCCCAAGAACGGTATACCCACTATAACGTGTGCAAAATGCACAAATGATATCAGATATAAGTATGACGCCATATTGCCGTGATTGACAAATATACCCGAATTGTATAGACTTTGCCAAGCAATAATCTGACTAATTAAAAAACCTATTGTAAGTACTAATGTGATTCCAAGAGATATCTGATAGCGTTGTGTATCATCTGCCTTATAGCACCTCATGGCATATCCAAGTACTACACTTGACAGTATAAGAATCCCTGTATTAAGTATAAATAATAATGGGACCTGAAGGGGCTCAAGGCCAAACTGTACGCGACTGTAGATATATGATGCACTGAATCCTATGAATAGAGTACTCACACCGATAAGCAAGAGACTCATTGCTATGTAATGCGGGTGTACGAGATAGTTTCTATTGTCTACCATAATGGTTATTGAAACAAGAAAAGCTTAAACATTGTTTAAGCTTTTCTATATTTCATTTTTGTATTTTATATCTGATTAAGAAGCGACGACCTCTTTGACGATATCTGCTGCTTCTTGTAATAGAACTGCAGACCTTACAGCTAATCCACTGTTATCGATAAGTTCCTTAGCGATATCTGCATTGGTGCCTTGAAGCCTTACAATAATTGGTACATCGATATTACCCATGTTTTTATACGCGTCTACGACACCTTGAGCAACTCTGTCACATCTTACGATACCACCGAATATATTAATCAATATTGCTTTTACATTTTTATCACTTAAGATAATCTTAAATGCTTGCTCGACTCTCGCAGCATCAGCAGTACCACCTACATCGAGGAAGTTAGCTGGTGATCCGCCTGACAACTTAATGATATCCATAGTCGCCATAGCCAGTCCTGCGCCGTTAACCATACAGCCTACATTACCATCGAGTTTGACGTAATTAAGACCAAATTCTCCCGCTTCTACTTCAGCTGGATCTTCTTCAGTTACATCTCTCAATGCAGCTAAGTCCTTGTGTCTGTATAGTGCATTATCATCAATACTCATCTTAGTATCTACAGCGATGATTCTATCATCACCAGTTTTTACAGTAGGGTTGATCTCTATTAATGAGGCATCAGAACCTACGTAAGATTGATATAATTTACTGATAAACTTTGTCATGTTCTTAAATGCTAATCCTGATAAGCCTAAGTTAAAAGCAATCTTTCTTGCTTGAAAACCTTGCATACCTAACTCAGCATCGATCCATTCCTTGTGTACAAGATGTGGCGTCTCTTCTGCTACTTTCTCTATATCCATACCACCCTCAGTAGAATAGATGATAACATTACATTGCTTATCTCTATCCATCAGGATAGAAACATACAATTCTTTACATGCGTCAAAATCAGGAGCATAAGCATCTTCTGCTACTAATATCTTAGACACTAACTTTCCTTCACCATCCATTCCTCCTGGAGTCTGTGGTGTCTTAAGCATCATACCTAGAATACTTTCAGATACTTCTTTGAGCTCATCTAAGTTCTTTACAAGTTTGACACCACCACCTTTTCCACGACCACCTGCGTGTATTTGGGCCTTGACGATAGCTACTTTATTGCCAGTTTCTTCAGCGATTTTGTTGTAAGCTTCGATGGCTTGATCTAATGTTTCTGCCATTATACCTTTCTGTATAGGTACGCCAAATCCTGCTATTACTTCTTTCGCTTGATATTCGTGTAGATTCATATGTTATAAGTGATTATTTTATCTATTTGATTAATAATTTATCAGTGATTTTACCAGTTTCGGTTTCTACTTGTAAGATGTATATTCCAGCCGTAAGTAAAGATGTCTCTATGACAATCTTATTAGTTCCAGCCTGTAAGGTTTCATTTTGACTTAATGATTTTCTGCCATTGATATCTATGATCGTAACAGTAGCATCCATCAATAATTCTGAAGTTAAAAATAGATTGGTATTATATCCCGTTGCAATGGGATTAGGTGAAATTGAATAGTCAGTTAAACTTCCTATTTCATTAAGACTTGTGGTACCTGTCCCCGTAGAAAAGATTCTCACTTCTTCAGCATCGTTCGGAGCTCCAAATTTATTAAACGGATTAACAAACCAAAAATATGTGCCATTAGGAATTAAATCTTGAACAAATAGTTCGGATTCTGTTACTTCAATATTAGCTGTGAGATCTCCTTCAATTGTGACTATATACCCTTCAGCATTAGGTACATCTTCCCAGTCAAATAATACTCCATCATATTGTTCTACAAATGGATCAACAGGAGATATTAGCTCCGCTAAATCTTCTAAGAGCGTATATGTATTGACAGAATTATTAGTTCTTAAGAAATCTCTTCTGTTAGAGTCATAATCAGTAAACATGGCAATAGTTTGCCCTTCAGTAAATAAGTCTTTATCACAATCAGCTGAATATGACATCGCATTATCCATCATAGGAATTACCTTGTCTCCATTATAATCCCAAACATCATATATCATCGTGCAGCATCCACATGATGCTGAGGATCCAAAGCCATAGTCTGGTGGAGTATCACAAATCCCATCAGAAGCAAGATCACAATTAGATCCATCCATTAATTCTATAAGAGTTCTTCCGGATTGCCCAGAAGTTACATGAGTGATCATGATAGTGTCACCATAATCCGCTGGATTATAAGAATTAGATTCGCCAGATGTTTCATCCCATCCTCTATGAGTATGCGCCAATGTAAAGAAATGACCTAATTCGTGCTGTAAGGTTCTGTTGCCATTATTCAAAGCAGATTTTGTCATAGTTACCGCGTCTCGAACTCGACTGTAATATCCGGCAGCTCCTCCAGCATCAGATTGTATGAATACATTTATAGAATTAGGATCCTTGTGAATAGACTGGTTTCCTTCGTTTTCATTTATCGATGAGTCGTCTATGTAGTTGATTTCTTTCAAATAGAATCTCATTTCACTCTCATGAAAACCTACATTTAATTCGTGAAGTGCCTTGTAGATATTTATGTCTTTTATTCTTGAAGTTCCATTTGTATTTGCAACACTATGAAAAGTAACTGGAATAAATCTATCGACACGACTTTTGTTTCTGATAGCTTCGAAAGATTTCTTATTCTCTCTTAGATCTTTCATAAAAGAGTCACTTTGATCTGTTCCACACCAAGTAGTTTGTGCATTGTGTACACTCATGGATGATAGATAAACAAAAATTAATAAGATCTTAGGGTACTTCATTCTTTGAAACTTATTTTTATTTTAAAAATATTTTATCTGTCATTCTACCGTTGGCAGTCTGCACTTCTACTACATAGAGTCCACATGTTATAGTCGATGTTTTCAGCTTAATGTGATTTTCGCCTCTTTGGATAGATTGTTTTTGAGTAAGCACTACTCTTCCATTGATATCGATGAGTGATACTACTGAAGACATTACTTCATCTGCAGTAATAAAGACATTGATATCTAATCCGTTTGATACTGGATTAGGGTGTATCCCTACATTGCTGATACCTTCTACCTCATTAGTGCTTGTTGTTCCGCTGCCAGTTTCGAAGAGGATAACATCCTCAAGTTGACATGATGTCCCAAATTTGCCAAGTGAAGCAACTTGCCAGAAGTACACAGCATCAGGTTCTAAGTCTTCTATGAATAACTCTGAACTTGTGGTTATGTACTCTAATTCTACATCTCCATCTATCTGTACTAAGTATGAATCCGCATTAGGCACATCCTCCCAGTCAAAAAATACACCGTTATAATTTTCCACTTTTGATCCGAATGTTGGTGTTAGTAAAGTTGCAGTTTCAGTCACTGGTTCGTAAGTGCTGACAGAACCACCTCTGAGATAGTTTCTTCTATTGGAGTCAAAATCGGTGAGCATAGCTGTAGTCTGCTCCTCTGTAAATTTGAATGGGTTACAGTTATTTGAGTAAGACATGACATTATCCAACATAGGAAAAATCTCATCGCCATTAAAATCTCTAACATTAGGGAATATCATTGTACAGCAACTGCAGCTGAATCCGAACCCATAATCTGGTGGCGTATCACATATCTCATCAGCAGCAATAGTACAATTAGAACCATCTGATAATTCTATAAGCGTAGAGCCTGATTGAGAAGACGATATAGTTGTCATAGTGATCGTATCTCCGTGTATTGCTGGATCGTATCCTCCTTGAGTAACATTAGGTCCACTTGCTATCTGATCCCATCCTCTATGTGTATGAGCTAAAGTGAAAAAATGCCCCAACTCATGCTCAAGAGTATATCTGTCATCCCCTAAAGCGTTTTTGAGAATAACGACAACATCCAGTCCTCCTGTGTAATAGCCAGCAACTCCAGTTCCCGCAAAATCTACAATAAATACGTTAAGAGAATTGGAGCTCTTGGCATTGTTAATAGCTATTCTCCCTTGAGCGCCTCCTGGAGAATCATAGATGTTAGTATTATCGATATAATTAATATTCTGTAAGTAGAATCTCATTTCTGTCTCTTCATATCGCTCGTTCATAGTGCATAATGCCTCGTATATGCTCAAGTCATTAATTCTACCTTCACCCTGTGTACTAGCTACGCTGTGGAATGTAATCGGAATAAATCTATCAACTCTACTTTTATTTCTTGTGTTTTCAAATGATTTTTTATTGACTCTCAGGTTCTTCATGAAAGTATCACTTTGATCTGTACCGCAATGGTAGTTTTGAGATGTTCCTATACTTATTGTGAATACGCAGAATATCAAGCTAAAAATTTGAGTATACTTCATTATTTTCTATGATTTCTTCAAAAGTAGTTTTTATGAAGTAGAATTCAATAAGTATTCCGCATTTACTGAGACATTTTATCACATTTAAGGTTTAATTATGTCAGGCATGTTGCTCAATAATTATATACATTTGCACCACAATATTAATACAAATAAAATAATTTCGTAATATGAGTAAAGTAACTGTTGTAGGAGCTGGTAATGTAGGGGCAACTGTAGCCAATGTATTAGCTCACAAGGATATCGTGAAGGATATCGTTTTGTTGGATATAAAAGGAGATTTTGCTAAAGGTAAAGCCTTAGATTCATGGCAGCAAGCGCCTATCGATGATTACAGTTCGAGGATGACTGGTACATCTGATTATGCTGATACGGCAGGATCTGATGTTGTTGTTATAACAGCTGGAATCCCACGTAAGCCAGGTATGAGCAGAGATGACCTTATCTCTACTAATGCTAAGATCGTAGTATCTGTAACTAAGTCGATACTTAAGTATTCTAAGAATCCTATCATCATTATAGTATCTAATCCTCTTGACGTAATGTCTTATGCAGCGCTTAAAGCTTCTAAGTTAGCACCTAATAGAGTATTCGGTATGGCAGGTATACTTGATACTGCAAGATATAGAGCATTTCTTGCTACTGCGTTAGATGTATCTCCAAGAGATATATCTGCAGTATTGATGGGAGGTCATGGCGATACAATGGTACCACTGCCAAGATATACTACTGTAGCTGGTATCCCTGTAACAGAGATGATATCTAAAGGTAAATTAAATAAAATAGTAGAGAGAACTAAGAAAGGTGGAGGAGAGTTAGTGAAGCTTATGGGGACGTCTGCATGGTATGCACCAGGTGCAGCAGCAGCTCAGATGGTAGAATCTATCGTTAAGGATGATGGTAGAATATTCCCTTGTAGTGCATGGTTGACAGGTGAGTATGGTGTTAAGGACATGTACTTAGGAGTACCGGTCCAGTTAGGAAAAGAAGGTATCAAGAGAATTATCAAGTTGAAATTAACGTCAGAAGAAAAGAAAGATCTTAAGGCTTCAGTCAAAGCTGTAAAATCTGTAATCACAGATTTCAAAAAAATGAAATTAGTTAAGTAATAATAATGATGAGCAAGATTGGTTAATCTAAAGAACATATTAACAGAGCAAGGAGACTCCTTGTATGATATGTCTTACGAACAGCCAGTCTTGCTTGTTTTCCTACGCCATTTCGGCTGTGTATTTTGTCGCCAAGCTCTCCAAGATCTCTCGGAGTATCACTCTGCGATCAAAGCAATTCCTATTCATTTAGTATTCGTACATATGGCTAAGCCAGGAGTTGCTGAAGAATTCTTTGAAGATTATAACCTTAAAGGTGTCGATCATATTTCAGATATCCAGTGTAACATATACGGACAATTTGGTCTTACTAAGGGCAGCTTTAGCCAGCTCTTTGGTCTACAGACATGGATTAAAGGTTTTGAGGCTAAGAAAGAAGGCATAGATATTTCTACCAAAAGAATAGGGGACAGCTTGCAAATGCCAGGTATATTTATAATCAAAAACGGTAATATCAAAGATCGTTATATCCATAAAGTGGCATCAGATAGACCTGATTATCAAGCGTTAATAAACTGTTGTAATCTTTAATTACGACAATACCTCGATTATCAAGCACGTTATTTAGTCATATTTTTTTAATACATCAGTTAGTAATGAAAGTATATTGGATATTAATTTTTATGCTCCCATTGGTATTAATGGGGCAAGATATGAATAGCGATCTCAAAGCGGATTTAATATTCTATGGTGACGTGATGATTAATGCAGATGTTCCAGCTAATCGCGAGAGAGCAGCAAAAAGCTTTGACCAAATTATAGAAAAATTCATTTCAGAATCTACCGCTTCTAATATAGATCTCTCATTTGTCAGACAATTATCTAAGGTAGTATCAGAAGATTCTCTTATTACGATTTATACTTGGGGAGTAGAGTTAGAAGATAGTAAGTACGATTATGAAGGCTATGTATTCTACAACGGAAAGTCTCATCATAAATTGGTCAATAGATCTGCTTTCGATTCTAATATTAGGTATGCGACACATACATCTCAGGATTGGTACGGTGCTCGTTACTATAATATTGTAAAATTTTCTGATGGAGAATATCTTTTATTTGGTCGTAATGACAACGGGGGGTTTAATAACGCTAAGGTTGTAGACGTACTATCATATGAAGGAGATAATTTAGTATTGGGTAAAGAAATATTCCAAGATCCAGAAGATACGCTGACTTACAATAATAAGATCTATATCACCTACTCAGAAGATGCTTCAGTCAACCTTAATTACAATGCTGGTATGGAGATGATCGTACAGGATCACCTTATACAAAGGATAGGTAGAATGCCAGGGCAAGGTCCTACCTACCTACCAGATGGTACATACTCTGGTTACGGTTACAGAGATGGGAAGTGGATGTTTAAGGAGAAATTATTTGATCACAGCTATGGTGAGAATAATGCTCCAAGACCTAAGCCTATCTTGAATACTAAGCGAAAAACCAAGCCCAAGTCAAGCTCTAAATCAAGGCGATAAAGTTACTTTCAGAAATTCTGACTCTGACCCTTCATATCGGAATCTGTGATCTGAACGGTATCCGCATACCCACATGATGTCCTTACCAGATAAAAGTAGTGGAATTTGATGTTTGGTTAATCGATCTATTTTAGAATCCGCAAAGAACTTCTTTATAGTTTTATGGTTACCATTCATCCCGTTAGGGCAAAAGCTATCACCATCTTTCCATGTTCTTAAGGTCAATGTTTTGTCTACTAAACTAATAGGGAAATAGCAGATATAATCTGACTCGTCTTCGATTTTTGTTACAAGCTCAAAGCGCATTGTATGATCAATGAATCTTAGACTCAGTGGTAATTTACTTAAGTTTATATATATAGATTCAGTCTTTGTATCTATCTTATCTGATATAATAATCTTCTGTCTATCGACAAGCAGAGTATGCGTACCTGAATAGAAAATGCTACCGATATGATCTAAAGCTGACACCATATCGGTAGCTTGAGACCTATTAAATCCGAAATATTTAATAGAGTGATACAATAATTGAGCATCACAATCTATTGAGGACTTAGATATAAGGATAGGAAAATTAGATTTATCAATTTTAATTTTTTCACTGATCAATTTATCTAATAACTCTTGATCCGCTCGGCTTCGTATATGATGATTAATGAGTTTTTCATCTATATCCTTAAAGCGTGACTGAAGTTGGGGGATAATTTTATTTCTTAGAAAGTTTCTATCGTAGTCATCCGTCTTATTGCTAGCGTCTTCTACATACAGGACTTCGTTAAGTTGTGCATATTTTTCAATCTCACTTTTTTTATAAATCAAAAGTGGACGTACTATATTTCCATTAATTTCTGGGATGCCTTTATTGGCTTTGCCATTGACAAAATTCAAAATTAAAGTTTCTATATGATCATCCTTGTGGTGTGCTGTAATTATATAATCATAATCTAAAGATTGAAAAAACTTGTATCTGAAAGAGTGTGCTTTATGGTGAAAATTACCTTTGTCCTCATTGTCATCCTTAAAGTCTGATATATGGAATTCTATGTTGTTATCGCTACAATAATTTTTAATAAATAAAGCATCTTCTGCAGATTTTCCAGACCTCGTATTATGATCGATATGAGCTACAGCTATTTGGTAATCAGTCTGTTGCATTAGGTGTAATAAGACCATAGAATCTATTCCGCCACTAACGGCGACAAGAATCCTTTTTTTTATATCAAAAAAATTCTTAGACTTGATGTGTTTTAAAAAGCTAATTAATACAACGTCCACCATTTACTCATCGATTATGAACAGAATTGTTTACATATTATTCGGTACAATACTACTCATTTTTTTGGCTTGTAAGCCTGATAGTGCTGTAGATAAATCTAAGGCAATATCCGATCCTGCATTGAATAATAAGAATGAGGAAACATTAGGAGTAGATATAGGAGCTCAAGTTAATATACCCGGTCTACGTGCTCAAGCATTATCTATCCTCAATCATAGACTCAAGAAACACCCTGAAACCTATCAGATTATAGATCATGATCTGTGGGAATATAAGTTTGTCTTTGATGGAGAAATGTCACCTCCTGGTAAATATAAAGGTGTATGGATAGACTTCAAAGAAGATCATACCTATGACTATGGCAATAGAGATAAAGTCGAAGGTGCTGGTAGATATAACTACCATCTCGATAGAGGTGAACTCGTTCTTGTAGATAATGATAAGACTAAAAAGCCTCAAGAATTCACGGCTAAAATTGCTAATGATGTTATGATCCTTCAAGGCACAGCTACTTACAATGACCGTCACATTCAGATGAAGTTAGAGAACGTCTATGACACTATAAAGAATCCAAGAAAGTAGTAATTGTTTTAGGCGGGCACGATAGATCTATGCCCTAATATTACTTCTCTTAATATCAGCATCTGTTGAAGTGTATGCGATAGCCTTATCTGCGTGATAAGATTCTACTTGAAGATTTTCTCTTTATTAAGCCAGTTATGATATTTTCTTGCATTCGCTAAATGCTGAGATAAGGTCTTGGCAAACTGATGTTTGCCATTATACCCAGGGCTTGCGCAGAAGTATATATAGTTATGGTCTTCTGCATTAAGGACTGCGTCTATAGTTGAGATATCTGGCATGTATATAGGTCCTGGCGGTAGGCCTTCATAGATATAAGTATTGTATGGGGAGTCGTATTCTAAGTGCTTATTAAGTACTCTTCTGATAGTGAAATCTCCTACACCAAATACAACTGTCGGATCCGCTTGTAAGAGAATCCCCTTCTTTATTCTATTTAAATATATGCCAGCGATGGTAGGTTTTTCTGAATTTAAGTTCGTTTCCTTTTGTACGATAGATGCCATCGTGTAGACTTCCTCCTTAGTCAATCCAATTGCTTCGGCTTTTTTTAGACGATCATCGGTCCAGAATTTCCTCCTTTCTTGTAAAAATCTTTCTACGATGTCTCTTGCTCCTAAGTCCCAGTATAACTCATAGGTATTAGGAATGAATAGCGTCATCATCGTCTCTTCCGTTAAGCCAGTTAATTCTATCGCTTCATCGCTTGTGAGATAATTTAATAAGCTGACAGAATCTACTTCTACTTCCTTAGATATCACACCAGCTACATCTTTGATATGTCTTAGATTATTGAAAGTAAGTTTAACAGAAGATTCTCTACCTGATCGTAATAGGCCGATAAGATCTTTATTAGTCCAATCGTTTTTAATGGTGTACTTTCCTGGTTTTACATTTTTGAATTTCATCCTATCAGCGACCCACTTAAATGATGTGGTATCGATAATAGCGTTTCTCCCTACTAATGAGTCCATGAGAGTATGCATAGTCCCATCTGAAGGTATGTGGATATCTATCTCAGATTCATCTAATTGGACATTAGAAGCAAAGATGTAATTATAATATTTGTAGGCAACAAATGATCCTACACATGCTATAATAAGTAAGCTATATAGTAATACTTTCTTCACTTAGTACTGCTCCTTGTCATTGGGAAAATCTGATGATTTGACATCTTTTATATATGACTCTACTGCTCCAGTCATAGCACCATGCATATCTAAATAACGACGTAAGAATCTTGGATTAAAGTCTTTAGTTATTCCGAATAGATCGTGACTTACTAAGACTTGGCCATCGGTTCCGTTTCCAGCACCGATACCTATTGTAGGGATGCTTATTGATTTAGTAACTTGAGCAGCGAGCTTAGCAGGTATTTTTTCGAGCACGATACCGAAGCATCCTAAATCTTCAAGTAGCTTGGCATCTTCCATCAGCTGGTTTGCTTCTTCCTCTTCCTTAGCTCTGACAGTATACGTACCAAACTTGTATATAGACTGCGGTGTCAGACCAAGGTGCCCCATAACTGGTACACCTGCGGCAACAATCCGCTTTATAGAGTCAGCTATATCAGCGCCTCCTTCAAGCTTAACTGAATGTGCCCCAGATTCTTTCATTATCCTAATCGCGGATGACAAAGCGATATCAGAATTACTCTGATAGTGTCCAAAGGGTAGATCTACGACTACGAGAGACTTCTTAACAGCTCTTATTACTGAAGAAGCATGGTAGATCATCTGGTCCAATGTTATAGGCAACGTCGTCTCATGGCCTGCCATTACATTACTGGCAGAATCACCCACCAGAATTACATCGATACCTGCTCCATCTATGATCCCAGCCATACTGTAGTCATATGCTGTAAGCATTGTTATCTTTTCTCCTTTTTGCTTCATCTTTTGTAGAACGTGGGTGGTCATTCTCTTAGCATCTTTGCTTACTGCTGACATATCATATTGTGTTAATGCACCGAATATATAAAATCGCTTCAATAAATGATGTAGATTGTCAGAATCACTTACATTTGCGGCATGAGATATATCGTACCAGCACTGTTTTTATTAACTCTTTTCTCTTGTGATAACTCCGTTGACATATTAGAAGAGCCTAAGGATATACCTATTGTATATGGTATTCTTTCTGCTGTGGACACAGCTCATTATATTCGTGTAGAGAGGGCTTTTGCCAGCGATAATGTATCAGCACTTGATCTTGCCCGTGATCCTGCGGCGCTTTATTATGATAATGCGACGGTAACTTTAATTAATGGTAATGATAGGTTTGATCTTGAAAGAATAGATGCAACTATAGACGGATATCCAAGACAGGAAGGTGTATTTGCGCAAAGCCCTAATATCCTATACAAAATAAATAATTCTGATATTAATCTTAAGGAAGGGGAGACTTACAGCTTAGAGATAGATCGCAATATAGAATCATTACCTATCGTAAGAGCCTCTACTAATATCGTAGGCGAATCTTCGATCAGATCACCTCAGACGATTCTTAATTTTGACAGTAATACTTTCACAAGTTTCTCATGGAGAGAAGGAGAATTTTCATCCTTATTTGATTTATATATGGATTTCAATTACAGAGAAAGAATCAAAGGGAGCGGAGATCCTTATGCTCCGAAAGTTGTAAGATGGAAAATCGCTTCAGATGTAGAAGTTACAAGATTAGACATTCAAGGTCTACAATTCTATTCTTTTCTGGCAGGGGCGATACTTGCCGATGAGGATACAGAGAGAGTCTTTGAGAATGTGGATCTGATACTTGATAGTGGAAGTGCAGAGATTAAAGACTTTATAAGAGTCAGTGAGGCCAACTTAGGAATTACTTCATCTCAAGATATACCCACCTTTACAAACTTATCAGAGGGTAGAGGCATATTCGGTTCTCTCTACAGAGAGGTTAAGGAGAATATTCAGCTGAATAATAGAACTTTGGATTCTCTAAAAATGGGCTCTATAACAAGAGATCTTAACTTTAACTAGTATTATAAATTTCTGACTTTTTGTCACATTAGGTAGCAGTGACTATCTATTTGTCAGTACATATAAGCCATTATTACTACATAATGGCAGATATCTGGTATGGCATATCTATTGATTAATACCAACCGTACATTAATTTTAAAAAACAAATAGAACTTTAATAATATGGGTAAAATAATAGGTATCGACCTCGGAACGACAAACTCTGTCGTATCGGTAATGGAAGGTAATGAGCCAGTTGTTATTCCTAATGAGGAAGGAAGAAGAACAACACCATCAGTTGTAGCATTTCTTGATAATGGCGAAAGAAAAGTAGGAGATCCTGCTAAGCGTCAAGCGATAACCAATCCTACAAAGACAATCTCTTCTATCAAGAGATTTATGGGGATGAGATATGACGAAGTCAAAAATGAGACAGACAGATCAACTTACAAAGTTGTAAAAGGTGATAACAATACAGTACGTGTTGCCATCGATGATAGAAATTATACACCTCAAGAGATATCTGCAATGATTCTTCAGAAGATGAAGAAGACCGCTGAAGACTTTCTTGGGCAAGAAGTTACAGAAGCTGTGGTAACAGTACCTGCATACTTCAATGACTCACAAAGACAAGCTACAAAAGAAGCAGGTGAGATTGCAGGTCTTAAAGTATCAAGAATTATCAATGAGCCTACAGCTGCAGCTTTAGCATTCGGACTTGATAAGAAGAATTCTGATATGACTATCGCTGTGTATGATTTAGGTGGTGGTACATTTGATATATCAGTACTTGAATTAGGTGACGGCGTATTCGAAGTAAAATCTACTAATGGTGATACACACTTAGGTGGTGATGATTTTGATCAGGTCATTATAGATTGGATGGCTGATGAGTTTAAGAAGCAAGAAAATATAGATCTTAGAAAAGATCCCATGGCGCTCCAGAGATTAAAGGATGCCGCTGAGAAATCTAAAATAGAATTATCAGCATCTATAGAAGCAGATATCAACTTGCCTTATGTAACAGCTGTAGACGGCGTACCTAAGCACCTTGTTATGAAGTTATCAAGAGCTAAATTTGAGCAATTATCTGATGATCTTGTACAGAGAAGTCTTAAGCCATGTGCAGAAGCACTTAAAGATGCAGGATTATCTAAGTCAGATATAGATGAGATCATCCTTGTAGGTGGATCTACAAGAATACCTAAAATACAAGAAGCAGTAGAAGCATTCTTCGGCAAGAAGCCTAATAAAGGTGTTAATCCTGATGAGGTTGTAGCTGTAGGTGCAGCTATCCAAGGAGGTGTGTTAAGTGGTGATGTACAAGATGTATTATTACTTGATGTTACACCATTATCTATGGGTATAGAAACGATGGGTGGTGTCTATGATGTTGTCATAGAATCTAACTCAACGATACCGACTAAGAAGTCAAAAGTATATTCTACAGCAGCTGATAATCAGCCATCAGTAGAGATACATATTCTCCAAGGAGAGAGACCTATGGCATCAGCTAATAGGACTGTAGGAAAGTTTATCTTGGACGGTATACCACCAGCACCTAGAGGCGTACCTCAGGTAGAAGTTAGTTTCGATATGGACGCTAACGGTATACTTAATGTAACCGCTAAGGATAAGGGCACAGGCAAGGAGCAGAAAATTAGAATCGAAGCATCTACGGGCTTATCAAAAGAGGAGATCGCTAAGATGAAAGCTGAGGCTGAAGCGAATGCAGATAGTGACAAAGCAGCAAGAGAAAATGCTGATAAGTTAAATTCTGCAGATACACTTATCTTCCAGACAGAGAAGCAGATGAAGGAATATGGAGATAAGATTCCAGAAGATAAGAAAGGTCCAATCGAAGCCGCATTAGTCGATCTCAAGGAAGCACATAAGATGCAAGATATCGCTAAGATAGATGCTGCTATGGAAGTAATGAATACAGCATGGACAGCAGCAAGTCAAGACATCTACGCAGCAAGTCAAGAAGCTGAAGGTGGTGCTGGCGCAGGTCCTACATCGGAAGGAGCTCCTACAGATGCTAAGGACAGCGAAGAGGTCACAGATGTAGAATTCGAAGAAGTAGAAGAAGATAAATAAGAATAAATTTTTACGAATAATTAAAAGGAGACTGCTTCAAGCAGTCTCCTTTTTTGTGTCCATTACAATACTCTTTGTAGCACATATCGTAAGGATATTTGTAATTCACTTTTTGATACCATTTACATAATTTAATATCCTATAATCTTATATATCCTTTTCAAGACAAATTAGCGGCAGAATAGGATTAAGTGATTTCAAGATGACCAAGATTAATGGCAGAACAGGATTAAAAGATGAACAAGATGACCAAGATTAGTGGCAGAACAGGATTAAAAGATGAATAAGATGACCAAGATTTAAGATTATGGAAATCTTTATTCTTATGAATACAAGCATCTTGCCTATCCTATAATCTTATAAATCCTGTTAAAGACAAATTAATGGCAGAACAGGATTGAAAGATGAATAAGATTTATGATTATGGAAATCTATATTCTCATGAAAAAATCTTGTCTATCCTATAATCTCATAAATCCTGTTTAAGACAATTTAAAGGCAGAACAGGATTAAAAGATGAATAAGATGAACAAGATTTAAGATTATGGAAATCTATATTCTTATGAATACAAGAGAACTAAAGGAATTATTGATTAGAATAAAGAACGAATTAGGAGTTGAACTTTAATCTGTCTAACTGTTTTGCACTCTCTTTCTGGCATATATTCTTTTCGCCCCAGTTACATTAACTATATATCTAAACATCTCTGAACTGATTCCATACCTATCGCAGGTAGCTTCTTCATCACGCTTATGTTTGACTGTGGCAAAGACTGCACATTTTGGAAATAATAAACAACCGCCTAACCAATTAGCTTCTTGCTCATACGCTTCATTGTACTCACGCATTAAGACTGGTAAATTAGTTTCGAAGCTCGATTCAAATTTATGGTCACACAGCATATGAGAAATTTCATGCATTAAATCACTATGCCTTCTTTTTTCAGTATTACTGGGATTGTAAATAATCACTTTCTGCCCAGATTTAGCAATCATCGCCAACGCATGAAACTGACCATGACCTATTGTGGTCATTATTTGCGTAATAGATTGAAGCATATTGGGTACTTCATCAATTGCGTATATTTTTAAATTAAGATGGTCAGCTATTTTGTAAGGGCATAACCTATCGTACTCTCCCAAACCCATTTCTTTTCGAAGGGAAGTCGCTTTTTCATCTGACCATTTTTTAAAACCCTTTCTCATTTTAGAGATTTTCATACGCTATATCAATCATTTTTATGAGAGCATTACTTACTTCATTGTCCAATGTTTTATCTGCTCTTAAATGTGCTACTACTTCGTGCCTTTTTGAATCATATTTACTCTCCGCTTCTTTTACAAAATATTCCGTAGACACTTCTAACCAATCACATAAAGTCAAGTATGTCTCTAAATCAGGAACTCTACCTTGCTCTATTCGTGATAAAGTAGGTGCGCTTACTCCAATCTTTTTTGCAGTCTCTCTTAATCCATCCTTGCCCCTTTTGTTTTTGACTAATTGAGAAAGTACTTCTGTTTTAATCTTGCCCATCTTGCTAAATTAATTTCACCAAAGTTACGTTTATTACTTGCATGAAACAAATTTCTAATGTAACTTTGATGAAACGAACGTTACATAACTAAAATTCATATAGTGAATAATTTACATAATATTTTTATTTTCTTACTAGGTTTCACAGTATTGTTAGCTTCTAAATGTGACCCAGAACCACCGAAAAATTTATGCTCTAACAGAATAAAAGACGCAGGGGAACTTGGTGTAGATTGTGGCGGTATTTGTCCTGAATGCCACGAAGTAAATCCAGACAAAGAAGTTTTTATCCATGATTTGAGTATCATAAATTCAGTAGAGGCTACTAATGGAGCTTTGTCATTTGGTCAGCTTATTTCTAACATGACAACTAATTCCGTCTCAGCTAAGTCACTGGTGCTAAGTCTGTTGACTGAATGGGAAAACGAGCAGGTCATCAATGGTTTTTCATCTATCCCCCGTAACAGAATACGGAGTTCAGTAATAGATAATTGGAAAGCAAAAGATGGTCAATCTGGTGTCAGTGATGAAGATTGGGTAATTAATTTAAATAATGCTCCTTTCAAATTATTGGGTATAACTAATAGATTAGATTTGGGTAATCCAAATAATGCTGAATCAGCAGGGGAAGGCAGATTAACTTATTGCTTAGTGGTAAATGACAGACCACAGCAATTTACTTGGATATTTGAGTATCATCTTCCGACATCTGATGAATACAATTCTATGGATTTGGCTATTGATTGGCATATGCTTAGTGATATGGATATGCATTCTACTGCATACATGTCACAGTTACTAAAAGTGCTGGATAGATTTACATCGAAGAATGCAATGCCTGACAAACCAAACGGGTCTGCAATCAGCCAAATCAGAACCAACGAAATATCTTTAAGTAGTCCGTGGGAACTTCGGGAATTTAGAATATCTGAAACATCAGGGTTGTTCCGTCAAGTAAGTGTCAAAATGGCACCTGACCTGAGTTTAGCTAATAATGAATTACTCTTGAATTTCATTACTCAACATGCCGATGAAATAAACGAAGGGACGGTAAAAATGCCTGACTCCTTAAACGGTGTTGGTTTTTTAGCTGCGTCGACTCCTGTTCCTACTTCTGGATTCAAATGGAATGTAGTTGGCTTAGAAGATGAATCACTGCGAAGTAGTTTTTCTAAACTTACATGCAATGGTTGTCATGGTGGTGAATTTGGTAATACAGGTTTTACTCATATTAAGCCGCCTTCAACACTATTAGGCGAGACAGGCACATCTACCTTCATGGATATGGACGTAGAAGATAGAGCGAAGAAATTGAGAATTCAATTGGGAGTTGATTCTATCTTTCCAGAACCTGCGTTTGCACAAATGCAACTTTTGGAGATGGATTCATTGAAGATGAATGAAATTAGAGAGATAAGAAAATTCTTAGCTTCGCCAGCGAATATGAATCGAGAGCATTAAAAATGTATATATGATTTGTCCATATTGTAAAGAAAGAGAAGGCACTAAAAGTAATACACATTATTTATCCGATAACATTATTAGAACCGCTTTAAATTTAGGTGGAAGTAAGGACAGAGATAAAGGTTTGTATTTTGATATGTCGAATAGTTCAGGTGCAGTAAAGTTTAATTTTCAGCAATCAACACCACAACAAAAATTAGAAGATAATCTTGGTAGACCGCCAAATAAAGAAGAAATCAAAGAAGCAAAAAAGAGACTCTTTAGTGTGGATAATATATTTTGTCCAGATTGTGAAAAAGCATTTGGTGTCATTGAAAGAGCATTTGACACAGCTATTCTTCCAAAGTTTAGAGGTGCTGAGTTAGAAGATGTACTCTCTATGGATATAGCAGAGATAAGAGTTTTGAGAACTTACTTTTACTTACAGCTTTGGCGTAGTTCTATTTGTGATAAAACATTTCAATTACCTACGAAGATTGAAGATGACCTAAGAAACATACTCTTGAATAATGTTGAAATTGATATTAATGAAATAACAAAGTATCCATTATCAATCACCTATTTAGTAAATAATGAAGAAGGTGAAACAAAGACACAAAATTTAGTTGGTTGTACAAGCGGGGGAAATCCAAACTTGATACTGATGAACGATTTTATTATTCAATTTTTTGATGATGAAGCAAATGTATCATTCTTCGATTTCAATGGTTTAAATTCTGACGATTATTTAGAATACATCAATCAGAGTGAAGATGTATTTAAAGTAAAAGTATTTTCAGATTCTGAACGGGTTGAGTTTAATGTTCAATCTATGGGAGCTTCTAAAGGAAAGGCATTCTTTACGATGCTGACAGATAACTTTTCAAGAATGTTTTATAAGAAGTTTGGGGAACAGCCCGACAAAGAAACAGTTGGCAATTTTATTTCGATTATAGTAGCACAAGATAAGCCAATGGGGATTAAGTTCTCAACGCAAGAATTAGAAAAAGAAACTATTGAGTATTTGAAAAACCTTTCCTAATAGGTATTTACAACAGTGCATGTAAATAGTCAGCAGTATCTTTTAAACCGTTCTTCCGCAGTGCATCGAGAACCGCATACTCGTCCATTTCAGGGTTCGTTTTGTTCATAACTAACTTTCTAAAAGACTTTACTGCAATATCTGGATTTAGGTCGATTGTATCAGTTAAGAAATCATCTGCGGTCTTTGCTGACAAACCATAAGAACTTAAATAATCCTTTGGAAAATCTTTGATATTATTTGTGACAATGACATTTGCATTGGTCTTTATTGCAGCAGCCAATACATGTTTATCTTTTTCATCGGGAAGTTCCAGGCTATTAATTAGTTGTTCGTAATTATTTACCATTGCATCTGGAAATGCTTTGTTAGCCCAACCTATTCGCTTTTCTATTTCAGCAACTGGTACATCCATCCTTTCCATTACCGTAACCCACTCATCAAAAATATGCTTGCTCCATTTGACCGTATATAAATCAAAATGTGCAAACCAGAAAAGCAAATCCCTAACTTCTATTGGGACAATAATATTTGTATCTAATACACATGTAAAGCGGACACTATGAATCATAAAGACCTGCTTCTTCGTCTGCTTTCATGATTTGAATAAGAAGCTGTTCTTGCTCTTTCTTCATCTTTCCTTTATACTCCATAACATCTTCAAAACGGATACGTCTATGCTTGCCTATTTTTGTATAAGCTATGTCACCTTTCTCCAAAAGCTTGACTAAATGTGGTCGAGAACATCCCAGCATATCAGCAGCAGCTTGTGTGGTCATCTCTGTTGCAATGGGTACAATAGAGATAGGTTTCCCTTGACTGGTAACTTCAAGAATCTTTGCTAAGAGTTGGAGAGCCTTTAACGGCACTTTTATTTTTTCCTGAGTTTCTTCGATTTCTATCTCAGGGTCGGACATTTTCAGTGTTTGCAAAGCCTTAGCCAATTGCTGATGTGATGCCATCGCTAATTGCTGCTCCTGCTTAGTAGGTTTTGTTATATGGTCTAATACTGCACTCATAGTTGTAAATATATAATCATTTTTGGTTATAAACGTAATATTCGTAAAATACGTAATAAACGAAACTCTATTTATTACCTATTTAACATTTATAACGACCGAATAGTTTCTAATTAACGAAACCTTCTATCTTTGTAAAACCGCATAAATAACGGATTTACTATGAATAATACAATTGAATTAAGATTAGAGAGCCATGCAATTGGTAATGCAATTAAAGAGACCAGATTAAAGCGTAAGATGACACAAAAGCAACTTGGTGAGCTAATAGGTGTCCAAAAAGCCCAGATTTCAAGGATAGAGAATAATCTATCTAATGCTCGTATGGATACTATTATGAAGGTATTCACTGCATTAGATGCGGAAGTAAAATTTCAAGTTGAGTTATAAGCAATATTATTCTGTGCAAGCCGATTTTTACAAATGAAACGAAAAACTGAATGTCAAAAAAATATACCGAAGATGAACTTATAGAGAAAACCTGCATGGATATGTTCTCAAATGATTTGTATTGGGAAGTGGCAAATGTCTATTCAGGTGAGACTTTTGGAAAAACTGGAACGATTGGTAGAGACTCTATTGCTGATGTTGTCTTAAAGCACAGGTTCATATCAGCTACTAAACAATTAAATCCTAAGCTCCCAGATTCAGCTATTGACAAAGCTTACGAGATATTAATTACATCAGATGCAGCTAAAGACTTTGCTGAAATAAATAAGGAAAAGTATAATCTCTTACGTGATGGCATACCAGTCAATTACAAAGATGGCAAAGGCATAATTCAAAAGAATAAACGAGTCATAGTTTATGATTTCAAGAATCCTGAAAACAACAACTTCTTAGCAGTCCAGCAACTCTGGATAGAAGGAAAGTCCAAAAGAAAGCATCTTGTCTATCCTATAATCCTATAAATCCTGTTCGAGACAAATTATTATTTCCATAAGTACGAGTTACTACTATCCCATATTAGGAATATCATCAGTAGAAAATTCATACAAGTTATCTGCCTCTTTTTCTTTATACTCTTGTACTTGCTTTAATGCATCAGGTACGACGTCACTACATATCGTAATCAGAGATCCAGGTTTTGCATTTTCTATAGCATATGAGATAGCTTCTTTTTCAGAAGTACTGACCTTTACTTTTTTATTAGGATCATGACTCTTAATTCCTTGAGTTAAGAGTTCTATTAATCTATCTGCAGTTTGACCTCTTAGGTTCTTGTCTTGTCTGATTACTATCTCATCAAACATCTCTGAAGCTTGGTGTCCCATTGCTATATTATCTTCATCTCGCCTATCTCCGATTCCAGCTATGATACCTACCTTGGGCTTTCCTTCGAGATTTTCTATAAACATCGCTAATGCTGCCATACCTGCAGCATTGTGAGCATAATCTAATAAGACAGAGAAGTTTTTAAACGGAAACAAATTTAGTCGTCCAGGAGTCTGTGATGCTGATGGGATGAATGATTCTAAGGCTAACTTAATCTCTCTAAGATCGAAACCTCTAACATATCCTGTCAGTACCGCAGGTAACACATTCTGTATCATGAATCTGGCTTTACCACCAAAAGTTAAAGGTACTGTCACCGCCTTGACGACTCTCATTTTCCAAGTGCCTTTGCATATTGTTATGTAACCATTCTCATATATCGCTGATAGACCGTTGCGAGCAGAGTGTGCTTTAATTCTTTCGTTGTCTTCATCCATAGAAAATAGTGCAATATTACATTTAAGGTCTTTTCTCATATTAAAGACAAGATCGTCATCAGCATTGAGAATGGCATATCCGTCGGGAAGTACTGTCTCAGGCACTACACCTTTGAGACGAGCCATTTGCTCTACAGTATTAATGCCTCTCATGCCTAAGTGATCAGGCGCAATATTAGTAACTACTGCGACATCACAATTATGAAATCCTAATCCCGCTCTCAATAACCCTCCTCGTGCTGTCTCAAGTACCGCAAAGTCTATTGTAGGATCTTTTAATACAAATTCTGCACTTACAGGTCCTGTACAATCTCCTTTGTCCAACATGTGGTTTTGTATATAGATGCCATCAGAAGTTGTGAAGCCTACTTTGTAGCCCATCATTTTGACCATATGTGCTATGAGTCTTGTTGTTGTCGTTTTTCCGTTAGTTCCAGTCACTGCAACAATCGGAATTCTTGAGTCACTACCAGGAGGGTATATCATATCAACTACGTGTGCTGCTACATTTCTTGGCAGACCTTCAGTAGGGGCGAGATGCATTCTGAATCCAGGGCCAGCATTTACTTCAAGTATGGCACCTCCGGTTTCAGATAGAGGAACAGAGATGTCAGAAGTCATCACATCGATGCCACATATGTCTAATCCTACAACTCTGGCGATTCTTTCTGCCATGAATATATTCTGCGGATGTACGATATCTGTAACGTCAGTCGCTGTGCCTCCTGTGCTAAGATTGGCGGTATCTTTAAGATTTAGTATTTTGTCTTTTTCTAATATTGATTCTAATGTGAGGTCATTAGCACTTAGAATAGTTTCAGTCATCTCATTGACACTTATCATAGTTAGTACATTCTCATGTCCATAACCTCGCCTTGGGTCTTCATTTATCTTATCTATGAGTTCTTGAATTGTAGATTTTCCATCACCTATTACGTGTGCAGGAGTACGCTTTGCAGCCGCAACTAATTTATAATTTATGACAAGTAATCTATAATCATCTCCTGTGATGTATTTTTCTATGATGACGCTTCTCGATATTTCTTTGGCGGCATGAAATCCGTCTAAGGCATCATCCCAATTTTTAATATTGATAGTAATACCTCTGCCGTGATTTCCATTGATAGGCTTAATGACAAGAGGGTAGCCGATGTAGTCGATGGCATCTTTAAGTCCTCTTTCAGATCTTACAATATCACCCTTGGGTACAGCAATGTTAGCTTGCTCTAATAAGTGTTTGGTATCTTCTTTGTCACAAGCGATTTCTACTCCGATACTACTTGTAGTACTGGCTACGGTCGCTTGCACGCGTTTCTGATTCATACCATAACCTAATTGGCATAGCGAGTACTTATTAAGACGCATCCAAGGTATACCTCTACTAACAGCTTCTTCTATAATCGATCCAGTACTAGGTCCTAAGCGCTCTTTTTCTCTAATCTCTCGCATCTCTTGGATGTCTTCTTCAAGATTATAAGGAGTACCTTCGGTCAATGCTTCTGCTATTCTAACAGATGCTTTGGCGGCATACTTTCCAGCCTTTTCCTGTTTGTAAGCAAATACCACACTGTATACACCATCTTCTCCAAATCCTCTCGTCCTCCCGAATCCTACTTCCATACCTGCAAGACTCTGTATCTCAAGTGCTATATGCTCTATAACGTGCCCCATCCAAGTCCCTTCTACCACTCGTTCAAAAAAGCCACCTGGCGTACCTACAGAACACCTATGCTCATACATGCCAGGAAACATCTCCTTCAGCCTCTCATAGAAGCCATCAATTTTATTAGTAGGCATCTGTTCATATTCCTCTAAGTCTAAAGTCATTACGATGAGTTTATGCCTTCTTATAGACCAATAATTAGGTCCTCTCATAGCTCTAATTTCTCTTATCTTCATTTTAATTTTTTACTTATTGGAATAATATTATGAACACAATCTTTGTGTAAATACTAAATATAAAAATTAGGATGTAGAATCTTTATATTATCCCTTTATTTGCATGAATTATTTTTCGATATATAGATTATGAGTAGAATAAAAGGAATACTAATGCCCATAGGTGGCAATGAAGATAAAGGCGCAGAAACATCTGAAAGTCATACGCTTGATTTTGTAAAAAAAGGTATACTCAGCAGAGTTGTTAATGAAAGCGGCGGTACTGATGCACACATCATAGTGGTACCTACAGCATCCTCTATACCTAAGGAAGTAGGTGAAAACTATAAAAGTGCTTTCGCAAAATTAGGTTGTACGAATATGGAAATATTAGACATCAGGGAAACTTCTCAAGCAGAAAGTGAAGAAAATCTAAAAAAGATAAGCGAGTGTAATTGTGTAATGTTCTCAGGTGGAGATCAGTCTAAGATTTCAGATATCATAGGAGGTACATCAATGCATAAGATCCTAAGTGAGAGATATATTAATGATGATTTTGTTATTGCTGGGACAAGTGCAGGTGCTATGGCGATGTCTACAGAGATGATCTCCGGTGGAAGTAGTACAGAGTCACTGCTCAAGGATTCAGTACGCATGAGAGAGGGTTTGGGACTTATCCCAGGATTAATAATCGACTCACATTTTATCACAAGAGGACGATTCGGTAGAATGGCAGAAGCTGTAGCTAAGCATCCATCTCTGGTAGGCGTAGGTCTTGCAGAAGATACAGGCTTATTGATTAGAGGTGGAGAAAGATTTACGGTGATCGGATCCGGTATGGTAATAATATTCGATCCATCAAGCCTTAGCCATAATAATGTAGATCTATTAGATTCTGGTACTCCTATGACGATGGCTAATCTTAATGTCCATGTTCTAGCCAATAGCGATACTTATAATATATCTACTAAAGTGATTGAGGTCCTGCCTATAGAGGCAGACTTTGAATGATCTATAACCCCAATCCCAAGCTTCCCCTAAAGATGACAAGGCAAATTATAACAAATCTTCCGAACACCTTATCAACGTTCTTTCGCCACGAAAGTGGCACATTAATTCATCCTTCCATCTCGAGGGAAGGAAAGAGGATGGGTAAGACGTTTGTTGTCCTTCCATCCGGAGGAAAGGAAGAGGACGAGTAAGACATTTTGATAACAATATCATAGAGAAAATCATATATAGATTCAAGGTCCACTCGAATTAATGAATCCTCAATGGATTGCCTTTAAGTATCAAATGATAACCCAATCCTAAGCTTCCCCTCAAGATGACAAGGCAAATTATAACAGATCTTCCGAACACCTTATCAACGTTCTTTCGCCACGAAAGTGGCACATTAATTCATCCTTCCATTTCGAGGGAAGGAAAGAGGATGGGTTAGACGTTTGTTGTCCTTCCATCCAGAGGGAAGGAAAGAGGATGGGTTAGACGTTTGTTGTCCTTCCATCCAGAGGGAAGTAAAGAGGACGGGTAAGACATTATAACAGATCTTCCGAACGCCATATCAACGTTCTTTCGCCACGAAAGTGGCACATTAATTCCTCCTTCCATCTTTAGGGAAGGAAAGAGGATGGGTAAGTCATTAGTTATCCTTCCATCCGGAGGGAAGTAAAAGGGACGGGTAAGTCATTATAACAGATCTTCCGAACACCTTATCAACGTTCTTTCGCCACGAAAGTGGCACATTAATTCATCCTTCCATCTTGAGGGAAGGAAAGAGGATGGGTAAGACATTTGTCATCCTTCCATCTCAAGGAATGACAGAGGAAGGGTAAGACATCTATGCGTATAGTTATTCACTCCAGATACCCTGTTATTACAAACCTATTTATAAATCAAAACTGCCTTTCCATTCTGATTCTGATAAGCTCGATACATGCCTTCACAATTAAATGGCATAGATATATTGCCTTCTTTATCTATGCCGATGATACCTCCATCGCCGCCAAGTGCAGTCAACTTATCGATGATAGCTTTTTTGGCAGCAGCATCTAAACTTAGACCTTTATATTCCATAAGGCATGAGATGTCATAAGCCGTCACTGCTCTCATAAAGTACTCTCCACTACCAGTACATGAGATAGCACAAGTCATATTATTGGCATAAGTCCCGGCACCTATAAGGGCACTATCACCGATGCGTCCATACTTCTTATTGGTCATGCCACCAGTAGAGGTTCCAGCGGCTAAGTTGCCATGAGAGTCCAGTGCTACGGCACCTACAGTACCCAAGTACTTCTTATCTTTTGAGTGATCTAATTGAAACTTGTCGGTGTCTTTGACTTTTTGCCATTGCTCATATCTGTATTGATCATAAAAGTAAGCATCCTCTTCTTTAGCTATGTTATAGTCTTCTCCAAAAACAACTGCACCATCACCGACAAGTAATACATGGTCAGAGTGGGAGAGCACAAGCTGCGATAGTCTTATCGGATTTTTGATATTCTTTACTGCTGCAACTGCTCCGGCGTGCAATGTCCGTCCGTCCATAATGCTTGCGTCCATTTCATGCTCACCTTTTGAATTGAATACACTACCTTTTCCTGCGTTAAATAGAGGACAATTCTCGAGAGATACTATGGCCTTAGTTACAGCATCTACAGCTGTAGCACCAGATTGTAATGCTGCATAGCCAGCTTCTATTGCTTCTGATAATGCTGACTGATATTTGGCTTCCTTTTCATCTGTCATTTCTGATCTGAGAATGGTCCCTGCGCCTCCATGTATAACGATACCGTAATTGTGATTATTCATTTCTAATTTTCACTTAATATTTTAAGAATATCACCACCATAATCTTCCAACTTCTGCTTTCCGATACCTTCTACCCGTATAAGTTCGGTTTTGTCTTTTGGTTTCATGGCAGCTATTTGCTTTAAGGATTTGTCTTTGAGTACTACATAGGCAGGATAGTTCTTTTCCTTTGCGACTTTGGCTCTCCATACTTTAAGTCTCTTGAATAAAAGATTATCCATGTCACTGAGATCTATTTCAATCTTATCTATTTTGACTTTATTCTGATTCTTAGGATCAAATTTTTCGTACTCTGCAAGTTGTATCGTCATTTCGTTTTTCAGTACTTGCTCTGATAGGGGTGTTAGCTTCAATCTTGAGGCATCTGAAAAATCTAATTGTACGATACCTTGATTGATTAATTGAGTTACATATTGTGTCCAATGTTGCTGTGGAACTTCTCGGCCTACACCATAAGTTTTTATTTTGTCTAATCCCAATTGAACGACCTCCTGACGATATGATCCTCTAAGCATGTCTATAAGTAGTGACATGTTTAGTTTCTGATGAGTTCTTATGATTCCAGATATGAGCATCTTGGCATAAGTTGTACCATCAATAAACTTAGGAGGATTCTTACAGTTGTCACAGTGGTCACATGGTTCATTTTTGTATTCACCAAAATAATTAAGAACAAAATTGGTTCTGCAATTTTTGGAATTGGCGTAAGCCCACATCCTTTCTAATTTAGCAGATTGTAGTTTTTTGAATAAGTCTTTACTTGGGCTTTCTGTGATGAATTTCTGTAAGTTGAGAAAGTCTCCCCAGCTATAAAATAACAGTGCTTCGGACGGCTCACCATCTCTTCCTGCCCTTCCGATCTCTTGATAATAAGCTTCTATGTTTTTAGGCATAGAATAATGTACAACGTACCTTATATTAGGTTTATCTATCCCCATTCCGAATGCGATGGTAGCGCAGACGATATCAATTTTGTCATCTGTAAAATCTTTTTGGACCTTGTCTCTTACAGCACTATCCATGCCTGCGTGATAGTTGGCGGCGTTGAAGCCTTGTGCAATAAGTTTATCTGCGACTGACTCTGTACTCTTTCTACTTAAGCAGTAGATGATTCCAGCTTGTCCTTTTCGCTGCTGGACCCAGTTGATGATCTGCTGTATTCTTTGTTGTCCAGGTCTGGATTCTACAGTAATATTATCTCTCTCAAAACTACTTATGAATGTCTTCGCTGTAGGAAACTGAAGTTGCTTCTTTATATCCTCTTGAGTAGATGCATCTGCAGTTGCTGTCAGTGCCACCAGTGGTGTTGCAGGAAATGAAGCTTTAAGAATCTTAAGTGCTACATAGTCAGGTCTGAAGTCATTACCCCACACAGATACGCAATGAGCCTCATCTATCGCGATAAGAGAAAGTCTTTTCGTCTTTAAGAAATTAATAAAATTTGGCGAGAGCATTTTCTCTGGAGATACGTAGAGAAGTTTAGTTTCGTCATTCTCTATTTCTCTGAAGATGGTCTCCTTCTCATCTATCGATATGTTACTATGTATCGTGTGAGCATTGACACCTAATGCTTTGAGAGCATTCACTTGATCGTTCATAAGTGCAATGAGTGGGGATACGACGATGGCGATTCCATCCTGTGCCAATGCGGGTATCTGATAACAGAGGGACTTACCGCCTCCTGTAGGCATTATAACTAAGGCGTCTTGACCATCAAGAATATGCTCGATTATTTTCCTTTGTTCTAATCTGAAGCTATTGTAGCCATAGATGTCTTGGAGGATTTTATCGATACTATTACTCATGCTATAAATGTAGCAGATACTTTTCTGAATACAGAAGAATAGCTCTGAGCAATATATGAATTATGTTATTTATATAAGCTTACATATATCATTATAGCATTTATATCGCATCATTGCATTATAACCTCTGATATTTGGGGTATTGATGATTTTAGTTTTTCCTTTAAGATTATCCATTTCATCTGTAAGAAGAAGTGGGGTAGACTGATTATAAGCAGTAGACAAAGGAGGTAAAATTTCTTTTGACTCATGTTTCAGATTTGTTTGTTTTTTTATTTTCATATCAAGTCAAAAATAAGTGCCATATATCACCTGATTATCAAGCTTATATTAACTCTTTGTAACTCATTTTATGGCAATGTTACCTACGAGATTTTAGAAAAAAGTATTATTATACCATTCCGTATATGCTTAAAAATATATTATCTGTACTTTTGTATCCCGTAACTATCTAAGCCAATTTATCTATGACTAAATACATATTTGTTACGGGTGGGGTAACTTCTTCTCTTGGGAAAGGTATTATCGCAGCTTCTCTCGCTAAACTTCTTCAAGAACGTGATTATAAAGTAACGATTCAAAAACTGGATCCTTATATAAACGTCGATCCAGGAACGCTTAATCCTTACGAACATGGTGAATGCTATGTCACCGATGATGGTGCTGAGACGGACCTTGATCTTGGACATTATGAGCGCTTTCTTAATACTGCGACATCACAGAATAACAATGTAACAACAGGTCGCATATACCAGACGGTTATCAATAAAGAACGAGAAGGTGCCTACCTCGGTAAGACAGTACAAGTCATCCCTCATATTACGGACGAGATCAAGCGTCGAGTTAAGCTACTAGCTGAGAATAATGATTACGATATCATTATTACCGAGATAGGTGGTACTGTAGGTGATATAGAGTCGCTGCCATATCTAGAGGCGCTAAGACAACTTAAGAGAGAGATGGGGGATAACAATTGTATCTGTGTCCACCTCACTCTGATCCCTTACCTATCAGCAGCTAAAGAGCTCAAGACTAAGCCTACGCAGCATGCTGTAAAAGAACTGCTACAAGCAGGTATACAACCTGATGTTCTGGTATGTAGAACAGAACATACATTAACAAAAGAGCTTAAGCAGAAACTATCATTATTCTGTAATGTAGATTATAAGTCAGTCATCGAAGCTATAGATGCGGATACGATATATGACGTACCCCTTCTGATGCTCAAAGAAAAACTTGATGTAAGAGTCCTCAAGAAGCTTAAGCTCAAAACTAATAATGTCCCAGAACTTGATGCATGGAAGGCATTCTTGTGGAGGCTAAAGAATCCTTCTGAGAAAATCAAGATTGCCCTTATCGGGAAATATAATGAGCTGCCAGACGCATATAAGTCTATATATGAAGCGTTCATACATTCGGGAGCTCAGAACGAATGTAAAGTTGAGGTTGTGCCTATCCACTCCCAGATATTAGAGAATGATGATCCAGCCAAGCATTTAGCCGATTATGATGGGATGCTTATAGCTCCTGGATTCGGAGAGAGAGGAGTAGAAGGTAAGATCACTGCTATCAAATATGCTCGTGAGAGTGGTATTCCATTCTTCGGAATATGTTTAGGTATGCAATGTGCCGTCGTGGAGTTTGCAAGGAATGTCCTAAAACTAAAGAGTGCCTATTCTACAGAGGTAAAACCTAAAGCAAAAAATCCAGTTATTCATCTTCTCCCAGATCAGAAGAACATTACTAATATGGGTGGTACAATGAGATTAGGAAGTTATAAGTGTAGATTAGAAAAAAGTACTATCGTCCATAAGGCGTACAGCAAGACTGAAATCAGTGAGCGACATAGACACAGGTATGAATTCAATAATGATTATAAAAAGCAATTTGTTAAGAACGGTATGATTATATCTGGTGTTAATCCAGATAATGGATTAGTAGAGATAATAGAATTAGATGATCACCCTTTCTTTGTAGGTGTACAATTTCATCCAGAACTAAAATCGACCGTTGAGAATCCGCATCCTCTTTTTGTGGCATTTGTAAAAGCAGCTTTGAAATATAAGTTATCGCATGAGAAAGCTTAGGCTCGATGAACTCAATAGGTTAAATCTTGAAGACTATAAGGCAGCTGAGAAATTACCAATTACTGTGGTCTTAGATAATATTAGATCTGCCTTTAATGTAGGTTCTATATTCAGAACATGTGATGGTTTAGGCATTTCTAAAATTATCCTCACGGGCATTACTGCTCGTCCTCCACATAAGGAAATCAATAAGGCTGCTATAGGCGCTACAGAATCTGTAGATTGGGAGTATCACCCTGACATAATTGAATACGTCACATCCATGGTAAGTGACAACAGCCTCATTTTAGGTGTAGAGCAGACGGATAATTCTATGATGTTAGATAAGCTTGACTTAGATATAGATGGTAAGCATATCTTCTTACTCTTGGGTAATGAAGTGGAAGGTCTTAATGATGAGCTATTACCGCATCTGGATAATGCTATAGAGATAGAACAGTATGGGACTAAGCATTCATTTAATGTAGCCGTATGCGCTGGGATGGTTATGTGGGAGCTAAGTAAGACGATGAGAAGCTTACAT